>Ga0265332_10000352_pt1 | contig 34440 bp, 25 predicted proteins | sample 41926metaG_FD_202084 | JGI IMG/M metagenome (GOLD analysis project Ga0265332, IMG submission 202084) | Rhizosphere microbial communities from Carex aquatilis grown in University of Washington, Seatle, WA, United States - 4-19-26 metaG | ecosystem: Host-associated > Plants > Roots > Rhizosphere...
CTCTGGTCCTCACGTTCCGCGAATCGACCCGGCTCGCCTCGGCCTACGGGGTCGCCGTCACCGGGACCATGGCCATCACCTCGCTGATCTTCTTCGAGGTCACCCGCACCACCTGGAGGTGGCCCCTGCCCAGGTCCCTCGGCTTGCTCCTGCTCTTCCTCTCGTTCGATCTGCCCTTCTTCGGGGCCTCGCTCGCCAAGTTCGCCTCGGGTGGGTTCGTGCCGGTGGCGATCGGGGCGATCTTCTTCGCGGTCATGATCACCTGGAAGCGCGGCTGGGAGCTCTACCGGCGCCGCATGGCACAGCAGCTCCCGGATCTCGCGCGCTTCGTGGCCTCGAGCCCGTGGGAGACCGTGGCCCGCGTTCCCGGCACGGGGGTCTTCGTGCGCGGTGAGCTGCCTGGGGTGCCCGCGGTGCTGTCCTGCCTGGTGACCCAGGTGCGCGCGGTTCCGCGGTCCGTCGTGCTCTTCGGCATACGAACCCTCCGGACCCCGCAGGCCGGTCCGGATGCGGTGGAGATGGAGATCGTCGACGGGGGGATCTACGCCCTCACCTTGAGCTCGGGCTTCATGCAACGGCCGAACGTTCCGGCGGCCCTGGCGGCCGCCATCGCCCGCTTCCATCTCCCCATCGAGCTGTCGGAGGTCACCTATTACCTCGAGCGGCACACGTTCGTGGGGAGCCCCGCTGGCCAGATGGGGCGCTGGAGCGAGCGTCTGTTCGCCTTCCTGACCCGTAACGCGAACCCCTTGACCGATCGCCTGCGGATCCCCTGGCAGCAGGTGGTGGAGATCGGGACCGAGATCGATCTGTGACGAGGGGCGCCGACCCTCACGCGCGCAGGCGGGCCTCGAGCAGCGCCTGCACGTCGGCGATCCGAAAGGGCTTCTGCAGGAGCGGGGTCAGCCCCCTGGCGGCGAACTCGGCGGTCGAGGGCGTGAAGGCGCCACCGGTCATGAACACCAGGGTCGGCACGATGTCCGGCCACCGCTCGACCACCGTGGCGTAGACGTCGGGCCCGCTCACGGAAGGCATGAGCAGATCGCACAGGACGAGATCGAAGCGCTCGCCCGCCTCGAACCGTGCGAAGGCGTCCCGCGCCCGTTGCACCACCGTGACCTCGTGCCGATCCGCGAAGGCCCGCCCGATCACCCTCCCGATCGACTCTTCGTCGTCGATGACCAGCAGACGCCCGGCCCGCTTCATCGAGGGCCCGCGCGCCGCGGGCTCGACCGGGGATGGGCGAATCACGGGGGCCGCCAGGGGCAAGACGATGCGGCACGAGGTGCCAGGGGCGGACGCCGCTCCATCGACCGCGGTGGATGGGGCGGTCCGGCTGGTGAGCTCGATCCGCCCGCCGAAGTCGTTCACCGTCTGGCGGCTGATCGACAGCCCGAGGCCCGTCCCGAGGCCGACGGACTTGGTCGTGAAGAATGGATCGAAGACGTGGGGCAGGACGTCGGCTGGGATGCCGCTGCCCGTATCGCGCACCTCGACCACCACCTCGCCGTTGGTGACCTCGATGGAGACGAAGATCTCCTGGCGCTCCGCCTGGCCCTCGGGGATCGACTGGGCCCCGTTGACGAGGACGTTCAGGAACACCTGCCCGAGCGCCGAGGCATTGCCCCACACCATCGGCTCCACCGTGGTGAAGGATCGCACCAGGCGCGCTCGGTGGCGGATCTGATTCCAGGCCATCGAGATCGACTCCTCCATGACCGCCCGCACGTCGATGGTGCCGAGGGCGCTGAGCCCCCGCCGGGACAGCCGCTGGAGGTTCCCCACGGTCTGGCGGATGCGCTCGAGGCCGATCTCGCAGTCACCCAGCATCTCCAGCACCGACGGCAGGGTGACGCGGAGGCTCGGCGTGCCATTGCCGTTGCCCATGCCGCCCTCACCGCCCCCGCTGCCCTCCCGCAGGTACATGGTGCGGAGCTGGGCCAGGGCTTGCTGCAGGTTCAGCAGCGAGAACATGAGGGGATTGTTGATCTCGTGCCCCACCCCGGCGGCGATCCGACCGAGGGAGGCGAGGCGCTCCGCCTGCTCGAGGCGCACCGACATCCGCTGGCGCTCGGACTCGAACAGGACGCGATCGAGCGTGCGAACCAGGCTGGGAAAATCGAAGGGCTTCTGAATGTACGCCTGGGACGAGATGGCCACGGCCGGGGCGCTGCGATCGGCCGACACCGCGATCACGGGGATGGCGCTGAGGCCTGGATCCTCCTTCTGGATCGCGCGGAATTGCCAGCCATCCATCACCGGCATGTTGAGATCGAGGACGATGGCGTCTGGCAGGACGGCTTCCGAGCGCAGCTGATTCAGGGCCTGCTGGCCGTTGTCGGCGAGCTCGACCTCGTAGCCTTCGGCCTGCAGCAGGTCCCCCACGGTCTCGCGCACGTCGCGATCGTCCTCGACCAGCAGCACCCGCTTTCGCCTGGGTGCGACAGAAGGGCCCTCCCCTGGTCCAGGTTCCGCGGGATCGCTCGGCCCCGGGTCGCCTGAGATCCCGATCCGGCCGGCCAGCTGGGTTCGACCGTGGGAAGAGCTGCCTCCCACGGGAGCGTCCTCGAGGTAATCAACCATGGGTAATACAGAAGTCTAAGCACGCCGACCGGGGTCGGTAGCGTGACCTGCCAACAATCCCGGGGTATCCGCCAAGAATTGCTCCCCGCCCCCCCCCGCCCGGCTGCTCGAACCTCGACGGATGTTCCTCCGAGGTAACGGGCCTGCCGGGAGACGCTCAGAGCACCATGACCGTCTGGCAGCCGAGCACGATGTCCACCTGGATGGTCAGATCGGCGCGGAAGGCGTTGCAAGACGCGTCACAGGCGAAGATCGACGTCGGGGTGCCACCGCTGGCCGGGTCGACGTCGTAGTACCAGCCGCCGCGCACCGGATCGCACCCGGCCTTGCTCTTGACGTAGCCCACCGTCGCGGGCGAGGTGGCGGTGGCCCCGGCACCCGAGGTGAACTGCACGTTCACCTTGTTGAAGTCAATCGCGCCGCCGCTCGGGGGTGGGATGAGGTACTGGCAGGCCACCGCCTGGGTGCGGATCTGATTGAGGGCCACCTGGAGCATCTGGGTCACGTCCTGCATGGTGCTGATCACGACGGCCTGGCCGGTCCCGCCCCCCACCGCCAGGGCGTTGAGGTTCATGGTGGCCATCACCGCGTCCTCGGGCGCGAAGACGCCGATGACGAAGGTGGCGATCGAAGGGTTCCCGGCCACGCCCGCGGCGGCCACGCCGGCCACCCCCGGAATGTCGGACGGCATGCATTCGCTCGGAAAACCGTCGGTCACCAGGATCACAGCCACCTTGCGACCGCGGTTGGTCATGGCCCGCTGACGCGCATACTGGATCGCGCCGGACAGGGCCGGAGCCGTGGGGGTGAGGCCATCGGGCTCGTGCGTGCCGAGCGACGCGATCAGCCCGGCCGCGGCGCCCGGCAGCGGCGCCACGGGGACCGCGGGGGTGGCGTAGGGAGGAATCGTGCAGATGTCGCGCCCCACGCAGTACCCGTCGAACGCGGTGCAGGCGCCGCCTGGATTGGCGCAGACCGCTCCGGCCGGAGCGCACAGGTTGTTATTGAGCGCGCAGAGCCCCAGCAGCTCGCAGGTCTGCCCACGCGGACAATCCGCGGTGGTCGTGCAGGCGGCGAAGGTCGCGCCGGTGCAGGTCCGCAGGCGGAAGCACGGGCCGTACGCGGCCCCGCACTCGGCGTCGGTGTTGCAGCTCGCTGGGACGTTGGGCTGCTCCTGCGGGAAGTACTGCAGCCCGACGCCGATGCCGCTCGACGTGGGATCCTTGAAGAAAGCGGTGAGCGCGGCCTTGACGGCGTCCCACTTGGTCACGCCGGACGCTGTCGGGTCGAGCATCGATCCCGAGGTGTCCATCATCACGTACAGATCGAGAGGGAGGCGTTCGGCGGAGGCCGACTGGGTGGCACACGCCGCGTCCGGGGTGTTGCCGAGCAGCGGTCGCTCCGAGGTCAGGAGGTCGACGCGGGCCCGAAGGTCCTCCGGGAGGGCATCGAAGACCGGGGTGGTGATCGGCGTCGAGGAGCCGCCCCCCGCGTCTGGGCCGAGGGCGCCGCCGTTCGCCGCCCCGCCCGACGTCCCCGAGCTGGGCGTTCCGCCGGTCTTGACGCCGGCACATCCGACCAGCGTCCCGGCTCCCGCCATCCCCACCCCGACCATCGTGGCCAGCACCAAGCTCGAAACAGGTGAGACGCTGCGATTCATCGGATCTCCCCGATCCCGCCGGGATCGCGATCGAGTCTACCTCAATTCGCCCGACGCTCGTGCGACGGGGAGGGCATCCGATCGAAAGATTGCACGGCGCATCATTCGTGATCGGGATCGAACCCGGCGCCGGCTCCGTCACCACGACGAGGCGCGAGCCAGCCTCGGCGACAGCGACGGGGACGACCACGGGTCGATCACCCTGCGGGGAGCGGCTGGCGCGGCGAGCCCGCCGGCCCGACGGTGCCGGACCCGTCGGGCCCCCGCGGCAGCTCCACCGTGAAGACGGTCTCGTCGTCCGAGCACACGACGCCGAGGCTCCCGCGGTGAGCTTCCACGATCTCGCGGGTGATGAAGAGGCCGAGGCCGAGCCCTCCGCTGCGCCGCTCACGCAGCTCGCCCCGTCGGAAGGGATCGAAGATGATGGGCAGCAGGTCGGGCGGGATGACTCCGCCGTTGCGCACCTCGATCACCACCCCCCGCCGGGGCTCGGCCCGCACGCTGACCCGGACCGGTTGCTGGGGCACCCCGTGGCGGATGGCGTTGCTCATCAGATTGGAGGCGAGCTGGGCCAGGCGATCGGGATCCCACCACCCGCGGGTGTCCCCCTGCCGCTCGAGCTCGGGCCTGGGCGCGGTCTGCCCGCTGCCCGGCATCAGCTCGTCGATGGCCTGCTGGAAGATGGGGGCGACGTCGACCCACGACGGGGCGATCGGCAGCCCGCCCGAGGCGCGCACCTGCGTGAAGTCGAGGAGCTGGGTGATCATCCGGTTCATGCGCTGCCCGGCGCTGAGGATGCGGGTGACCGTGCGGGCGCTGACCTCGTCGGTGGCCTTGCGCGACAGCACCGTGGCGGACATCAGGATCGCCCCGAGGGGATTGCGCAGGTCGTGCCCGAGGATTCCCGCGAAGAGCTCGTTGGACTTCACGGTCCGCTGAAGCTCGCTGATCATCCGCTCGCGCTCGGCGTCCGCGCGCTTGCGGCCGACGGCCTTGGCGACCTGGTCGGCGATGGTCTGGGTGAGGCGCAGGTCGGAGGAGCTGAAGGCCCGCACCTGCCGGCTGTACAGCACGAACGTACCGAGCAGCTGACCGGTCTGCACGAGCGGGATGAAGGCGAGGGCGCGAACCTGCTCGGCCTCCAATAGCTCGCGATCGGGCTCGAGCTCGGGCGCGAGCCGCACATCCGGCACCAGGATCACCTGGGGGACGGACGCCTCGGTGGGCCAAGGCCAGCGCCCCGAGTGCTTCTCCAGCGCGGCGCGATAGCGCTCGGAGAGCCCATTCCAGGCCTTGAAGCGCATCACCCCGTCGGGATCGAAGAGCAGGAGCGCGCAGCGCCCGAGGCCGATGCGGCCGAGCTGTCTGGCCATCGCGGCGACCGCCGGGGCGAAGACCCCTTCGAGGGACTCGGTGCGGTTCAGGGAGTCGGCGAGCTCGTAGAGCAGATCGGTCTCGGCGTTCACCGCGTTGAGCTCGGCGATCAGGCGAGACTTCTCGATCGAGAGGGCCGCCCGCTCGGCCACCTGTTCGAGCAGGACGCGCTCGTCGTCGCCGTACGGCGCCTGCGGCTCGACGCCGGCCCGGCCGCAGCCGAGCACGCCGATCACGCAGTCGCGCACCCGCAGGGGAACGAGCAGGGCATGGGCGACCGGTAACCGCGCCAGCAGGTCGGCGCCCGAGCTCGACACCCCGGCGGGAGGAGGCTCGGAGGACGAGCGCGACAGCGAGACGGGCTGTCCGTCGCGGACGATCTCCCTCAGGATCGCCATCAGCAACGGATCGCGGTGCTCGGGCTCGAAGAGCCGGCGAAGGGGCTCGACCGTCTCAGCCCGCAGGCCGAAGAGCTCGGGAGCGCCGAAGAGCTCGCCGTCCTGTGGGTCGTTCCCCGGATCGCGGTGGTGCAGGATGAGCCCGCCCACCTCGCCGAACTGAAGGGTCGTCTGGCGGGCGATCACCGCGAGCAGCTGGGGCAGGTCGGACTCCGCGTCGGCGAAGACGCGCGATGCATTGGCCAGAAACGCCAGGCGTCGCGCCGACTCCTCGAGACCGAGCCGGGCCTGCTCCTGGCGCGCTTCCAGCCGGCGCTGCTGCGTGACGTCCACCACCAGATTCACCGTCCCGCGCACCGATCCATCGGGTCCGAGGTCCGGGGTCATGGTGATCTCGAGCTCGCGCTCGTGCAGCTCGGGCAACTCCGGCAGCTCGACGTGCAGGTGGAGCTGGCAGGCCTGACCTGCGAGGGCGCGGCCGAGCGGCGCCCGGAGCTGATCGGCGATCTGCCGCCCCAGCGCCTCGATGGTCTGCCCCAGGATCGCGGACCGCGGCCTTCCGAACCAGCGTTCGAAGGTGCGGTTGACGAAGCGGTGGCGCCCGTCCGTTCCTATGTACGAGACCAGCACGGGCAGGGCGTCCGTGATCACCTCGAGCCGGTTCTCCGATGGATCGAGCGCGCGCAGACGTTCGATTTCACGACGCAGCGCCTCGAGGTCCGGAGCGCCCGATTCTGGCGCTGGACCTCGTGACACGCTGGCACTCTCCCCATGGGCCTCGTCCATGCCCCGGCCAGCTTAGTGCACCGCCGTCGAAATAGCGTCAATACCGAGGCCGGCAAGCCGAGCCGGCCGCGAGGCGCGACGACGAGGAATACCCGTAGGTATTGTGAGGAGCAACGAAGCGGCCGGCTCGGATCGTCGGCCGAATATGATGCTATTCCGACGGCGGTGCACTAGTACAGGTCCCCGCAAGTTCGGATGGCCCGGGGACACGCCTGCCCCGGGCGTGCTCGGCGGTTCACATGCGTGGCGCCGGATTTTCGAGCTCGCGGTCGACGGCGTAGCTCCCGCTCCTCGGATGCGGCTGCCGCGGCGGTCGGGCTGGAACGTCCCAGAAGCGCGTGCGGCAATCGGCGCACCGGTAGCGCCGCTTGCGGAAGCCGAAGACGCCGGCGATCTTGAGCGCCCACGGCACGACATCGGACAGCCAGGATCGGGAACGGTAGACGGTGGTACCGGTACACTGCGGACACGTGTGAATCCCTGACATTGCTTGTAGCCCCCTTCGAACAGATCCACCCGCCGTCGACGGGCGCGAACGTTCCCGGGGCACGGGGGGGCGCCGCGTCCGGTCGGTCCGCGAGGTTCGTCTCCTGCGGCGATGTCATGGTGTACGGCACTATCAAGCCTCGTGCCACTCCCGGCCGACCACGTCGCAACGAGCAGGAGGCCTTGAAACCGCGCGGACATGGTCGCGCTCCGCGCCCGAAACCAGCCTGGCACGCAAGGGGGGGCGAGCCGGGCGTAGATCGAGAGCGGTCGGATCGCGTTACACCTCCGCAACCCGCGTTTCAAAACACCCACGGTCACGAACCGGCCGCGGGTCGAAACCTCGCGATCTCGGTTGGCACGTCGATTGATACCAGCCCGGACCGATGAAACCTGTGATTCGGGTCGGGTGGCGTCGCGACCAACCAGATGCCTCGGAAGCCGTCCTCGACGGCGAGTGGCTGGTGACCAACGGGCTCGGCGGGTATGCCTCGGGCACCATCGCGGGCGTGGTGACCCGCCGGTACCACGGTCTGCTGATCGCGGCCCTGCCCAATCCGCTCGGGCGTACCAACATGTTCGATCACCTGGCAGAGCAGGTGCGCTTGCCCGACGGGTCCATCCACAGGCTCGGCCTCGGCGACGGGGATGCGGCGCAGGACCCGCGCGGAGCGGCGGGGCCCCTCGAGGAGTTCCGGCTGGAGATGGGTCTGCCGGTCTGGATCTATCGCCTCGGTGGCTTCGTCCTCGAGAAGCGGGTGCTGCTGGCGTACATGCAGAACACCGTCTTCGTCCGCTACCGCCTGCTCGACGCGCCACCCGGGACGTCGCCCTCGGACACATCCTCGGGCGCGGGCGATGACGCTCGGGACTCGGGCGCCGGATCGCGCGATCCGTCCTCCGACGATGCCTCCAGCCTCATGCTCACGCTCCGCCCGGGGATTCACTTTCGCCCCCACGAGTCACCCGTCTCGCTCCCGATCGATCCCTACACGCTCAGCCTGACGGGAAACCGCTACGAGGTCTCATCGAGCGGGATGGCGCCGTCGCTGAAGCTGCGGGTGGTCGGCGATCGGCCGAACTTCGAGTTTTACCCGGAGCGACAGGAGAAGGTGAGCTACCGCTGGGAAGCCGCGCGCGGGTACGAGGCCCACGGCAGCCTGTGGAGCCCGGGGATGTTCAAGGCGCGGCTCACCCGGTCGACCCCCACCGCGCTGGTGGCGTCAGCGGAGACCTGGGAAACGATGGACGCGCTCTCGGTCGACCAGGCCTTCGCCTTCGAGAACGAGCGCCGGGTCCGGTTGCTTCACGCCGCCCCGCCGTCGCTCGCGGATGCCACCACGGCCGAGCTGGTGCTGTCGGCCGATCAGTTCGTGATCGCGCCGGCCGGCCGGGTCGAGGACGCCACCCGGGCCCGCGCCCAGGGCGAGGAGCTGCGTTCGGTCATTGCGGGGTACCACTGGTTCACGGACTGGGGCCGCGACACCATGATCAGCCTCGAGGGCTTGACCTTGTGCACCGGGCGCCCGCAGACCGCTCACTTCATCCTGCACACGTTCGCCCGTTACGTCCGCGGCGGGCTCATCCCGAACCTGTTCCCCGAAGGTGCGCGAGAGGGCCTCTACCACACCGCGGACGCGACGCTCTGGTACTTCCACGCGCTCGATCGCTATCTCGCGTACACCGGCGACCGTGAAACCCTGCGGCTGCTGTTGCCGCTCCTCGAGGACATCGTGAAGGCCCACGTGCGGGGCACCTCGTTCGGGATCGGGATGGATGCGGACGATGGGCTCTTGCGACAGGGGCAAGAAGGATTCGCCCTCACCTGGATGGACGCCCTGGTCGAGGGCTGGGTGGTGACCCCACGTCGGGGCAAGGCCGTCGAGATCAACGCCCTGTGGTTCAACGCCCTCGCGCTCATGGCGGAGTGGATGGAGTCCGAGCGGGGCGCCGAGGCCGCGGTGACCTATCGCCGGATGGCCGCGCGCGCCAAGGAGTCCTTCAACCGGGCGTTCTGGAACGACGGCAGGCATTGCTTGCTGGACGTGGTGGGCGGATCCGACCCGCGCACCGACGGCGCGGTGCGCCCCAACCAGATCTTCGCGATCGCGCTGCCCCACCCGGTCCTCGATCCCGCGCGCTGGTCGGCGGTGGTCGAGACCGTCGCCGCCTGGTTGCTCACCCCGGTGGGCCTGCGCTCGCTCGCGCCCGATCACCCGGACTTCAAGACCACCTATCACGGCGACCTGCGGACCCGCGACGCCGCCTACCATCAGGGCACGGTCTGGAGCTGGCTCATCGGCCCTTACATCGATGCGTGGCTCAAGGTCCACCCGGGGCAAGAGTCGGAGGCGCGCCAGCTCCTCTTCGGCCTGCGCGATCACCTCGGGCAAGCGTGCGTCGGCTCGGTGAGCGAGATCTTCGACGCCGAGAAGCCCTTCCTCCCGCGGGGGGCCATCGCGCAAGCCTGGGGCGTGGCCGAGCTCCTGCGGGCCTGGCTGCGCACCAGCCCCGAGCCAGGGGACCGTACCAGGGCGGCGCAGACGGCGCCGACCGAGGGCGACGCCCGGGTGCCGCGGGCAGGGCGCGCGCCATGACCCAACCGAAGCGCATCCCGCTCGCGACCTACCGCCTGCAGCTCCGCAAGGAGTTTCCCCTTGAGGCGGCCAGCGCCACCGTGCCGTACCTGCGCATGCTCGGGGTGTCGGACCTGTACCTGTCGCCGGTGTATGCCGCGCGGGAGGGCAGCGTGCACGGGTACGACGTGATCGATCACGGCCGCCTCAACCCCGAGCTCGGCGACGCGCGCGCCCTGCGCCAGCTCCTCGACCAGGTGGAGGGAGCCGGGATGGGGGTGCTGCTCGACGTGGTGCCGAACCACATGTGCGTGGCCGGCGACGGCAATCGCCTCTGGATGGACGTCCTCGAGAACGGGCGCCACTCGCCGTGCGCGGCCCACTTCGACATCGACTGGGATCCCCCGAAGCCCGAGCTCGTCGGCAAGGTGCTGTTGCCGTTCCTCGGCGAGCAGTACGGCCGGGTCCTCGAGGGCGGCCTCACCGTTCGCCTGGAGCAAGGTGTGCTCTCGGTGGAGAGCGGCGGCAGCCGCTTGCCCCTCACGCTCGCGAGCTGGAGCCAGGTGCTGGAGCCAGCCCTCGCGCTCGTGCGGCAGGGGGTGCCGGCCGAGGACCCCGGGCTCATCGAGCTCGAGAGCATCCTGCGCGCCCTGACCCACGCGCTGCCCATGCTCACGGCCTCCGCCGATGGCCTGGGCGGCCTGATCGAGTACCGGCATGAAAAGGAGGCCATTCAGCGCCGGCTGGTCGCGGTGCTGCAGGAGCATCCCGCCTGCGCGGAGGCCGTGAACGGGGCCCTCGCGGCCATCAATGGACGCAAGGGGGAGCCGGGCAGCTTCGATGCGCTCGAGCGCCTGATGAACGACCAGTGCTACCGCCTGGCCAACTGGCGGGTGGCGGCCCACGAGATCAACTATCGCCGCTTCTTCGACGTCAACGAGCTGGCGGCCATCCGGGTCGAGAGTCCCCCGGTCTTCGCCGAGGTGCACGTCCTGCCCTTCGAGATTGCCCGGCATCCCGCGTTCACGGGCTTCCGGGTCGACCACGTCGATGGGCTGTCCGATCCGGAGCAGTACCTGATCGACCTGCGGGATGGGGCGCGGGCCGCGACCTCCGCGCCGGGCGTGGGGGACGGTGATGCCCGTCGACCGTTCATCGTGGTGGAGAAGATCCTGGCCCCCGCCGAGAACCTGCCCTCCGCGTGGGACGTGGACGGGACGACCGGGTACGAGCTCATGCCGATCCTGGCCGGGGTGCTGGTGCGTCCGACGGGTGGCCTGCGGCTGCGGGCAGTGGCGGCCAACTTCGCTGCCAATTTGGCGGCCAACTCGGCGGGCGGCTCGGGTGGCCAGTCCGGGCACCCCGACCCCAGCTCGTCGAGCCCACCGTCGAGCACGGGGCTGCGGTCCTTCACTGACGTTGGCTACGAGAGCAAACGCGAGCTGCTCTGGACCACGCTGGCCGCCGAGCTCACCGTGCTCGCGCGGCGCCTCGATCGCATCTCCGAACAGCACCGCTACACCCGGGACTTCACCCTCAACCACCTGCAGGCGGCTCTCCTGGAGGTGGTGGCCTGCTTCCCGGTCTACAGGACATACGTGCGGAGTTGCGCGCGGGATCAGGAACCCGAGATCTCCGAGGGCGATCGCCTGGTGATCGGCCAGGCCATCGCGGCGGCACGTCGGCGCAACCCGCTCATCAACGCGTCGTTGTTCGACTTCATCGAGTCGGTGCTGATGCGGCGCGATCCGCCCGGGCTCGCCCCAGCCGAGCTCGACGAGCGGCGCACCTTCGAAACCCGGTTCCAGCAGCTCACCGGACCGGTCTGCGCCAAGGGTATCGAGGACACGGCCTTTTACCGTTATCTCCCGCTCCTCGCCCTCAACGAAGTGGGCGGCGATCCCACGCGATTTGGAGCCGCCGACGTCGAGATCCACCGGGCCCTCGCCGATCGCGCGCGGAGTTCGCCGCGCAGCCTGTCCGCCACCGCCACCCACGACACCAAGCGGGGCGAGGACACCCGGGCCCGCCTGTACGTGCTCTCCGAGGTCGCCGACGCATGGGCCATCGCCACCTCGCAGTGGTCGAGCCTGAACGCTGCCCACAAGATCAAGGTTGACGGAACACCCGCCCCGGATCCCGCGGAGGAGTTCATCCTCTACCAGACCCTGGCTGGGTCGTGGCCGCTCGGCGGCCTTGCCAGCGAGCCCGGGTATCCCGAACGGATTCACCAGTACATGGCCAAGGCCAGGCACGAGGCCAAGACCAACACGAGCTGGATCAATCCGAACCCGGACTACGATCGGGCAGCGGACGCCTTCGTCGACGCGCTCATGGACCCGGAACGCAGCAGCCGGTTCCATGAGAGCATGGAGACCTTCGTGCGCAAGATCGCCCGGCCCGGCTTGTGGAACGGCCTCGCGCAGGTGGTCCTCAAGGTGTGCGCCCCGGGGATCCCGGATTTCTTCCAGGGCACCGAGCTCTGGGACTTCTCCCTGGTGGATCCCGACAACCGACGGCTCGTCGACTATCGCGTGCGGCGAGCCTGGCTGGGCGCCATGTCGGCGGAGCTCGAGCGCGTGGCCGGCAGCGGGCGTACCCCCGAGTCGGCGGTGGCCGGCTCGCCCGTCGAGGGGTGGTTCGACGCGCCGGAGGACGGACGCATCAAGCTGTGGGTCACCGCGGCGGCCCTGCGGGCACGTCGCAGGAATCGCGAGGCGCTGGAGCTCGGCGCCTACCAGCCGATCGTCCCGGTTGGCACCGCGGCGGCGCACGTGTTCGCCTTCGCCCGCTCGGCCCCCCCGGTGCCCGCAGACGGACGTGCCGGAAAGCGCGATGGCCAGATCGTCATCGCCGTGGTCGGTCGCTTCCTCGTCTCCCTCGGGGCCGAACGGCCCTGCGGGCCGGCCTGGGACGGCACGCGCCTGAGCTTACCGGAAGCGCTCGCCGGACGGACGTTCCGCGAGGTGCTCACCGACCGCATCGTGAGACCGACGGGCGACGGCGGTCTGCCGTTGCCGGATGTCTTCCGCCACCTCCCGGTGGCGATCCTCGAGTCGACGTTGGAACCGAACTTGGAAGAACCGACCTTTGAACCGATCTTGGAGCCCACCCCATGAGCATGAGCCCACTTCGAACGACCGCCCCGGCGGCCGACTCCCATCCACCGCGTCGTCTGGCCCAGGGGGCCGAGCTCACCACCGTCGACGGTCGGCGCGGGACGCACTTTCGCATCTGGGCGCCCACCCGGAGCTCGGTCGAGATCCTGCTCGAGGAGTCGAGCGGGGGCGAGCAGGCGGTCCACCGGCTCGAGCGCGAGCCGGATGGGCACTGGTCGAGCTTCGTTGCCGACGCCGGGGCCGGAGCGCGCTATCGGGTGCGGCTCGACGAGGACGGTCAGGGCTTCCCGGACCCCGCCTCGCGCTCCCTGCCCGAGGGGCCCCATGGTCCGTCGGAGATTGTCGATCCCGCCGCCTTCGCCTGGACCGACTCCCTGTGGACCGGGCTGCCCCTGCACGGGCAACTCCTCTACGAGCTCCACGTCGGGACCTTCAGCCCGGAGGGAACCTGGCAAGGTGCGATGGCCAAGCTGCCTCTCCTTCAGGCGCTCGGGGTGACCGCGGTCGAGGTGATGCCGGTCGCCGAGTTCCCGGGGAGGTTCGGGTGGGGCTACGACGGCGTCGCCTGGTTCGCGCCATCGCACCTGTACGGGACGCCGGATGATTTCCGGCGCTTCGTGAACGAGGCGCACCGACTCGGGCTCGGCGTGCTGCTCGACGTGGTCTACAACCACCTCGGTCCGGACGGCAACTACCTCGAGCAGTTCTCGCCTCGCTACCTGGCCGAGCACACCAACGAGTGGGGCCGCGGCATGAACTTCGACGGCGCGGACTGCGGTCCGGTTCGGCGCTACGTGACCGACAATGCCGCCTACTGGATCGACGAGTTTCACCTGGATGGGCTGCGCCTCGATGCCACGCAGGCGCTGACCGATGGGTCCGCCGAACACATCATCGCGGCGCTCGGCCGCGCCGCCCGGACCGCCGCGGGGGGGCGCCGCCTGCTGCTCATCGGTGAGAACGAGCCGGAGGACGCCAACCTGATGCGATCGACCGAGCTCGGTGGCCTTGGCCTCGACGGGCTGTGGAACGACGATCTGCACCACGCGATGAACGTCGCCCTCACCGGGCGGAGGCAGGCCTACTACGGCGACTACGCCGGGACGGCGAGCGAATGGCTGGCCGCGGTGAAGCACGGATTCCTGTTTCAGGGGCAGCGCTCCGTCTGGCAGGGCAAGCGACGCGGCCACCCGGCGCGCGGGCTGCCGTCCGCGTCGTTCGTGACGTTCCTCGAGAACCACGATCAGGTCGCGAATTCGCTCGGGTCTTCCCGCCTCTGGACGCAGAGCAACCCGGCGTGTCACCGGGCCCTCACCGCCCTGCTCCTGCTCGGGCCATGGACGCCGATGCTGTTCCAGGGCGAGGAGTGGAGCTCGACAGCGCCCTTTCACTACTTCGCCGATCATACGGCCGAGCTGGCCCGGGCGGTGCGAGAGGGCCGGGCGACCTTCATGTCCCAGTTCCCTGGATGCGTCAGGGGCTCGGAGCCGAGCCTGCTCCCCGATCCGAGCTCCCCCGATCTGCCCGAGGCGAGCCGGCTGCGCTGGGAAGAGCGGGATCTGCCCGCGCACGCGGCGTCGCTGCGCCTGCACACGGACCTGGCAGCGCTGCGTCGCTCGGATCCCACGCTCGGCGCGCATGCGGCGACCGGGGTCTCGATCGAGGTCGCCGCGCTCACCGCGACCTGCGGCATCATCCGATACTTCGTCGATGGTCCGATCGGCAGCGCCGGCCCACGGGAGCGTCTGCTCATCGTGAACCTCGGAGCTGACCTGGTGCTGCCCACCATCGCCGAGCCGTTGCTGTCGCCGCCTGGCCGGACGCAATATGGCTGCTGGCGGATCGTCTGGAGCAGCGAGGATCCGCGCTATGGCGGCCACGGCTGCGCCGAGCCCGACTCTGAGGAGAAGGGCTGGCGAATCCCGGGGGCCGCCACGGTCCTGCTCGGTCCCCTCCCGCTGGTCTGAGCGCCGGCGTCCGGCTGGTTCTGGCCTTAGGCCTTGGACGTGGCGGAACCCGTGATCGGCCTCGGCCGAGAATACCGGTTCGACGCTCTGGTCGAACTCCCCGGCGCGGGGTCAGGGCCAAATGGCAACGGCCCGCCCTCGCCGAGGGCGAGGACGAGCCTCAGGGAGCCTGGTACTCAATCCAGGGTTCTTCGCCCTCCGATGAGGCGTACCAGCACCACGATCACCGCAACGACCAGGAGGATATGGATGAATCCTCCCATGGTGTAGGAGCTGACGAGCCCGAGGGCCCACAGAAGCACGAGTACGACGGCGATGGTCCAGAGCATGACGTTTTCCTTTCAGCGCCGGCGGTTCGAGCCGCCGAAGCCAGTGATGAAGCCGAGGGACAGTCCCGCGGCGACCCAGATGATGGGATAGGTTCCTGCCCAGTGGCGCCAGCTGGTGACGTGGTCCACGCGCCGGCGCAGCTCGCCGAGCGACGCGGCCATTCGGGCGCGCTTGTCGGCGATCTCGGCCTCGAGCTCGTCGAGTTGGCCGGCGGCATCTATGCGGATGCCGTTCGCGGACCGAAGGGGCGGGTCGCCTTGGCCCTTGGGCGAATCGTTGGTCGGATCATTCGACATGAGGTGCGGCCTTTCTGGGGTGCTCACCTGAATCTCCTTCTCGCGGGTTGGTGACGCTCCGGATCTCGAGCGGCGGGCCATTCGGTTCCGCCTGACGGTGTTGCGCGGAGGAGATCGCCGTGACAGCCTGGCTCACGCTGGCGCTCGCCTCGGCCCCCGAGCGCTCGAGCAGCTTGACTGGCGCTCCTCGCCGCTGGGTCACCAAGATTCCGACCCCGCCGACCACCAGCTGACCGAGGGCGACGACGGCCAGTCCCGCCGCGATTCCGAGCGGGCGCGCCAGGAGGCACGCGAGCGCGGCCATGGCGAATCCGTACCCGCCGAGCAAGAAGGGCAAGAAGAGACCGATACGGATCGGCCGGCGGGCCATCTCGCCGAGATCCTTGACGGCCTCCATCCGCGCCAGTCGGATCTGGGCACCGATGAGGTCGACCATGTCCTCAGCGGCGGTCTTGACGGCGTCGACCAGTGAAGGGCCGACGCCATGGCCCGAAGTTCCTGGCATGTCGTCTCCCCGGTCACCCGAGCCGACGCCAACTCCGGCGAACCGGAAGGCCGGAGTCTCGGTGTGAGCCCATCCTACGTGATCGCCTCGTCACGGGCGGACGCGCCGGTGCCGCGCAGGCTCGACGATCGGGTCTGGTCCTCGCGTATGGTCCGGAGCCGTTGCCCGAGATCCTCGCGGAGGTCCTGTCCAGACTTCGGCGCGAGCAGCAGAGCCCCCGCAGCCCCCACCAGGAGGCCGAGACCGAAGATGCCGGCGGTCGTGAGCACATCGCTCGTCATGCTGCTCCTGCGCTCGAGCCCGAGCGTTGCCAGGATATCGTCCTTACTCAAGCTGGAAATGTCACTGAGCTTCATGGATTGTTCTCCTTGGGGTCGGTTGATCGTGCGGGCTTTCGTGGAATGCTGCTGCTGGTACTGCCGGTGCTGGCACTGGTGCTGGTGTCTGCCGCGAATGGTCCGGCGCCGGCGGGCGTGTCATCGTGCCCCCGCCGGGTGACCTGTGGGCCCGATGGGCGGCTCCGAAGCAGATCCTCGCCCCAGGCGGCGAGGCTCTGCGTGACGAAGGGAATGAAGGCCAAACGCAGCCCGATCCGAAGGCCGGTCCCGACGAGGCGGGCGGTCAGCTTCGAGAAGAGCCCTCCGCCGAGGAGGTAACCGCTCGCCACAGCCAGGCCGGCGGTGCGGAACGGCCGCACGTCCGCTTCCCGCATCAGGCGATCCCGGAGCTCGCCGAGATCCCTGCCCATCTGCGCAACGGAGCGGGGAGCGGCCCGTCCGTTCGTGTCGCCGTGCGCCTGCCCGTGGCCGGGCTCGCGACCCGCATCACGCATGGCGAGCGGCCCTCGCCAGGACGAACCCCACCGCGAAGGCCCCCACGAGGGCCAGCCCTGGGTTGGTGCGGATGAATCCACGGGTGCGGTCCCCCCACCCCGCCAGCTTTCGGCGCATGTCTTCCGCGCGCTCGGTCAGCTCCCCCCTCTGCTCCGCCAGCTTGTCGGTCATGTTCGACACTTCGGACTTGAAATTCATCACGCGCTCCTTGGTCAAATCGTCCGGGCTCGAGCGGCCCTCCGCGGTGACTCCGGCCATCCCGGCCAGCGTTTTCGCCAACGGCTGTCTCCGGAGGCTTCAAGGCCCGTGCCATGCGCGAAGGCGCCGTCTCCGAGCGCCTCGCCAGCGAGCGAGGGCGAGATCTGCGCGTCAGAATTGGGCAAGCGGACGGAAGGTCGACCGTCTCAGCCGCTGGCGTGTCACCCGTTCGAACCTCGGGTCACCAAAGCGTGACGTTCGCAAGACGGGATCGTGCACCTTGGCCTCGCCGCGCAGAAGCTGCGCCAAGCGGGTCGAGTCGGATGGCCGGAATGACGGCAGAAATTTCTGGAGGCCGCGCATTCCCGGCGCGTGTGGGTTGTCGCTCGCGGTGGAACCCGGTTCCTCCCGGGAGGCATCCGTTGGTACGGACCTTGAATAGCTCCTGACCGAGAGCAGTCGAGTCGCCCCGTGGACCAGGCCGGACAGTCCGAAGGATAGACCGACAGACCAACGGAGGCGGACGTGATCGGACCCCCGAAAAAACGAGAGGAGCGCGACCCCATGATGAGCCCAAGTCGGACCACGGAGACCCTCGAGACCCTCGAGACGCTGAACGAGCTGCTGCGCGGTGAGCTCGCGGCGGTGGAGATGTACAATCGAGCGTTGCGTCTGGTTGGTCCCGAATCGGCTCAGCGAGCGGATCTCGAACAGTGCCAGATTTCGCATGAGAATCGGGCGCTTCGCCTCCGTTCGGAGATCCTCGAGCTCGGCGGGGAGCCGGTCTCGACGGGAGAAGCCTGGGGGGCGTCTGCGCGGCTCGTCGAGGGTGAGAGCCAGCTCGCCGGACCGAACGTGGCGATCGCCGCTCTCGTGGCGACCGAACGACGTGGTCTCGAGGAGTACCGGCAGTCCCTCCCGCGGCTCGACTTCCATTCGAGGAACCTGGTCCTGGTCGATCTCTACCCGCAGCAGGTCTCCACCGACAGCCTGATGGCATCGCTCACCCACGCGCGTTTCTGAGGAGGCGCGTCGCGGCGGCGGCGGGCGACCACGTCTCGTGCGGGATCAGGCGCGATCCTCATTGGCGGTGAAAAGCGGCGCTCGACAGATCTCTGTTGGAACCCGCCAACGCGCTTTGGGGTTAGGATCGCCCAAACATGATTGCGAGCCCATGCTAGACATCCTCTTGGTCGACGACGATCCGGACATCCGCGATTTGCTGCAGGATAGCCTCGAGGGCGCCGGTTACAACGTCCAGGTCGCCCGGGACGGCGTCGACGGACTGGACCAGGTGACGAGGCGGGTCTTCGACCTGATCCTGTGTGACGTTCGGCTGCCCGGCCTGGACGGGGTCAGCTTGATGCGACACGTTCGCCGGGAGTCGCCCTCGACCAAGGTGATCCTGATGACGGCCTATGCCGGCGTCTCGGAGGCGGTGTCGGCCCTCAAGGAGGGGGCCTACGATTACCTCATCAAGCCCTTCGACGTGGATGAGTTGCTGATCCAGACCCGCCGGATCAACGAGGACCACGAACTGCGGCGCGAGCTCGACCGGGCCCGTCACGAGCTCGTGGGCCGCAGCAGCGAGACCACCTTGGTCGGCGAGTCACCGGCGATCCGGCGGGTGGTCGACATGAGCAAGATGGTGGCGCAGAGCGATGCGCCCACCCTCATCACCGGCGAGAGCGGAACCGGCAAGGAAGTCGTCGCGCGGCTGATCCATTCGTCGAGTGCCCGCGCCGGCAAGCCGTTCGTGGCGGTCAACTGCGGCGCCCTGGCCGAGAACCTGATCGAGGCCGAGCTCTTTGGTCATGAGCGTGGCGCCTTCACGGGGGCGGTCAAGAAGCGCGACGGCCGGTTCAAGGCCGCCGACGGCGGGGTGCTCTTCCTGGACGAGATCGCGGAGTTGCCCGCTGCCGCTCAGTCCAAGCTGCTGCGGGTCCTGCAGGAGGGGACCTTCGAGCCCATCGGCACCAACACCACCGTCCGGGTGGACGTTCGCATCGTCTCCGCCACCCACCGCAACCTGCCGGACCGGATCAAGGCCGGGCTGTTTCGCGAGGATCTCTACTACCGCATCAACGTGATCGAGATCCAGATCCCTCCCTTGCGCGAGCGCCTGGGGGATCTGCCGCTCCTGCTCCGACACTTCATCCAGCGGCACAGCGGGCCGAACGCGCCCATGCCGCTGATCTCGCCCGCGGCCTGGGCCGCCCTCATGCACTACGGGTTTCCAGGGAACGTGCGGGAGTTCTCGCACGCCATCGAGCGTGCGCTGATCGTCTCGGGGGGCAAGGAGATCGATCTCCAGCACCTGCCGCCTGCCATGGTCGCGGCGGTCGCCTCCGGGGGGGGCCGGACCCCCGCCGCCTCACACCATCCAGACGCCCCGAGCGCCCTCGGGCATGGCAATGGCGTCCCCGGCCCCGCAAGCACGGTCGACTCGAGCCAGATCCGTCCGCTGCAGGTGGCCCTGCGCGAGTTCGAGCAGGAGTACCTGCAACGCGCCTTGAAGGTCGGCCTCGGCAAGCGCAATCGAACCGCCGCGATGCTGGGGATCTCGCGCAAGACGCTGTGGGAAAAGCTGCGCAGCATCGGGATAGAGCCGGCGGACGCGCCGGACCCCGAGGAGAGCGCGGACGAGGGCGAGCTGTCCTGAAGATGACGTTGATGGGTCTAGTGCACCGCCGTCGAACTAGCATCATATTCGGCCGACGATCCGAGCCGGCTTGCCGGCCTCGGTATTGACGCTATTTCGACGGCGGTGCACTAGCAGGGGCCAAGGCCGCTCGGTCGGCCCCCCGGACGTCGCGGTGGTGTCAACCCGCCTTGGCCAGGCGGGCCGCCTCCGGCGCGTGAGCCTCGGCCTCGGCGGCGGCTGATTCCGAGATGAGCTGATGGACGAACCTCAGCTTCTCGATGGCCGGGCCGGGCAGCACGAACGGATAGCTGTCCTTCACCCCCATGCTCCGGTTGAGGTTGTTGAGCGCCACGGTGAGCGGAATCCAGCTCCCGATCAAGGTGTCGAAGTCGTGAAAGTCGATGCGGCCGGCGATCAGGCTGGCCGCGCGCGCCGGCTTGGCTCCGCTCAGGGACTGAGTCTTCGGGTGCAGGGACAGGCCGTAGGCGCGCGCGGTCTCGAGCGTGTCCGTCAGATGCAGGTAGTGGGCCCAGGTCTCGGCCCAGTCCTCCCAGGGATGCATCGAAGCGTAGGCGCTCACGAAGGACAGCGGCCAGTCGCGCGGAGCCCCCTGTCCGTAGTGGACCTTCTGAGCCTCGGCGTAATCCCGCTGCTCGTCCCCGAAGAGCTCGCGAAACCCTGCCAGCCGTGGCCCGCCGGCGATCAGCCGATCCCAGTAATAGTGGCCGATCTCATGGCGCAGGTGGCCGAGCACCGTCCGGTAAGTCTCTCCCAATCCGTTGCGGACCTTCTCGCGGAAGGCGTCGTCGGCCTCGGCGGCGTTGATGGTGATGACGCCGTCGGCGTGGCCCGTGAAGATGTGTGGCTGCCCGGGGCTGACGCCGTCCCGCATGAAGTTGAATTCGAGCCCCTTGGGATGCTCGGACTTTCCTTCCACCGGAATGCCGAGTTGATACAGGCTGTAGAGCACCCGGCGCTTGGCGGTCTCGAGCTCGTGCCAGGCCCGCAGGGCGTCCGGCGCATCGAGCGGAGGGATCACGTGGTTGAGGCGGCAGGAGAGGCAGTAGGCGTTCGGATCGTCGTCGCGGACGGCCCAGTTGCACACCGCGTGTTCGACCTGGTTTCGGCACGGTCGGTAGAGGGCTCCCCCCGGCTCATCACCGAGCGCCCTCCAGTGGACAGGCCCTGGGACTGACACGGGCGCGACCCCCGGTTCACTCGGATCCCCGGGGGCGACTCCCGGCTCGGGCTCGACCTCCATCGCACACACCAGGGCGCGATCGGGGACGAAGGCCAGCGTGTGGCCGCAATGGACGCAGGCCACGCTCTCGAAGAACACGCTCTGTTCGCAGTTGCCGCAGGAGAAGAGCTTCATCCGCGCCGGCCCTCCTTGCCCTTGCCGTCCTTGCCTTCGCCGATGGACTCGAGCAGGGTCTTCATGTCCTCGGCGTGCTCTTCCTCCACAGCCAGCACGGACTCCAGCAGACGGCGGGTGGTCGGATCGGAGTCGGCGAGGTAACGCACCATCTCCGAGTACGAGTCGATGGCGATACGCTCCGCCACCAGGTCCTCACGGATCATGTCGATGAGGGTCGTACCTTCGACGTACTCGGAGTGGCTGCGGGTCGCGAGGCCCTCCGGGCTGAAGTTCGGCTCGCCATCGAGCTGGGTGATGCGGGCGGCGATGCGGTCGGCATGATCCTGCTCCTCGTTGGCGTGCTCGAGAAACTCCTCGGCGACCGCCTGGGCGTGGATTCCGGTCGCCATGTAGTGGTGCCGCTTGTACCGAAGGACGCAGACCAGCTCGGTCGCCAGGGCTTCGTTGAGCAGGCGGATCACGGTCGGCCGATCACCCTTGTAGGCTTCGGTCACGGCGCCCTTCTCGATGTGCTCGCGGGCGCGTCGCCGGAGCTCCTTGATGTCGGAGAGAAACGGTTGCTGAGGGACTGGATTGTCGTTTGGCATCCCGCCCGGACCTGCACCATCCGTACCGAAAGGCCGGGCGCACCAGAGCGCCGTGTTCCCCAAGAAGAATCGGGGCGGCACGCCAATTGAAGTGAATCGAGCCGGGTGATGGGGACATTCACGAAAGGTCGATTTGGGGCTGGATCGGTTCCCTCGGTGTAACGCCCCCGGCGGGGACGTTACCTGGCGGTGACGGGGTGACAGTGCACAACGGCAAATCGGAGGAACGAACGGTGCTGGACATACTGTTGATCGACGATGAACCTGAGCTCAGGGAGCTTCTGGAAGAGCAACTCGGGGAAGCCGGTTATCGGGTGCGGGCTGCCGCGGATGGCCAGGAGGGCGCCGACTGGCTGTCCCGTCAGACCTTCGACGTGGTCATCTGCGATGTTCGCCTGCCCCGGATCGACGGTCTCACGCTGTTCCGGCGCATCCGGCAGGAGACGCCCAGCACCGACGTCATCTTGATGACCGCCTACTCCGACGTGGTGCAGGCGGTGTCCGCGCTGAAGGAGGGCGCGTACGATTATCTGACCAAGCCGTTCGACATCGACGAGCTCTTGCTACAGATGCGGAGGCTGGCCGAGAACCGCGGGCTGCGGCGCGAGCTCGAGAACATAAAAGGCGAGCTCAAGGAGCGGGGCGCCCTGCAGGCCCTGGTCGGCCAGTCCCCCGGGATTCGCCGGGTGGGTGAGCTCATCACCATGGTCTCCCAGAGCGACGCCCCCACCCTGGTCACCGGCGAGAGTGGGACCGGCAAGGAGGTGGTGGCCCGGCTGATCCACGAGCAGAGCGCGCGCCGTACCAAGCCCTTCGTGGCCGTCAACTGCGGTGCCCTGGCCGAGAACCTGATCGAGGCCGAGCTGTTCGGACACGAGCGGGGCGCCTTCACCGGAGCGGTGAAGAAGCGGGACGGTCGGTTCAAGGCGGCGGACGGCGGCACGCTGTTCCTCGACGAGGTGGCCGAGCTCCCGCAAGCCGCCCAGGCCAAGTTGCTTCGGGTCCTGCAGGAGGGCTCCTTCGAGCCGCTCGGGACCAACACCCCCGTGCGGGTCGACGTCCGGATCATCTCGGCCACCCATCGGAACCTGACCGAGCGGATCAAGGCCGGGCTCTTCCGCGAGGATCTCTACTATCGCATAAATGTCATCGAGATCCCGATCCCGGCGTTGCGGGAACGCCTGGAGGATCTGCCGCTCCTGCTGCGCCACTTCATCTCGCGCATGACCCCACCTGGAGCCCCCGCGCCGACGGTCTCGCCAGCCGCCTGGGCGGTGCTGGCGCAGCACCGCTTCCCGGGGAACATCCGGGAGCTGTCGCATGCGATCGAGCACGCGATGGTCCTGTCCGGCGGGCGTGAGATCGATGTCGGCCACCTGCCGCCATCGATGGTCGGATCGCGTGTGCCGCTCCGGCGGCCCGAAGCGGCGGCGGCGCCCTCGGTGGTGCGACCGCTGCACCTCGCGATCCGCGACTTCGAGCACGACTACCTCTTGCGCGCCCTCAAGGCCACCGACGGGAAACGCACCCGGACCGCCGAGCTGCTCGGGATCTCGCGCAAGACCCTCTGGGAGAAATTGCGTCGCGACGTCTCGAGCCGAGCGGGCGACATGGCTTCGCTCGGCGAGGGTGACGTTTCCTGAACCCCAGTTGCCGGGCAGCGCAGCGCCGCGCGGCGTTCCCCGGTCCCCGACTGCCAATGACCAATGTCCGATCATCGAGTGTCACGCATCGATGCCCCCGGGGCCGATGCCCTCCAGGCCGACCCCCTTCGGGCCGACTGCCTTCGGGCGCGTGCCTCGATAGGGTGGGCGCTCGGTGACGCGGACCGTTCTCGTCGTGGATGACGAACCCGACATTCGCGAGTCTCTGCGGGATGCCCTCGGGGATGAGGGGTACTCGGTCTTTCTGGCCTCGAACGGGCGGGAGGCGCTGAAGATCCTGCCCGACCTGCAGCGGCCGTGCGCCGTGATCCTCGACATGATCATGCCCGTGATGAGCGGAACGGAGCTGTACTCCGTCCTGCGCACGACCCCGGAGCTGGCGGACATCCCGGTGCTGATCTCCACCTCGGATCCGTCGCGCGCACCGGGGCGCGTTCCCGTGATGCGAAAACCGGTCGATCTGGATCGCTTGCTGCTGGTGCTGGCCGGATTCTTTCAGGCCGGCGGGGCAGCCAACCCAGATTGATCCACGCCGGACGCGGTGATAGACGCTTGCGTGGCGATGCGGAGCATTCTGAAGAGCGGGGGGGAGGAGCCGGCCGCCCGGAAGAGGATTCGGTCGGACGCGCGATCGAGCGCTCGGTGGTACCTGGGGCCGTCTGGCTTGGCCGTGCTGGGGGCGCTGGCTTGCGGACACACGGCGGACGTTCCAGCTGACACCGCTCAGCAGGCCTCGACGCTGAAGGGTTATCCCAACCTGGCCCAGAAGGTACCGGCCGAGAGCGCGGCGGTCCCGTCCGCGCCCGCCGCGCCCACGACGCCGACCGTATCGGCCGGATCACCCACCGGGCCAGTTGCGACCGCGAGCCCGAGCCCGAGCGGGTCGGCTCCCGTCGCCGCCCGTCCCGGCTCGGACGAGGCCCGGCCGACCGAACGCTTCTGGCCCCCGCGCGGCCCGATGGCCGCGGGAAGTCCCGGTGCCGGGGCGGCGCCGATCCCGATGCAACCGGATCCTCAGTCGGGAGCCGCCGGCCCGAGTGGCGGGACGCCGGCGCTCCGCCCGTACGTCCAGTCGAACACGAGTCCGGCGACCGGACCGACGGCGGCGTCGGCCTCCTATCCGTACCCGCCGTACCCGCCGTACCCGCCGTCTTCGTCGTCGTCTTCGCCGTCCGTGTCACGATCGGCGCCGTACGCGCCGCCGTCCCGGAGCGCCATGGAGCGGCAATACGATCGCCCGCTCCCGCTCGCGCAGGGCCCGCGCTACACGGTCCGTGGCGTGGACAGATCGGACGTGCTCAACGTGCGGTCCGCTCCCGGATCTGGAAGCCCGGTGGTCGGTCAAATCCCGCCCGACACCCGGGGGGTGCTGGTCACGGGAGCACGGCGTGCGGTGGGCTCCGGGTACTGGCGCGAGGTCAGCTATGGGGACGTGCACGGCTGGGTGAACGAGAAATTCCTGGTCGAAGAGCGGGACTGAGCACGGTCTGGCGGCAAGTCTGGCGGCAAGTCCGCTCCGACGCGTCGCCCAGGTTCCTGCCGGCGTTGATGAGCCGTCCGCGACGGAGGGGGCATCCTGTAGGGAGACATGTGCGCCGCCTCCGCTCCGGTCGTTCCCCTGGTGCTCGACGACGATCGCCTCTTTTCGGCGAATCCGGTCGAGCGTGACATCGCCCGGCGACTCTATGCCGGGGTCCGGGCGCTGCCCATCCTCAGCCCGCACGGTCACACCGATCCCCGGTGGTTCGCCGACAACGAGCCCTTCCCGGATCCCGCGAGCCTGCTCATCATCCCCGATCACTACGTGTTCCGGATGCTGTACAGCCAGGGCATCCCCCTCGAGGCGCTCGGAGTTCCGAAGAAGAAGGATGGCGAGGGCGAGAATGACGGCGAGAATGTGGAGCAGGATCCGCGCAAGATCTGGCGGTTGTTCGCGCAGAGCTGGCACCTGTTCCGCGGCACCCCGACCCGGATCTGGTTTAGCCACGCGTTGCATGATGTCTTCGGGGTTCGAGAGCGGTTGAGCGCGGACTCCGCCGACAGGATCTTCGATCGCATCAGCGACTGTCTCGGCCGTCCCGAGTTCCGCCCACGGGCCCTGTTCGAGCGCTTCGGGATCGAGGTGCTGGCGACCACGGAATCGCCCCTCGACCCGTTGCCGCACCACCAGAAGATCCGCGCCTCGGGCTGGAAGGGTCGGGTCATCACGGCGTATCGGCCGGATCCGGTGGTGGATCCCGAGTTCGAAGGGTTTGCCGCCAACCTCGCGGAGCTCGGCGCCATCACGGGAGAGAACACCTCCACCTGGAGCGGCTACCTCAAGGCGCTCGCCGATCGCCGGGCCTACTTCGCGTCCTACGGCGCCACCTCGACCGACCACGGCCATCCGACCGCGGCGACGTTCGACTTGCCCACCACGGAATGCGCGACCCTGCTCGACAGGGCCCTGGCGGGCCGCATCACGCCCGACGAGGCCGAGCGGTTTCGCGGGCAGATGCTGACCGAGATGGCCCGCATGAGCATCGAGGATGGTCTGGTCATGCAGATCCACGCCGGCGCCTTCCGCAACCACAACCCCACGGTGCTGCGGGCCTTCGGGCGCGACAAGGGTGCCGACATCCCCACGCGCACCGACTACGTCCGGGCGCTGAAGCCGCTGCTCGACCGGTTCGGCAACGATCGCCGGCTCTCCATCATCCTGTTCACCCTCGACGAGACGGTCTACGCGCGCGAGCTCGCGCCCCTCGCCGGACACTATCCGGTGCTCAAGCTCGGGCCTTCGTGGTGGTTCTTCGACAGCCCGGAAGGCATGCGCTTCTTCCGCGAACGGGTGACCGAGACGGCGGGCTTCTACAACACGGTCGGGTTCAACGATGACACCCGGGCCTTCCTGTCGATCCCGGCTCGCCACGACGTCGCCCGGCGCATGGACTCGGCGTTCCTCGCCCGCCTCGTCTCCGATGGTCGCCTGGAAGAGGACGAGGCGCACGCGGTGGCCGTCGACCTCGCCTACAACCTCGCTCGGCGCGCCTACAAGCTCGGTTGACGGGCGGCGCCCCGGCGGCAGGGGCAGGGGCATCCGGCGATCAGATCACAAGTTCGGGAGCCCACCTCGGCTGGAGGTGATCGGGGAAGGCTCGGCGCGGCTCTGCCAGGTGCTGGGGCCATAGGGCCAGACGACGACGTCCCCTCCATCGTCGGGGATCTGGACCGCGTTCATGGTCATGGGCTGCACGAGCACCGTGGCGGGCGGCACCAGCGACGTGGTCGCCCCGTCGAACGCGACCGAGAGCTTCTGCACGTTGTCGGTCCAGTTGACGATCACCAGCGCGGTGCCGTCGTCGGCGGCGTTGCGGCTCGCGTAGGCGTGGACCCCGGTCGGCGCGGAGGTCACCGCGAGCATGGTGGTCCCGAAGTGCTGGCTGAAGAGGGCGACGGCCCGATAGGCGGGACGCGCGACGTTGTCCGGGGTCAGGATGCCGAAGGTCCAGCTCTCGCGGATGCTCCAGATCGCCGTGGTCCACAGGCCCTCCGACAGCCCGGTTCCGAGGGTATCGGCCACCCAGAGCCCGGCGGGCAGGGTGCCGGGAGACGCCTCGAGGGTGCTCATCGCGGGATCGCCGTTCCAGGTGATGTTCGCCTCGGTGAGGGCGAGCGGCTTTGCGCCCTGCCCGGCGGCCGCCATCTTCTTGCGGACCGCCTCGATGGTGGCGTGAAAGGCGGCCGCGTCGGCCGCCGCCGCCGTGCGCGAGGTCGCGGTAGGGGCGATCGGGTAGCGGTGGATCGAGACGACGTCGAAGAGATCGCCGCAGTTCGCGAGGATCGGGCTCAGCCAGTCGTTGGCACCGTCCTGGTACTTCCACGAGAGGTCCGGCCCGACGATCTGGATGGTGGGGTCCACGGCGCGCATGGCGGGGACGAAGGCCTCGGCGGTCTGGCAGTAGCTGTCCGCGGTGTACGAGAGCAGATGCGGGGGCGACTGGGTGGGATCGGCGTAGAGATCCGGCTCGTTGCCGATGGAGAAGTACTTGACGCCGTAGGCCTTGGTCGTGTTGGTGTACCGGACCATCTGGGCGGCCGTGTCGGCGGTCGGGGCCACCGCGTTGACGTCGGCCAGGATCGGCACCTGGAGAATCGGCTCGGCTCCCACCGTTCGGGCGTAGGCGACGGCCCGATCGATCTCGGCTTCGCTGAAGGGGCTGGGGGAATTCGTGTCGTTGTTGTGGCCCCCGATGCGCAAGATCTTGGGCCCGAGGGCGGTGACGGCGGTCTCGCTGCCCGCGAGGGTCAGCCCATAGGTCCAGCTCCAGTAGTTGAGCCCGAGCGCCAGGGGCGGGATGGGCGTGCGGCCGGACAGCGAGACCGTCAGCTTGCCCTCCACCGTCGCCGGTGCGGAGGCGGGCGTCGCGGCGTCCGGAGTGGGGGTGGTGACGCCGGGGCCGCCGAGCGCGTCCTTGGGCGCCGGGTCCTTCGCGCAGCCCGAAAGACCGGCGGCCGCGAGCGCGGCGAGCGCGGTGGCGACGACCGTCCCGTCGGCGCGGGCGAGCCGCGCGCCACGAGCCCGGGGAAAGAGCGAGGACGACCGGGAGGGGCGGGAGGGAATGTCCATGTCGTTAGAGAAGAGTCGCGACCGCCGGGCGCGGGCGCACCTTTCGGCGGCTCCTGCGCTCACACCATGGTGGCCTGGCTCAATCGGTCGACCGCACGACCGGGTGGGAGGCGATGATCCCGGCGGCTGCCTGAAGTGCCGTCTCGGAGGCGGGGCGCGGTGGACTGGAAGGATCCGGCCCGTTTGGCAGCCGTCTACCGTCTGCTTCGGGCGGCGGATCGTCCTGTTGGTACTACGCATCAGAACCCGCCGCCTCGGACTTGCGGGGAGCTCTTTCGCCGAGGTCCTCTCAACTCGGCGCGTCCGACGGCCGAGGTCCGAGGGCTCACGACGGCGACTTCATCGGCGGCGCCTCGCCTTGCCCGCTCAAGTCGCGCGCCCGAGAACCCGATCCCAAGGTGAGATGCAAACGCGTGCCCTCATCGGACTGCTCGCGAATCGCTTCGAATCCCGCCGCACCGGACCATCGTCGAGGCCCGCGCCTGCGTCTGCAGCTAACCCGTCGCGGCTCTGGGCATTGTGGTTCGGGATCGTCCTCTTCGGCTTCGGGTGGCAGTTCGCCGCTCCCCGCCTGGTGCCGGTCTGCGGGCGCTGGCTCGCACGCCTGGTGCTCCTGCGCTGGCGAGGGTAGTCCCCTGGACTGCCTCCGCGCCCTTGGCCACGTCATCGCCGCCGCCGCGACCATCGCGGTCTTCGGCCTGGCGGGCAGGACCCTGCTCGCCAGGCTGATTCAGCAAACCGAGCCGTTCCTGTTGTGGAGCTCGGCGCTGGCCCTCGGAGCGGGCCTGACGGCTGTCCTCGTCACGGCCTCGGTGGCCCTCGGAATCTTCGGGACTGCGGCCGCCTGGGCCATCGCGGGAGTGGTCTCGGCGGTAGCGATCGCCGGGCTCCGGCGACCGATCGGCGTCGGCTCTCGGCTGCGGGCGCTGTGGCGAGGCGCGCGGCGGCGGCGTGCGGCGACGATCGCCGTCGCCCTGCTGATCCTCATGACCCTGCTCGCCACCCTGCTCGCAACGCTGGCCCCGCCGTCGTCGATGGATGCCACCGTCTACCACTTGCGGGTGGCGCGTCAGTTTCTGCTGTCAGGACACTGGACCGAGCTCCCCGAGGTGGTGCAGTCCTACCAGCCGCTCTACGTCCAGATGCTCTTCGCCGAGGGCCTCGGGCTCTGTGACGAGGTCTTCGCGGCGCTCATGCACTGGATCCTCGGGCTCGGGGCGATCCTCGCCGCGGGCGCCTGGAGCCGGCGCCTCGGGGGCTCGGCCTTGCTCGGCATGGCGGTGTTCGGACTGGCGGCACTCATCACCTGGGAGTCCACCTCGGCCTTCATCGATCTCGCGCTGGCGCTCTTCGCCTCGCTCGGCTTGCTCTGGGCCACCATGGCCGGAGAGGTCGGCGCTTCGGTTGGCCTGGCTGCCGTCTTCGCGGGCCTCGCCGCCGGGAGCAAGCTCACGGGTGGCGTCGCGGCACTGCAGACCGCGGTGGTCGCCGCCGCCTTCACGCTCTCGTCTTCGTCTTCGTCTCCGTGTTCGTCCACGTCCCCACCCTCTCTTCGCCGGTCGAGGAGGGCCGCCCGAGCCTTTGGCATCGTGGTCGCGGGGGCCTTCGCGCTCGCGCTGCCGTGGTACCTGAGGAATGTGTGGTTCACCGGCAACCCCGTGTTCCCGATCGGCAACCTCTGGCTCGGGCTCCCTGAGCGGCCCCTCGCGTTCAGCCAGTACGGGTACGGCCGGGATCTGCTGCATCTCTTGACGTCGCCCTTCGACCTGGTCTGGCGCGGAGACGCCTTCGACAAGGGCTGGGCCATCGGTCCGGCTTACCTGGCGCTGGTGCCGGTCGGGATCGCCGTGACCTGGGCCACAAAGGTCGGCCGGGCGGCCTGCGCCCTTCTCCTGTCCTGGTGGATCATGTGGTTCTTCTCGAGCCCGCAGACGCGGCTCTTGCTCCCGATCTTGCCGACCGCGGCCGCGCTCGCCTCGGCGGGCGCCGTGGCCGTCCTCGGCTCGCCCGAGCGCTGGCTGCGCCGGGCCGCGGTGGTCTTGCTGGGAAGTGCGGCGATTCTCGGCGCGGCCTTCGCGGTCCTCGCCGTCAGGACCTACGGACCGGTCGCGCTCGGGCTCGAGGACCGGGAGGCATTCCTCACCCGGATGAGCTGGCACTTCCCGGCCTTCGAAGCCACCAACGCCCGGCTCGGTCCCGGGGCAGGGAATCGCGTGGCTGTCGTCGGAGCGGACAACCTCTTTTACCTACGGGTGCCCGCGGAGACGCGACCTGAGCTCGAGCCAGCAGCCGTGCTGCGGGCACGCGGCTTCACGCACGTCCTCGACATTGCCCCGTGCGGGCGCCCATCCCGGCTGGCAGCCTCCAGCATCCTTTGGCAGGGCCGATACCGACTCCGCGCTTCACGCATGGGCGGAGGCACTCAGGCCGAGGAAACCTGCGCCGAGCTCGGCAGCACCGCCCCCAACCCGAGCGACATCGAGGGTCGAGGCGCGCGGGCCGCCTACGCGCCCTTCTCTTCCGCCCGCTCACCGTACGAATATCCGTACCGCGAGTAGTTTCGGTAGTTGTAATACTGGTAGCCGTACGACGAGCTCGAGAAATCGATCTCGTTGACGATCACGCCGAGGATGCGGACGTTGGCGGATGCGAGCTGCCGCTTGGCATGCCCAGCCGCGTCGCGAGTGGTCTTGCCACCCTTCACCACCAGGATCACGCCGTCGACCACGTTCCCGATCACCGCCGGGTCGGTCACCGCCGAGGTGGGCGGTGAGTCGAAGATGATCCGATCGTAGTGCTTCTTGAGGCTCTCGATCAGCTTCAAGAACTTCTCGGTGTGCAGGAGCTCGGCCGGGTTCGGAGGGACGGGCCCGCAGGTCATCACGTCGAGGTTGGGGACCTCGGAGCGCTTGATGGCTTGCTCGGGCGTGGTCTCGCCCACGATCACGCTCGACACCCCCACCTGGTTGGGTACCCCGAACGACTTGTGCAGCCGCGGTCGCCGCAGATCGGTGTCGACGATGAGCACGCGGTTCCCGGTCTCGGCCAGGGTGATGGCCAGGTTGGCGGCCGTGGTGGTCTTACCCTCCTGCGGGCTCGGGCTCGTGACCACCATGGTGCGGATCGGGTGATCGGGCGACATGAAGAGGATGTTGGTGCGGATGGATCGGCAGCACTCGGCCGCCAGAGACTTCGGCTCGAGGAAGACCCCGAGATCGCGATCCCGGATGCGCGCCGGGTCTTCCTTGGCCTCCTGGCCCGAGCCGATGATGGGGATCAGGCCGAGGACCGGCACCCCGAGGAGGTTCTCGACGTCCGCCTGGGTCTTGAGCGTGTTGTCGAGCGCCTCGATCAGGAAGGCCAGGCCGATGCCGAGACCGAGGCCCACCATGGCCGCGATGGCCAGGTTCTGGACAGGCTTCGGTCGGACGGGCGTGCTCGGCAGCACCGCGTGCTCGAGAATGCGCACGTTGTTGGTGCGCATGACCTCGGTCAGGTTGATCTCCTTGCGCCTCTGACTGATGAGCGAGAAGACCTTGGAGGTCTCCTGCGCGGCACGGCTGTAGGGCCGATACTCCACCTCGATCTTCGACAGGTCGATGGCCTCGTGCTTGGTCTTCTCCATCAAGGCCTCGAGCGATCGTTCGGTCTCCACCGCCGACTGATACTCGTTCTCGAACGATTCGATCGCCTTGTCCACCGTCGAGTTGTAGGCCGCCTTCATGTCCTCGAGCTGCGCGCGGGCCGCCTTCAGCTTGGGATGCTCGGGCCCGTACTTCTCCGACAGCTCGAGGTAATCCCGGGAGACTTTCATGTACTCGTCCTGCATCTTCTGCACGGCACCGCTGCTCGTGACGACGGGCAAGCTCTCCTTCAGGGCCGGGTTCTGGAGGGCCGCCTGCACCTGTTTGCGCCTGGCATCGAGCGCGATCCGGATGGCCCTGGCCTCGTTGACCCGCAGGTTGAGGTTCTGCAGGTTCTGCGTGACCATGCTCTGGCGTTCGTCGAAGCTGGTGTCGAGGAGGTTGTGGGTCTTGCGGAAGTTGAAGAGCGTGAGCTCGGACTCCTCCAGCTTCTTGCCGAGGTCGGTCTCCTGCTCCTGCAGCCACGCCGTGGCGGTCCGGGCCCCCTCGAGCTTGTAGTCGAGGTTGTATTCGATGTACGTCTCGGCGACTGCGTCGGCCAGCAGGGTCGCGCGCTTCGGCTTGGTGTCGCTCACCACCACCTCGGAGATGCGAGAATCCTTGATGGGGCGGACCTGGATCCGACCGGCGAGCGCGCGGGCGATCGCGTCCATGTCCGGCTTGCCGGTGGCCCCGCCGTTGAAGTCCTTGTCGTACTGAAGGCCGAGCTTCTCGACCACTCGCCGCGACACCCCCGGCGACTGGATGATCCGGTACTGCGTCTCGTAGAACTCCTTGTTGGCCCAGTAGCTCCCCGTCCCCATCTCGACCACGTCCTTCACGCCTTGCAGGACCTGCGGCGCCATCGGCTCGATGACGATCTGGCAGCGCGCCTCGTAGATCTTGGGCTGACGATAGGTCCAGACGATGGTCACCCCGATGGCGGCGACCAGGCACAAGACCACGATCGGCCAGCGCTTGACGACGGTGCGCCAGTAGGCCCGCAAGTCCGTCTTGGACTCGAGCAGATCCGTCTGGTTGCTGGTGCGATTGTCGGCGGCGCCCGTGTCTGACGAAGAGTCCATGAGAAGGGCTTACGGTAGCTCATGAAAGAGCACCGGTGCAACCCGAGCGAGCGTCCAAGATCCGTAACGGAGCGCGGGAAGGGGAGGACCCCTCCCCGCGAGCCCCTCCCGACGGACGACAAGAAGCGCACCCGGATCTGCTTCGCCCGCGATATCTCCGGTTGGCTAAGCCAACCTCCGATCCACCGCATGGACAGCGCGATTTTGGACCGAAGACTTGCTCGGAGATGACCGCACCAGGCCCCTGCGGCTCAGCGCGACGTGGATTGCGACTTCGGTGGTGGCGCGGCATCGACGTTGTCGTCGATGGGGGGGGCCGGATGGTCGAGGCCCAGGCGCTGCGTCGCTGATCGGGCTCGGTCACCCCGGGTGAGCCAGTGCTCGCGCACGATGCGCCCGCCCTGAACCCACAGGTAACGCGCGGCCGTGCGTGGGTGGTCGAAGCTCAGGACCTTCCGCCCGAGCTGCTCCGGACGCGACACCGGCTCGAGCCCGCCATATCCAGCGATTACCCGTTCCACCAACCACGAGAGACCCGGCCCCCGACCCTGCGCGTCGGCTGCCGCACCGGTCGCCGGGTCGCCGAGAAATGCGGCCGAGAGGGCAAGGGTCGTCTCGAGGGCGCGCAGGCATTCCCACGCCCGAGCCGCGGCGCGCAAACGCACGATGGTATCCGCGGCGGCGGCGGCCTCCGGCTGCCCGGCCGTCGTCGCCATCGCCGCGAGGCGGCGAAAGTCGAGGAGGTAGAGCGCCGGGACGTCGAAGTGGTGGATGGCCATGTGGAGCGCCTGGTTGACGGCCGCGTGCACGAAGCTCGGGGTCTTCGTCACGCGCCCCGCGAAGCTCCACGTCCGCATGTCGTTCCACAGGGCCCGGTAGTCGATCGCGCCGCGGACCAGGGGCGCGAGCGCGAAGTGCAGGTCCACGTTGACGGCGTCCCGGCGGAACGAGACCTCGTGGTAGTCGGGCTGGTCGAAGCCGGGGGCGCCGGCCGACGGTCGGTAGCCGAGGCGCGCGAGTGTGCCGAGGGCCGCCCGCCGCTCGCTCCCGCGGACGAGCAGATCGATGTCGGACGACGGGCGCGTCCCAGGGTCGGGATAGATGAGATCCTCGTAGGCGATCCCCTTCAGGACGGCCACCTCGACGCCCCGGGCGTCGAGCGCGGCCAGGATCTCGGAGAGGGCGTGGCGCAGCAGGGTCGAGCGCCCGAGCGTGGACAACCGATCCCGGCGAAATGTCTCGGCGATCTCCGGGGAGAACCCGGCGGGCCGGCTCCCGATCGAAAGGAGCGGGGACAGGCGGTGATGCCGGGCCAGCGCGACGATCCGCGCAGCCTCGATCCCCGTGGGAGATCGAAAGGGCACGCCGCGGTCGGCGGTCGCCACCAGCGCGACGAGGAGCCGCTGATCAGCGGAGCGCATCCCTGGCGGCGTTGGCGTTGGCATCATCATCGGCATCGGCATCGGCGGGACCGGCGTCTGCATTCGGCCCGTGCCATTGTACGCGCTCCGGTTTCGCCGTGACGCGCGTCGCCGGGTGCGGTAGCTTGGCGCCGGCTGGTATCAAGTTGGCAACCGACACGTCCGATCGCCGCCTGCGCATCTGCTTGCTGCACAACTACCGCGAGTCGCAGCAGATCAGCATGAAGCTCTACGCCGATCGCCTCGGCTCGGCGCTGCGCCGCCAGGGCGCCGACGTCGAGCGGCTGAGCCCGCCGCCCCTGTTCGGCTCGGGCGGCA
>Ga0265332_10000355_pt1 | contig 34319 bp, 32 predicted proteins | sample 41926metaG_FD_202084 | JGI IMG/M metagenome (GOLD analysis project Ga0265332, IMG submission 202084) | Rhizosphere microbial communities from Carex aquatilis grown in University of Washington, Seatle, WA, United States - 4-19-26 metaG | ecosystem: Host-associated > Plants > Roots > Rhizosphere...
CTCGGTATGTTCGTGCGCACCAAGCTGCCGGTGCACCACCTGAACCAGGATTCAAAAGACGTCGTGAAGCTGGCGATGGGGCTGATCGCCACGATGGCCGCGCTGGTCCTCGGCTTGCTCACAGCCTCGGCGAAGGCTGAGTTCGACACGCAGACCAGCGAGCTCCAGCAGGCGGCGGCCAAGGTCATTCAGCTCGACCGGGTGCTTGCCCATTATGGGCCTGAGACCAATGCCCTTCGCGACGGGCTACGACAGATGATCACCAACCGGATCCAGATGACCTGGCCGGAAGAGAGCGAGACGCCCAAGAAAGTCGACGCGTCCGTGATGACACCGGTAGCCGAGGGGTTCATCCACAAGATCCGCGCGCTGGTGCCACAAGGCGATGATCAGCATGATCTGCAGGCACAGGCGGTACAGCTTGGCGGTGACATGCTGGCGATGCGTTGGCTGATGTTCACGCAGGAAAGTAGCCCGCTGCCGTTCCCGTTTCTGGTGGTGCTCGTCCTCTGGCTGAGTGTCCTGTTCGGCAGCTTCGGCTTGTTTGCGCCGCGCAACGCGACGGTGGTCGCGACCCTGCTGCTGTGTGCGGTCGCGGTTTCCAGCTCTATCTTTCTGATCTTGGAAATGAACAAGCCAATGGAAGGCCTGATCAAGATCTCCAGCGCCCCGCTGCATTTTGCGCTTTCGCAACTCGGGAAGTAGCGAGCCGCAATGCAATGCAAGACAAGAATGTTTCGCGCCAAGCCGCGAAGGCGCAAAGGAAGAGGCGCAAAAATGAATCCTATGAGGGATTCGGAGGTGGAATGTCGAAGCAAACGGTTCTTGGAGCCGGGACGTTCTTCTTTGCGGCTTGGCGCCTTTGCGTGAGTCGTCTCGAAGGGCTGAGATGAGCATGAAGCCGGAAATCGTGATCGATACATCCGCGGCGTTGGCGCGTGTATTCGCGGATCGTCTCGTGGCGGACGCGGCGGCGGCGATCGCCGCGCGCGGGCAGTTCTCCTGCGCGTTGCCGGGCGGCTCGGTTGCGGAGACCTTTTTCCCGGTGCTGGCGCGGGCGCCGCTGGCCTGGGACAAGGTCGAATTCTTCTGGGGCGATGAGCGCGCCGTCGGGCCGGATGACCCGGAGTCGAACTACGGCCTGGCCAAGCGTCTCTTGCTCGATGTGGTGGGTGCCGATCCGCGGCGCGTGCACCGCATCGTCGGCGAGGGCGGCGACCTCGACGCGGCGGCACGGGCGTACGAAAGCGAGATGGTGCGGGCGCTCGGCGATCCACCGCGAATGGATTGGGTGGTTCTGGGCCTGGGGCCGGAAGGCCACGTGTGTTCTCTTTTTCCCGGCCACCCGCTCCTGCGTGAACGCACCCGCCGCGTCGCCGCAATCTTTGACTCGCCCAAGCCGCCGCCGCAGCGGCTCACCTTCACCATGCTGCCGCTGGAGCTGGCGCGAACGATCTGTATTGCCGGTTTTGGCGAGTCGAAGGCGGCGGCCATTCGTGAGACCATCGAGGATCCGGGCTCTCAAATCCCCGCCGCACTGGCGCTGCGCGCGGCACCGCGATGCCTGGTCCTGGCCGATCGTGCCGCGGCGAGCTTGCTGCGAAAATAGACCCGCGGTCCGTATCCTTTCTATGGCCCGTTCCCCGTTGGTCGCTGCGTACTTCCAAGTGCAACGGGATGCGAGAGACGAGAAGTCTTGAGACGCGAGGCGAGTATTGAGCTCTCGCCAGCGGCGGATTGCCGGAGAAGCCGGTTGTTACTGTGACGCGTTCGTGCAAGGACGGGTGCTGGAGGAACACAATTGTCGATGGACGATTTGGAGGAAAAACGAGTTGCCGACCTCAAGCCGGGGAAATACAGCGACGGCCATCCGCTCGATGAGGTCCACTACCTCGAGTCGAAGATCATCCTCAAGGGCGAGCGCTTCACGTCGGTGCAGAGTTTTCGTGATTTCGGCAAGCTCGTGCGGCACGCGGCGGATAAGACCGAGGTCGGCTTCTCCACGCAGGAGGTCGAGGGGTTGCGGCCGCAAATCCGCGAGGTGCTCTTTCTGGATACGGCAGACTTCCGCCTCTACAACAATGCGTTCATCTTGCGTCGGCGCATCACCTACGAAGACGGCTTCCTCGTCGGTGATCCGGAGATCGTCTTCAAGTTTCGCCACCCGGATCTACAGACGGCGGCGCAGTGCGACGTGCGGCCGAACATCGCCGGCGACTTCCGGATCAAGTTCAAGGCGGAGGCGCTGCCGCTGAAGGACAAGATCGGCGGCGTCCGCTTGTTGTTCTCCCACAATGCGGAATTCCCCCTGAGCGCGGTGCACGAGAAGGATCGCACGTCGATGGGTACCGTCTTGCACGTCTTTCCCGCACTGCACGCGTTGAAGACCTCACCCACCGAGCAGATCGGGCTGGTGAATCACACCGCGGTGGAAGAGGTATTGCAGGATCTCGGGACGTTGGACTTCGGCAAGGGTGTCGAGGCGAAGGCCAACGCCTCCGTGTGGCGCACCCGCGGCGATGAGAAGCAGCTCGTCGGCGAGTTTGCCTTCCAATGCAAATTTCAGCGCCGTAACGACCTGCATGACAAAGCCATGAAACGCTGCGAGGAGTTCTTCTGCTCGCTGCAGCACATCGCCAGTGACTGGGTATCCCTGGGCACGACCAAGACCGGCGCCGTGTATCGCCTCAGAGGCAACCCACCAAAGAGCCATGAGTGACGCCGTTGTAACCGAGCCCTGGACCGCACCGAAGGACGTCACGATCGCCCAGATCTTTGGCGCCTTCCTGATGATCGGGGCGACCAGTTTTGGTGGTGGAGTTGTAGCCTACCTGCGCGCCAGCCTCGTCGGTAAGCACCGCTGGGTGGACGACAAGACCTTCGTCGAGCTGCTGTCCATCAGCCAGACGCTTCCCGGTTTGAACGCGACGAACATGGCGGTGCTCGTGGGGGACCGCTTGCGGGGCGCTCCCGGAGCCATTGCGGCCATATGTGCCATTTGTCTGCCGGGTGCGCTGCTCATGTACGTTGTCGGCATGCTGTACCACGAACATGGCGACCGTCCCTTGGTGACCGCCATGCTGCATGGCGTCGCGGCGGCGGCGGTCGGCCTCATCCTGGCGACTACCGTGCAGCTTGGCCGTAAGTCTCTGGACGGCCTCTTTGACCTGGTCTTCGTGGCACTGGCGGTCATCGGCGTCGACAAGTTTCATCTCTCCGTTCCCCTCGTGCTGCTCGGCGTTGGGGCGCTGGCGATCGTGTGGCACCGGCCGCGCCACGACGGTAACGGGAAAGGTCTCAGCCAATGAATCAAATTCCCGCGCTCATTCGGGTGTTCGCCTATCTCTCTCTGCTGACGGTCGGTGGCGGGATGGCCGCTTTCCCGGAGCTCGAGACGCTCACCGTCAACGTGCATCACTGGCTCACCTTCAACCAGCTCATCCACCTGTACAGCGTCGGGCAGATGGCGCCCGGTCCCAACATGATGATGATCGTGTCGATCGGACAATGGGCTGCCGGGTTGGGTGGGGCCATCGCGGTCTTGTTGGCCTTCTTTCTTCCCACCGCGCTGCTCGCCTTTGCCAGCGGACGCCTGTGGATCAGGCTTGAGAAATGGCCCTGGCGCTCGTCGATCCAGCGCGGCCTCGCTCCGGTTTCCATCGGCTTGCTGCTCGCTGGCTGTCTCACGATCGCCAAAGGCGCGGTGACCGGTGTGGTAACGGTCACCCTCATGTTGGTTGTGTTCGCCATCCTGCTGCGCAGCCGGATCAATCCAGCTCTTCTGGTGCTTGGGGGCGCGCTGGTTGGCCTGGTGGCGCTGCGCTAGGGCCTGCGGCCGGCGTATTTTCTATGGACCGCTCCCCCCTTCGGGAGGCCTCAGGACAGGATTGGTCGCTGGACACTGCCAAGTCCGACAGGCTGCTAGGGCCTGCGGCCGGCGTATTTTCTATGGACCGCGACCGCTGATCGCTAGGTGCTGCCAAGTCCGATCAGGCTGATAAGGCGGGCGGAGTGAGTCGTGAACGGAGAGCCAGTCGTCGATTCAGGCGGCGATCTTTGACGTGACGGACTATACTGGCTGCACTCGGGAAGGAGAGACCCATGGCAGACGATCCGATCGTCCAAACAGCAATCAATACGATCCGCACTCTCTCGATCGACGCGGTGCAGCAGGCGAAGTCCGGACATCCCGGCACGCCGATGGCCCTGGCGCCGCTGGTGTACACGATCTGGAACCGGGTCATGCGCTTCGATCCCCAAGACCCGATCTGGCCGAACCGCGATCGCTTCGTGCTCTCGAACGGCCACGCCTCGATGCTGCTGTGGTCGGTGCTCCATCTCACAAAAACCCAGGCGGTCAATGCCGCCTACGAGCGCCTGGGGCAACCCTCGGTGACGCTCGACGATATTCGTCACTTCCGTCAACTCGCGAGCAAGGCTCCCGGCCATCCGGAATATCACTGGGTCTCGGGTGTCGAGGCCACCACTGGGCCGCTCGGACAGGGCGTGGCCACCAGTGTGGGCATGGGCATCGCGCAGAAATGGCTCGCAAACCGATACAATAGGCCCGGCTTCGACGTCTTCGACTACAATATCTACGCCGTGTGCGGCGATGGCTGCCTGATGGAAGGCGTCGCCTCGGAAGCGGCGTCGCTGGCCGGCCACTGGGGTCTCGACAACCTTTGTTGGGTATATGACAACAACCATATCACCATCGAGGGCAGCACCCGCATCGCCTTTACCGAGGATGTCGAAACCCGTTTCCTCGCCTACGGCTGGAACGTGTTGCGCGTCGGCGACGCCAACGACATCGAACGCATCGAGCACGCCCTCGCGATTTTCCGCAAAACGAAGGATCGTCCGACGTTCATCGTGTTGGACAGCCACATCGGGTATGGCTCTCCCGGCAAGCAGGACACGGCCGCTGCGCACGGCGAACCACTCGGCGAGGAAGAGTGCCGCCTGACCAAACGCGCCTACGGTTGGCCCGAGGACGCGCAGTTCCTCGTGCCCGACGGTGTCTACGAGCACTTTGCGGCCGGGGTGGGCGCGCGTGGCGCGCAGGCGCACCAGCAGTGGACGGACCTCTTTGGAAAGTATCGAAGCAAATACTCCGATCTGGCTGCCGAGATCGATCTCATGCAACGCCGCGAGCTGCCGAGTGGGTGGGACCGTAACCTTCCTGTCTTTCCCGCCGACCCGAAAGGTATTGCCGGGCGTGACGCCTCGGCCAAGGTGTTGAACGTGCTCGCGCAGAATATTCCGTGGTTCCTCGGCGGTTCGGCGGATCTTGGCCCGTCGAACAAAACCACGCTGACCTACGACGGGGCGGGGGATTTTCAGATCGACAGCCGCGGCGGAAAGAATCTGCACTTCGGTATCCGCGAGCACGCGATGGCGGCCACCGTGAACGGATTGTCGTTGTCCAAGCTGCGCGCCTTCGGTGCGACCTTTTTCATTTTCAGCGACTACGCCCGACCCGCCATCCGATTGTCCGCGTTGATGGAGCTGCCTACCATGTTCATCTTCACGCACGACGCCATGGGCGACGGCGAGGACGGCCCGACGCACCAGCCGGTGGAACAGCTGGCATCGCTGCGCGCCATCCCCGGGCTGGTCACGCTACGGCCCGGCGACGCCAACGAGGTCGTCGAGGCGTACCGCTACGTCATGCAACTGCACCATCAGCCGGCGGTGCTGGCGCTGTCGCGACAACCACTGCCGACCCTCGATCGCGGCAAGTACGCGCCGGCGGCTGGCGTCGCGCGCGGCGCCTACGTGCTCGGCGATGCGCCCGGCGGCGCCCCGGAAGTCATCCTCATTGCTACGGGGAGCGAAGTCAGTCTCGCCGTCGATGCCCATGAGCAGCTGCTGGCCGCCGGCATCCGCTCGCGCGTCGTCTCGATGCCGTCCTGGGATATCTTCGACCATCAGCCACAGGAGTACCGTGACAGCGTGCTGCCTCCGACGGTGACGGCGCGGGTCGCGGTGGAGCAAGCCTCGACCTTTGGCTGGGAACGCTACGTCGGTACGACCGGGCGTATCATCGGCATGAAGACCTTCGGCGCATCGGCGCCGCTCAAGGAGCTGCAGCGGCATTTCGGCTTCGAGCCGGACCGCGTGGCGGCGGCCGCGAAAGAACTGCTGGGCCGGAGCTAGAAATGACGCCGGCCGCAGGTGCCTCTGCGCATACCCTCGCCTCCGGCGATCTGCAGGCGAAATTCTTGCCGGCGCAGGGAATGCTTGGTGCCTCGCTGCATTACCGGGGCGACGAGCTGCTGCGCCGCGTCGACGATCTCGCCGGCGCCGCGGCGCACGGGAGTACGGCCGGCATCCCGCTCCTCCATCCCTGGGCAAATCGCCTGGCGGGACTGCGCTATCAAGCTGCGGGACGGCGCGTCGAGCTCGATGCGTCCTCGCCACTTTTGCACCTCGATGCGCACGGGCTGCCGATGCACGGTATCCCGTGGTCGCAGCTGGCGTGGGAGGTGACCGCCGCGCGACCGGAGCGCATCTCGGCATGGCTCCAATGGAGCCGCAGCGATTTGCTGGCGATCTTCCCGTTTCGCCACCGACTCGAGATGAGCGCGACAATCGAGGCCAAGAGCCTGACGATTGCGACCACGCTGGTTGCTGGATCCGATGGCGCGGTGCCGGTGAGCTTCGGCTTTCACCCCTATTTCGGCTTGCCCGGGACGCCGCGTGCACAATGGCGGCTGCGTCTGCCGGCGATGCGCCAGCTGACGCTCGATCAACGCGGCATTCCGACCGGTCACGAAGCGGACTTCAACGGATTCGACGCGCTGCTCGGCACGGCGGACTTCGATGACGGATTTGCCCTGATGGGAGACGCCGCATCGTTCTCCATCGCGGCGCCTGGCCTGCGGATCTCCGTCGAGCTGCTCGCGGGCTACCGTTATGCGCAGGTCTTCGCGCCGCGTGACCAGGACTTCATTGCGCTCGAGCCGATGACCGCGCCGACGAACGCACTGAACAGCGGTCGCGGCCTGCAGCTCGTGCAGCCGGGAGGCCAGTTCCATGCGGCGTTCCGCATCGGGGTCGAGACCGAAGGTTGACGGTGCCCCCGTGTCTGGCAGGCTGTCGGACTTGGCAGTGCCTAGCGACCAATCCTGTCCTGAGGCTCCCCGAAGGGGGAGCGGGCCATAGAAGAGGCCGGCCGCAGGCCCTAGGAGTGGCCGAGGTACTGCTCCTCCACATCGCGCCAACGGTCCTGTTCGATGATGCGCATCATCGTACGATTGATCGGTTCGCGCAGCGCGCTCCCCGCCGGCAAGCCGATCGCGTACGACACGTGCTCGAGAACGAGGGGCGACACGCGCAACACCCCTTGCCATTGCCGGCTCACGAGGTAGCGCAGGCTGGTCGAATTCGCGACGAGCGCGTCGATATGGTGCCCCGCGAGTGCGGTGAGCGCCGGCTCATAGTCGTCGAATGCCGTGGCGTTGACGTGCCGGCGTTTCAGGAAGCTCGCGCCGGCGCCGCCGTTGATGACGCCGAGGCGGAGACGGAACAGGTCGGATTGTTGGCGGACCGCGCCCTGCAGCGAACCGACGGTAAGGATGGAGGTGACCGTCGCGGTGAAGATCGCCACGGCGACCAGGCCGACGAACATCCACAACAGCGCCACGGAGCGGCCAGAAGCGGTCTTCGGGGTCAGGTCGCCGTATCCCACCGTGGTCATTGTTACTGCCGCCCACCAGACGCCGGTGGCGACTCCTTGATGCCATGGGCCGCCAAAATCCTTGGCGTTGTGACGGCGTTCGATCAACGTGATCACCACGCCAACCACGACGGTAGCCCCCAGAATGATGGCCATCAGACGGAGGAGATGCGAGTTGGCCATCGCCGTCAACGTTGTCCACAACGACAGTTCCGTGGACACGTGCTCGGCGAAACCGAGCCCGTTCGCATAGAACGGCAGTGAGAAATCGTGCGCTGCGGCGCCATCGGCGTTGATGATGACCGCCCCGAGCGCCAGATCGACCGTGCGATCGTGCAGCAGCCGGCGGATCTGCGCATATTCAACCTCACGAGCCTCCCAGCGCAGGCCCAGGGTTTCGGCCACCTCGCGCCATAGCTCGACGCTCAAGCCGGACCACGTGCCGTCGGCACCTTTGATGCTGAACGGTGGCGTGTCGGGAATTGCCACGATCAGTGGCCGGGAGGATCCGTCGCGCTCCGAACCCCCTTCTGTTGGTGGCGTCGCAGCCGCAAACGCCGATCCCGCAAGCAACCAGATTGCGAGGATGGCCCACGGCCGACTACCGTGCATGGCAACTGTTTTTGACATGAGAAAAAGACGTAAAGAGATTCAGCCTACCGCCCACTGACCGCTCGTTCTATGGTGCGGACCGCGTTCCAGTCAAGCGCCGTGGTCGGTTGACATTGCCGCGGGATCGGCATCAATTCTCAGCATGCCGATATACGAGCCTCCCGAGCATGGAACCTTGATCATTGCCGCCTTGTTGCTCCTGGCGATATCATTTGCCGGCGAATGGATCCTCAACTACGTGCACCCCGAGGTGAACCCGTGGAGGATTCTACCGTGGTTCGGCATCGCCGCGGCGGTTATCGTGATCTTGGGCATCGCTTCAAACGTGTTTCTCGGACGCCGCAGGAACGACAAGTAGGCGGCCATTGCTCGTGTTCTCGGCGGCCTTGGATCGCCGGCCCCTGCGACCGGGGGTTGCGACCGGGTTGACTCGGAGCGCAGAGCCCCGTAACGCAGTGTGATGCGAAGCATGCGACGAATGGCGGGACTGATCCTCCCGGCGATTGGGTTGGTGGTGCTCTGCGGTGGATGCGCGTACATGAAACGGCAGCAGGCGAAGGAAACCGAGTCGTTGCTGGCGGCGGCGGGCTTCAAGATCAAGGTGGCTGAGACGCCGGAGAAGCTGGCGGTGCTGCAGGCCGCGCCGCAGCGCAAAATCAAGTTTCTGCAGCGTCAGGGCAAGACGTACTTCGGATACGCCGATGCCAGTGGTTGTGGCTGTGCGTACATTGGCAACCAGGCCGCCTACCAGAAGTACATGGCAATGGTGGAGCAGCGGCGTATCGCCGATGAGAGCTACGATGCCGCCGAGGTCGACGAGGATGCGTTGGTGGTCGAAGACGATGGGATATGGGAGTCGTGGGGAGGGGACCCGTTTGGCGGCGGCTGGTAAGGCCTGCGGGGCCTGCGGCCGGCGTCTCTTCTATGGCCCGCTCCTTCCTTCGGGGAGCCTCAGGACAGGATTGGTCGCTGCACGCTTCCAAGTGCGAACAGGTTGCTAGGAGTTTGGAGTCGTTCTCCTGGGGGAATCGGCTCCCTGTCGAGCACGCCACTGGTGCAGCGCGAAGAGCCCGATCGCCGCGGGTGGGATAAGCAGGTAGAACCAGATCGCTTGAAGGGGTGGTGCCGGCGGAGCCACCGCCAGATTGGTGCGGAGCTCGACGGTATCGTCCGCGTGCCGCAGGTTGACCTGCAGGTCCCAGTCACCGGGCAGCGGGAGATCCACGCCGGCTGCGTACAAGAGCTGGTTCGTTGTCTGGGCGTGTGTCGCCGCGCTGGTGATTGCCACGGCGCTTCCCTCCGTTGTGGCCGGCAACGAGAGCTTGAACGATACCTCCGCGTCGAGGATCGGCTCGCCGCGCTCTCGATCTTGAACTAGAACGCTCACGTCGGCGCGTCCGACGCGCAGTGGCTGCGGAGCCGTAAAAACGGTGATCAAGTAACGACCTGAGGCTTCCATCAAGCGGACCGTTCCGCCGTCACCGTAGGCCGGTGCCGACCGGAGGACGAGTGTCAGGGCGCAGAGGATCACGAAGGCACGAAGGTTCGAAAGCACGACAAAGAGAAAGTCGAGTTTTTCCATTTCGTGCTTTCCCGCGTTCGTGTTCTCGTGAGGCTCATTTTGTTGTGGCCGTTGCATGCATCATCATTCCGCGCATCTGCATCGGCTGCAGGAACGTCCACACTCCGCCGAGGTAGAGGGCGACGGCGATGATTGCCCACGGTGCTGCCAACGCGAATGCCGCGCGCGCACGCGTCACGGCGGCGCTGGCAATCCGCCAGCCGACGTAGAGGCTCAGAAGAAGCCCGGCATCGAGCAGGAGCAACTCGAGCCCGACGAGATCGGGCGTCGACCCGCTGCTCATCCAGCGGGGCGCGGCGGTGAGGCGGGACCCAAGATCCGTGACCACGCGCTGGACGACCGGTATCGCGGCTCCGAATCCGCTAACGAGGTGGAAGAGGAAATGCGCCGCCCACATGGCGAGCCCCAGTGGAATCAACGCGAGGGTGAAGCGGCGGCGGAGCTCGCCGGCTCGTGCCTCGGGCACCGCCGCCACGCGCCCTGCCAGCACCGCGAGACCGGTGACCATGAGCGGTGCGATGACCAGCGCGAGCAGGAGCATGACCCCCATGACCGGTTTCGCGCTCGCGAGCCCGAGCCGGCCCGCAACTCCGTGCTGCCATGCGGTCACCGGCGCGACCATGGCTGCGGCGCTGGTGAAGGCACCGAAAACGAGCACCAGGGCGAGCGCCGTGACGTCGGCGCGGCGCGACAGCCGGCCCAAGGACGAACGCTGCGCGTCGTGCAAGAGATCGCTCCCCGGCAGCACGGTGAGGATGCCGATGTTGTCGTGCGGGCAGGCGTGGATGCAATCGAGACAAAACGTGCAGTCGAGGTTGCCGACTTTTCGCGGGAGAAACAGCTCGAGCTCGCAGCCGCGGTGATGCGGATTGCCGCGCAGGCAGTCGTGTGTGGTGCAGCTGGCGCAGACCTGCGGCGCACGCACCCGTACCTCGAACGGTGACAGCATCGACTGGATGAACTGGAACTGGCCGATCGGGCAGACGTACTTGCAGAAGCTGGCACCCGCGAACAGCGTGTCCACAACCAACGCGCCGGCGAAATACGCCAGGATGAGCCATGCCGTCCACCACGGGCTGTCCCAAAGATCGAAGATCTCGTAGGCCCAGAGGAACGCGATCAAGAGCCCGACGGCGAGCCATTTCGATCGCAGCCGCTGCGGCCAACTGTGGCGCGCGAAGCCCAGCCGGCGTCCCCACTCGCGCGGCAGCATGAATGGACAGGCCAGACAGAAGAGGTTGCCGGCGGCCAGCAGCGCCATCACGGTGAACCCACGCCAGTACGTCCACGGGATGATGCCGGCAAGATTCATGGGACTCATCTGCGGCCCCAGCAGGCCGTCGGTGACTACCGCGGCTGCCAGCCCGAGCGTGACCACCTGTGCCGTGCGCCGGAAGTACGGCCACCGGAACAGTCGACCGATGCCGGGGAGCGTGAGGAGATCGAGCGTGCGGCGGAAAGCGCTCGTCTCGAGAACCGAACGCGCGCGAAGGCGGGCAGTGAGCATCGCAGGGACCGAACTCATCTTCCAACCTCTTGGGAAGAAAAGGGGGCTTTCGGAACGTATGGTGCCCCCCTCTCTTTCCAAGAGAGGGGGAACAAGGGGGTGAGATTGAAAGCGTGGAAGTGGGGTCCCCACAACCCGCTGCGGCGACAGCATTCGCAGCATGATCAGCGCGCCCGGAATGAGAAAGACCAGTGATGCCGGCACCCACATGATGGCGCCGGCGGCAACCTGATCGTCAAGTGGCGTGCCGCCTCCCAGGCGCGGCACATTGGCGTAGAAGGGGTAGATGAGCCGATCGGAGAAGGTGAAGAAAGCGGAGAAGATGGTGTTCTGCACGTCGGCGAGCAGCAGGTATGGAACCATCGTCCACCGCGGCCAGTGGGCGCGACTCGGCCACGGCAGGATCACCGGCCACCAGAAGAGCAGCGCGGCAGCGACGAAGCAGCCGTGCTCCAGCGCGTGCCAACCCGGAGCGCGCAACGCCAGCTGATATGCCGCCGGGATGTGCCAGCCCCACGTGGCCGCCGTGAGCGCCAGCCAGCCCACCAGCGGATGTGTTAACGCGTGCGCGAAACGCTGCAGCGCCGGCCAGGCGAGAAACGGGCCGAGCCCGTCCTTGGCGAATCGGCGTGGCAGCCCGCGCAAAAGCGGCAGTGCGGGCGCGCCGAGCAAGAGCAATGGCGGCGCGACGAACATCAGGAGCAGATGCTGGATCATGTGCACCTGCAGGAGGAGACCGCTGAACGCGTCCAGGGGCGAGGCGATCGCCAGCCACAGCGTTGCAAGCCCGGCTGCGAACGCAGCGAGCCGCCAGCGCGGGAAACGTTCCGGCATCTGGATGCACACATGATGGAAGCCACGCGCGTACACGCCGCCGATCAGCAGCAGGATGGCGACGATTCCCGGGCGGAGGGTCCACGAAGCCAGGACCGCTTGGGTGACGGGGTTCACGGGTGGTGCGCCTCAAGAAAGAGAAATCACGAGAACACGAAAGTACGAAAGCACGAAAGAAAAAATACGAGCGCTCTTTTCCTATTTCGTGTTTTCGCTCTTTCGTGCGTTCGTGTTGTTCATTTGGGTGGGCTCACGCCCAGCATCACCTGCGCCGCGTCGCGCGCTGGCTGCTGACCCGTCGGATGCATGCTTCCCAGGAAGGCAACGATGGCGGTAACCTCCGGCGGCGTCAGGTTCTTTCCGTATGCCGGCATATTGCCGCCACCTTGGACGATCTGCCGCACGAGCTGGTCGCCGGTCAGCCGCGTGGCAACGTCGTCGAGTGCGGGGCCGCGCAAGCCCCCGGCGTCGCCCAGCGCGTGGCAGTTGCGACATTGCTTGCTCTGAATCAGCAGCGCCCCCTGCAGCTCCAACGGTGAGCGGCCTTTGACGTAATCCACCGGCGTCGGCGCGCCGCTCCACGCGTCCATATGCGGCGACCATGGTGAAAAGGTGCCGAGCCAGGTGAGCGTGCCGATGGTGAGGAAGGTCAGGATCACGATGATGACCGACACCGGTCGGCGCCGAAAACTCTTCTCGCCGGTTCCCGACAAGAACGGCAACGCGAAGAGCACGCCGATCACTAGCACCGGCGCCGTCAGCATCAGCACCGTTTCCGTCCATGCCGGTAGCAGCGCGAAGACAGAAAACAGCCACAGAAAGAAAAAGTCGGGTCGCGGCACGGTGATGATGATGGTCGGATCGGGCTGGCCGTTCGGGCCGATTGGACCCATGACCGCCGCGACGACCACGAGGCTGATGATGATCAGCCCCGCGAAGACCAGATCCTTCTGCGCCGCGAATGGCACGAACGGCTCGCCGTCGGCGTGCACCAGCTCGTGATACTGCTCGATGTAGCGGTCACGCCGGACGACGCGCCCGGGCATCGGCCACTCGTTGATGCCGAGTCGCAGCACCAGGAAAAGATGCAGGCCGACGAAAGCGATCAGCAGACCGGGCACCACGAAGACGTGCAGCGCGAAGAAGCGCGACAAGGTTTCGCCCGCGATGATCGGTCCGCCGAGCAAGAGATGCACCAGTTTGAAGCCGATCACCGGTGCCCGGCCCATCATCGCGGCGCCGATCCCGAGACCCCAATAGGCATCTTGATCGAAACGCATGATCTGTCCGGTGAAGGCCATGCCGAGGGTACACAGCAGCAGCACGATACCGGCCAGCCAGGTGAGCTCGCGCGGGTATTTGTAGGCGCCGAACAAAAATACCTGCGCCATGTGCACGGCCATCAGCGCGACCATGAAGTCCGATCCCCAGCCGTGCAGCGCGCGCAGATACCACCCCAGCGGCTGCTGATAGTTGAGGTACAGCAGGCTTTCCCACGCTCCTTGCGCTGACGGAGTGTAGACCGTGGCGAGACAGATGCCGGTGACCACCTGCAACATGAAGACGACGAGCGTGGCGCTGCCGAAGACGTACCACCAGCTCGCAGAGCTGCGCGGCACCGGGTGCGCCGCCACCTCTTCGATCGTCGAGCCGAGCTGCAGCCGATGGTCCAGCCACGCGCCAATCGTTTTCAAGAGACGGATCACGGACGAATTCCGCCTTTCAAAAAACTCGGAGAATCACGAAAGCTCGAAAGCTCGAAAGCACGAAAAAGAAGCACACCGAGTCTCCGTCCTTTTCCGTGCTTTCGCACTTTCGTGCTTTCGTGATCTCTCTTCGTCATTTCAGGTTGCATTTGACATCACACTTCCGGCTGCCCAAGGGTCGGCAGTTGGCCGGCCTTGATCCACAGCTGGCCGTTTTCGATCTTGTGTTCGTACTGGTACAGCCCGCGCGGCGGTGGCCCGGATGCATGCCTGCCGTCGGCATAGAACGCGCCGCCATGGCACGGGCACATGAACAGCTCCGACTCCTGGAACCAGCGCACCGGGCAACCGAGATGGGTGCAGTTGATGGCGAACACCTGAAACGAATTGCCGCTGAGCCGGCGCACCCAACAGGGGATGTTCGACGTCTCGCCGTCCCAGGGTTTGGTGAATGGATTCTTGTAGGCCGCAAGTCGGGTCTGGTTCTCTGGGAATGTGGTCAAAGGACCAAGCTGTATCCAGTCGAGCCAGGTGAAGCGTCGGATGGGGGACAAGAGGTATCCGACAACCGGGATCGCGAACAGGAGCGCTGCAAACGCGTTGAGCGCCACGCCGAGTCCGAAGAGGAAGCTGCGCCTCGAGGTCCCGGCCGCGGGTGGGGTCTGCGGGCCTGCACTCATTCCTTGTTCCCTCCTGCGTGCTGCGGGTATGGTTGGCCAGGAAACTTGGCGCGTTGCGCCACCAGCCAGGCGACGACGTCGGACACCTGCTGCGCCGTCAGCGCCTGGCCGGGTGGATAGCCGCGCCAGTCAGGGTGGTGCAGGTCCGGTCGTCCAGCAATCACCAGCGTGCGCAGCGCTTGATCGCTCACCAAGGCCAGATAGGAGGCGTCGACGATCGAACCGACGGTAGCGGTGCCGGCGCCGTCGGGTCCATGGCAGGAGGCGCACGAGGCGGCGTAGACGTCATGTCCGCGCGTCGCATCGCCGCCACCATCGGCGGCGTAGGGTGGCAGCGCCGCGCCGGTCACCGCCTCGGGCCGTGCCCACTTCTGGCGCATGCCGGTGATCAGGACATCGATCTGTGCGTCCGTGAGCATCCCGCCGGCGCTGCGCGCGAACGGCGGCGCCGCCGTGCCGGGAACGCCCCGCGCGATGACGTGCCGCAGCGCAGCGTCATCGGCGAGCGCCAGATAGACGGGATTGTCGAGCGCCAACGCCGCGCCAAACTTGCCGTCGGTGCCGTGACAGCCGGAACAGTTGTCGCCGTAGAGCCGGGCGAAGTCCGTGACCTGCGCCGGCCGCAGCGGCCGGTCCGCCTCGGTTGGGCGCCCCGGTAGCGCATCGCATCCCACGAGTAGTATCAGTGGTATTGCGACGACAACATATGATAGAGGATTTAACACGAAATCACGAAATAGCGAAAGCACGAAATGGGAAAGGGAGTCGGGCATGAATTCGAGGCGATCTCGTGGCGCATCTTGGAAGCCGCCGTTGAAGTTCACCGGGGTTTGGGGCCGGGGTTTCTTGAGAGCGTCTACGAGAACGCCCTTGCCGTTGCGTTCAGTCACCGCGGCATCGGCTTCGACAGGCAGCACGCTGTGCGGATCTGGTTTGAAAGGGAAGAGGTAGGGCTTCATCGACTGGACTTGTTGGTCGAGGGTCACGTCGTTGTCGAGATCAAGGCCGCCAAAGCACTCGAGGAAATCCACTTCGCCCAACTGAAGTCGTACTTGAAGGCCACCCAACTCCACATCGGCCTTCTGCTGAACTTCAGTGCCCCCGTTTTAATCGCCAAGCGAGTCGTCCTCTGACCCATATATCCTCTCTTATTTCGTGCTTTCGCCCTTTCGTGCTTTCGTGTTTCCTCTTCTCCCGATTTTCATTCCTCCGGGCGTTCACCGACGCGGGGTGACTCGATGCCGGCGCGTATCAGGAACGGCATGTGCTGGAACGTATGGATGCGCTCCTGACGTGCCACGACGAAGCCCGCGACCAGTCCGAAGGCGATCTGGCACAGAATGAACCAGCGCCACTCGATGCGCGCGTCGAGGACCGGGTTGATGACGTCGAGCGAGGCCCAGAGCAACCCCGTCCACAGCAGCGGCGCGATGAAGCCGCCAAAGAACACCGGACGGCGCGGCAGCATCGGCAGCAACACTCCATACAGCAGGCCGACAAGCACGGAGACCACGACGTGCATGACGGACGCGGCGACGAACGCCGTCAGGTTGAACGCGGACAAGGTTGCCACGTCGGCGTTGGCGAGCTTGGCCATCACCGTCGCCGCCAGGATGTTGATCGTGTACCACGGGCTGCCATGGAGCGCCGTGCCGTGAACGACGGCGAGGACGGCCATCGCCATTCCTCCGGCAATTCCACCTTTGACGCCCGCTGAGTACGGGTAGATCTGCAGCGGTAGCTGCGCCCGATGCTCCATCTCGCCGACCTTGAGATAGGCAAGGGCCGCCCGTGCCGGCACCACGACAGCGGGCGGATGTTCCACGGGCACGGCCTCGTGCTGCTCCTGAGGAAGGACTTCTCTGAACCAACCGACGAAGCCCGTCACTAGCAAGACGATGCCGACAAGACTCACCGCAATGCTGGTGACCAGACCGGCGCAGCTCAGCGTCACGCCCAGCGCGGCGATCATGGGCCACGCCGTGGGCGCCGGCAATTCGATGCTGCCGGTGCGTGCCTCGCGTCCGTCGTCGCTCGCCATCGCCACTCCCCCGCTCAGCGGCCGATCACATAGACGGTGAGGAACACGACCACCCACACCGAATCAACGAAGTGCCAGTACCACGAGAGCACGTCGGCGCGCTCCGCGTGACGTTCGCTGACGTGCCCCAAAGCCGTGAGAATCATCACCAGCGCCAGCCCAACGAGACCGACGACGACATGCGTCGCGTGCAGGCCGACGAGCGAGTAGTAGGTCGTGCCGAAGAGGTTTGTGTGGATGGTCAGACCGTGCTGGTAGATCAACTCGCGCCACTCCAGTCCGGTGCCGACGAGGAATTCGAGGCCGAGTATCAGCGTCGCCAACCACCACAGCGCAAAGGTTCTGACCTGCGCGGCACGCAGCGCGCGCACCGCAAAGACGATGGTCACACTGCTCGACAACAGGCAGATCGAGTTGAAGATCGGCGGCGCGAGCACGTCGCGTGGCTGCGGTCCACTGGCGCTCTTGCCGATGTAAAACACATAGGCAGCCACGAAGATCGAGAAGAACGCGCTCTCGGTCAGGATCAGGCCGAAAATGCCGACGTGTCCGCGCGCGGGAGCCGAGGTGCTGACGACTGGAGAGATCGTGAGAGGCGGTGTGGATGTCATGGTCGCTTACTCATACTCCCAATCCGGATCCTCCGGATGTTTCAGATCCCAGAGCGGCCGCCGGCTGCGGACTTCGGGCGGTGTCGCGAAGTTATAGTCCGGCGGCGGCGAGTTGGTGGACCATTCGAGCGTCCACGCGTCCCACGGGTCGTCGCCGGCCGGCTCGCCCGAACGCAGCGAGCGCAAGACATTGATGACGAAGCACAGCACGGCTGCGCCTTGGAAGATGACGCCGATCGAGGCAATCAAATTGAGTGCCTCGAGACCGCGGCCGGCTTGGTAGGTGTAGATGCGCCGCGGCATGCCCATCAGCCCGGCGAAGTGCAGGGTGTCGAACGTCAGGTGAAAGCCGATCACCAGCAGCCAGAAGTGCCACTTGCCGAGAGTCTCGCCCAACATGCGGCCCGTGGCCTTCGGAAACCAGTAGTAGATGGCGCCGAAAATCGTGAACAGCAAACCGCCGATCAGCACATAGTGAAAATGGGCGACCACGAAGTAGGTGTCAGTGAGCTGCCAATCGAACGGCGCCGTGGCCAGGTGGATGCCGGTCAATCCCGCGATCAGGAACTGGAAGAGAAAGCCGAGGCAGAACAGCATCGGCACCTTCAAGCGGATCTTGCCGCCCCAGATCGTTCCCAGCCAGTTGAAGATCTTGATCCCGGTCGGGACGCCGACGAGCATCGTGGAGGTGGCGAAGAAGGCATTGCCGGCCGGCGTCATGCCGACGGAAAACATGTGGTGCGCCCAGACGCCCAGGCTGATGAAGCCGATGGCACAGCTGGCCGCCACCATGACCGAGTAGCCGAAGATCACTTTACGCGAGAAGACCGGAATGATCTCCGAGGCGAACGCGAAGCCGGGGATGATCAGGACGTAGACCTCCGGGTGGCCGAAGATCCAAAAGAAGTGCTGCCAGAGCACCGCCGAGCCGCCGGCTTGGGTGTCGAAGAAGTGCGCGCCGAGCATGCGGTCGAGCAACAGCATGACCTGTGCGGCTCCCAGCGGCGGCAGCACGACGATGATCATGACCGACACCACGAGCGCGAGCCAGACCAGCACCGGCATCTTGTTCAGCGCCATCCCTTTGCAGCGCATGCAGACGATGGTCGTCATGAGATTGATGGCGGTGGCGATCGAGCCGATGCTGGTGATGAAGATGCTGAGGATCCAGTAGTCGGTGCTGTTGCCGCGCGAGAACGGCCGTTCGGTGAGCGGCGCATAGGCGAACCAGCCGACGTCGGGCGCACTGCCGGCACCGTAGAGGCCCTCGGCACCGAGATAGCTGAAGTAGAGCAGCAGGCTGCCGAAGAACCACAGCCAGAAGCCGAAGGCGTTGAGGCGTGGGAACGCCAGGTCGCGGGCGCCGATCATCAGCGGGACGAGGTAGTTGAAAAATCCGGTCAAGATCGGCATGCCGACCAGAAACACCATGGCCGTGCCGTGCATGGTCAAGAGCCGGTTGAAGACCTGCGGCGGCACGATGCCGGCGTTCGGGAAGGCGAGCTGCAGTCGCATCGTTGCCGCTTGCAGGCCGGCGACGCAGAAGAACAACAGGCCACCGCCGATGTACATCATGCCGAGGCGCTTGTGGTCGACCGTCACCACCCAATCGTGCAGCTTGCCCAGGAGGGGCAGGTCGGCTGCGTCCGGGGCTAGCGTGGTCTCGCGTTGAATGACACCCATATGACCCTCGCGACGTCAGCGCAGCGTTGCCATGTAACCGACCAGCTCGTCGAGATCCTTCTCGGCAAGGTTCATGGCCGGCATCAGCGCCCCGGGTTTCATCTCCGCCGGGTCGTGCACCCAGATCTTCAAGTGCTCGCGGCTGTTGAGCGCAACCCCGGAACCCAGCGTGGTGCGGCTCATCAAATGGGTGAGATCCGGACCGAAGCGGCCGGTGGCCACGGTACCGCGCACCGTGTGGCAATTGATGCACGCCGTCGACTCGAACACGGCGCGGCCCGCCGCCACGGCGCCATCCGGCGCCGCCGGCTGTTGCTGAGCCGCGACCCAACGCTCCCACTCGTCGCGCGGCTGCACGACGACGCGCAACAGCATGAGCGCGTGCTCCGTGCCGCAGTACTCCGCGCATTGGCCGAGGTAGGTCCCGACCTCGCGGGGATCGAACCACATCATATTCTTCTTGTTCGGGATGAGATCGGTTTTGCCGGCCAGTCGGGGGATCCAAAAGCTGTGCGCGACGTCGGCCGACTCGAGCTCGAGAAACGTCGGCGTCGGATGGTTCGGGTCGCTGACCGGAATGTGCAACTCGTTGGCGGTGATAATGCCAAGATTGGGATACTGAAACTCCCACCACCACTGATGGCCGATGACGCGCACGTCGATCGCGTCGGGCGGCCGCGGCGCGGCCTGGACGGTGTAAATCGTGCGTGCCGTGATCAGGATGAGCACGAAGGCGATGATGACGGGCACGGTCGTCCAGGCGAATTCGATCGGATTGCTGCCGTAGACCTGTGGTGGCTCATGGCCATCGTCGTCGGCGCGGCGGCGGAAGCGCACGACGCTGTACGCCAGCAAGCCGCCGACGATCACGAAGATCACCCCGGTGATGGCGAGGACGAACAGGGCGAGCGTGCGCACTTCGTCGCCGGGCGTGGACACGGTGGCGAAGACATTGGTCTGCGCAATCTTGCGGTTGGCGGCCCCCATGCCCCAGTCGTCCGCCAGCGCAGGCACGGCGGTGGCCAAGGCCGCTGCCAGGGACGCAACCCACCGCATGCGGGACCGTCCAAACGCCCTCACCCCTTGCCCCTCTCCCAAAATGGGCGAGGGGCACTCTGGTTTCCCCCCTCGCCCATTTTGGGACTGTCGATTTTCTCCGAAGCCGCCCCTCGATACGGCCCCTGGAAAAACGAGGCCTACTCGGGGCGAACGGGTTTCCAGAGCTTTTCTGCAAACACATAGTCCGTTCACCCCGAGTAGCCGCGCTCTTTTCGCGGCGTATCGAGGGGCGCAGCTGTTTATCGACAGTCCCTTTTGGGAGAGGGGACTAGTGGGTGTTTTTGATGCTCTGCGCGACACCGTCGATTCACCCCTGTGCCGCTGCCGGCGGTGTCGGCACGCTCTCTTCCACAGCGTGGGAGACGGTTGGGGCTGGGCCGGTCAAGAACTGTACGGGGTCTTTGGAGAAGAACAAGTCCAGCGCCCAGCCGAGCGCGACATGCACCTTTTGTTCGAAGCCCGGCAGCTTGATCAGGTAGATCGAGCGCCACAAGAACCAGGCGATGAAGCCGGAAAAGTTGAATCCCATGATGCTGGCCACGCCGGTGCGCCGGCCGATGGCGGCGAGTTGCCCAAGCGTGGAAAACACGAAGGGCTTCTTCTGGCCACCACGGACCGCGGCCGTGACGTTGTGGGCCAGCACCTTGCCCTGACGCAGCGCATGTTGCGCCGTGGGCGGGCAGAATCCTCCGGTGGTGCGATCCGGCACACGCGCACAATCCCCCAGCGCCCAGACGCCCGGCCAGCCTTCCACTTCCATATACTCGTTGACCACGACGCGACCGTGATCCTGCTTGCACGGCAGCGTCGCCAGCAACGGATTCGAGGAGATTCCCGCGGTCCAGACCAGCGTGCTGGCCTTGATCACCGTGCCGTCGCTCAGTGCGACCCCGGCATCCGTGACGCCGACGACTTGCGTGTTCACGTGGATCTCAACTTTACGCTCGGCCAACTTCTTCTGCGCGTAGGTGCCCAGCTTCGGACCGAGCTCGGGAAGGATGAGCGGCCCGGCATGGACGAGCACCACCCGAAGGTGATCCTCGTTCAAATGGGGATAGAACCGCAGGGCATCGCGCAGGAAGTCATTGGCGGCAGCCGTCGCCTCGACGCCCGCAAAGCCGCCGCCGGCCACCACCACGGTCAGCAGCTCGGGGCATTTCTCGACCGTACAGTCGAACTCCGCGGCCTCGAGGTTGGCGATCAGCCGATTGCGGATGATGAAGGCATCACCGATCGTCTTCATGGTCAACGCCCGCTCTTGCAGCCCGGGCAGCTTGTAGAAGTTCGTGATCGCTCCGAGGCCGAGCACGAGATAGTCGTACGCGATGGTGTGCGCGTGCCCGCCGTGCGAGAGCACGACCTGGCGATTTTCCAGATCGATCTTCTCGACCGTTTGCTCGAAGAAGGTGACATGCCGCAGCATCTTGCGGACGCAGGCCACGATATCCGTGATGTGCAGATCGCCGGCCGCGATCTCGTGCAGCATCGGCGTGAACAAGAGAAAGTTCTCGCGGTTGACGATCACCACCTCAATGTCTGGGGCGCGGGCCAGGGTTTTGTCCAGCGCCAGCGCGGCATACAATCCCCCAAAACCAGCGCCCAGGATGAGAACCCGTTTCCGTTGGTTCACGCTCAATCGCCTCCCGAGGGACTCTGTGTGGCTTTACGTCGCGCCCTTCGTATGCCAAATCGGCTGGGACCTCAATAGATGTTGCGATGAGCTCAGCGAAAGAAATTTCGATGCGTCGAGCAAATGGAAGCGACGTCACGCCCGGGACGGTCGCTCCGTTGGGAGCCAGCCCCAGCCCTGACGGCGTCAACTTCAGTGTGTTCTCGAGGGATGCGACGGCGGTTGAGTTGCTGCTCTTTGAGGGTACGGACGATGCCAGGCCGGCGCGGGTGATTCGCCTCGATCTTGCTGCGCACCGCACCTACCACTACTGGCATGTCTTTGTGCCCGGGGCGCAGCCCGGGCAGATCTACGGCTACCGCGTGCACGGTCCGTCCGATCCCGCGAACGGTTGGCGCTTCGATCCCACCAAACTCCTGCTCGATCCGTATGGCCGCGGCGTCGTGGTACCGAAGACGTACGGCCGCGAGGCTGCCGAGAAGCCCGGCGACAACGCCGCAACGGCGATGAAGAGCGTGGTGGTGGACCCTTCCACGTATGATTGGGAAGGGGACATGCCGCTGCGGCGGCCGTCGTCGCGCACCATCATCTACGAGATGCACGTGCGCGGCTTCACCCGGCATCCGAATTCCGGCGTGCCGGCAGAGACGCGTGGCACCTATGCCGGCCTCATCGAGAAGATTCCCTATCTGCTGCGACTCGGCATCACCGCGGTCGAACTGCTGCCGGTGTTTCAGTTCGATGCCCAGGACTGCCCGCCCGGGCTGGTCAACTACTGGGGCTATGCGCCGGTCTCGTTTTTTGCGCCGCACCAGGCGTATAGCTCACGCCGGGACGTGCTCGGTCCGGTCGACGAGTTTCGCGACATGGTCAAAGCCCTGCACCGTGCCGGTATCGAAGTGATTCTTGACGTGGTCTTCAACCATACGGCTGAAGGCGATCATCGAGGGCCGACGTTGAGCTTTCGCGGCTTGGACAATCGCACCTACTATATTCTCGAAGCCGATCGGGCCCACTACGCCAACTACAGCGGCACGGGCAATACGCTCAATGCCAATCAGCCCATTGTCCGCCGCATGATCCTGGACAGTTTACGGTATTGGGTCGAGTGCATGCATATTGATGGCTTCCGATTCGATCTCGCGTCGATCCTGGCGCGCGGTCCGTCAGGGCACTTGCTGCCGCAGCCGCCGGTGCTGTGGGATATCGAGTCGGACCCCGTGCTTGCCGGCACCAAGCTCATCGCCGAGGCGTGGGACGCCGCTGGTTTGTATCAGGTCGGCAGTTTTACCGGGGATGCGTGGAAGGAGTGGAACGGCCGGTTCCGCGACGACGTGCGCAGCTTCTTCCGCGGTGACGAGGGGTATGTGGTGCCGCTTTCCTGTCGCATTCTCGGCAGCCCCGACATCTACGGTCACGAGGAACGCGAAGCGGAGCAGAGCGTCAACTTCGTCACCTGCCACGACGGCTTCACGCTCAACGATCTCGTATCCTACAACCAGAAACACAACGAGGCGAACGGCGAGAACAATCGCGACGGCGCCGACGACAACCGCAGCTGGAACTGCGGCGTTGAAGGCCCGACGGACGACTCAGTGGTGGAACGGCTGCGCAACCGGCAGGTCAAGAGCTTCTTGACCGTCACCATGCTCTCGCTGGGAATGCCCATGATGCTGATGGGCGACGAGGTGCGGCGTACGCAACGCGGCAACAACAATGCGTACTGCCAGGACAACGAGATCAGTTGGTTCGACTGGGCGCTGGTCGCCAAGCACGCCGATGTCAACCGCTTCGTGACGCTGCTCATTGCCCGCCGCCTGTGGCGCGATGAGGAAGCCGAGCGCCGGCGGCTCAGTTTGAACCAGCTCTTACGGCAAGCGAACAAAGGCTGGCACGGTGTCAAGCTGAACCAACCCGATTGGCGTGACTGTTCACACAGCCTCGCGTCCAGCGCCGAGGTCCGCAAGGAAAAACTCCTCTTCCATCTCATCCTCAACGCGTATTGGGAGCCGCTCGACTTCGAGCTGCCCCCAGCGAAGCCGGACGGCGCCGATCCCTGGCACCGGTGGATCGATACGGCTCTCGATTCCCCGAACGACATCGTCCCCTGGGAAACCGCCCCGTCGGTGCCGGGCTTTGTGTATCGGGTCGAAGCGCGCTCCGCGGTGGTGCTGGTTGCCGGCGCGTCCTTCTAGTCGCGGGTCACCATCGAGCCACCGCTCCATCGAGGGGAAGGGAAGTCTGGCTGTTGTGCAAGCAGGTCCTAGGCTGGTGGCTACGACTCAGGTAGAAGCACCCACAGGGTTGTTTGTCCGCGAGCGCCGGCATAGGGAGGACATCCATGAGGACGATGGGCAATGCCGTGGCTGCAGGTGCAAGTGTGATTGCTGCGAGCATACTCGTGCTGGCGACACCACGGGCGCTCGCCAACTGGTGGAGCCCGCCGGCGTTTGCCAAGGGGCGGACGCTCAAGCTGCGCACGACGTGCCCGGGCGATGGGCAACGCTGGCTTGGTGAGCGGTTCGTGGTTGTCGATGGACTGCTGTACGTCCGTCTCACGCGCGGTGACGCGTCACAGGTGCAATGCAACGGGACGTCGCCGCTGCTTGGCGTCGAGATCGCAGGACAGCTTTTCGAGCGTGTGCGCGGGGTGCCGGCCCCGGTTTTCGCCACGCGCGTCAACCAAGCGATGGCTGACAAGTACACCACCGACATCTTCATGCGTCTCATCCCGCATCCGCTGACGATGCGACTGGTGCCAGAGTGGTAGCCTGCGGTCCCGAAACGTCGACCATGGTGAAATCTCAAGCGGAGTCGTGATCGCCCTCTAGCGCGGACGTCATTGCCACAACCTCCTACGCGCCGCGTTGCCCGCGGGTACGGTGCGGCTGCTCGCCGTTGCTTGGCCTTCCGGATGTGCTCCTCGTGTCCTGAAAGAACAGGTGCACGAGGGCGTGTGCTTGACTGCGGTGCCCGGCGTGCCGCCGATCCAACAGCGCGGAATGAAGGGGCCTGCATGGCCTCGAATCTCCCAGGAGGTGGAGGCCTCGAAAAGCCCGCCGCGGCCACAGTGGTGCTATCGCGGGAGCGTTTGCCAACTAAGGCGGAATGCCCGGCGACATCGGCCGGTGACCCTACCTACCGGCCCGGCGACCGACACATCCCATCCCTCTGAAGTTCCATCCCGCCCGGACACGTAGTGGTGGTTGTCGTTGTGGTCTCTTGCCGTGGGTTGCTTGCAAAGGGGTAACAGGCCGACAGCAGCGTCGCCGCAAGAATTAGTAGGCTGAGTCGTTTTATGTTTTTCATGCCCGCTTATACGATTGATGTGGCGACGCCGTAAGCTCGGAGTACTACGCGCGTGGATCTACGCATTCGTCGGGAGGGACAGGCAAAGACGTCGGTGGAGGTCAACGGTCGATGCCGTTTGGCGTCCGACGGCATGCCGAATCACACCCGTCCGATCCACCGATCCGGCGGGGAGAACTGGAGCCCTACACCATCCTCGTGGGTGTAGGAGATGGGTTCTGTGTTTGCCGGCACCCCTGTGCTAACGTTTGTTGCCAGCGCGTGGACCCCGGAGGTCTCACGCGCAGACGAAGGGAACTCGACATGCTGAAGCCTGCGAGGGCGCTACGATTCCTGGGCGGCATGGTCGTATTACTCATGCCGGCGTTGGCCCGCGGTGAAGGGTTTCTCGATTTCGCAATTGGTGGCGCGTTCACCCAAAAGAGCAACGTTACCTTCAAGTCAGGCGGATCCAGCGTCACTACCGAGGCCGATTTCGACGACTCATTCGCGACCGGCGTCCGCGGTGGGTACTGGTTTGATGGCCTGCCCTGGCTCGGCGTCGGCGGCATGGTGTCATACTTCCAACCGGACGTGAGGCCCGCAGGGGCCTCCGGATATGACAGCCGAAGCCTCGGCGTCGTCCCGATCAGTGCTTTGTTGATGCTGCGCGTGCCTTTGCTAGCCTCCAACGCCGTGCCACGCGGCCAGCTGCAACCGTATCTCGCCGTTGGGCCAGGTGCGTTTGTTACCGTGACCGACAACAATAACAACTACAACTATAACTACAACCACGGCTACCACTACAATTCCCAAAGCTCCGTCGACGTCGGTGTTGACGTGCATGCCGGCGCGACCTGGATGTTCACCTCGCGTTTCGGGATGTTCGGTGAGTATCGCTTCACCCATTACACCGCAAACATCGACGGGGATTCTTACTACAATAGGTATAACGTCAGTCTGGAATCGACGCTCGACACGAACCACGTCATGGCGGGGTTCGCCTGGCACTTCGACTGAGGCCCCGCAATTCCCAGCAGCCACGACACCCCGACACCGAAGTTCGCGAGGTTGGCGGCGGTCGCCAATCCGGTCGTATTGGTGGTAATCGTGTTGAGCGAGGCTTGGACGCCGGCGAGATTCGGTGCGTCGGCACCGTCCCGGCGGATATGCCGCTGAGTGTCTAGGAACTTGGCGTTCAGTCGCTCGGTACGGCGACCAATGTCAAGCAAGGGACCGTCGTCGCGCGCCGGATTCGCCAGCGACCCGACTCGACACCACCGCCATCCCACCACCGATTGCATCCGACCAACGAGGATCGTTTCTAAGCTGGAGACCTGGCCAACCCTGGTCCGAACACGTCCGCGCCGAGAAAATGGGCCCAAGGTGGTGCCGGGGTGGAATGCGATGGTGTTGGGGCGTCGGCTTGCCCTCTTTTTGTTTGACATCTTCGCTCGCGAAGCACGATAGTCCTACGCAGGTTCTACACGCGCACCTCGGCGCGAAGGGGGTCGTATGAAAAGCGTGGCAATCGTCTTGGCCCTGCTGCCGTTGGCAGCTTCGGCGGCAACGATCACGGTGAATACCGTGCGGGACAACACCATCGCTGGTAACGGCCAGTGCACGCTGCGCGAGGCCATCGCCAACGTCAACGCGGCGGCGGACACGACCAGCGGCGACTGCACGCCAGGCTCCGGTACAGGCGATACGATCACCTTCAGTCTTCGCGTGCCGGCCACGATCCAGCGGGACCCGACGCTCGGTGAGTTAACCGTGGAGCGGGACGTGAACATCGCGGGGCCTGCAAATGCGATGCTGCGCATCAGCGGCGCTGGTAAGACGCGTGTCTTCGAGATCGCGGCAGGTACGACACAGGTTTCCGATGTGACGATCTGGCGTGGAAACGCCGACCATGCGGGGGGTGTGTTGGTGGATAGCGGAGCCACTTTGAACCTGACGCACTGCACGCTCAGCGGAAACCAGGCTAAGGGCGGCGGCGGGGGCGGACTGTCCAACGCCGGTGGCACGGTCACGCTCACCAACTCCACGTTCAATGGTAACCAGGCGCGCTCCGGCAACGGCGGCGGCGTTCACAACGAAGGCATGATCACCCTTACCACCTGCATCTTCAATAGAAACCTGGCGTACCCCGGCGACGGCGGTGGCATCGAGAACGGCGGCACGCTCACGCTAAGCAACTGCACGTTCAGGGGGAATCACGCCCGCAGCGGCGGCGGCGGCGCCATCGACAGTCGGGGAACCGCTACGCTTACGAACTGTACCGTCAAGGGAAACCAAGCGGGAGTCGACGGGGGCGGCATCGGCAATAGCGGCACCGTCACCATTGGCAACTCCACCGTTAGTGGCAACCATGCGGGTATCAACGGCGGTGGCCTCGTCAACAGTGGCACCGCCACCCTCACCAACAGCACGGTCAGCGGGAATCACGCGGGCTCCGACGTCGCTGTCGGCGACGGCGGTGGCATCGAGAACAGCGGCAGTGCTACCCTCGCGAACTGCACCGTTGCTGAGAACTCTGCGGTGCATGGTGGCGGCGGCATCAATAACACCGCCGCTACGAGTATCCCCCTCACCAACTGCACCGTCATCAGGAACCACGCGGGCGCGCGCTATTACGGGGGCGGCATCTACGGCCCCGCTACCTTCACAAGCACGATCTTGACCATTAACGATACAGGTGCGAGGCGGTACGACGAAAATTGCTCCGGCCTCGGTGCCTGTGCTGATGGCGGCCACAACCTCGACTCCGACGGCACATGCCACCTCAGTGGCAACGGCTGCATTTTCTGCGGGCACAACGGCAGCTCGCTGTGCTTTCGTCAAGTCAACTGGGCGCCGCTCAGCGACAACGGTGGACCAACGCAGACCATTGCCTTGCTTCCGGGTAGCCCCGCCATCGACGCGGGAGACGACTCGGTCACCGGCCCGCCGGACAATCTCACTACCGACCAGCGCGGCTTGCCTCGCCTCTCCGGGGCGCACGTCGACATCGGGGCGTACGAGGTCCAGTAGCGTTGCCCGTCGGCGTGCCACCGATCGACACGCGCAGGAGGGAAGCGTGCAAACTAAGCCACCCGTAAGGCCGTGGCAGGAGATCGTTCGAGACGAAATTCTTCGTCGTCGCATGCGGCTTCATGGCCCCTTTTTACTGGACCGGTTGGCTCTTCCTCAAGATCGTCTCGCGTGGCAAGTATCCCAACGACGACCTCAGCGACCTTCCCACTACGCTCATGGGGATCGCAATTTCGCTGATTGGCTACGCGATCTACATGTGGTCCCGTTGACACTCAACGACGAGATCGCCGATCTGTACCGCCCCCCCCATTCGTCCCGTCGTGGTGCGATAACATCCGTCCACACTGCACCGACAGCAATCGTGCGCGGTGTTCGTGAACGCCAAGAACGGAGGACCGATCAATCAAAGCGAGTCCCCCAAGGATCACTGGAGTGCCGCGCTTCGGGCCACACGGATATTCGGACGCGGAAGTTCTACGCGACCCGCCACACCTTCATCTCGATCGCCCTCACCGGCGGCGTCAACTTGAAGTCGTTGGCGGACTACTGTGGCACTTCGGTTGCAATGATAGAGAAGAACTACCGCCGGTTTCTGCCTGAAGGAGCTGAGCCCCCACTCCAGCTGCTTGGCAGCAGCGCGGTACCCGCCAACACCCCCTAGCCGGCACGATCATTCCGAAGGTCAAAACCGAAACCCCACTCAAAGGTTTCGGTTTGGCCGCGAAAAATCCAGGCGAAATAAGGCGTCCCCGACGGGATTTGAACCCACGTGAGATCGTGAATTTCCTTGGGTTTTTTCGCGAGGAATGTGGCTAAATGTGGCCGAATCGGTACAGTTTGAACACCGGTGTTCAAACGCTATCCAGATCCCATTAGCTCGCGCTTGAGGCTTGCCACGGCCCGTTCGAGAGTTTCGCCGAGAACCCAGCCCTGGCTGTCGGCTATCTCGTAAAATGAGGTCAACGTTTCATCCCGGACCTTGATGTTGAGTTGGACGTTTCTTCCGGTCCGGTAACGCCGGCGTTCCCTTTTCGAGGACTTGCCTTGTTTGCTCGCGACCGGCTCGCGGCTTCGGAAACTTGACGCTTCGGAGACGGCGCGGATGGCTTCCGGCGGCGTCTCGGTTTTCGAAGCATTGGTCTTCTTCGGCGCAAAGCCCGATACATCGAAGTCCGTCGCACCATCAAACACGCTGGCTCTTTCCGACATCACGCTACCTCCGCGGTTTGGATGGTGCTGCCTTCGGAGACGGCTCGCAGCATGGAGACGACTTCTCCGGCCAGTGCGCGGGCGTTTGCGATCGCCGCGGCAAGATTGGTCACATGGTTGGAATTGAGGGATTCGAGCGTCCCGCCAAAGGAGAACAGCGCCCGGTACGCCTCGCGTTCGTGCACTTGAGTCTCGAAGGCGCGGACGCCGTGCCTTCTGAATTCCGCCTGGATGTGCTGCAGGGTCCGGGGCCGAATCGCGGAGCTGGTCCGCGTGAAGAGAATCGCGTACGGAATTGTCTTGTGGAACGCCTTCTCCTGCTGCTTGATCAGCTTCACCGCCTTCGCCGCTTCGGCGGCATCGAGCTGTGAGCCCTGCGTTGGGACTATGACAAGGTCCGCGCGACTGATCGCGTAGGCGACCATCATCGAGGCTGTGCCCTCGAGGTCGACCACGACAAAGGGCGTCTTCTCGGACGCGCTTTCGATTTCGTCGATGATCGAGCTTTCGGAGATGTCGGCGACGACCCTGAGGTTGTCCGGACGCCCCGCTCTCGCAGCCCACTGTGAAACGGGCTTGTTGGGGTCCGCGTCAAGAATGGTGACGCCTGCCCCTTTGAAGGCGAGCTCGGTGGCGAGGATGACAGCGGCTGTTGATTTCCCCGCCCCGCCCTTGGGGCTCGCAAAAACGATTGTTGGCATGACGAACGAACCGGGGAGTGATGAGTGAAGAAGCAGTTCTTCGGCAATGGTACTGGTCAGCTATCTTGTAGTCAACTAGTAGACTGGAATTATCATGCAGCTTCCAGATAGCTATCGGGTGCCTTTCGGGTATCCGCTAGCCGCCACGGAGTCGATCGCTTCCATTGAGATAGCTGAAAGCCGCCTGGTAGCTATCGGGTATCCTTGGATACCTGGTAGTAGGGCGATAGGCCTCTTGATTGCTGCTCTGCTCTTTGACGCTTGGCAGCGAGCGAAAGGGTGAGCCCTTGTGAGGCTCACCCTGCCTGGTCGCTCTTACGCGGCCTGGTCGGCGACGGCGGTCTTCGCCTTCGGTGTGCGAAGGACGATGCGTCCCGTGCCCACAGGTACCAGGTCGAGATCGAGCGTGAGGCCCTCCCCGTCTTTGTGCTTCCAGGCGGCGCCGATGCGCGTCCAGAAGCCGCTGTCCTTCTCGGTTTCGCCGTCTCGCACGTGATAGGCGATGAAGGTCGGGGGTGTTTTCTCCGTCTGTGTCGTCATGTCGAGGTCTCCTTTCATGTTGGTTGGTCTCGATGCGCGGGACATGGCAAGGCGGAGAAGCGGCCGGATCATGGCCAACACGGCCCCTTGGAGCGGGCCGGCCATTGAACCGGATGCGCGCCTTGCGACACGCGAGCCTATAGAGGCCAACCGGGAAAGGAAACGGAATTACGCAGACGACGGAAGCACGGCGGGGGATCGCGCCAGAGCGGGAAGCGGAGAAGGAAGGACAACGACGTTTGGACACATCCCATCGACCGCGGCGACCGATGCGCGGCAACTATCGGGCAGGGGTGGCAGCCACGCGGGCCGAAAGCCTATGTCAGATTTTCGGGGCCGCTTAACGAGCCCCAAAATCTCACCGCCAGACCGGGCCGCTGGCGAAGGAGGGATAAATGCGCGCATTGACGCAATAACGCAGGGAAGGGTCGAGTGTTACGTCCGCTGCAAGGCGCCGGCGTTCTTTGTGCAAGGTAACTTCTAGGCGTGTACCGGGGCACTATGCGAACGGCGCGGCGAGAGCGGGGCTGTAATCCGCTGAACCTTGATGGTGCGCGCGGTCTTCTCGGCCTTCGCTAGATCATACTGCATCTGAAGCCCGAGCCAGACGTCCGGGCGGCTACCGAACGCCTTTGCAAGGCGGATGGCCATTTCAGCTGACACGCCCGCCTTCTCATTCACGATGTTGTTGAGCGTCTGGCGCTTCACGCCAAGCCGCGTTGCCGCCTCGGTAACCGTAAGGCCCAAAGGCTCAATGCACTCCTGTCGGATAATCCGGCCGGGGTGCGGGGGGTTCTTCATCGTCATTGCCTTTTCCTCCTCAATGGTAGTCGACCAAATCGACATCGTGCGCGTCACCGTCCCTGAAATGAAAGATCACCCGCCAGTTCGCCCGCACTGTTACGCTCCACCAGCCTTTGAGGTCGCCCTTCAGCGGGTGAAGCCTAAAGCCCGGTAGATCCATGTCTTCAGGCGATCGCGACCGGTTCAGCACGGCGAGAATGTTTTCCAGCTTCTCCACATGATCCTGGCGCACGCCCCGCGTCTCACCATTTTCGAAGAGCCGCCGGAGGCCCTTATGCCTGAAGCTTCGGATCATCCCGCATTCTAGGGTGACAAGTGACAATTGTCAACGGTCTTGAGTCGTCTGCAGGTGGCACGGGCAGGGGGACGTGATATTCTTTGCTTTGGGGAGGGGTGAGGCATGGTCGAGATTCCGAAATTCTTCGTTCCGAATGTACCGCCCGAAGATGAGGAAACCGCCTTCGGACGACTAGCGGAATGGTGTCGCCAACCCGTTCCCGAGCGCGAGCGGCGAATCTACTCGATTACCTACACCCATGATGGTGAGGAGTGGACCGCCACTGTTGGCCAAAGGCTTCATGGCATCAGGCGTCGGCGACCGTCGCGCAAGCGGTCGATGTCGCCGTTCGCGCCGGAACCTCCGCCAGAACATCTTTCCGACTCTGCGACCGTCTTGGCGATCTTCGCAGGGGTTCCTTATTTCGTCGTGACTAACAAGCGACTGGAGGAAGGCGTGCGTTCCGCTTGGGAAAACCCTTTCATGGCTGGCCAGCCGTCTTCGGTCACACTGTTTAGCGCGTAGGGCCGGCGTGGTGGCAAAGCGTCGTTCGGACTCGGGCTCGAAATGCGCGAAAGCGCGCATTAACGCTTTGGCGCAGCAGGGACGCCCGAAAGGCTTCTGCTCTGCACGGGTAGGGTATAGGCTCCCCAGCTGCACATTGGGCGGTCCAAGGACCCTCCTGGTGCGTCCGGCGGGCCGTCTGAAATCGAACCAACAGGGGTAATGCCGCCCCAGTAACCGTCATCCACGAAGGAGACGTAGCGACCTTTACCGATCACGATGTGATCGAGCACCCGGACGCCCATGATCTCGCCGACGGCGCGAAGGCGGCTGGTGATTTCCATGTCTTCCTTGCTGGGAGTTGGATCGCCGCTGGGATGGTTGTGAACGAAGACCACTGCAGCGGCGGCCTCGCGTATGACGGGGGCAAAGCAGTCACGCGGGTGGACGATGCTCGCCGTGAGCGAGCCTAGCGACAGCAGCACGTCTTTGAGCTTGCGGTGCTTGTTGTCGAGCAGCACGGCGTAGAAATGCTCGCGGGTTTCGGCCGCAAGGCGCTCACGGAAGTGGGCGTATACGTCGGCCGACCCGCGCAGCGGCGCCCCGGGCTTGAATTCGTGTTCGCCGTAGCGCTTCGCGATCTCGAGCGCGGCGAGGATTAGGGCGGCCTTGGCTGGTCCAAATCCACCGATGCGGCACAGTTCGCTAGCGCCGAGCTGCACCATGCGGTGCCAGTCCTGGTCGCAGGCCTCCAGCAGCGCGCGGGCCTGATCCAGGGCGTTTTGGCGGGGTGTGCCGCTGAGCAGTAGAACCGCCAGCAGTTCGGCGTCGGAGAGCATACCGGGGCCTCGGTCGAGCAGCTTGTTGCGGGGACGATCGGCGCGAGGCCAATCCTTGATCGCGGTTCGGGAAACACGGAAGGGTACGTCCGGGACGCTGAGAGGCGCCGCCACGGAGTGGTGAACAGGAACGGGCATGGCAGCGGAGGCGTCCGCGATTGCCGGCTCACGTCGGGGCGAGGTGAGCGGCAGGGACAGCTGGGGGTCAGGGAGCGGCGCCATGTTCAGCCCCCTGTGGTTTGGTGATCGACGTGGGGCCGGCGAGGGGGGGAACGACATCCGCCCCGACGTGGCGAGGTCGTGTGCATGCAGAGCGGTGCGGCGTGCGTGTCGTCATGGTTCCTGCAAATGGCCGGAAAGCGTCGAAGGTACAGCGCCCATGTACGTCGTCAACAAGAATCACGCTCCTGCTTGCCGCGGGAGGCTGCCAGAGCCAGAGAATGGACAGGTCCAGAGCTGAACAAGACGCCGGGCGGGTGGTGCCGACAAGGTGTGCCTCCGCTGGTGAGAATCGGTACCGGGTCGCTATTCCCTTGTCATCGAGGCTTGATTCTCGCAGCGCTGAGGGTGCGAGCTGCATGTTCGATAGGGTCTTCAACGTCGATGCCCACCGTACCGACTTCCTTTGCCGTGACATCGGTCGAGGGCATTATCGTGTGGGTGTCGAACGCGTTCCACTCGATCGCGGATAATGCAGCACCGTATTCGTCGCCCGGTTCGCCGCCGTTGATATGCCACTTGAGCCGATAGGCCATCGCTCCTGCGAGGATATCGGCTAGCTGTAGTCCGGCCCATCGGTGGGACGATTCGAACCTGGTGTCCTTGACCATGAGCGGGTACGAGCAGACGCGCCCAGCATATCCCACGAGTGTTGGCGGCACGTCGGGGCTAACCAGAGCGTCCCAGATATCGCGCTCTTTCACCATGGCGGAAGAGTTGTCGTGCACAACGCTCACCGGTTCTGAGTGGCATGGCTTCCAGCGCTCCATTAGCGCCAAGGCGCACGTCAAGCCCACCATAAACGGCTTCTCGGGAAGGGTTTTCAACTCCCGGAAGCCGAAGTCCGGCGAAAATCCAAGCTGAGGGTGGTTGCAGAATCCAAGAAGATACGTCGTTACTTGATCCAGTCTTTCCCCCTGTCCGTAGCGTTCGTACAGCGGCCGGAAGAATGCGTCGAAGGTCGCGCGGGTCCGAAAGTGAATCATGTCTTGGAACCGCCTCAACAAATTGACGAAGAATTCGTAGCCGCCGAACCCAGGAAGGCACCAGTAGAGGACATTCGAGAGGCCGATGTGGCCGCCATGTTGATACAGGTTCAGCCCCACCTCGTGCATCTGGGGCTCGACGAGCCAATCCACCATCTGACAGACGAGATCGTAGGTATCCGTTCGGCCAGCCACGTATCGAGCTGAGCCCCGGGATTTGCGAGCCTCTGTCGCCTGGAGGTGGTGGCGATGGAGACCAGACGACAGGAGTGGGCAGCGCGGGTCGACCG
>Ga0265332_10000356_pt1 | contig 34234 bp, 30 predicted proteins | sample 41926metaG_FD_202084 | JGI IMG/M metagenome (GOLD analysis project Ga0265332, IMG submission 202084) | Rhizosphere microbial communities from Carex aquatilis grown in University of Washington, Seatle, WA, United States - 4-19-26 metaG | ecosystem: Host-associated > Plants > Roots > Rhizosphere...
TCGCTGCTGACTCATACTGGCAATGGTCATCCGATCCTCGGGCTGGAGCTGCTCATACTTCGTTTGTTCATTCATCTGTGCACCTTACGCTATGAGGTGTTGCACTTCAGATTTGAGGCCGCCCCTCCAATTACGGACTTGACCAAAAGGCACTACTGGGCATCATGACCACCATCATCCAGTTTGTGAAAGATCGCCACGGGGAAATCAAGGCGAACGCTAGATCGGTGGGCCAACTTTCAGAGTAAGCCACTCAGACGCGCCATGCCCCTTTTTCCGGCAGACTATCAATCCAAGACCATTGCCGTCAGTGGGGCACGAATACATGCCAGATTCAAAGTTGACATGGAAAAGCCCCCACTACTCTTGTTGCACGGCTATCCAGAAACCCATGCCATGTGGCATCAAGTCGCGCCTGCACTGGTATTCAACTTCTCATGGTGATACCCGATCTTCGTGGATACCGTGTATGTTGAACAACACAATGCATCCATTGATGTGGAACCAGTTGTTGTCGGTCATGTCAGGGGTGGTTTTGGCATTTGGCTCAGTGGGTTGCTTTGCCTTTGATTCCCTGCGCGATCAGGAAATCAAGCAATGTTTGTCTGGCGAAGTAGTTACGTGGGGCGACAACCAAGACATGCCTGCAGTTAGTTCCAAATTGGTGTTTTCCTACAGCCATGTTGGTTCACCTGACTGGTTCAGTGAGTCACAAGTGGTGGATGCGCTTACGCGGTCTGCCAACGCATGGTCTGTTTGCGGCATTTCTGCAAGTGTGGAGCGAAATTCTCAGGTAGTAACGCCGCCAAAGGAGGTTATTCAAGTGCGGTGGAGTGAGGAGGGAAGTCAGCACAATTTCGGGTTGGCCAATCTGAGCAACCGAACCTTGAATCTGGGGCCAGCCGCATTTACGCTGCTCAGAACCCGCAATCCTGTCCATGACGCACGCCAGACATTGCAAATGGTGATTTCTCACGAAATGGGGCATCTGTTTGGAGTCATGGCTCATTCCAGGCGATGCGTCGATGTGACGTCTTACTATGACAATGGCAAGGGTCAACAATGTTCGATTCGAGATGGGAGTATGCGTCCCCCAGGAATTGAGTACCGGTCAACTTTGCTGACGGCATGTGACATTGAACGCTGCAAAGCGGCAAACGGATTCACCACCGTACCATCTGCCGGCACGGTCCTGCGATAGGCGGGCGTGAACAGTCTTGCTGATTGGTACAAAGCCGCCTTTGGCTTGCATGTCTTGCATGTCTTGCATGGCATGTATGGTCCTGAGTGACAGGGTATGCCTAACACACAAAATTTCTGACAGGCTCAGCTGAACTTGGCGATGGCCTGAAGATTCACAGTGAATTCAACGCAGCTCCGGAATTCATATTCCGCCAACCCGTTGAGCCCTTAACCTAAAGTTGCAACCATCTCAATCTTGGGAGCAACGGACTGCACTACCTTTTGGAAGCCATGCCCGGGATTTGACTGCCGACTGGAGACGATGAGACCCATCTTTTCCAGCATACCGATATCCTTTGTCACGGAAGATCGGTTGCGCTGCAAACGGGTCGTCAACTCCTTGATGGTCTTGGGTTCGCGCATTACCTCACTCATCAACCGGCGCCGGGTTTCAGACAAAACCGTAAACATGCGCTGCGGGTCTTCAAATGACAGCGTCACCTTCTCTTCGAATGTTTGGGCTTGATCGGCTCTACGGGCTGCGTCTTTCGCGCGTGCGAAAAAGCCGTCCAGGTCACCGGTGCGAATAACAACTTTGCTCATGATTTCTTTCCTCGTGTTGTCCGAACAATTTCCAACCACTCTTGCTGGAAAGTCTCCAAAGTTGCTTCGTAGCTAGTGAATTCAACTGCCATGACCTCACCCATGTAATGTCGATGGTGGTAATCGTGCGCGTTGTCAAAACCAAGCACTCTGCCGTTATCCACATGGCAAATTGAATGGTTGATGTAGGCCAGGTTATAGCGGGTCACCATCGTTTTACCCTTCTCCTGATAACCCCAAACCTCGTAACTCAACAAACCACCACCAGACGTGGGCTTTAGCTCGAATCGCTCTCGCTCAAGCAGGATTTCCTTGGGTGATTTAGCCATAACTCGTTCAACACCAGATGTGCACTATGGTAGCACACCTGATCGAACCCGTAAATGACCGTCCCGATTCCAAATGCCATCGGCACTGTTTGTCATGAGAAAGTCCTTCTGAGGTTGGGCCACCCACTTGTGTGGGAGGCACATTCAAGGGCTCACGGAAACCCTTCATGTCAAGAGGCCAATTTGCCGGTTCTTTGCAAAAAATCCATGGCGTGCAGCCAAGGCATGCGACGGAGGTTGCCATCCCAGTTTCCCGGAATGCCCTTACTCCATTTCACTTGGGCGTTGCCCTAGGACCACTCGCAACGCCTGTTCGATGTCCGGCTGATCCAGGCAGGGCCGCGCGCCCTTCGTGGTTCTACCGATGGCGCTGTTGAGCGCGTGCTGCAGGCAGCCCTCAATGTCTGCAATGGTCTGACCCAGCAGGTGCTGTGCCAGCCATGGAACATCCAGCGGGGGCGACAGGCTCACGTCGCGTTGTTTCAGCCAACGGGCCACGTGACTGGGGATTTGGTCGATGGGTGGAGCAGTGAAGGCGATCTTTTCTGTGAAACGCCCGGCGCGCAGGAGCGCGGAGTCAATTGCATCTGGGTGGTTGGTCGCAGCCACCCAGACAACATCCTGCACGCGCACGTCCACCCCATCCATGAGCGTGAGCAGCTTATTAACCACTTCTGGGGCGCCGGAATACTGTCGGTGGCGCATGACGTCATCAGCCTCGTCGATGAAGATCAGACAGGGACGCAAGTCCTTGGCCTCGGCGTACAGCTTCTGGAGCCGCGTGCGATCCGCGAGCAGATCCGCCCCGGACACGCTCAAGAACGCCCAGTCTGCCTCCAGCGCCAGAGCCCGCACCGCCGCGGTCTTGCCGGTACCCGACGGGCCATGCAACAGAATCCCGGTCGGCAAGGTGCCGCCCAAAGACTCCAGCCGGGCCACATCCTTCAAACGGTTGGCCACCAATTCCAGAGCGCTACGCGTTGGGTGATCTAGAACCAGCTCGGCTAAAGACCGGGTTTGCGCCGGGAGCCGGCCTTTGCGACCTTGAACGGTGCGCAGGGCGGCCATCCAGTGCGGCATCTCCATATGATGCGCGCCCTGGGCAGCAGCTACATCGGGCAGTGCCCTGCAGACAGCCATCAGGCGCGCCACGGAAAACCCATGCCATCGTTTGGCAACCGACAGGGTGTCCTCTGCATGAAACGACAAATGGGCGGCGTACTGGCGAATGCCGGTCTGCATCAGTCCGATCCGGGCCGCCTCGTCCGGCGCCGTAATCTCCACCTTGAAATCAAACCGACCTTCCCGAATGGCGGCTGCGTCCAGATTCTCCAGATAGTTGGTCGCAGCGATCAGGATCACCCTGCTTTGGCGCAGCTTGACGACTTCGGTCAGCAGGGTATTGGTGATTTTGAGATCCTCGGAGGGTCCGGAAGCGTTGCCACGGGATTGGATGAAGGAGTCGATTTCGTCAATGAACAGCACACAGGGTGCGCATTGGCGAGCGTAGGCAAAGGTGTTGGCCAGGACTTTGGGCATGTTGCCGATCCACTGGCTGGCCATGGGCCCATAGGTGACTTCGATGATGGGGATCTGCAGCTCGCCGGCCAGGGCCTGAGCAAACACTGTTTTACCGTTCCCAGGCTCGCCGTGCAGCAGTATCCCGTTGCGGGCTTCGCCTAGGCCGCACGGACCGGATTCTAGAATGTGGCGAGCCTTCTCCAGCAAGTTGGTTTTGATGTCCTGCATGCCGTGGATGGCGCTGAAGGTCTTGTCCGACCGCTCGGCCTTAAAAGGCACGGCATAGGTGTTGTCTTCGCCGTTGGGCGTAGCGACAGTCTGGGTAGCTGAGGCCGCCGCCGCCGGGGATCTGGCTTCGTAAGCCTTGGCGTCGGCGGCCGTCCAGGCGATGAAACCCAGGGCTGGCTGGCGCAATTGGCAGTACAGCAGGCCCGCACCCTCCAGGAAGATCAGATAGACATGCAGAGACTGCCGCCAGCTCTCCTGCAGGGCCAGGGCGCCCATCACCATGTAGTGAATGCCGAACCACCCCAAATAGGGCACGTAGGGCACAGCAATCAAGGGCTTCTTGCTACCCCACGGGACATGGGACAGAACTTCGATGGCGTAGGAGCCAAAGGCCGCCAAAGCCAGTAAATGGAGCAGGTACAGAAAGCCCACACCGACCCAAGCGAGTCTGGAGCCGGCCTCCCCTGGACTGGGTACATGAAACGGGGTCAAAAGCAGGGTTGCAACATAAAAGATGAACCAAACCGCGCACACGATGACGATGGACACACCCAGAGCCTCGGACACCGATCGATAGGACGGAAGGATGCTGTTTTGTCGTTGGGGTCCCCATGACCAGGCACACTGGTAGTCGGACTGGGTCATCTGGTCGCGCAGTTGAAAGCGTTCTTCTTGCAGCATGGCCTTGGCCCCTCACTAGTGCCAGTACCGAGCGCGGCCCATATATCGGTGGGCCAGAACGCGATTCGCCGCCCATGCCCTTTTTGGTGGAGCGTCGACACTCGGCTCAACCGAAGGGGAAACGGTTGAGGTCGGCAATTCCAAACTCTGTTTGGAACAAACAACGGGCGCCGGCCAGCTACTATCCGCACGGGACAGCTGCGCACGGTATTGGGCCTCGATCATGCTGGATCGCATAGTCAAGCGCCAGAATGCCTGCAAGAACTTCCAGAAGAATTGCAGATGGGCCCGGACGCCCATCGGTTGGGGCATTCCCCAGAGTCCCGCCGCCTGCAACAAGGCTGCCGCCAGCTCCATGTCGCTTCGGTCATCGGGTACATCTGCTGCCTGCGTGACGCGCCTGGCACTCAGAACCAGCTTTTGGACCGGGTGCCTGTAACACGGGTCTAAGAGTAGCCAGTGCGTTGCCCACAGGCTTTGCTGTTTTAAGCAAGCCAGAGCTTCTTCTGGCGTCGGGCATCGGCTCTGCAACTCGGGGTTGAGGTCCAACGTGTGCTGCCGGCGCTTATGCACTGCAGACTGGCGGTTGTGATCGAATAGCGGTTGATCCATGAGATGTGTTGTTCCTTGACGGGTAGCAGCTCCTGTTCTGGAGAGCTCTATCAAGTTCTCATGAAAATTGCTGGTGTCAAGGGGGGTCTTTGGACACACAGAAATGCCGGCGACAAACGAACTGCACATGCTAGTTAAGCGCCAATTCTTCCTCCCTTCTTGCGCAGTGCAGGGACGACTGGTCACAGGATGCAGCGAAAGGTTGGGTGGCTGCGAGTGGGTATTTTTTTTGATATTCATCTCTGTGGAATGGCCTGATCAAATCTGTGCAATCACACAACGATTGCTGACTTTCGTTTCTCAAGATACCCTTGCAGTTCCGATGTGCAAGTCCCCCAACGCACATCGATTGCACGAAGCGGACGCAGCATTTGTGGAAGGAATTCGCGGGTGCCCTGTTGGAAGCAGGCGTAGTTCGCGTGCATCCCGGATCGCAGTGGGCTATGCATGCTTTGGAATTGAGTCTGCGGTTTCTAAAGACCGCACGACTGGGTGCAGCCAGCACTGATCACAGTGACAGCCCTTGGGTGTCGATTCACGGTGCTTTCCTCCCCTATTTATGTACGAATTAGTGTGTGTACGAATAAATATACCAAACAGACACTTAACTTGTGTCAAGAATCTCCCTTTCACCGCAAAAAGCACTCGGCCTGCGGGTCAAAGAGTTGCGAAGCGTGAAATCCATCACCCAGGAAGAGCTGGCTGAGCGCAGCGGGATGTTTCGTACCTATATGAGCCGCATTGAGTCCGGACTGGCCAATCCGACGTTGACGATGCTGCATACACTGGCAGGTGCGCTGGAGGTTCCCATCACCGATCTGTTTGTGCCGGCACAGACTGCGCCCGCCAAGGTTCGCGCCAAACAGCCCCTGTCCCGTGGGCGCGTGCGCTAACTGACAGAGATCATTTCAACCTACAGGTTGTGCGAGCGCCGCTAATTGGGGGGCTTGCACAACCGAAATCTTGCAGTATTTTGAAAGGATGACGACTCATTCTTTTACAACCAAGAGCCGGTATATCGGCTTGACGGTACGGTGGCACGACGTGTCTTCCCGCGAAACCCGGGAGCATGTCTGGGACGCGCTCATCGTCTGGTGCGCCCAACATGGCTTCTTTGTCGGTGGTTCGTCGGAGCATGCGATGCTGATCGCACGCACGATGTCGGCGCACACCCGATCCGATGTTTCCCGCTGGCTGGCGAAGCAAAGCGCCGTGGCCTCATATAGGGTGGTTCCGGTGCCAATGCACCGGCCAGGAAAGCAGGCAATCGATCCCTTACCACGTCAGGCGCCCGGATCGACTGCACCACGCCCGGCCGTCATGGAGGCCATTGCCAATTACCAGCAACACTTACTGGAGGAATTGCAATGGACCGTGGACCAGATACCCGGAATCTGCGCGGTTTAACCGGCATGCATGTCTCGGTTGGAGGACCTTGACGGGTGTTTCATCGTGGATGATGGCACTTGTAGTGCCCCTTTTATGCCGAGCAAACAGTCCGTCGATTTGCGAATCACAGCGACAACGATCGAAATCTTGCACCGGGAGCAGCGCGTGGCCAGTCACCCGCGTACTGACAATGTGCTTCCGGTCAGGAGTCGGTCGCGCCATAGAACACATCTAATGTTGGAAAGTCCGCACGACCACGCAGGCAGTCCCACAAATAGATGGCAAAACCGGGGTCACCAGTCCACAGGGAATAGCGCATCTGGCCGTACTGCATAGCGTCCGCTTCGGTCTGTGCAATGCCGTGCATGGCAAATGACTGCGCGCGCTGCAGCCACAAAGAGTCGCCTGTACGTTGGTAGAGCTTGAGAAAGGCATATCCGTTACCACCGGTGCCGTGGCATAGGTTGGAGCCCTTGTTTAACGGGCCAGCGGCCCAAATCGCTTCACCCGCAGCGATGAGCACATTGTTCAAGGCATAGCCTGGCATGTCTGCCAAACAGATCACGAAGCCCGGTGCACCATGGCAGTACTGCATCAACAGAGGCTTGGTAGGCGGCGGCGCGAGCCGGGCGCGCCAGTTGGCTTGCGCTCCTTCCCAAGTGACAGTGCGCAGTACGGTATTTTCAATGCAGGCTTGCCAAGCGGCCCAGTCGGCTTCGGCCAACAGGTTACGAGCATGGATCAAGGGCACTGCAGTAGCCACAAAGCCATGGATGGCATCGATGTAGGTTGACCTATCGCCATACAGATCTTGGGTCCAGTAGTGGCAGCCAAACTCCTCGGACCACAACAGCTGCGACCACAGCATCGCGGCCGTGGTGCGGAACAGTTCAGCCCAGCGTGTCTCGCCGGTGCGCTGGTGCAAGAAGAGCGCTGCCAACAGCGTGCCGGGCGAACCCCACATCAACTCGCGCGCCGGGTGCGCTAGGTTACGGGAAATCAATTCAGCCAACCTGTCAGCCGTGGTTGGCTGCGGCCGCGCTGAGTGCTCAAGTAGACCTATCGGCAGCTCACCCATCATGAAAGAGCCTGCTTGTTCAGCCGCATCGTCGCCTAGCCACGCGTTGTTCCGCGCCAGCAGGTCGGCCAGCAGCGCGGATTCGCGATAGTTGCGCTTCAAGCGCGCAGCGCCAACGTCTTGGAGGTAGTGCAATGCCCAGACCACGCCGCAGGCGCCGTAATACAAAGGAGTCGCCGGCTGATTTGCGTCTTCACCTAGATTCACATCACGAGGGTGTGGCGGCCACCAATCTTGTGGCGTGAATCGTGACTCTGCATCGTCCACTATCTGTCCGATGCAGGCTCGAACTCGGTCTTCATCCCAAGGGATGGCCTGAAGTGACTCGTGGCGCGCAGGGTCAAACAACATTGTGTGTACTAAGTCAGAAGTGGGCGTGATTTCAATTTTGTCACGGCAGATAAAGCATTTTGCGCACCCAAGGAAGCCGGATGTCTGTAGTCGCCCCGTTCCAGCCAAATGGCATCGGCTCTGAATCTGCCTGAGCCTACTTGCCAAGACCAGTCGTTCGACTTTGTTGAACCAACCATTGTGGACCCGCACCGGGGTGATGTGGAGGAACGCGGATTTGAAGCCGTTACTTGCCTGTTTTCTCTGGTTCCTGATGATGGGAACATTGAAACCTTTGAATGTATTTTGGCTCTCGGAAATGTCTAGTTAAATCGGGTCGATTCAGAGTTCATCGTAGGAATCAATGGCTACCCATTCCCAACGGAGACGTCAACTCGACGATGAAAGCTTATGAAAACGCACCAAATCGCGGACTAAATAGCGCAAAGCAGTAAGACTCTTCCCCTTGCCGATCTTGGATCTAGCAACCCACATGACAATTGCTTCCCAAATTACCTGCCCAATAAGAAGCACGCCAATCCAAACAAAATATAGAAAAGCCGTTCCAACAAGTAGCAATCCCAAATACTTGTGAAACGACTGATCCGACAAAAGCTCAAAAACATTCACATCACTAGGCATGGACCGCAACGTAAGCGCCGCGACAATCGATATCGCAGCTAGTACGATTGACATAAGCCGTGCTTTAGCGTCTGGATCATAGATCTTTTGCAAATAAACCCAGATATCGGAATCCGAACGATTTTGGAAAGCTCTACTAATTTCGCTGAGTTCTTTGCATTCTTTCGCAATGCTGAGAAAATTTGATTGAGCAACACCCAGCTTCTCTGTTAACACATACATACGGCAATCGGTGATCCTACTGAACGTGCGGCTGTATTTTTCAGAAGCCACCCTCAGAGTAGCCTTGTCTTTCTGAATTCCGATTGCAATCATGACAGCCAACCACAGGATCTCAAACACCACAGCTATTACAACGTCCCATCTTAAAAATGTGGCGGGGAAATCTTGTGACATCAAGACATTTGCAGATGCCATCAACCAAACGATCCCAAACACGACTCCCGCCCATGTATAGCGACTTTTCCAACCTGGATACAGGCTCCACCCCTCAAACTCATCAAGATATTCGCTCGCAATTTTCATATAGTTTTCCATATTAACCCTACAGATAATTTCACAGATAACGAAACGGCAAACGTCAAGCGGCATCCTTGTCACGCGTGGCAACGGGAGGAAAAGCAACCGTTTCTCCAGCTCGGGAAAAGTACGCCCACCTGCCGGAGAACTTGATACAGGCCTCGTCTATCCTCCGACAATCATCCAACTCTCAACGGAAGACCTAGGTCAGGTTTCGTTGCTATTCAATTCTGCGCCGCTAAAAAAGCGCAATTCAGGTAACGGATCTGTCGATGCAGCGTTGACCCAAGTTTGAATCCACTCAAACATTTCTCCATTGGCGGCGGCAGTGAAGGCAATTTTGGCCGAGAAGTATCGCAATAGCGGGATGTATTCATCCGATATGCCTGATCCGGGAATCCGAGCGGTGTAGTTCAATTCACTCAGAAGCAGCTTCATTCCGGTGGCGAGCATTTGAGATCTGGCCAAAGTCACCCAATCTCTTTTATGCTGCACAACGTGTTGAACAAGATCCATGCAGTTCATCAGGCCCGGCATCTTTCTTGCCAACACGATCGAAAATACTGTGTCTAGAACCAGATCTGGAGCCAGACTATTTGATTCAGATCGCGCAATCCATGCTTTCATTGCTTCAACCGCGTCCCACTTTTCCTCAACTTCGGTAGAAGCAAGAGCCGCTGCTAAATCAATCTGCACGCTTTCCAATTCAAGACGATCATCCGAATGCAAAGAGCGACACCAGCGGAATCGCCACATCGGGCATCCAAGACTTTTCGCCTTCGGTAAGAGCTGGGCGAGCCATTCCAAAATATGCGAGTCAAGCTGAGAGGGGTTCCTGAAAATCAGATCCGCATTGACATATAGTATTTCGTCAATCCGGCTCAGCCGCTTGACAAAGACAACCTTCAGTTCTTCCAATCGAGAAAGGTCCTTCTCAATGGCCTGAATTTCAGCCTCCCACCATGCCTTGATCTTCATGAGCCCTGCAATCACGTCCTCAGCGGGCCAAGCTTGCTTTTCTTGGGAAGCTATCCATGTCTTCAGGAAATCATCGCGCTGATGAAATGCCCACGTGCGACGAAACGTAGCCCCTTCAAAACCCTCGGCGGATGGAGTAGAAAAAGGCTCGACGTTCCAACTAAGTATCAGTTCACGAAGCCGTGCTCCAAGGTCGACATTCTCCGGAGACGGCCAAATGAGAACCGCTGTTGGAGAAAACAAGGGGATGCTGGGCCATGATTGAACATCCCGCCACAACATCCTGCCAATGGAGTGACGCACCTCTTCACTGATGCACCCCAAACGATCCAAGGCAAAGAGTCTGTCCCAGGCAAATGGAAGGCGAGCTCTGTGCTGCTCTGATTGAAGTTGATGATTTATGGCAACTTCATTCACCAGGGACTCAATCTCCCTATCCAGCAAAATCCGCAAATTAGGCGCCAACTCAGATCTGGAAATAGGAATCCGACGAAGTGGCTTTGGCCAGCTATCCAAGTAGTGTGGAATGGCAGCATGGTCAGGCAAATATGGTATCTGGATCAATTTGTCCAACAACTCTGTCCGCGCGTGTGGCGGGAGAGCCTCCAGAGAACGGTCCAGCGCATGTCCAAAGGACTCCCACAGCATGGGTCGGTCTTGGAGGGATTCTCCACAGTGAAGCGCAATTACACGCAATGCAAAGGACTTTGCATCCTTCAAATCTTCCACCCGCAACGACATACGTGAAAACAATTCGATATTGAACTTACACGCACGGTCATTGTCACGCTGTGATCTGCCTCCAGGTGCCAAGAGGTGCTCGACCTGCCTCAACGCTCGGTCGCATATTTCAGTGGCAGCACCGCTACTGAATAGAGAAACCTGGTATCGCGACAACCAGCCCGTCTTGTGTTGTGGAATCGTCTCATCTTTTGGCTTGAAGATGTCATCCTCGCCAGTCCTGATCGCCACACTCAACATCCGCCATGGGGTATTGTTGTATTGAATCCACCAGGCGGCCTGTGTGTATTCATCCACGGAGAAGCGTACTCGGCCAAGTCGAGGAGCAAGCCCCACTCTGTCGGCCAGATTCAACCACGATTCAGCTGCATCAATCTTGCTCCGTAACTCCCCAGGCTGTCCAAATCGTTGTGTGATATTCGAGTGCCCAAGATCAAATTCATAAAACCTGTAGCGTGGGACCGATGGCCGCTGTGCTTCCGCGTTCAGGGCCGAAGTTATTTCCCGATACTCCCTTTTGACGTCAAACCCCTTTCCCGCGAGTCCTGATAGACGCGCCCCAAAATCTTCCAGAAGTTCCTGGTCGACTTCGGAGGCGAAGTCCATCCTTCCGAATTTCTTCGCCTGAACAATGTTGTTGGCAACCAGACATCCCCATGCCTCACTCGAGGCTGGTCCAGCTCCTTTCCTATTAATTCTTTGAACCTCTCGAAGCTGCTGTATTCCTGACATGCACGACACCAACCCAGCGTCGACGTCTCCAACTTCCGACAGAAGTGAACCTTTGAGAACCTGCATATAGGGGTCTGCGGACCGTGGTTGCCATTGATCTAGATGTTGCCGCGCCTCAGCCAAGTCACCTAGGTAAAGATCAAGTAGTACTTCCTGATGCGCTATCTCATCAGCGATTCTGTCATCGACAGGGTTTGACTTCAGAAGCAATCGAATCTTGGCAAAGGCATCCAGCCGAAGTTCCTGGCGAGCCCAGCGCAATGCGCCGACACATGCGTCGGTCCAGGTATGCAGAAATGAAGTCTTGCTTCTGATTCCCATTGCCGCTAGAACACCAGTTGGATCCTTCGAGATTGAATCGGCGTTGATCTCAGCGGTGATTTCAAGCGCATTTACAGCTGCCTGCGCAATGTCGTCAATGATTGGACCCAGCAGTACGTTTTGCTGCCAAACATAATAGGAAAATATTGCAACCAGGGCATAGGGCTGGCAATCGAGAGCAAATGCTGAAGGTGATTCAAGATGCCAAGAAAGGCGCTCCACACTATGCTTGAAGTTCCTTCTTACACTGATTGGCGCCACTAACCATCCCGGGTATGAAGCCCGTTGTGCAACGAGAATGGGCAAATGAGATACCAGACTTTGGAGTTGCGCGGCTTTGTCGCGCGGAAAAAACTGTCCTGGTTCGTCTCTTGTAAATTTGCCCCATTCTCCGTCATCACTATCTATGGGTTCCCGTAGCAATTTGAATAGCTCTTGGTATCTGCTGATATAGTCATTCTCCTCAGAGCCGCTCGGTGATGGAACAACAACTGGAACCACACGGCGTGCCTCCAGTAATCGACGCTGCCCCAAATTAGGTTCCACGTGTACGAACAGATAGATCGGAAGTGTGTGCTCGTCTAGCATGTCTCGAACCCAACCAATCCAATGCAAGAAGTTTGGATCGTCACCAGAGAAACCGATTAGGCAGAATACGTTTTCCAGAAGCGACTGACGCACAAGATTGACAAATGGAGCAAAATCTTGGGGGTATTTTCGATAGCTCTCCTCTGTGAAAATGAACGGCCGCTGCGATGGAAACGAGCCGTGAAGCTTTACGATTCGCCGACGATCTAGGATTTTTGACATCGGAATGTCTTCTCGGCAACACACCGTAAAGTGCGCCCGATCTAGGATTTTCTCTGCTGCCCGCTCAAGCAACGTGTCGTAGTTCGTAGTGAATATTTCTGACCAAGGAAGCCTGAGCAACTGGTCATGCAATGCACCAGGAGTAACCTTGTCGTCTGGTATCAATTGCTTCAGTAGATTTTCGAGCGATGGGACAGAGAACACTCTTGCGTATTGCTCTCCAAGCTGTGTCACCGAGGAAGTTGGAAATGACGTCTCCGGTTCGCTTGGATTTAAGGCATTCCACAATGCGTTGGCCACCATTGGCCAAGTTGCAAGATTTTCTCCGCCCACTGCATTTCGACTAAAACCGGCGCCCACCATAACTGCTGCGTTGCGGTTGGAGAACGCTTTTCGGATAGCACCTAAGTGAATTGTGCTGTCATTGTTCTTCAAGTAGATCTCCCTATTGAATTTGGACTTTCGGTCACGCCAGCTTCGGAAAGAATCCAGTCGCTGCGCTACGCCAATATCCACTTGGCGCCTTGTGCCGCAACCCAGTCGGTCAAGCCCGTCGAAAGCCATGTTCCCAACGGTAGTACCTTCGTAGCCACTGGAACAAGCCGAGGATTTTGCAATCCACCTTCCTCACACACCAGATCCTTGGCAGGTTTGTTTGCTCTGGTCAAGTAATCATGACCGGAAGATTTTGCCCGAGTTATCCGTATCCGACCCCATTTCCATCAGTTAAAGGCCGCAGCGAGTTACGCGTTCAGTCACACTATTGCAATGCTCCAAACCTAAACATCCGGCCCGCTGTGTCAGGCAGACAAAATACGTCGCAAACCCGCACCCAGCTTATCTTTTGAGCGATTCGCAATTTTCCTTATACGCAACGCAGACAAGGATCCAATACGAGGAAACGGGGAGGTCACCTGGGAAAGTGTTCCTGGTCTAATCCGATCTGAAGTCGCTTCAGGCAATCCCAAGCTTGTACGATCTCGGGCTGCTCAACAGTGTTGAGGTAGCCATAGCACTGCGCATACGAATTGGTAAATAGGTGTGCACGGCGATTACTCAAAGTGGCTGCTTCAAGTGCTATTGCGTCGGGAAGGCAAAGTCGTTGGAGCCGTGGCACTGATGCGGCCATAGCCAGCCCTTTGGGATCAAAATCAAAGAAGGCAAGTGTAGGACGCGTGTCTCGCCGAATGAGTCGGGCGGCCACCTCGGTCCGAAAGAATCCAGGCGCTCCCCGAAACAGTGCCAGCACCGGGCGCCCAACATAGAACGCGTTCAACCAAGTGTAGGAGCGCAACCTGCAAAAGGGCTCCATGTTCTCGCAGACCAACAAAGCGCTGTAGGGTATGGCCAGTGCCGCGTTGACCGGCAGCGCCAAAAAACCACCGTCTGCTACTTCGCTTGAAGGTATCCCTATCGGGACTACGGCAACCATATCTTCCGACACACGCAGTGCGCGGGTTTTCTCCGACCCGCCGGCGGGCGCGTCACTGCGGGCAATCGCCTCAGTCGGCACTTCCAGTGGAAAACCCCGGGTTCGCAAAATATTGGCAGCTCGCTCGAAGTCGCCCGACTGGTAGTACACCGAGGCGCCCCGGACGGTGCCAACACCCTCCAACTCCGCCAGAGTCGATGCGGATCCGGCGAGCCTTCTGGAAGCCGGCCGATCAGCGATCAAGCGGCGCAGGAAGTCAACTTCACGCGACTGCATGGCGCCGTGGGGGAGCCCGCCTGGTCATGGGTCTGACCAGCGCGTCCCGTATGGAGTGGGTAAAGCGCTCACCCTCCCGCGGAAGGTGAGGTATCGGGTCGACTTTGTGGCCTGCAGTGCGCAGGCCCATGATGGCGAACATCAACCAGAGGTTGGGTGGCAGTTTGGAGGCATCGGCGTCGTCCAGCCGCCACTGCGCCAGGGAGATGTCTACCTCGATCAGTCGTGCTTGAGCTTGCAGCCTCTGCAATGCCTTGGCCGCCGGCGAGATAGGTGGCGCTCGCGGTGGGTCCACCACATAGGTATAGCGTTTGGGGGGGTCGGGGTCGGCGGGCGCAACGTCCTTGGCAGGCATGGTGGCCACCAGCCTCTCCATTTCCTCCACCATCTGGCGGTCGGTGTCCAATGGCTCGATCTGCGGAACAAAGGCCGGCAGCGAAACCGCCAGCATGAAATCGGGTATTGGCCCGTCCAGATCCATCTCAAATCCGCGCCAGGTCGGTTGCTGGCGCATCAGCATGTCCATGCGCGCCAGCAGCTTCAGATCCCGTTCGATTTCGCGCATCCGAAAAATCTCGCGTCGAATCTGCGTCTGCATTTCGGACATCCCCTGCTGCCAGGGCAGAACCCGAGACAGCAGGTTGCGCCGCAGGAAGCGGGCCAGATCCTCCATGCCGCGGGTGCTCGCTTCGCGTTCGACCTTGTCACACACTCGGGCCAGTCGCACCAGGTCGTCGGCCAGCGTATTGGTCTGTTGCTGGTAATAACGGTTCTGGCTTTTCTTGGCCGCCAGGGAGCGAACATTGCCGTAGCGGGTCTGCATCAGGGTCTGCAACAACAGCATGTTGCGGTCCATACTGTCGCCAATGTCGAAAACGGTGGTCTGGATCGTGTCGACCAACCGATTTACAACCTCCGCGTCTTTGGTACGCCGAATCTGCTCGATTTCGATCCAGAGCGAATTCACCTGCGTGATGCGCGAACCGATTTCGGCCAGGCTTTGGAAAGCCGGAAACAACTGCAGGTGATCATGAAGGTATTCCCGCAAACGCTGGTGCAGTCGGTAGCCGTCCTCACCCGCCGGTCGCAGTGCGCTGACTTGGCGCAGGGCCACGATGGACGAGCGCACGGCCTGCCCTTCACTATCCACGACCCCGCCCAGGGCCTGTTCGACCAAATCAGCATGCTGATTCAGCGTTTTCAGTACATCCTTGATCGGTGAGCTCATGGCGTCGTCTGGGGGTTCCCAGCATCCGGTGCGTCAAGGCGGGCCTGCGGATCGATCTGGTCGACAAATCCTTCATCCGAGAGGTGCGGCGTGTGCTCGCCGATAAAGGCCAACAGCTGGTAGAGGTAATTCACTTTCCCGGTGACCTGATATCCCTTGTTGACCGGGTTTGTTTCCACGAGGTAGCCATCGTGTGCGAGTTGCTGAAGCATGCGCCGCACCCGGTCGTTGGTGGAGTCAATCACCAGCGCGCCCCGGAGTTCCTTCAAATCGGACAGACGCCGCTCCAAAAGTGCTGAGCCGCGAACCGCCTCACAAATTTCGCTCTCCCAGACCATGTCGCCGGCATGGACCTGCGGGTTTCGGCTTTGGGCCTGGCGCAGGGTTTCAAGAAACGAGACATAGGGTTCCAGCCTGCTTCGCACGATCTTGAGCTCATCGCGGAATTTGGCACGCATCTCGGTGGTCACAACCGAGTGGGCCATGAAAAACGCCCCGTCCTCACCCAGTCGGGCCAACCGGTAGCCAATGGCCTCCAGCCACTGCTCTGCCGCCTTGCGACCTTCGGGGGACTCCAGACACTCGTACTCCTCAGGGAACCGCACTGAGCAAATGAAGGTTCCTTGTGCCAGGCGTTTCAGGGTTGAATCAAGCCGCGACATCCTGGGCCTCCTCAATCTCTTGGTTTTCGCTGGAAAACACCGCGCCGTTGTCCTCGAACAGGCAAATGCGCTTGAAGTAGCGCCCCAGCGCCGGATCCAGACTCGGACAGGCGCTGATGACATCGATCTTGTGTTTGTCCAAAGTGTGCAAAAAAGCCGACAGGTTGCCACCGTCAAAGCGCCCAATCTCGTCCACGACCCAGGTCAACCGCACTGGGGAGTCGCCCCGAATCATCTGAGTGAACCCCATCAGGAAAACGGCCGTGATCAGTGCACTGTTTCCATTGGACGAAACGGATCTGAACTCTTCCTCGTTGCTCACCACCTGCAGCTTGCCGTTTTCATATAGCGAGCACTCCAGGCGCACCTGATCGTGCAGGTTAACTCGGAATGCGCCGTCGGCCTCCAGAACTTCGCGAAAGGCGCGTACCAGAGCGGCATCCTCATCTGTGGGGAGGTCCTTTTCCGACAGCGTGGCCGAACGAAACGATAGCGGGTTGCGCGTGCCGCGGTCCTGCATTTCGCGCAGCAGCTTCATGTGCCCCAATTGGCCCACGTTGGAGCTGACCTTGACGGAAAGGTCACTGAACCGTGCAAAGTGCTCCGTAGCCGTCAACGCCTGCTGCAACTCCCGGTTGAACGAAGTCACCCGGCGTTCGAACTGGTCCAGTACCCGCACAAACTCGCCAGCCAGATTGAAGTAGGCAAACATCTCCTTGTTGAGTTGGTCGATATACGGGCCGCTCTCGGTCGGATCGAACCAGTCGCATAGCACCTGGGCCTGTTCGCACAGGTACTGGTGGCTTAGCAATATCTGGGGATCGGGCAGTTCCTTTTCTTTGCCATCGAGCCAGTCCGCCGGACCGCCAGGGAAGCGGATCAGTTCATTGCGAACCACACGCAACTCACGCTGCAAGTTGCTCGACTCCCCGTCCAGGCTCTCCTTGCGCGCGGCCACGGCCTGTTCCAGATCGGAGGTCATCCAGTCCACATGTAGATGCGCCGGAACGTGGTCAAGGAAGTCCCTCACCTCACGTGTCAAGAGTGCGGTGAGCCGCTGGATTTCGCTCTCACGGCCAGAAATCGCATCGCCCACCGTTTTCAATTCCCGCTTGGCTTCCAATTCGAAAGCATCCTTTTCCTGTTCCAGTTGGGACTTGCGCGCAACCAGTTCATGGCAGCGCTGATCCCGCCGCGACAACTCTTGCCGGTTGACCTCCAGGGATGGCAAGACCTCACGCTGAAACTGGCGCCATGCCGTGACCTCGTGGCGGTTGGCGGCAATGCTGGCCAGCAGACTTTCAATGTCTTGCCTTGATTGACGCAATGCCTCAATCCGCTGCGGATCGACCCCGAGTCCCTGCAGTTCGCGTTGCAGGTCCTCCTTGATGGCCAACAAGGCCTCCTCTTTGCGCGCCGAAATGCCCGTGCGCTCTGCCTCCAGTCGGCCCTGTACGTCCTGCTTTTCCAGGTCCAATGCCTCACGCTGCGCCACAAAATCGGCGCGCACCCTGCGCTTGGAATCGGCAAAGTTTGCCTCGATCTGGCGCTCCTCCGTGTCGAGGCCATTGCGCAGCGCGTTCAGCTCGGCCTGCTGCTTCACAGCGGCGTCTTTCTGGCGAAGGGCCTCAGCCTGAACGAACTGCGCTGCCCGGTTGCGGTTGGTGGTGGCATTTTGCAATGCAGTGCGGGCCAGTGACTCATGGGCGCGCACCGTACTTTCATGCTTTTGAGCCTCGCGCAATTGCTTCGCCGCATCCTTGGCTGCCTGTTGGGCGATTGCCAGTTCAGAGGCAGCTGCTTGGGCATCTGTCTGAAGTTGGAGCAGTTCCTGGCGCACCTCCGCCATGTCCATCCACGCCGGTGCGGGCACGTCACCCACATGCAACAGTGCAGACCCAATGGCAACCCGCCCCTCAATGGCTGGGGCAACATCCTCGAGGTACAGGGGCGCCAAGTCGTCGCGGGCGAGTAACTGGGGGTCAAGGAGCTTGGCAGCTGAGGACCATAGGACTGGATCGCCCTTGCGGATGAACTCCAGCAAACTGCCTGGTGCGGGTGTCAAAGTGGACTGAATGCGATCAACACCTTGCGCAATAGTCGCGCAGCGCTGGGTCAACCGGTCGACCTGATCCACGGTCGAATGAATCTGTGAATCGGCCTTGTCCAAGGCATCCTTGGCCTCGCGCGCCAAATCGATGGCCGCCATCAGGTCAACGTTGGCCTGATCTTTGACTGCATTGGCGATTTCCAGGTCGTCCAGTGCTCTCTGCGAGGCCGTGGGCTTGTCAATCTGGGCCTTCAGTGCGCCCAATTGGGAGGCAAGGGTCAGACGTTGCCGGGCAATTTCCTGGGTCCGCTCTGGGTGGACGAGCTGCTCGATGGCGTCCTCTTCTGCCTTCCTGAGCGCTTGCATGCGGTCTTCGAATTGCCTGAAGGCTGCGCGCTCACGCTCTTGGGCACGCTCCGATTGCAATGCAGCATTGGAATCCACCTGAGCCCGGCGCTGGTCGGCACGTGTTGTGGCACTACCGGCGGCACCCTCCAGATCCTGGAGTTCGCGTCCATTCTGTGCAAGTTGGGCCTGCAGGTCGGCCTCACGGCTATGCAATTTCTCAACGGTCTCGATCTGAACGGTCTGGAAATGCAGCATCTGTGCATCCCATGCCTTGACCTGCTTCTGCAGATCATCTCGTTGAGCGGTGCTGGCTTGCAGGTCGGACTTGCACACGCCGATCGTGTCCTGCATTTCCTGCCCCCGGGTATTGAATTCGGTGGTCAAGCGTTCTTCACGGCCCTTGAGGTCGCCCACCTCCTTGCCCAGTTGATCGATGGCCTTCTTGACGGCAACGTGCAGTGAGCACAGTTCCATGTGGATGCGTTTGATCCGGGTGACGCCCTCGCTCAGTTTGGCGGCGGCCGGCTTCTGCTTCATGATCTCCACCAGGTGCGTGCGCGCCTCCATCCAACGCACGACCGACTCGCGGTTTTGCTTGAGTTCCTTGACGTTGGTGGTTTTGTTGGCGGCCGTGCTGGCGTCCGAGACGCGTTCCACCACGATGTTCTTCAAGTCCCGAAAACTCAATTTCTCGTTGGCCATTGCCGCGGCAATCTGGTCTAGGTTGTATAGCGCACCCGGCCCCAATGAATGTACTGCGGCCATCCGGCGTAACTCAACCCCTTCCTTGGTGGGCAGGCGCTCGTTGAGGATCACGCTACGATATTGGTGCAGCGTGAGTTTGCGGCTGACTTCCACGCCCATTGCCTCGACCCGCGCCTTGAACTCGTCGCGGGTCACATACTGGTTGTTCTCATCGTAGAAGTACGACTCCCGGTAGGGACCGCTGACAATGTGGAACTGGGGTGCTTCCTCACCAGGGCGAGCATGCATCACTACGCAACGCACATCGTTGGGCGTGTGGCGCTCGTATTCGTAGCAGACGGCACTACTCTGATCGGGCAGGGTGTGGCTGATCAAAGCGGTGCGCCCGGTGCCTTTGAGGATCTGCGTGGGTGTGGCCCCGTAAAAAAGTGGAAGCAGGCGCAAAAACGTGGTCTTTCCCACGCCATTGATGCCGACAGCCAAGACTCCGCCGCGCGGGTCCAATTCGGCAATGCGGCCGGACGGCATTCCGTCTTTGGGGTTGCGTATGTTGATTGTGATGATGCGGCGCAGTTGGTGCGGCATAGTCTCCCTCGGACAGAAACACAAATAACAGAATAACGCATAGTCGGGCGCCCTCCTTCGGAGGCAGGGCAACGACATTTCCTTATTCGCGATCCACTTGCTTGCCAGTGCGGCTAATACGCTCTTTTGCTTTGATGTACACCAAAAGAAATTGAAAAATTCGGTGCGCCCGGTTCAATAAATCCCCGCTGTGTCAGGAATGCAAATCTCCGCTCTAACCCGCGTGGAGCTTGGGCCTTCAACAATTCGCACAATTCCTTAAGCGCAACACAAAAGGCTTGACCAGTTTTTCAATTCAACCTCTCTGTATCCGCACGTCGATTTGAGAAATTGATTCGGACTCAAACGAACTTCAATGTCATCAACAACAATCGCACTATCGCGCAAACGGAAGATCGAAAGCTCTAGCGATACGATTCAAAAGTTCGGCGACAGTGACATTTCCAAGATTCAAGGCCTTAGGGTTGATGGAATTGTCAGAAGCTGCTGCAACAAGGAACCGACTCATATCGTCACTGATTTTTCCGGCAATCGCTATGCGGGACTCGGGTGCCAGTAGCAGGGATAGTCGCAAAACGTCGACCAGGTGTTTGCGCACGTCTCGCGCGTCGACATCTGATCCCTGCTTTTTGCGCTCATCCAATTCCAGCCAGGCTATCGCCTTTAGTGGAATTAGACGATCTTCCCCGACCCAGGGTAACCCGTTGACTTCTCGACGCCCGGCCATGATGAACGCATAGTACGTATCGTCCAAAAGTATGGCCGATAGACTCGTAACTGCTTCGTCCAAGGGTATCGGTGTCATCCGGCTGCCTTCGGCAGGTCGCAGGCCGTCAGGGGCTCGTGAAAACAGTTCAACCATCACCGGAAAGCGGACGTCAGCAGGCTTTTGGAATCTATAGAAGATGGGCCTACCAGTATTGCCCATTTGGCGAATCTCGTAACCACCTGTCTCGACGAACTGCCAAAAAGCCTGTCCGAAGTCCGCAGTAAGCGCTTCCACATGAAGAACAATGTCCAGGTCTTTAGTGGCGCGAAACTCGAGTCCAGCTTCTTCCATGGCCAAGCTTGCAGCCGTTCCGCCAATGAGGACGTACTGGTTTGAAAAGGCAGCAAACCATTCCTGGAATATGTCCAGCCCTCTCACCATGGCAATTTTCCCTTCAACTCCTGAAGTCCAAGCTGGACTCGGTCGTCTGCGCTATCCTGCAAACTCAGTGTCAGAGACAGCACGTCGACAACCGCAGATCCTGGCAGGAGTGTCGGGCTATAGCTCCAGATCTGCCATTCTTGAGCGCCCGAGACGTACTCAGGCGATTCTTGAACACCGTCGCGTGTAGCCTCTTTCCACTGCTGGGAAGTTACGGCATATACGGGCCACTTTGGTTCGGTCAACATAGACAGAGACGCGAGTGCACTCAACCCCGCCAATGGCCGCGGCTGATTGACATCAGGCCCATCAACCTCAACCCATATAGTGCGCTTGACTGGGCTGCGCAACAACGGTTTTGCTTTTTCCCAAACCTGTGCAGGCGAATTTGCCATCTGCAACCACACCGAACGGCTCTCAGTATTTCTAGTGGCAAGTCCCGACGATATCAGTTCCTTAACAACCCGTGACAAAGTCATTGGTGTGTATTCAAGGGATTTGGTGATTTCCGAAGGCTGCCAATGTGGTCGCCAGGGTCGGCGCAACAAAGCGGTGAGCAATACCGCTTGAGAAGCTGGGCTCAACGGTGTTTCAGCAACCTTTGCACGCTGCCGAAAATATTCCCGCAGATCCAATCCCAAGTCCGGCAAATAGAGCTGATTGCCCGGTACCACGAACGGGACCTTGTATTCAATCAAACGCTTCCGTTCATAGGAAGCCAGTGCATGTGTTGCATAGAGTACTGGCTTTCCAGAAATCCGGCTGACCTGGTCAATCCACTTCCGTATTTCGCTGAGTGGCGGTTTGCTGTGTGACTTGTCTATGGCCATAACGATGCTTTGACCCATGAGCTCCATTGCGCGGAAATCAAACGCATCCCGCAAAAAATAGGGAAGCTCGACTTCTTTCTCCCAGGATTTATCAACTGGCGCACTGATCCCCAGAACTTCGCGAAGGTATTTCTGAACGGATGTAGCTAGGTCTTGCACGGTAACTGCATTTTAACACAATATCTTTGTTTATGTTATTGTGCATTTAGTTGTTATACAACGTATCCCCAGTAGAGAACGTGAGTTACCAAGAACGGCGGCATTGCCCACCACTACCTGAGAAACAGGCAGTGCATGGTGTATTTCATGAACCCCTTACTTGCAATTAGCGCACGCCGAGGCAACGTTGACAGGGCCCCTATCAATTCGAAGTGCTGTGTCAGGGTATCAAAAACCCTTGCAAACCCGCATAAAACCTGGATTCCCGATATTCCGCAAATCTCCATACACGCAACGATTGAGTACAACCCGACATTAATAGTGTTTCGCGCCTCGTCAAAAATCGTTGCGTCTAAAGAGGCAACACTTGAAAAGTGGAAAAAATGCTGCTAAATTAATAGTACTTCTCCAAGTCGAGCTGGCGCCCCAGCAATTGCACATCGTCGACCCAGTCTGGGTTCTCGGACTAGTAAGTCCGTACGAAAGTAGCACCACCACAAAAGTGGCTCAGCTACATCGAGACTAACTCCCGCCTCAAATTGTTTCGTCCGCAACTGCTGATTGAACGTCCATTTTGAACCGCTAGCGTTCTTCGCAACGCTGAGCTCAGCATTCCCATGAATGCCTCCCACACTGCGCGACCGCATTAGCGCGCAAGCACACCTCGTTGCGTCTCCCAACGCATCACACCTTCCACAAAAAACCTCCGGGAGTTGGCCGCCTGGAAATTAGGTTTCGGCACGCCAGCGCACCTGCGGGTGAACTGCACGCGGAAAACGCGTTGGACTTTCAGATTTCAAATCAGTTCGAAAGGAAGTTGGCATGAAAGCGCCCAAAAACAAATCGCAACACCGGCAAGCAAAACACGATGTATTGGGGACTCCCAAATTGGATCTGTCGTCGATCTTCGAAATTTCAACAGACCATTCCAAGGGTCTTCCACAAGCTACACCGAAACCAACGCGAAAACGTCCATCAAGACTCGCCGCACATCACGAGCTAATTTCCACTTTTGTGATGGGTCGTGCCAAAGCCATCGAAGCGAAAAAGAGCACTTCCAAATTTAGCTTGCAGTGCCTCGCCAACAAGCTCGCGAGCAGTGCATCGGTCACCGCCAATAAAAGCACACTGTCGCGCTACATCAGCCGCAATATGACGTTGAGAGGGCTCTTCAATGGCCACTAAGTTCGCCGAGAAAGCATTTCACTTGATTCAGCCATTTGTCTGTCACAAACAGAAGGACTACACACCAAATGAATCGACAAAGTACATCCATTCGTTTGGCACCGAGCGGCAATACATTCAGTCAGTTACACGACTGTTGGAATGGATGGATGACTTGGGTCTAGACATAGACGGTCCCTACACAACAACCGTCAAACAAGAATTTCTTTACTGCATGGAGGAAGTCTTTGAGCAAACTCAACTCGACACAACCCGACAGGCTCTCGAATTGGTATTTGGTGAAAAACTCATTCGCACGAAGAGTCTGCGAGCTACACACTTGACGACCCGATCGTACACATCCGAGGAAGTCCTGGCAATCGTGCGGCATCAAAGTGATTGGAATGTGCTACCAACAATGCTTTCGTTCATGTCAGGACTGAGGGCGCACGAAGCATTCACGCTAAAGCGAAAATCCGAGGCAGCTGCTTCACCAGGTCGGCCCTGGAGCCCAGAACTATTCTCCGGGCTAGAAGACCATGAAATCTATATTGTCAAAGGAAAGGGCGGGCTTATACGGCAGGTCGCGATTCCACACAAATTAGCTGAATGCATAGAGGCTCGTCGATCAAAAAGTCCATGGCTCGCGGTCGATCGCGGCATTGAATATGAAAGTATGTATGCAATCGGCGGGGGTCAATCTTTCTCCCAGAGTTTCTGCAGCGCATCCAAGAAAGCGCTGGGATTTTCCCATGGCGCCCATGGACTGCGCCATAGTTATGCAAAACAACGACTAGATCAACTGCGAACAACATGTCAATTTAGTCTTGAAAAATCCATGCTAATTCTCAGCCAAGAACTTGGCCACTTCCGCCCTGAAATCACAATGATCTACTTGCGCTAGAGGTTTCAATATGCACAAGCCCATGACCAAACTAAACGTTCCCGGCCTGCGGGCAAGACGTCAAACATCAGGTTGCATCCTATATGCATACGAACCACCACGGGAAAAATGCAGAAGGGAGATCTCACTTGGTCGAAATATCAATTCCGCACTTCTCGCTCGCGCTCAAATTCTCTTCAACGTTGCAGATGAAAATGATGCACGTCTCAACCACCTTGAATTCTTATGCCAACTTTTCTCGGAGGCAGTACTACCAACGAAATCACCGAAGATCCGTGCTGAGATGCAGCGCGCGATCGAATTTGTTCAAAAATACTCTGAAATTAAAGATTTAAGAGTCACAGAATCCGTGCGAATTGAAAACCAAGCTGACTACCTACTTTGGCGAGGACCTAAGGCTCAACTTCGCGGAAAGCGTGAATGGTCGTTGGTGTCGGTAATTCAAAATTGGAATGCAAAACTAAGACTTCCATTGATTGCCGCTGCAGGCCAAGGAAGCCATCTACCTCGGCAAGGGAAAAGAGATTGTTGACCAGATCACAGATCTTTGTGATGCGGCGTCTCTTTTTGCTGAAGTCTCTGGCGAAGGGAATTCCCAAGTTCAAAAGCGACATGTTCTATAGAGCAGCAATAGCTGGAAAGCGGTATCGCGGAATGTCTCCAAACCTGGCCAAAGTACTGTGATGATTTGATGGCCAACCCCGATTCAGTATTAAGTTGAGCGACTATTTAACAATCTGAATCAGCAGTCTCGTCCGTGGAGCGCAGCACTTTTCGCAATTGCTGCTTGGTAGTCTTCTCAAAGTACTTAGGATCAAGCTCATAGTCCATTGTGAAGCTTGTAACTCGCGGCGTCAGCCGCCACGGACGTTCAAACGCGTCCTTCTCGACCGGACGAACGAACTTCACGTCTGCGGGGGATACTCCATTGGCAATTCTTAGCGCGGACACCACATTACTCAAAGACATTGACACAAGCTGCAGTAGTAGGGCGACCTGTTCGGCACTCCAGTTGAGGGACCTCTTTCTCGAGCGATAGCTACGATTTGACTTCTCGCCCATCGGAATTTTTTCAAGAGACAGGAAAGACGAACCGAACTCACTGTGTCCAATGGTCTGCACATCTTCCGGTCGTGCAGGCACACCCAAGGCAGGTTGGATACCTAGGGCACGGCTGAAATACCATCCCTGGACCTGCGGACAATTTAGGCTGCGCAATAGTGCAATCTCCTCTTCGGTCTCTGCGCCCTACTGAGAGTGTTTTCAGCAATCCAGCAATCGCTGCATACTTGACCTGGGAATGTACCTCGTTGCCTGCCACCATGCATCTGAAGCGGCTGCCGGACCGGGCCAGCTGCGGGCGTTGTCCAATGACAGCTCAATGGCGGTGCACTTTGTGTCCACAAGACTGGCGTCGCACAACGCTATCGCCCATGCTCAAGCAATGGTTGCCCATGGTGAACGGGAGTAGATGCAACATAGTAGCGAAAAGCTATTCCTAAATAGGTACTTATCGAGGTACAGGCTGCATTTAGTAGGCAAAAATATTACGCACGACGGCGCGGCCGGCTTGAATCGAAAGCAATGGCCTTAAAGCGTTAGGGCGTAGCCCGTTGTCCACCGAATGTCCGCTCTCAGAAGCGAATGCTCGGATTCTCCTAGGCTACGCGGAGTAGGCTCGCGTCGTTCCATATATCGCCAGAGAACCAGGTCCACAACCTGGATAGAGTGACCAGTTTCGCTTGCAATCTCCTGGCACATATCATCCACTCCACCGTAGCCAAACCGGTCACGGAGTTGCACAAGGTGGCGATCTGGTTTTGCCATTGCAAAGCCCAGATTCTTAGCGAGATGTATTGATGTTACTGGACCCAAATACGGCAATGACTGAATCGCCTCTTGAGGTGACTCAAGAACACATTCCCAGAAATTTTCGAACGAATGGCTGGCAATGTGCTCGGCCACCCCAACGATTGCATTGTGTTTTCGCTCATTCGCCAGGCCTTGCATGGCGGCGCAGACGCACTTCTCTTGGTTGTCGACTATGTCAATCGACGAGGCCCAGTCAAAAAAACACAATGAAAGATAGTCAAACCTTCGCCTCACGACTTCCTCTTTGAAGCCGGAGCAATAGATAACCCATGCAGCTTCACGAAGAAATTCAGTCTCGCTTACGCGAGATGGACATTGGTGAGCCTGCCATTCAATCTCTGCCGCGTAACCCAAATCAAGTAGTCTGTTACGCGCGTCGAGGTAATACTCTGTCGGCGTCATTTCACAGGGGCCTCATTGCTTTTGTCACGCAATAACTTCATGTTGTCTCGAAACACTATTGAACATTTCAACAGCCACAAGCTCGTTCCGGGATTGCTATCCAAGTGCTTACTCATGGCAACTTTTATGCGATGGCGACGTTTTAATGAAACAAAAGCACTGTCAGGTATCGGCTCCAACGGTTCGGTGATCAAGTGGTATCGAGTTAGTGCGGCCTCAATTTGCGGTATTGAGTTCGACGAGCAGGTGGCGCGAAGCTCCTTGACGTAGGTGCTCAATACCGACATCGCTTGATGGTACTTCGCAGCCCTTTCTTTCCAATTGACTTGGAACTGCAACAGAGAAAGGCAAAACGCGCCGATGGACAACACACCCAACCAAATGTCCTTTGAAATCCGAAACGGCGTAAGCTGCTCCGCAATTGTTGGTTGCACCCAAACCATCGCGGTCAGCCAAGCCGACAATAACAAGATGAAGAGATCAAGCCAAAAAGACCTCCGTTTATAAGTGTCGCGCAGAATGGCGTACGCTGTGCACATTTGATCGCTGGTTCGTATCGTACGATCCAGCAGAGAGTGGACCTCTCTTTGCGACGCAGTCTCAGTCATCGAACAATCCCTGCCAACGCTCACTCGATTTCGCCGCGCTTGCATTAACCATACGCTGATGAATTCTTGCAAGCAAGTGGCTTGCTGCCACTCTAGCTGGACTGCCTTCTGGTCCGAGGTTCTGGTCTACATGCACTGACTGACCCGTGCGGTCCACCATAGGCCTCATGACTAGCTCGCTCGCCTTTTTGAAGAAATATGGGAGCATCCGTACCGATGTGCATTCACCGTCGTACCCGCGGAATGCTGCAACGCCGAGTGACTCAATGTGGTACCCGGATAGTCGAGCGTTTTCCGGAAGAGTTGCATTCACTGCCTTGACAAGTTTTATTGTCGGAATCAACTTGCCTCCGGTCTCTCGATTTCGCTTGGTCAACCCATCCATGAATTGTCGAGGGTTTATGGGCGACCAGTTGTTCTGTTCCCACGCGGGAACATGCAAAACATCCCCATCACGCCGAGACGGAATTAGCTGGATCTCTGGGCCATCTGGAAATCTGACTGTTATCGCAACTCTTCCCGCTGAGACTTGAACATTGGGGTCCAATTTTTTCCGCAAGGCATCGACGGTGTGCTGCAAAACTGCTCGCGGGTCGGCGTCGGCGAGTTCTCCTCGGACAACCAACATTGCATCCACGTCACTTATGCCATCTACATAGGTGTGCTTCGCTACCGAGCCTCCGAAATGCGTGTCAAAAGACGTTGCGGGATCAGTGAATTCGTGCAGTGCGTCCTTGACGGTTTGTAACCGCTCGGCTGTTTCGTCCGCATCGCGGCTGTTATACCCAGAGAGAAGTTCACCGAACAGCTTTCCGAGTTCAGCCTCAAATTGTTGAGCACTCGCCTCGGCCTCTTGCCGAAGTTTGTCCTTCAATTCGGACGGCGCGTGGCCTGATCCCACACTTCCAAACATCCCGCCTGAGCCACCCATTTAAACCCCCGTTACAGTTCAGCCGCTAGGCTTTTGATGGATTCATCAAAAAATTGCCCCAGTCGAGCACCAAAGACGTTGTAATCTTTCTCCTTCAGAAAGCGTTTCATTTTGAGCTGAAGGTCTTCTATGCGCTGATAGTTGTCCGCCCAAATTCGCGCGTCGATGCCCTGGTCGTTCATGTGAATGCCGTGATTCAGTGCCGACGCATTCCTGCCATATACAGCTTGATCGTCGACATATGCATACCGCAGCCAGGTCAGCCCATCAAAAATATCCGCGCCTGCGAGAAAGTATAGTGGCGTGGAAATGGTATCCAAGCTTCCGAAAATGTGTATCGGCGTCTTCAGCCCGATGCTTGTTAGCGCGTTGCGGACTTCCGCGATTTTCTTCATCCGGTCGTATAGACTGAAGCCCAACTCTTTTTCAGTAAAGCCGATGACGTCGAAATCTCGAAGATCATGGATGGACGCAACAATCTCTTTGTGAGGTATACGTACCGCATCCGTCGTGATTGGTTTGAGCAAAATCTCGCGCCCAAATGGCCTACCCTGGAAAAGCTCTTTTGCTCTAGCGATCTGATTTGCCAGTGAGTCTCGGTGCTTTGGGTGATCGTAACTCACCGCAATGGTCGGCTGCTGTGGGTTCCACTTGTCCCACACCGCTTGCAGCTGATCAACCGTCCAAGGATGTTCTGCGTAGTTGTTGGCGCGAGTATCGGAAAGTTCAGTATCTTTTGAGCTCTCGTATCCACCACTGTCCAAGATGAAGAAGGACGGAAAGGTTGGTGGCGTCGGTACATAGTTGTTTGCCACGTCATAGGCGCTTATGAGCGTCGACCCGGTAATCGTTCCTGAAAGTGTCTCTATGATCTTTGCCACTTCAGGAAAACCTTTGCTGGAGAACGATGGCACCAACAAGGGAGTCTTGGAGACAAAGGCGCCACCTATCTTGATCTCCCTCGCGGCGGCTAGCATGCCAGGGCCTTTCTGTCCAAGCAGGAGTGGCAGCTACCACAGCCACCATGAACTGCACGTTGGCAACTATGTGTTAAATGCAAGGGTAGATCGAACGACTTGGCAAGTGAGACAACATCCGGTTTATTGAACTTGTGCAGCGGAGCAGTAAGGCGAACGCGGGAATCGGTGCACTCGGCAACTAGTGTTGACATCCGATCAAGGAATTTCATTGAACAGTCGTAGAAAGGCGTCCCGGCGTGGATGCCGATACAAATCAGATTTTCCTGAGGACGCAGATGCATTAGCGCCAGATGGATCAACCCACCGTTGCGGCCTCTGATTTCGCCTGAACTTACAGGGAGATCACCTGTAACCTTGATTTGACTGGATGGGCTATCGAAGTGGGCAGCGAGCGTTTGCACGGCTCGCCATTCCAAGCCGCCCGCTTCTTGTCCAAAATCAATATGCAAAGCTCTAAAGGAAATTCCCTCTGCCTTCATGAGGTGCATGCACACAGTGGAGTCGATGCCCCCGCCCGCCAGAATTGCAGCCGTGTTCCCAAACGCCTCTGTGCCATTCATTGCTCCCCCTGATATATTTCAGTGTGGTTGGATGATACTTTATACATCCTGGGCATATCCTCCAAACTGAGGATGCGGGGCTGTCGCGATACTGGCATCAAGACGCCTGTCGAATGAATCACGACGTCTATGGCAAGGTGCTTTATGCGGCCACCTGGACGAGCTTAGTGGCCGCATTGGATGCTCTTTCACCAGCCAGGCCCAGCGGCTGGCCGGCAGGACGGGTTCTGCGACCAATCAATAGCACGTAAACCTGGCGGGGTTGGCCGGCACTGGGTTGCAATTCCTGTATGCCGGAATTCCACGGCCGACGAACAGCGGCTTGCGATCATCAGGTGAAGTCCATTCTGCAACTCGATTTACCCGGAAGCTATCACACGGGGAGCTTTTGTCTAAGCCGGGGAATGTCAGCTATCGGGCGGCAAGTTCCACCGCCGCTACGTCGGCAATGGGTCGAGGCTGTGTGAAAACTCATTGAATCTTTCCATTTGTTTGCTATGACATATCAAGCCGTGTGGAGGATTGAATATGTCTGGTTTCATTGTGGGAGAGGACAGGCAGCAAGTGACCTTGTTGCCTGAATGCCTTGACGACTTCATAGCCCAAGACAACACTGTTCGGGTGGTGGATGCATTCATAAGCGAGTTGGACCTATTTGCCCTGGGATTTGAAGGCGCCAGTCCGGCATCGACGGGACGCCCCTCCTACCATCCGGCAGTCATGTTGAAGGTCTACCTCTACGGCTACCTCAACCGTATACAGTCCAGCCGCCGCCTGGAGCGCGAATGTCAGCGCAATGTTGAACTCATGTGGCTGACAGGGAGGCTTGCTCCGGACTTCAAGACCATCGCGGACTTCCGCCGCGACAACAGCTTGGGCATTCGCAATGTATGTCGCCGCTTCGTCGTGCTGTGCCGCGATCTCAAACTCTTTAGCCAAGCGATAGTGGCCATTGACGGCAGCAAGTTCAAGGCCGTCAACTCGCGCGACTGTAACTTCACCAACGGGAAGATCGACAAGCGCCAACAGCAGATTGAGGAAAGCATCCAACGCTACCTCGTGGCACTGGAGACGGCGGATCGCACCCAGCCCGTCGAGTTGAAGGCCAAGACACAGCGGATGCACGAAAAGATCGCGCAACTACGCCGGCAAATGCGTGAGCTTGATGGAGTCAAAGAACAACTTAAGACCCAGCCTGATGGGCAGATATCCAGGACCGATCCTGATGCAAGGTCCATGGCCACCAGCGGTAGGGGATCGGGGATGGTGGCCTACAACGTGCAAGTGGCAGTGGATGCCAAACACCATCTGATCGTCGCGCACGAGGTTACCAATGCTGGCAGTGACAGAGCCCAACTCAGTCCCATGGCGCAAGCTGCCCGTGAAGCCATGGGAAGAAAAAAGCTACGCGCAATCGCCGACCGCGGTTACTTCAGCGGGCGGCAAATCAAAGCCTGCGCCGATGCAGGCATTGATGCTGTCCTACCCAAGCCAACGACATCGAATGCCAAGGCAGAGGGTCGCTTCGACAGGGCAGACTTTATCTATATCAAGAAAGACGATGAGTACCTATGCCCAGCGGGACAAAGAGCCATCTTCCGTATGGCCAGAGAAGAGAGCGGGATGATGATCCACCGCTACTGGAGCAGCGCCTGCCCCAAATGCCCATTGAAGACGCAATGCACACCCAGCGACTACCGGCGCATCTCGCGCTGGGAAAATGAAGAGGTATTGGAAGCCGTTCAGCGCCGGCTGGATCGTTCACCCAACTCAATGACCATCAGGCGACGAACCGTTGAGCATGTGTTCGGCACGATCAAGAGCTGGATGGGTTACACGCACTTCCTCACACGACGACTACACAACGTCAGAGCAGAGATGGGCTTGAACGTGCTGGCATACAACTTCAAGCGGATATTGAGTATCTTGGGATTCAAAGGAATGATGAAGGCGATGAGACTGGCAGGGGCATGAGCCCTTTGCTGCTGTTTGCAGCCCTATATGGGGTCCCAGAAGCGCCACAAGACCGCTCAGGCGCCATCAACAAGACATTCGCCGCAAAAATCTGCGGAACTACCGACACACTGTTTGTTACTGGAATCCAGCGGGCGTTTCCACACAGCCTCGGTCGGAATCGACAGTTGCCAAACAACCTCTCATGCCTCGTCTAGCACCGAACAAATGCGTTTCCAATTCACATCCCATACCCGTCTGGGGCCCAATTCCCTTTGGAAGCACCCTGCGACTACTGCCTTGAAAGCCGCAACCGACACATTCACTTAGCTCAGTTTTCCGCGCCTTAAGAGAACTGCTGGGTATTCGGCGCTCATTCAATGGGCGTTCAATAAACCTTCGGCACCAGAACATGCCCCTCCATCAACCTCCTCGCACTGCGGCTCAAGGAGACTTTTCTGACAGTCCAACTTCCATTGTGCTGGGTTGTATCTGCCGCTACTGTGAGGGTACCCGATGGGTGACCAAATCGAATGACTCCACCGGGAGCGTGACCCACGATTCGCTGCAAGATTGTCCCCGGTATGACGGCTGCGACAGCAATAGCAACCGCGCCGGTGCCTGTCATGGCGTGGTGTGCCTTTCCCATGGATATGGTTCGCGCCACCAGATCGATGTCCGCGCCATGAACGACGCGTCCGTTAGACGCAATATACGTTGCAGGTGCACAGAAAAGGGTCAACTTGGGCGTGTGCGGTCGCGATGCCGTAGCTTCTTGCGGTGTCGCGGACAGCCCCATGGCAACGCTTGCGTGCGATCTGATGGATTCCAGCAATCCCAATAGATTGGCATTGGCGTTGATATCGGACGGCATCTCCGTCCCGGACAGGCCAATCGCTTGCGCCTGCACAAAGACACTTGGGATACCCGAATTGATCAGGGTTACGTCGAGCGAACCCAGACCTGGAACAGCCAACTGGTCAATTGCACGCCCTGTCGGAAAAGTGGCATCGCCCTCCCCGGTTTCGTCGGCGCCGGGATCAAGGAATTCCAGCCGTACTTCCGCAGCGGGAAATGTGACACCGTCGAGCTCAAAATCACCAAGCTCAACCACTTCACCATTTGCCATGGGGACATGGGCGACGATCAACTTACCGATGTTGGCTTGCCAAATGCGCACCACCGCCATCCCATCGCTTGGCGCACTGACCAATCCACGGTGGATGGCAAACGGCCCAACAGCTGCTGTCAGATTGCCACAGTTTCCACTCCAGTCCACTGTCGGGCTTTCAATTGAGACCGCTCCAAACCGGAAATCCACGTCACAGTCGGAGCGCTGGCTCTTGCTCACCAGCACAACCTTGCTGGTGCTTGACGTCGCACCTCCCATCCCGTCGATGTGCTTCGCATAGGGATCCGGACTTCCGATCACCCGCAGTATCAATCGGTCCAATGCGGATGCGTCATTTTGCGCCAACACCGGCAGGTCATCCACGACAAAGAACACGCCTTTGCTGGTTCCTCCCCGCATATAGGTCGCACGTATGGGAATTTGACGGAAAGGATTCATGAGGGATGCCGTGGTACTCAGCCCATTGAGCGTTCAATCAGTTTGCCAGGAAGAACGTGCGCAGAGCTTGTGCCACAGCAACGGGCTCTTCCTCGGGCAGGAAATGCCCGCAGGGCACTGGCTGACCGGCTACATGATTGGCCTTGGATTTCCAGATCGACAATACGTCGTAGTTCTTGCCGACAAATCCCTTGTCGCCCCACAGCACCAGGAGCGGACACTCAATACGGCGGTCAGCATCTTGCACATCGTGCACCAGGTCAATGCCAGCACCGGCCCGGTAGTCATCGCAGGTACTGCGGATGGATTCGGGGTCTGAGAAACACCGGACATACTCAGCCAAGGATTCTTCAGAGAACGCATTCTCCCGGCCAAGACTCCATCGTGAGATGCACCCCCTGAGCCAGGATCCTGGGTCGGGTTCGATCATCTTTTCGGGGAGCGGCGCGGCTTGAATCAGAAAGAACCAATGGAAATAGGTCGTGGCCATTGCCTTGTTGGTCATGGCATAGACGGTCTGCGTCGGTACGATGTCCATCAAACAGGCCGAACGTACATGAGGAGCATGGTCCAGGCAGAGCCGGTGCGTCACGCGCGCACCGCGGTCATGGCCGGCTACTCGAAATCGATCGAAGCCCAGCGCATCCATGAGCTCAACCATATCCTGGGCCATCGCTCGCTTGGACTGATTGGCCGCGTCCGCTAGCGACGCAGGTTTTGAGGAATCTCCATACCCCCGAAGATCGGGCATCACCAACGAAAAATGGGTTTCCAATGCTGGCGCCACCCGATGCCACATGGCGTGGGTTTCTGGATAGCCATGCAACAAGAGCAGCGGTGGCTTGCCATCTTCAATTCTGAATCTGGCATGTATTCGCGCCCCACTGACGTCAAAGGTCCTTGACTGATAGTCCTGTCGAAAAAGACTCATGGCGTATCTGCCCCCTCACTCTGAGTTGTGACCCAAATATCCTGCAGTCGCCGTGTCCAGTGCCCCCAACCATGGCGACAAAAGCGCATTTGGGCTGAATGGTGAGTTGCGCAAGCCCAGCCTCGGATATTACGGGGTCAATGATTTAATGGAAAGGTGGTTGTTGCCACTGGCACGCGCTGGCTCCATGGAGTGAGGAACCCAAGTTCCCTTCATCACATTGGTGAGACGTGGGCCC
>Ga0265332_10000358_pt1 | contig 34011 bp, 31 predicted proteins | sample 41926metaG_FD_202084 | JGI IMG/M metagenome (GOLD analysis project Ga0265332, IMG submission 202084) | Rhizosphere microbial communities from Carex aquatilis grown in University of Washington, Seatle, WA, United States - 4-19-26 metaG | ecosystem: Host-associated > Plants > Roots > Rhizosphere...
GGCAGGTGCAGATTCACGTTATGAACCAGTATCACGCCGACGGCTTTCCGGAACTCTACCGGCTCTCGAACCTCGATGAGCACGGCGAGCCCAATGGCCGGCATCCGGACAAGGGCACGCTGGAATGGCACACGGATGGCTCGTGGCGTCGGGTGACGGGGCAGGCGACCATCATCTACGGCGAGGTCATGCCGGAGACCGGAGGGGAGACGCACTTCTGCGACATGTACGGCGCTTACGATCGTCTCGACGACCCATGGAAAAAACGCATCGCATCATTGCGCGCCGTGCACAACCTCGACTTTTCCCGGACCCGGCGTCACGGGGAGGATCCAATGACCGAGGCGCAGCGCCTCGAGACGCCGCCGGTCGACCACCCGATCGTCCGTACGCACCCGGACACCGGCCGCAAATGCATCTACCTCGGCGATCACGCGGAGTACATCGTCGGCATGCCGTACGCGGAGGGGCGTGCCCTCATCGAGGAGCTCAACGCACTTGCCGTGCATCCGGACCTCACGTATGAGCATCGGTGGAAGCCCGGCGAGCTGATCGTCTGGGACAACCGCTGCACGATGCATCGCGCGACACCCTACGATCCGGCGACGCAAGGTCGCGTGGTGCGCCGCTGCACGGTGCTGGGCGAAATTCCGACGTGACTGGACGTTGGCGGCGCAAGGAGCGCTACGTCACATCCGAAAGCCGCGCGCGCCGCGCCGCTTCCTCGAACCGCGCGTCGTCGATTTCCTGCATCACACCGTCGAGGTCGACCGCCTTCTCGGCGCGCTCGAAGCGGCCGGTCAGCGGCGTGTCCGGCTGCAGCGTGCCGGCCTCGTAGAGCGCCCAGATTTCCTCGCCGTACCGGGTGGCGAGCAACTCCGGCGCATAGCGGCCGAAGCAGCTGCGCAGGTTGGCGAGATCGCGCTCGAGAATCTTCGGCGCGTGGCTGTTGCCCGCGGCGTCCACCGCCTGCGGCAGGTCGATGATCACCGGGCCGTCGCTGCCGACGAGGATGTTGTATTCGCTCAGGTCGCCGTGGACGACGCCGGCGCAGAGCATGCGCACGACTTCGCGGGTCAGACGCTCGTGGAGGCTGCGGGCCTCTTCCGGCGTGAATTCGAGATCGGCGAGCCGTGGCGCGGCGTCGCCGTCGTCGCCGGTGACGAGCTCCATCAGCAGCACGCCCTCGTGAAAGAGGTAAGGCGTCGGTACGCGCACGCCCGCGGCGGCGAGGCGGTACAGCGCGTCGACCTCCGCGTTCTGCCACGCGTCCTCCTGCGCCTTGCGCCCGAAGCGCGTACCCTTCGCCATCGCGCGCGCAGCCCGCGTGTTCTTGGTCTTGCGGTTCTCGGTGTAGTCGACGGCCTGGCGGAAGCTGCGCTTGTCGGCCTCCTTGTAGACCTTGGCGCAACGCGTCTCGTCACCGAGCCGGACGACGAACACCATCGCCTCCTTGCCGCTCATGAGCTGCCGGACGACGGTGTCGATGAGGCCGTCATCGAGGAGCGGCTTCAGCCGCTTCGGGACCTTCACGGTCGGGACGCCGCCGCTGCGGCTAAGCGGGGGCGGCGCGCAAAAAGCAACGGGGCCCGTGCGGGCCCCGTGCGCTTGCCGTGCGGAGCGGGTTTCAGACGGAGAACGACGAGCCGCAGCCGCAGGTGGTCTGGGCGTTCGGGTTCTTGATCACGAACTGCGCGCCTTCGAGCCCCTCGGTGTAGTCGATCTCGGCGCCCACGAGGTACTGGTAGCTCATCGGGTCGATCAGCAGCGTGACGCCATTCTTTTCCATCGCCGTGTCGTCCTCGTTGACGACCTCGTCGAACGTGAAGCCGTACTGGAAGCCGGAGCAGCCGCCGCCGGTGACGAACACGCGCAGCTTGAGCTCGGGATTGCCTTCCTCCTCGATCAGCGACTTCACCTTCATGGCCGCGTTGTCGGTGAAGACCAGCGGGGCCGGCATTTCGGTCATTGCATTCATCAAGGCTCCTTGCGCCTGGGCATTGCGCTCATTATCGGACCGCCCCCTTCGCGCCGCAACCCTGCCGCCGATGGGGACGGTCAGGGTTGCGGCCGGGGCAATTTCGCCCCCGGTCCGGCATTTCGGTCAATCGGATGCGACGCGCTTCAATTCGACCACGGACGCCATGCCGGGTTCGACGTGATCGAGCCGTCCCTGGATCACTGCGCCGACGTGGATCTCCAGCGTCCGGTACGTCACGTCGCCGGTGATGCGCGCGTTCGGCTGCAGTTCCAGATAATCGTTCGCAATCAGCGGTCCGTTGACTGTCCCGTTGATCACGACATGCGAAACGCGCACTTCGCCGTCGACCCTGGCCTGGTCGCTGATGACGAGCGTGCACGGATCGCCGTTGGCGGCGACGACGTTGCCGTGGACCTGGCCGTCGATGCGCAGCCCGCCGCTGAACGTCACATTGCCCTCGACCACGGTGCCGGCGCCGATCAGGCTGTCAATGCGCTTCTGCGGCGCCGTGTGCTTCCTGCGTTGCCACATGGGGCCTCCTTTACGGAATCACAAGGCTGCGGGTCGCGCGTACGCTGGTCTGGCCGCTTTCGAACGCGCGGGCGACGAGCGAGCGCACGGTGGCGCCTTCCGGGAGCTCAAACGATCCCTCGATCCGCTGATAATACTTGAACTTGAGCCGAAGCGCCTGCGCGGTCTCGGGCTGGTCCTCGGGCAGCATCAGCGTGAGCGTGTGCGGCGCCGCCGCCCCTCCGGCGGGCGCCTGCGCGGAGACGGTCAGCTTCAGCGTGCCTTCGAACTCGTCCGTCGGGCTGCCGCCGCGCACCACCAGCAGGCTGAAATGCCAGGCATTGCCGCGCGCCCGCTCGACGGCGAAGCGCTGGATGCCGAGCCCGACCTGCTTGTTCGAGTCGGCGACGAGCTTCTGCAGGAACGCGAGCTCCTCCTTGATCTGCGAGTTCTCGCCGGAAAGCTCCTGCGCCTGCTTCGACAGCGTGTCCTGCGCGCCCTTGGCCATTGCGAGCTCGGTTTCGAGCTCGGAATTGCGCGCGCGGAGCGTCTTGGCCTCGGTACGCAGGCTCACGGCCTCGCTTTCGAGGGCCGCCTGCCGTGCCTCGATCTCCTTGCGGTTGAATCCGCCGAAGATCTGGCCGAAGTCGAATCCCCACCACCACATGCCCCCGACGATCGCGAGCAGCACCAGCACGGCCACCGCGCGCCACGGCCACGGCAGCCGCGAGCGCACCGCCATCCGCGGGGCGTCGATGCGAAAGTGCTTGAAGAACTGACGCGCGCGGCGCCACGAACCGGGTATCGCCAAGGCGCGTCTCGAGGCTAGGGGAGCACCGGCAGCGCGGTGAGCCCTGTCGTTTCCGGCAGTCCGAACATCAGGTTCATGTTCTGGATTGCCTGTCCGGCGGCACCTTTCACGAGGTTGTCCTCGACGACGAGCACGGTGACCATGTCGCCGTTGCCCGGCCGGTGGACCGCGATGCGTGCGATGTTCGACGCGCGCACGCTGCGCGTGTCGGGCATCGAGCCCGCGGGCATCACGTCGACGAACGGCTCGCCGGCATAGCGCTTCTCGAACAGCGACTGCAGGTCGACGTCGGTGCGCGTGAGCCGTGCATACAGCGTCGAATGAATGCCACGGATCATCGGCAGCAGGTGCGGCGTGAACACGAGCTTCACCGGCGTGGCGCTGTGCGCCGCGAGTTCCTGCACCGTCTCGGGATGGTGCCGGTGGCCGGAAACGCCATACGCCTTGAAATTGTCGGACGCCTCGGCGAGCAGCAGCCCGACCTCGGCCTTGCGGCCGGCGCCGGACGCGCCGGACTTGCAGTCGGCGATGAGATGCTCGGAGTCGACGATGCCGGCCTCCAGCAGCGGAACGAATCCCAGCTGGATGGACGTCGGATAGCAGCCGGGGTTCCCGACGACGCGCGCCTTCCTGATCTCGTCGCGGTGGAATTCGGGCAGGCCATAGACCGACTCGGCGAGGAGGTCGGGGCAGGTGTGCGGCAGCTTGTACCACGTCTCGAAGAGCGCAGCGTCCTTGATCCGGAAGTCCGCGGCGAGATCGATGACCTTCACGCCAGCGGCGACCAGCGCGGGACTCTGCGCCATCGCCACGCCGTGCGGCGTCGCGAAGAACACGACGTCGCATTGGTTGAGATCGGTCTTCGCGGGGTCGGTGAACGCGAGGTCGTAGCGCCCGCGCAGGCTGGGAAACATCGCGGCCACGGGAGTGCCGGCCTCGCCGCGCGAGGTGATCGCGCGCACGTCCGCTTCCGGATGCGAGCCGAGCAGACGGAGGAGCTCGACGCCCGTGTAACCCGTTCCGCCGACGATGCCGATCTTCACCATGAACCAACCTCGATCAATGTGCGCACATTGGCCGCTCATTTGCGTGCGAGCCGGGAATCTTAGCATCGGCGCGCCGGCGCCCATTGCGCCCGACCGTCCGCGACATGCCGATCCCAAGAACACGAAGGCCGCCTCGCGGGCGGCCTTCGCAATGCGTGCTACGGTGCCGTCAGCGCTTCGAGAACTGCTTGCGCCGGCGCGCCTTGTGGAAGCCGACCTTCTTGCGCTCGACTTCGCGCGCATCGCGCGTGACGAGCCCGGCCTTCGACAGCGTGGGCTTCAGCGCCGCGTCGTAGTCGATCAGCGCGCGGGTGATGCCGTGGCGCACTGCGCCCGCCTGGCCCGACTCGCCGCCGCCTTCGACGTTGATCATGATGTCGAACGTCGCTTCGTGGTTCGTGAGCTTCAGCGGCTGGCGGATGACCATCCGGCCGGTGTCGCGCGAGAAGAATTCGTCGGCGGGCTTGGAATTGACGACGATGGCGCCCGTGCCCTTCTTGAGGAACACGCGCGCGACCGCGCTCTTGCGCCGGCCCGTGCCGTAATAGTAGTTACCGATCATTTTGCGTCAGATGTCCAGAGGTTTGGGTTGCTGTGCCGAATGCGGGTGCGCGTCGCCGGCATAGCACTTCAGCTTTTTCAGCATCTTGTAGCCGAGCGGGCCCTTGGGGAGCATGCCCTTGACCGCCTTCTCGAGCGCGCGTCCCGGGAAACGGGCCTGCATCTTCGAAAAATTGGTGGTCGAGATGCCGCCGGGATATCCGCTATGGCGGTGGTAGAGCTTGTCCTCGGCCTTGTTGCCGGTGACGCGGAGCTTTTCGACATTGGTCACGACGATGAAGTCGCCCGTGTCCATGTGCGGGGTGAAAATCGGCTTGTGCTTGCCGCGCAGGCGAAGGGCGATCTGGCTCGCGAGGCGGCCGAGCACCTTGTCGGTTGCGTTGACGACGTACCAGTCGCGCGTGATGTCCTGCGGCTTGGCGGAGAAGGTTTTCATGAACACGTACCCGGCGCACTTTCGTTCCCGGGCTGAAGATTCAGCAAAGTCTTGCATGATAATGGATTTTTGCCGACCCGGTCAAGGCGCGGCTCCGTCTGCCGGGAGCGTGGCCGCGTGCGGCGAAAGCGCCGCGCCGCCGGGGTCACGAGGAGCGCGGAATATTGCACTGCAATGGTCTGGTTTTGGCGATTTCGTCCATGCCTCTGCGGCGCCGAAAAATGGAAAAAAAGAGCGCGGCCCTTGCGGGCCACGCTCTGAGGATTCCGCCCTAGGAGGAGGAAGGGTGGAATTAGCCGGCAGGGGAGACTTTGGATCTCCTGGACTGCCGACGTGCATATGCTCTCATATTGCATTGCACAAGGCAACGTTGCCGCCGGCCTACCGGGGTTGGACAATGGGCGAATTGCCGGAAGGAGGGCGCAATGATAGTGTGCACTCACTATCAAACTCCGGGCTTCCCGAACCGGCACATATGGAATCGAATGGCGCCCGGAATGCGGGGCGTCGCAACGAAAGGCGGTCGATGAAAACCAGGATCAAGTGGATCGAGAACGTGAGCTTCGTCGTCGAGACGGGCAGCGGTCACGCGCTGGTCGTCGACGGCGCGCCGGAGGCGGGCGGCCGGAACCTGGGCGCGCGTCCGATGGAGCTCTTCCTGTCCGGGGCCGCGGCATGCACGGCGTACGACGTGGTGACGATTCTGAAGAAGGCGCGCCAGCCGATCGCCGACTGCGTCGTCGACGCCCATGCCGAACGGGCCGAGACGCCGCCGCGCGTGTTCACCCGTGTCCATTTCAAGTACACGGTCGCAGGCCGCGGACTCGACCCGCAGCGGGTCGAGCACGCGGTGCGGCTCTCGCACGACACCTACTGCTCGGCGACGCAGATGCTCGCGAAGACGGCGGCCGTGACGCACGAGATCGTGCTCGTCGACGCCGATTCCGTGCCCCCGCCTGGCTGATCCGGCGGCGCCGGGCGGGAAGACTGCATGTGGCGGGCGCCGCGAAACTGCACGCGCAGCGCCGATTCGCGTGCGGCGCGGCCCGCGCGCCGTGGCGATTCGAATGGCGCTATTTCGCGTTGCGCAGCACGCGGATCAGGCTCGACGTGTCCCAGCGCGAGCCGCCCATCGCCTGTACCCGCGCGTAGAACTGGTCGACCAGCGCGGTGACCGGCAGCGCGGCGCCGTTCGCGCGCGCTTCCGCCGCGCAGATCGAGAGGTCCTTGCGCATCCAGTCGACGGCGAAGCCGAAATCGAACCTGTCGGCGACCATCGTCTTGCCGCGGTTGTCCATCTGCCACGACTGCGCGGCGCCCTTGCCGATCACGTCGAGCACCCGCTCCGCGTCGAGTCCGGCCCGCTGCGCGAAATTGATGCCTTCGGCGAGCGCCTGCACGAGCCCCGCGATGCAGATCTGGTTGACCATCTTGGTGAGCTGTCCGCTGCCGGCGGCACCCATCAGCGAAACGGCGCGCGCATAGTTCGCGAGCACGCTCTCGGCGCGCGCGAACACGTCGGGCTCACCCCCGACCATGATCGTGAGCTTGCCGTTCTCGGCGCCGGCCTGGCCGCCCGACACCGGCGCGTCGAGGAAGCCGATGCCTTTGGCCTTCGCCGCCGCGTGAACGTCGCGCGCGACGCTGGCCGACGCTGTCGTGTGATCGACCAGCACCGCGCCTGCTTCCATGCCGGCGAGCGCGCCGTCCCTGCCCATTGCGACTGCGCGCACGTCGTCGTCGTTGCCGACGCACATCATGACGAGCTCGGCGCCGGCGGCGGCGGCCGCGGGCGTGGCGGCACTCTTCCCGCCGTGCTCTCCCATCCACTTCGCGGATTTTTCCGCGGAGCGGTTGTAGACGGTGACGCGATGGCCGGCGCGGGCGAGATGGCCCGCCATCGGATAGCCCATCACGCCGAGGCCAAGAAATGCGACGTTCTTCGAGTCCATCAGCGATCCCTTTCCGGTTGGGAGGCGACGTGAGGCGCCGCGGGCGCGTCGCGCCCATAGCGCCATTTGAGGAACAGGATCGTGAGCGCCAGCACCAGCGTGACGACGTTCGCGAGGATGAGCGGCAGCGCGTCGAGGCGAATGCCGTACCAGAGCCACAATGCGATGCCCGTGCAGAAGATGCCGAACATCCACCACGAGATGTCGTGCGCCGACCGTGTCTTCACGATGCGAAAGATCTGCGGCACGAACGCGACCGTCGTGAGCGAGCCCGCCGCGAGTCCCAGGAGGTCCTGCGTCGAAATCATCGCCGGGACATGCGCGTCGCGGCGCGCGTCTAGCGCTTCGGCAGCGCCGCGCGCGCGGCGGCGGCGGCGGTGCGCACCTGCGCGGGCGCGGTGCCGCCCGGATGATTGCGGCTGGCGACGGAGCCGTCGAGCGTCAGCACCGCGAAGACGTCGGCGCCGATGACTGTGGCGAACGACTGGAGCTCCGCGAGCGGCAGTTCGGCGAGGTCGACGCCTTTCGCCTCGGCGTGCCGCACGGCGCGCGCGACCGCTTCGTGCGCGTCGCGAAAGGGCACGCCCCTCCTCACGAGATAGTCGGCGAGATCGGTGGCGGTGGCGAAGCCTTCGCGCGCCATCGCCCGCATCCGCTCGACGTCGACGGCGATGCCGGAGCCGACGAGGTCGGTCAGGAGCGCCAGCGAATCGTCGAACGTGTCGACGATGTCGAAGAGCGGCTCCTTGTCTTCCTGGTTGTCCTTGTTGTACGCGAGCGGCTGGCCCTTCATCAGGACGAGAAGGCCGGTGAGGCCGCCGACGACGCGGCCGGTCTTGCCGCGCACGAGCTCGGGCACGTCGGGATTCTTTTTCTGCGGCATGATCGACGAACCGGTGCAGAAGCGATCGGCGAGCGTGACGAGCCGAAAGCCCGGCGAGCACCAGAGGATCAGCTCTTCCGCGAAGCGCGACAGGTGCACCATCGCGAGCGCCGCCGCCGCCGCGAATTCGATCGCGAAGTCGCGATCCGAGACGGCGTCGAGCGAGTTCGTGCAGAGGCCGTCGAAGCCGAGCGCGCGCGCCACGTGCTCGCGATCGATCGGGTATCCGGTGCCGGCGAGCGCCGCGCTGCCGAGCGGCAGCCGGTTGACGCGGCGACGGCAGTCGGCGAGCCGGTCGGCGTCGCGGGCGAGCATCGCCTCGTACGCGAGCAGGTGGTGGCCGAACGTGACCGGCTGCGCGATCTGCAGGTGCGTGAATCCCGGCATGATCGTGTCCGCGTGACGCAGGGCGAGGTCGATGAACGCGGCGCGCAGCGCGGTGAGGCGCAATCCAAGCGCGTCGATCGCATCGCGCAGCCAGAGCCTGAGGTCCGTCGCGACCTGGTCGTTGCGCGAGCGCGCCGTGTGCAGGCGCTTGCCGGCGTCGCCGGCGAGGGCGATCAGCCGCTTCTCGAGGTTGAGGTGGACGTCCTCGAGGTCGCGCGACCAGGTGAACGCTCCGCGCTCAATTTCGCCGCGGATCGTCGCCATGCCGGCCTCGATCGCAGCGAGGTCTTGCGCCGAAAGCACGCCGACGGCCGCGAGCATGCGCGCATGCGCGAGCGAGCCGGCGATGTCGACCAAGGCGAGGCGCCGGTCGAAGTCCACCGACGCGGTGAACCGCTTGACGGCCTCGGTCACCGGCTCGGCGAAGCGGCCCGACCAGCCCTGCGCCGAGAAATCGTGCGGCTTTCCGGGATGCGCCATGGGAATTCTCGAACCTGAAGGACGGTGACGTCAGAATGGGCGCCGGTTCGCCGCCCGGGCGGAAAACGTCGGAAAATCGCCGGGCTTGCGTGCCTTCCGCCGCTTGCCGAAAATAAGGCGGCCGCCGCGACGGTGTCCAGCGACCCGACGTGCGAAAATCCGGCACGAAGCTTGCATGCGCGATGCTTTATGCGGTCGATTATAAGACAAAACGGGATTTCTCCGGCGTTGCCCGACTTCCGCAACCTGGGAACGGTCCTCCGCATCCTGGTCGCGGTGAACGGAGTCGTCGCGGTGGCGGCGCTGCTCCGCGATCCGAGCCTGCGGACCTGGCCCATCGCGTGGACGGACATGGTCGCCGTCGCGGAGCCGCAGCTCCTCCTCATGCTCGCGACGCTCTACGGGCTGCAGCCATGGCTCGCGCGGCAGACCTACTCGCTGGGGGTCACGATCCTTTTGGCGCTCACGGTGCTCACCGGCGTCGGCCTTTATACGCTCCTCGGCCGAACCGAATTGCCGGAGCCGGGCGGACTGCTGCGCAACGTGCTGCTCGGCCTGCTGACGGCGTGGGGGCTGATCGCGTACTTCCGGCTTCGCGCGCGAGCGCTGTCGCCGGCGATCACCGAAGCGCGGCTGCAGGCGCTGCAGGCGCGCATCCGGCCGCACTTCCTGTTCAACAGCATCAACGCCGTCCTGTCGCTGGTGCGCACCGATCCCAGGCGCGCCGAGACCTCGCTCGAGGACATGGCGGATCTCTTCCGCGTGCTGATGCGCGACAACCGCGGGTTGGCACCGCTTGCCGACGAAGTCGAGCTGTGCCGGCAGTACCTCGCGCTGGAAAAGCTCCGGCTGGGCGATCGCCTCGTCGTCGAGTGGCACACGAACAACATGCCGGCGGATGCGTTGGTGCCGCCGCTCATCCTGCAGCCGCTCCTCGAGAACGCCGTCTATCACGGCATCGAGCCGCTGACCGAGCCCGGCATCGTGTCGGTCAACATCTTCTACAAGGGCGGGGACGTCCACGCGATCCTGCGCAACCCGTATCGTGTCACGGGCGGACAGCATCACGCCGGCAACAAGATGGCGATGGCCAACGTGCGCGAGCGCCTCGCGCTGCATTTCGACGCCGAGGCAACGCTGGAGACGAGGGTCAAGGCGGACGCGTACGAGGTCCACCTGCGCATCCCGTACCGCACCGAGAAATCCGCGGCGCCGCACGGCGACGCCACGAACCGTCGCGACGCCCACGGGAGTGCGCCGCCCGCCGACCCGAAGGCGCCGCTCCGGCGAGGAACCGTTTATGGCTGAGCCGCCGCTTCGCGTGCTGATCGTCGACGACGAGGCGCCGGCGCGACGGCGCCTGCGCGACCTTCTCGACGACTGCGCCGCCGCGCTGCCGCTCGCGGTGGTCGGCGAGGCGGGCAGCGGCAGCGAGGCGATCGACCTGCTGCAGGCGACCACGACCGATCTCGTGCTGACCGACATCCACATGCCGGGCATGGACGGCATCGAGCTCGCGCGCCACCTGCTGAAGCTCGCACAGCCGCCGGTCGTCATCTTCACGACCGCGTACAACGAGCACGCGGTGCAGGCGTTCGACGTGAGCGCAATCGACTACCTGATGAAGCCGGTGCGCATGCAGCGGCTCCTGGCGGCGCTGCAGAAGGTGCCGCGGCTGAAGCCCGTCTCCGTGTCGAAGCTGGACGAGCTGCCGGCATCGGCGCGGCGCTTCCTGTCGGTCACCGAGCGCTCGCGCGTGGTGCTGGTTCCGGTCGACGAGATCGTCTATCTCAAGGCCGAGCTCAAGTACATCACGATCCGCACCGCCGACCATGAGTACCTGCTCGAGGAGTCGCTGACGCGGCTCGAGCAGGAGTTCGGCCACCGCTTCGTCCGCGTGCACCGCAACTGCCTCGTCTCGCGCGAATTCATCCGCGGCTTCGAGCGCTGCGTCAGCGACGACGGCGACGCGCACTGGGAAGTGCTGCTGAAGGGCATGCCGGAGACGCTGCCGGTGTCGCGCCGCCAGCAATTCATCGTGCGCGAGATCGGGCGCGACCCGTATCTCGCCGCCGCCGCCGCGAAGTAGTCGCGGCACGCGCCTGCGTCGCTTGTCCGGCCGGCGCCCGCGGGCGCCGGCCTGCTAAACTCGCGCGCTGTTCCGTTCCCCGTCGCCACTTTTCCGATGACCTCCATGCGCACGCTGATCTGCGGCTCGCTCGCCTACGACACCATCATGGTGTTCCCCGACCGCTTCGGTCGCCACATCCTCCCCGGCGAGACGCACGTGCTGTCGGTGTCGTTCCAGATCAGCGAGATGCGCCGCGAGTGGGGCGGCTGCGCCGGCAACATCGCGTACAGCCTGAAGGCGCTGGGCGGCGACCCGGTGATCATGGCGACGATCGGCGACGACGGCGCACCGTATCGCGAGCGCCTCGACACGCTGGGGATCGCGCGCGACGGCGTGCGCACGATGCCGGGCAGCTACACGGCGCAGGCGTTCATCATCACCGACCTCGACGACAACCAGATCACGGCGTTCCATCCCGGCGCGATGAACGAGTCGCACCAGAACCGCGTCGGCGACGTCGAGAACGTCGAACTCGGCATCGTCGCCCCCGACGGGCGCGACGGCATGCGCGCGCACGTCGAGGAGTTCGCCGCCGCGAAGATCCCGTTCATCTTCGATCCGGGCCAGGGACTGCCGCTGTTCTCCGGCGACGAGCTGATCGAGATGATCGACGCGGCGAGCTTCCTCGCCGTCAACGACTACGAGGCGCGCCTGCTCTGCGACCGGAGCGGACTGACGCTGACGGACATCGCGCGCCGCGTCGACGCGGTGATCGAGACGCTCGGCGCCGACGGATCGCGCATCCATGCCGACGGCGCGACGCTCACCATCCCGGCGCTTCCCGCGGAGGCGCTGGTAGATCCGACCGGATGCGGCGACGCCTATCGCGCGGGACTTCTCTACGGCATCGCGCAAGGCTGGGACTGGGAGCGCACTGGCCGCCTCGCGGCGACGCTCGGCGCGATCAAGATCGGCAGCCGCGGCGGACAGAACCATGGCGCCGGGCGCGATGCGGTCGCGGCGCGGTATCACGGCGCATTCGGCGAGTATCCGTGGTGAGCCCGCCAGCCTTCGCGCGCGTGCGTTCGAACGTGCGCACGCTGCGCGGCTGAGTGACCCCGGATGCCGCGGCCGGCACCGTTGCCCATTCGCGTCATCCGTTCGCTGCGCGTCGCGGCGCATGTCGCCGAGGGGCTCGCGACTGCGATTCTGATCTTCCCCGTGGTGCAAACGCACCGACGCAATGCGCTGACGAAGCAATGGTCGCGGCGGCTCCTGCGGATGCTGAACGTCGACGCGAGGCTGCACGGCCATGCGCTCGACGGCGTCGACGGCAACCTGCTGATCGTCGCCAATCACATTTCCTGGCTCGACATCTTCGTGCTGCTGTCGGCGCGGCCCGTGCGATTCGTCGCGAAGGCCGAGCTGAAGCGCTGGCCGGTCGTGGGGCCGCTCATCACCGGCGCCGGCACGCTCTACGTGGAGCGCACGCGCCGGCACGACACGCACAAGGTCAACCGGCGCGCCGCCGAGGCGCTCGCCCGCGGCGACGTGCTCGCGATCTTCCCCGAAGGCACGACGACCGACGGGCGCTCGCTGCTGCCCTTCCACGGCTCGCTGCTGCAGCCGATCGTGGATGCGGAAGGGCACGTGCTGCCGGTGGCGATCCGCTATCGCACGCCGGCGGGCGAGCACACCGACGCCGCCGCCTACGTCGGCGACACGAGCATCCTGGAATCGTTCTGGCGCCTTACCGCCGAGCGCGCCGTGGTGGTCGACGTGCACGTCGCGGCGCCGCTGCCGGCGCGCGACCGGCACCGGCGCGAGCTGTCGCGCGCCGCGGAAGCGATCATCCGAACGGCTTTGGCGTCACCGGCGACATCCCCGGCACCTGGAACACCCGGCGATCCGCGAGCCGCACCGCCGTGAGCGCGCCGCCCCACAGGCAGCCCGAATCGAGCATCAGCAGGTTGGGGGCGAGCTTCAGCTCCAGCGTCGACCAGTGTCCGCACACGACCGTCACACCGGCCGACGCGCGCTGCGGATGCATGAACCACGGCAGATAGCCGTCGGGGGCGCTGTCGGGGCCGCGCTTTTCGGAGAGCTCCATCGTGCCGTCGGCGCTGCAGAAGCGCAGCCGCGTGCAGGCGTTGACGACGACGCGCAGCCGGTCGAAGCCTTCGAGATCGTCGCGCCAGGCGCGGGGCAGGTCGCCGTACAGGCACGCGAGAAATTCGCCGACGCGCTCGCTTTGGAGCATCGCCTCGACCTCGCGCGACAGCATCAGCGCAGTCGCCGGTGTCCAGCCCGGCAGCAGGCCGGCGTGCACCATCAGCCGCTCGTCCTCGATCGTCACGAGCTGCCTCGCGCAAAGCCAGTCGATGAGCTCGGCACGGTCCGGCGCGTCGAGAATCGGACCGATCGTGTCCTGCCGATGCGCACGCTGGTGCCCGGCGGCAACCGTCAGCAGATGGAAGTCGTGATTGCCGAGCACCGTGACGGCAGCCTCGCCAAGTGCCTTCACTTCGCGCAGCACCGCGAGCGAATCGGGGCCGCGGTTGACGAGGTCGCCGACGAGCCACAGACGGTCGTCGCGCGGCGAGAATCCGATGAGCTCCAGCAGCCGGCAGAATTCGGCGTGGCAGCCCTGGATGTCACCGATCGCGTAAAGGCTCATGAGTGGGGAATGCGCGGCGCGGCAATGCGCGGGACGAGTGACGCGGTGCGCGCTTCCGCAGCCTGCTAGAATTCGCGACGGATTCTAACATCGGCCCGCCGTGCGGGCGGCGGGGCGCATGTCCTTTTCTCTCAATCCCGCACAGCGCGAGGCGGTGCGCTACGTCGACGGTCCGCTGCTCGTACTCGCGGGCGCCGGCAGCGGAAAGACGCGCGTCATCACCGCGAAGATCGCGCACCTCATCGACTGCGGCCACGACCCGAAGCGGATCGCGGCGATCACATTCACCAACAAGGCGGCGCGCGAGATGCGCGAGCGCGTCACGCGCCTTCTGACCGACGAGGGCCGCGGCGACAAAGCGGGCGCGCTGACGATCTCGACATTCCACGCGCTGGGCCTTGCGATCGTGCGCGGCGACGCGCGCGCGCTTGGCCTCGCGCCGCGCTTCTCGATCCTCGATCCGGGTGATCTCGAGCCGGTCATCGCCGAGATCCTGCCAACCACGGACCTCGCCCGCGCGCGTGCGGCGCTGCGTACGATCAGCCAGTGGAAGGGCGCGGGCACTTCGCCTGCGGTCGCGGTGAAGAAGGCGAAGGACGACGACGAGCTCGCCTTTGCCCGCGCGTACGCACGCTACGACGAGACGCTGCGTGCCTACCAGGCCGTCGACTTCGACGACCTGATCGCATTGCCGATCGAGCTGCTGTCGAAGCATCCCGAGGCCGCCGCAAAGTGGCGGGAGCGCTGCGCGCATCTCCTCGTCGACGAGTACCAGGACACGAATCCCGCGCAGTACCGGCTGCTGCGCCTCCTTTCCGGCGAACGCGCGGCATTCACCGCGGTCGGCGACGACGACCAGGCGATCTACGGCTGGCGTGGCGCCACGCTCGACAATCTCGCGCAGCTGCCGCGGGACTATCCGAACCTCAAGGTGATCAAGCTCGAGCAGAATTACCGCTCGACGGTCCGCATCCTGCGCTCCGCCAACGCGCTGATCGCCAACAACGCGAAGCTCTTCGACAAGAAGCTCTGGAGCGAGCTGCCGAACGGCGACACGATCCGCGTGACGCCCGAGCCGGACGACGAGGCGGAGGCCGAATCGGTCGTGCGGCGACTACTCGCGCACAAGTTCGAGCACCGCGGCAGGTTCTCCGACTATGCGATCCTGTATCGCGGCAATCATCAGGCGAAGCTCTTCGAGCAGCAGCTCCGTGCGCAGAACGTGCCCTACGACATCTCCGGCGGGCAGTCGTATTTCGATCGTGCGGAGATCCGCGACCTGATCGCTTACCTTCGGCTGATCGCCAACGACGCCGACGACCGTGCGTTCATCCGCGCCGTGACGACGCCGAAGCGCGGCGTCGGCGCAACGTCGCTGGAGCGCCTCGGCGGCATCGGCCAGGCCCGCAGCGAATGCCTGTTCGCGGCCGTTCACAGCGACGAGGCGCGTGCGACCCTGCCCGCGCGCCCGCGCGAGATCCTCGAATCGTTCTGTGCGCTGATCGACGGGCTGCGCTACCGCGCCGAGCGCGAGCCGGCGGGCCCGCTGCTCGACGAGCTCGTGGTCGCGATCGATTACCGCGAATACCTGGGATCGGTCGGCGAGCCGAAGCAGGCCGACGCGCGCTGGCAGAGTGTTCGCGACTTCATCGACTGGCTCGCGAAGAAAGGCGAAGCGGACAACAAGAACCTGCTGGAGCTCACCCAGACCATCGCGCTCATCACGATGCTCGAAGGCAGGGAGGACGCCGAGCGCGACGTGGTGCGGCTCTCCACGCTGCACGCGGCGAAGGGCCTCGAGTTCCCGCACGTGTTCATCGTCGGCGTCGAGGAGGGGCTGCTGCCGCATCGCGAGACGATCGCCGCCGGCAACGTCGACGAGGAGCGGCGGCTGTTCTACGTCGGACTGACGCGCGCGCAGCGGAGCCTGCACCTGTCGTTCTGCCGCCGCCGCAGGCGCGGCGGCACCGGCGGCGTCGAATGCCATCCGTCGCGGTTCCTGGCCGAGCTCGCGCAGGAGGACCTCCGCTGGGCCGATGCCGCGCTGCCGCCGGACGAGGCGGCGCGCGAGAAGGCGGCGGGCAGCGAGCGGCTGAAGTCGCTGAAGGCGATGCTCGCGCGCTGAAACCGCAAAGCGGGCGCGCTGCCGTGGCGGTGGGTTGACCGTAGCGCAGCCCCAAGCGCATACTCGTCGGGCGCCGATTTGAGCCACAGCTTGCGGGCGCTTAACAAATACCGCTAAAGCGAGGCTTCTCCGCCCGGACCATCAGGGCGCGGAGCAAAGCCCGTTCAGCGGACGTTGAACGGGCTTTTTGTTTGCGGAATCGCCATGAGCAAATCTTCTCCGACCCGCGGATTCACGACGGCCATCCTCCACGCCGACAGCGACGCGCCGATCGAGCACGGCGCGCTGCACAAGCCGCTGCATCTCTCGGTCGCCTACGGGTACGACGACGCGCGCGAGCTCGCCGCCGTGTTCCAGGGCCGCGCGCCGGGCTACGTCTACGGCCGCCAGGGCAACCCGACCGGCGCCGCGCTGGAAGTGAAGGTCACGCGGATGGAGGACGGTGTGGCCACCGTCTGCTTCGCCACCGGCATGGCGGCGATCGGCGCGCTGATGCTCTCGCTGCTGCGCGCAGGCGATCACGTCGTCGCGAGCCAGTTCCTGTTCGGCAACACGGTAAGCATGCTCAACACGCTGGTGCTGCACGGAATCGACGTGACCTTCGTCGATGCGACCGACGCGGCAAACGTCAGTGCAGCGCTGAAGCCGACGACGCGCCTGGTGTTCGTCGAGACGATCGCGAATCCGCGCACGCAGGTCGCCGATCTCGCGCGGATCGGCGCGGTGTGCGCCGAACGCGGCATCGTCTATGTTGTCGACAACACGATGACTTCGCCCGCGCTGTTCCGGCCGAAGGCGGTCGGCGCCTCGCTCGTCGTCAACTCGCTGACGAAGTACATCGGCGGCCACGGCAATGCGCTCGCGGGCGCCGTGACCGACACCGGGCTGTTCGACTGGACACGCTTTGCCGGCATCGCCGACGCGTACAAGTCGCAGCCGCCCGCGATGTGGGGCATCGCGCAGATCCGGAAGAAGGGGCTGCGCGACTGGGGCGGCACGCTCGCCGCCGAGCAGGCGCACCACATCGCGATGGGCGCGGAAACGCTGGCGCTGCGCATGGAGCGCGTCTGCGCGAATGCGCAGGCGCTCGCGGAGCATCTGGAGGCGCATCCGCGCGTGCGTGCCGTTCACTACCCTGGGCTCGCGAGCCATCCGCAGCACGCGCTCGCGCAGAAGCTCTTCTGCGGCTACGGCGGGCTCCTCGCGTTCGAGCTGGCCGAGGGCATCGACTGCTTCGACTTCCTCAACCGGCTCTCGCTCGTCATCTCGTCGTCGAATCTCGGCGACAACCGCACGCTGGCGATTCCGGTTGCGCACACCATCTTCTGGGAGCTGGGCGCCGAGCGCCGGGCGGCGATGGGCATCGCCGATTCGCTGATCCGCGTGTCGGTCGGCATCGAGGACGCCGCCGACCTGATCGCGGACTTTTCGCAGGCGCTGGGCTAGCGCCGAGAATGCTGGGGGATGCCGGTGGCGCTAGTCGGCCGGCACGTCGTGCGTATGTCCGCCCGCCGCGTCGAACTGCAGATAGCTGCCGCGGTCGTACCAGTCGGAGAGCACGAAGCGCTCGCAGTCGCGGCCGTCGACGATGCTGTGATGCCGCGCGGGCCGATGCGTGTGGCCATGGACGATCCGGGAGACTCCCGCTGCACGAAACGCCGCTTCGACGGCGGCAGCCTCGACGTCCATGATCGCATTGGACTTCCTTGCGACCGTGGCCATGCTCTTGCCGCGCAGCCATTTTGCGAAGGCGCGCCGAAACGCCCACGGCAGCGCGAGAAACCCGTTCTGCCAGCGCCGGTTGTGCGCGATCCGTCGCCAGCGCTGATAGCCAACGTCCGACGTGCAGAGCTCGTCGCCGTGCATGATCAGCGTCGGCACGCCGCCGATGTCGACGACCTGCTGCTCCGGAAGCAGCGTCGCGCCCGCCGCGACGGCGAAGCGCTCGCGCAGCAGGAAATCGCGGTTGCCGACGATGATGCCGATCTTCACGCCCGTGGCCGCGACCTCGGCCAGCGCCGCGGCGACGCCCGCGACCATGGGCTCCTCGAGCTGGTCGTCGCCGATCCAGCTGTCGAAGAGATCGCCGAGGATGTAGAGCTCGCCCGCGGCACGCGCGGGCCCGGCGCAAAAGCGATGGAACGCGGCGAGCTGCGCCGGGCGCTTCGTCGAAAGGTGGAGATCCGAGACGAAGAGCGTCGGCTTCATCGCGGCCGCGAAGGCGAGGCGCCGGGCGTGTACCGCGGCGCCGCCGCCTTCTCAGGCAGCGGCGGCAGCGGCCGGACGGCGATCGTGCTCATTCACGCCGCCGGCGATTCCTCGGCGCGCGTGATCACGACATCGTCGCGCGGAACGTTCTGGTGCATCCCCGCGTTGCCGGTCGGCACGCCCTTGATCCGGTCGACGACGTCCTGCCCGCCGACGACCTTGCCGAACACGCAGTAGCCCCAGCCCTGCGGGCTCGGTCCCTTGTAGTCGAGGAAGTCGTTGTCGGCGATGTTGATGAAGAACTGCGCCGACGCCGAATGCGGCTCGGACGTGCGTGCCATCGCCACCGTGTATTTCTTGTTCTTGAGCCCGTTGCCGGCTTCGTTGGCGATCGTGGCGCGCGTGGGCTTCTGCTTCATTCCGGGCTCCATGCCGCCGCCCTGGACCATGAAGCCGTCGATCACGCGATGGAAGATCGTGTTGTCGTAGTGGCCGTCGCGGACGTACTGGAGGAAATTGGCGACCGTCGCCGGTGCGTTCTCGGCGTCGAGCTCCAGCGTGATGTCGCCGTGGTTCGTGTGCAGGATGACCATGTCGGTGCTCACTTCGTCTCGACGACGAACGCCTTGGTGACAATGACGGGCGTCGCGGGGACGTCCTTGGGGAACGGGCCGCCCGCGCCGGTGGGCGCCTTGGCGATCTTGTCGACGACGTCCATGCCCGAGACGACCTTTCCGAACACCGTGTAGCCGATGCCGGCCGGATCGGGCGAGCGGAAGTTGAGGAACTTGTTGTCGGCGACGTTGATGAAGAACTGTGCCGTCGCCGAGTTGGGATCGCTGGTTCGCGCCATCGCGAGCGTGCCGGGCACGTTGAGGAGCCCCGCCTTGCTCGACTGCTCGGCCTCGTTGACGACCGGCGGCTTGGTCGGCTTCTGCATGAAGTCGGCGGTGAAGCCGCCGCCCTGGACCATGAAGCCCGGGATCACGCGGTGAAACTGCGTTCCGTCGTAGTGCTTCGACTTCACGTAGTCGAGGAAGTTGGCGACCGACTTCGGCGCGGCATCGGGATAGAGCTCGACCTTGAAGGTGCCGGCGGTCGTGTCGAACTGCACCTGCGGATTGGCGGCAAGCGCGGGAATGGCGAACGCCGCGGCCAGTGCGACGGCGGCGGCGGTGATGAGGCGTTTCAGCATCGGAGAGCTCCTTCGGTTGTCGAAAACGTCGTGCTGCAGCAATCGAATCGGTTCATGCGCCGCCTGGAATGCTCCGGCCACGCAAGGACGGCGCGCCGGCCGCCTGTCGAGCGGGTCACTTCGCGGACGGCGTCGGCGCTGGTTCAGTGGACGATGCGGGCGCGGGTGCAGGTGTTTGGCTCGGTGCTTGCGCCGATGCCGATGCTGATGCCGGAGCCGGAGCCGGAGCCGGAGCCGGAGCCGGAGCCGGAGCCGGAGCCGATGTCGGATCCGATGTCGGATCCGATGCCGGTGCAGTAGCCGGCTTCGCCGGAGCCGGCGCGGGCTTCAGGATGTCGCGCGCCAGCTTGAGCTTGGCTGTCACAGACTTCGGTTCCTTGTCGAGCTGCGCCGCGCGCTCGTATTCGCCCGCGGCAATGCGGACGTAGACATCGCCGAGGTTCTCGTGCGCGACGGCCCAGTCGGGCGCGGCCTTGACCGCCGTCTCGAGCGCGACGCGCGCGCCTTCGTACTGGCCCTTTTTCGCGTACAGCACGGCGAGATTGTTGTAGGGCTCCGGCAGTTCGGGGAAGTCGGACGTCAGCGCGAGAAACGTCGCCAGCGCGGCATCGTTGTCGCCTTCCTCGGTCTGCACGACGCCCTTGAGGAAGCGCGCCTGCGGCTCGCGCGGGCGCTGCGCATTGAGCGCGTCGAGCTTGGCGATCGCGCCCGCGTAGTCCTTCTTCGCGATCAGGTCGCGCGCATCCCTGAGGCCTTGTGCGTAGGACTTGCGCGCTTCTTCGGTGAACTCGCTGCCGATCGTCGTTGTTGCCGACGGCGTCGCGGGCGCGGCTGCCGCGGGCTTCGCGGGAGCCGTCTGCGCGGGAACGTCTTGCGCCGACGCCGTGGCGGCGATGACCGTCAGGGCGGCGCAAAGTGCGGAAAGGAGTCGAATCGTGCGGGGCATCGGCGGGAGCGGCGTGGGTGCGACCGAATGCGGGGCGCGACCGGGCGCCATTCTATCAGGGTCGGACCGGCATCCCGGCGAGCCGCGCGACCGTCGTGTCGATCAGCCGGCGCGCGATGGAGACGCTCGGCGGGAGCTTCGGAACCGCCTCGGGCGCGAACCACTGCGCGTCGGCGATCTCGGTGCCGTCCGGTGTGAGGTCGCCGCCCGCATATTCGGCGGTGAACGCGATCATCAGCGAATGCGGGAACGACCACGACTGGCTGCCGAAATACGTGAGACGCTCGACCGCGATGCCCACTTCCTCGCGGACCTCGCGGTGGATGCAGTCCTCGATGGTCTCGCCCGGCTCGACGAAGCCCGCGAGCGCGCTGTACATCGCGACGGGAAAACGGTTGGCGCGGGCGAGCAGCACGTCGCGGCCGCGGGTCACGAGCACCATCATCGCCGGCGACACGCGCGGGAACGCCGTGTGGCCGCAGGCGGGGCATTCCTTGGCGCGATCGCCCGGCTTGTCGTGCGTGACGGCGCCACAGACGCCGCAGAAGCGATGCGTGCGATCCCATTCGACGATCTGTGACGCGCGCGCCGCGGTGGCGAGCACCGGTTCCGGCAGCGCGAAGAACAGCGAGCGAAGACCGGCGAGCCGCCATCCCGCGGGCGGCGGCGAATCGGCGGCAATGCCGACGGCCACGCAGGGCGTGCCGTCGAGCGTGCCGAGAAAGTGCGTCGCGCCACCGAGGCCGAGTGCCGCGAGATCGCGCCATGCCGGGACGGCGGGTGCCGGGCCCCCGGAGTCGCCGTCGCCGCGCACCAGGAGGCGCCCGTCGTGAAACGCGAACGCGAGCGCCTCAGGCGGCAGCGGATCGGGCAGCGCGTGTCCGGGAACGAAGCCCTGCGGGGTGTGCATGACGGCATGATAGGTGAAACGGCGATGCCGCCAAAGCCGCGGCGCGAGACCCTCGCGCCTTCGGGGTCGCAGACGATCGTTCGGCTATAATCATCGATTGCCACGAAAGCCCTCGCCATGGACGCAGAACGCCTGAACCAGCTCGCCGCGACGCTCGCGGGACTGAAGGAGCGCACTTCGGATCTTCGGAGGTATCTTTGACTTCGATGTGAAGGCGGTCCGCCTCACCGAAGTCGCGCGCGAGCTCGAGAACCCGAAGATCTGGGAAGACCAGCCGCGCGCGCAGGAGCTCGGCAAGGAAAAGAAGATGCTGGACGGCGTGGTCGGCGCGATCACGGAACTCGACCAGGGCATCCGCGACAGTACCGAGCTCTTCGTGCTCGCGCGCTCCGATGCCGACGACGCGACGCTGGAGGCGGTCGCCGAGGACGTCCGGGCGCTGGAAGCGCGTGTGGGCGACCTCGAATTCCGCCGAATGTTCGGCAACTCGCTCGACCCCGCCAACTGCTTCGTCGACATCCAGGCGGGCTCCGGCGGCACCGAAGCGCAGGACTGGGCGGCGATGCTGGAGCGCATGTACATCCGCTACGGCGAGCGCAAGGGCTTCAAGACGGAGCTCCTCGAGGAGACGCCGGGCGAAGTGGCCGGCCTCAAGAGCGCGTCGCTCAAGATCAGCGGCGACTACGCGTACGGCCATCTGCGCACCGAGATCGGCGTGCATCGCCTCGTGCGCAAGAGCCCGTTCGACTCCAATGCGCGGCGGCACACGTCGTTCGCCAGCGTGTTCGTCTATCCGGAAGTCGACGACTCGATCGAGGTCGAGATCAATCCGGCGGACCTTCGCGTCGACACGTTCCGCGCGTCCGGCGCCGGCGGCCAGCACATCAACAAGACCGATTCGGCGGTGCGCATCACGCACCTGCCGACCAACACCGTCGTCCAGTGCCAGACCGACCGCTCGCAGCACAGGAATCGCGCCGAGGCGATGGCGATGCTGAAATCGAAGCTCTACGAGCTCGAGTTGAGGAAGCGTCAGGCCGAGCAGCAGAAGCTCGAGGACGCGAAGACCGACATCGGCTGGGGCCACCAGATCCGCAGCTACGTGCTCGACCAGTCGCGGATCAAGGACCTTCGCACCAACTACGAGGTCGGGGACACGCAGCGGATCCTCGACGGCGATCTCGACGATTTCATCGCGGCGAGCCTGAAGCAGGGAGTCTAGAGCGTGAACGAGAAGAGCAGCGCCGCACCCGCACCCGCGCCGGCGGCCGACGAGAACCAGATCATCGCCGAGCGCCGCGCGAAGCTTGCCGCGCTGCGCACGCAGGGCAACGCATTCCCCAACGATTTCCGGCGCGATTCCCTGGCCGCGGATCTCCACCGCGACCACGACGCGAAGTCCAACGAGGAGCTCGAGCCGCTCAACGTTGCAGCGACGGTCGCCGGCCGGATGATGCTGAAGCGCGTGATGGGCAAGGCATGCTTCGCGACGCTGCAGGACATGAGCGGGCGCATCCAGCTCTACGTGACGCAGGATGCCGTCGGTCCCGAGGCGCTCGACGCGTTCAAGCACTGGGATCTCGGCGACATCGTCGGCGCGACGGGCACGCTCTTCAAGACCAGGACCGGCGAGCTGTCGATCCGCGTCACGGCAATCCGGCTGCTCGCGAAGGCGTTGCGCCCGCTGCCCGAGAAGTTCCACGGGCTCTCCGATCAGGAACAGCGCTACCGGCAGCGCTATGTCGACCTCATCACGAACCCCGAGGCGCGCCGCGTGTTCGCGCAGCGCTCGGCGATCGTCCAGGCAATGCGCGAGTTCTTCGTCGCCCGCGGCTACCTCGAGGTCGAGACGCCGATGATGCACCCGATCCCCGGCGGCGCCGCCGCGCGGCCGTTCGCGACGCACCACAACGCGCTCGACATGAAGCTCTACCTCCGCATCGCGCCGGAGCTCTACCTCAAGAAGCTCGTCGTCGGCGGGATGGAGAAGGTGTTCGAGATCAACCGCAACTTCAGGAACGAAGGCATCTCCACGCGGCACAATCCCGAGTTCACGATGCTCGAGTTCTACGAGGCCTACCAGGATTACCACTACCTGATGGATCTCACCGAGGCGCTGCTGCGCGAGGTTGCGCAGAAGGTCGTCGGATCGACAACGCTCACCTATCAGGGTCAGCCGATCGATCTCGCGAAGCCGTTCGACCGGCTGACGATGGCCGAGGCGATCCACAAGTACAACCCGCAATATCCGATCGCGGAACTCGCCAGGCCGGAATATCTGCGCGTCGCGATGGCGCCGTTCGACACCGAGCTCTTCGCGACCGACGGCATCGGTTTGCTTCAGCTCAAGCTCTTCGAGGCGACGACGGAGGACAAGCTCGTGCAGCCGACGTTCATCGTCGCGCATCCGACCGACGTGTCGCCGCTCGCGCGCGCCAACGATGCCAATCCGGCGGTGACCGACCGCTTCGAGCTCTTCATCACCGGACGGGAATTCGCAAACGGGTTTTCCGAGCTGAACGACCCGGAGGACCAGGCGGCGCGCTTTTCCGCGCAGGCGGCGGCAAAGGAGGCGGGCGACGAGGAGGCGATGTTCTACGACGCCGACTACATCCGCGCGCTCGAATATGGCCTGCCGCCGACAGCGGGCGAGGGCATCGGCATCGACCGGCTGATCATGCTGCTGACCGACAGCCCCTCGATTCGCGACGTGATCCTCTTTCCGCAGCTGAAGCGTGAGAACTGACGCGAGGTCTGCCATGGCCACGGACTTTCGCAGCGACACGGTCACCCGGCCCACGCCGGCGATGCGCGCGGCGATGGCGGGGGCATCGGTCGGCGACGACGTGTTCGGCGACGACCCGTCGGTCAACGCGCTGCAGGAAGAGGTCGCGGCACTGCTCGGCTTCGAGGCCGCGCTGTTCGTGCCGTCGGGCACGCAGTCGAATCTCATCGGCGTGATGACGCATTGCGCGCGCGGCGACGAGGTGATCCTGGGCCAGGAGGCGCACACGTTCCGCTACGAGGGCGGCGGTGGCGCGGCGCTCGGCAGCGTGCAGCCGCAGCCGCTCGACAATGCGGCGGACGGCACCATTCCCGTCGCATTGATCGAGGCGGCGATCAAGCCCGAGGACTCGCATTTCGCGCGGACGCGTCTCATCGCGCTCGAGGACACGCTGGGCGGCAAGGTGCTGCCGGAAGGCTACGTCGCCACGGTCCGCGCGCTCGCCGACCGCCGCCACCTCGCCATGCATCTCGACGGCGCGCGGCTGTGGAACGCCGCGGTGAAGCGCAACGTTGCGCCGCGCACGATCGCACAGGGATTCGATTCCGTCTCGGTGTGCCTGTCGAAGGGGCTGGGCGCGCCGGTCGGCTCGCTCCTGTGCGGGTCGCGCGACTTCATCAAGGCTGCGCATCGGTGGCGCAAGATGCTGGGCGGCGGCATGCGGCAGGCTGGCGTTCTCGCCGCCGCGGGCAGCTACGCGCTCGCACACCACATCGACCGGCTCGCCGACGATCATGCGAACGCGGCCACACTTGCCGACGGCCTCGCCAGGCACGGCGCGCTTCGCGTGACGCCGCCCCAGACCAACATGATCTTCGTCGACGTGGATTCGGCGGTCGCCGCGGATTTCGCCGCCCATCTTGCGGCGGCCGGCGTGCTGATCACCGGCACAACGAAGCAGCGCTGGGTCACGCACCTCGACGTTGCACGCGAGGACGTCGCGCGCGCGGTCGCGGCGGTCGACGCGTTCTTCGCGCGGCGCTGACGCCGGCAGCTGAAGGCCGTACGTTCGGAGTGCTGCGATGACGACACGCTTCGCCACCTTTGCCGAGTTCTACCCGTACTACCTCGGCGAGCACGCGAACCGGACCTGCCGCCGGCTGCATTTCGCAGGCACGTCGCTCGTGCTGGGCTGCGCGATCGCGGCGCTGGCGACGGGCAACGCCTGGTGGCTCGCCGGCTGTCCGCTCGCCGGCTACGGCTTCGCATGGCTGGGGCATTTCGCGTTCGAGCACAATCGTCCCGCGACGTTCTCGCATCCGCTCTACAGCCTCATGGGCGACTGGGTGATGTACAGGGACATGCTGACCGGGCGCATGGCGTTCTGAGCGTGCCCGCGCCAATCCGTCGCGGTTGACGGAAGTCATCGGCCGCGCCGTTGCGCGGGGCGTAGAATTGGAGCCATCTTCGGCAGGAAAATGCCGCAGGTGTCCGCAATGTCCCAACGCGTTATCGACCTCACGCTCACCGGAATGACCTGCGCCGCATGTGCGGCGCGGATCGAGAAGGTGCTGAACCGCGGCGACGGCGTCGAAGCGGCGGTCAACTTCGCGACCGAATCGGCGCGCGTGCGCTTCGATCCGGACAAGACCGACCCCAGGCGCTTGATCGAAGCGGTGCGCAAGGCCGGCTACGACGCTGCGCCGGCAGTCGATCCTTTCGCGGTGCCGGCGCACGAGGCGCACATGCAGCAGCGGCTGCAGAACCGGGAATTCGCCCGCTTCGCGGTTGCGGTGATCCTCACCGCGCCGTTCGTCGCGCAGATGCTGTTCATGGTCACCGGCCGGCACGAAATGGAAATGCCGGCGTGGCTGCAGTTCGCGCTGGCCGTGCCGGTTCAGTTCTGGTGCGGTGCGCGCTTCTATCGCGGCGCGTGGCACGCACTGCGCGGCGGCGCCGCGAACATGGATGTTCTCGTCGCGTTGGGGACGTCCGCGGCATTCTTCTTCAGCGTCGCGGTCTGGCTCGTACCGCTGCCCGCCCAGCACGTCTATTTCGAGGCGGCGGCGGTGGTGATCACGCTGGTGCTGCTCGGCAAGTGGCTCGAGCGGCGCGCGACGGCGCGCACCGCAAACGCCATTCGAAATCTGCTCAGCCTGCAGCCGCCCACGGTGCTGCGCGAGCGCGACGGCGAGATCAAGGAAGTCTCGCTCGCGCACATGCACGCGGGCGACGTGTTCATCGTCCGCGCCGGCGCGAGCGTGCCGGTCGACGGGCGCGTGCTGAACGGCGAGTCCTCCGTTAACGAGGCGATGCTGACCGGCGAGAGCGAGCCTGTCCAGAAAAAGCCGGGCGACCCGGTGCTCGCCGGCACCGTGAACGAGCTCTCGCCGCTGCGCTGCGAGGCGACGGCCGTTGGACAGTCGACGCTGCTCGCGGGCATCGTCCGCCAGGTCGCCGCGGCGCAGGGATCGAAGGCGCCGGTGCAGCGGCTCGCCGACCTCGTGGCCGGCCGGTTCGTCCCTGCGGTGCTGGTGATCGCGCTGATCACGCTCGTCGCCAACGGGCTCCTGCTGGACGACTGGGCCGCCGCGCTGATGCGTGCGACCGCGGTGCTCGTCATCGCGTGTCCCTGCGCGCTCGGGCTGGCGACGCCGACGGCACTGATGGTGGGCATCGGCCGCGGCGCGCAGGCGGGCATCCTCGTCAAGAACGCCGCGGCGCTGGAGCGCGCCGAGAAGATCGACACGCTGGTCGTCGACAAGACCGGCACGCTGACCGCCGGCGAGCCCAGCGTCGTCGCGCTGCATCCGGGCCGGGGCTTTACCGGCAACGAGGTGCTGCTCCTCGCCGCATCGCTGGAGCACGGCGCGACGCACCCGCTCGCCCGTGCGATCGTCGTGCGTGCGCGGCTGAACGAGCTGGAGCCGCTGCCCGTCACCGACATCCGCTCGTACCCGGGGCGCGGCGTCACGGGCGTCAACGGCACGCAGACCATCCGGCTGGGCTCGCCCGCGTTCCTCGTCGAGTCCGCCGTGAAGATCGATCCCGAAAGCCTCATCGAGGCGCGCGGCCTCGGCCGCACGATCGTCGGCGTCGCCGAAGGCACGATGCTGGTCGGCTGGATCACGCTCGCCGATGCGCTGCGGCCGAATGCGGCGGCAGCCGTTGCGGCGCTGCGCGACGAAGGGGTCGCGGTGACCATGCTGACCGGCGATCACCCGGCGCCCGCCGAAGCCGTCGCCAAGGCCGTCGGCATCGACAGCTGGCAGGCCGAGCAGCGGCCCGAAGACAAGCGCGCATCGGTCATCGCGTTGCAGCAGGCGGGTCACGTTGTCGGCATGCTGGGCGACGGGGTCAACGACGCGCCTGCGCTGGCACAGGCCGACGTGTCGTTCGCGATGGGTGCGGGGGCAGGCAGCGCGCTCGCCGCCGCCGATCTCACGCTGCTGCGCAACGACCTCGCCGGCGTCGCCGCAGCGATCGACCTTTCACGCGCGACGCTCAGGAAGATCCGGCAGAATCTGTTCTTCGCCTTTGTCTACAATGCGCTCGGCATTCCGCTCGCGGCCTTCGGACTGCTGTCGCCGGTGATCGCCGGCGCGGCGATGGCGGCGAGCTCGGTGTCGGTGGTCGGCAATGCGCTGCTGCTGCGCCGGTGGCGTCCGGCACGGGCCGTCGCGGCGGCGCACGTCGAGGCCGACGCGCCATCGCGGGTCATGCCGATGCCCGCAACGCATGATCCGCAAGGAGCTGCCAAATGAGTTACATGAAAAAAGAGTTCGTCGTCGACGGCATGCACTGCGACGGTTGCGTGAAGAGCATCACGCGGGCAGTGCAGCAGATGCCGGGCGTGAAGCAGGTCGTCGTGTCGCTGCCCGACAAGCGGGCGACGGTCGATTACGACGGCGCGGCCGTGAATCCGGCCGAGATCGTCGCCGCGATCGTCGGCGCGGGATTCCTGGCCCGCGTCAAGTAGCCGTCGCCGCGCGGCTTGTTGGCGCGGCCCCCTGCGGGGATAATCACCCGCTCGGGGTGTAGCGCAGTCCGGTAGCGCGCTTGCTTTGGGAGCAAGATGTCGGAGGTTCGAATCCTCTCACCCCGACCATCGACTCGTTGCTTCGATTCCTGCGGCACCGCGACGACGGTGCACCGAGACTAAGATCCGCCGGCACCTCCGATGTCCTTGTGTTGGTTGGCCGGCGGCGCAAGTCGCGCCCTGACGACCGCGGCTGGGCAGCGGGAGTCGTGGTTCCGGGTGCGGGCGCCTCGGCGCCCGCAATATTTTGGCTTGGCGATTTCAACCGTGCCGTTCGTCTCGTGCAGGTGATCCGGCGCGTGTACGCAGGCACGTTTCACCGTCCATCGGCACCCGCCCGCAATGCGCGTCAGCGCACTGACGCCGCGATGCACCCGCACCATTCTGGAGTGTTGCGACCCCGAGAGCCGGATCGCGAGGGGAGGCGGAATGCGGGCATGGAAGAAATTGCGGGTCGCGCGCGCGTGGCCGTTCGGCAGGCTGGCGCTCTGCGTGGCCGCGCTTGCATGGGCGGCAACGGCCGTGGGCAGGGCACCCGCGGATCGCCCGAACATCCTGTTCTTCATCCTCGACGACGTCGGCATTGACCAGATGAAGGTGTTCGGCTACGGCGGCGCCACGCCGCCGCGGACGCCGAACATCGACGCGATCGCCGCGGCAGGCGTGGGCTTTCGCAACTTCTGGGCGATGCCGGAATGCTCGCCGAGCCGCGCGCTGGTTTTCGAGGGGCGCTATCCGTTTCGCACGAACGTGCTGGACGCGATTCTCTCGGTCGACCTTGCCAACTCGCAAGTCTCGCCGTACGAGACGACGACGCCGAAGGTGCTGCGCAGGCGCGGCTACGAAAGCGGACTCTTCGGCAAGTTCCATTTGACCGGATCGGATGTCAATCCCGCCAACAATCCGCTGGGGTACACCGCCGTGCACCAGCTCGGCTGGGATTACTTCGCCGGGTGGCAGGACGGTGCACCGCACCCGATCGACACGACGGCCGGTGGCGTTGCGCCGGCGGGTGTCAGCTATCCGTGCGGATTCGTGCCCAATGCGAAGGACGATGCCGTCAACGGTGCCGATGCGGGCGCGTGCTGGTTCGTCAACCATTCGTGTGCGGCGCTGAGCGCGGCACACGACGCGCCGACACCGGGACGCGCCTGCCTCGAAGGCGGCGGCATATTCGTGCCCCGGATGGCCTGCAGCGCGACGGCGCCGACGGCCGTGAACTTCACGCTGCAGAACGGCTATTACGCGGGGCAACTCATCGTCAATCGCCCCGACGGCTCGTACACGGTCGCGGCGCCGCAGGATCCCGGCGGCGCCGGCCGCGGCTACCGGTCGATCATCGAAAGCGACCGCGCGATCGAATGGATCAATGCGCGGCCGTCGCGCGCTTCATGGATGGCGACGGTTTCGTATTCGGCGGCGCACACGCCGTATCAGGCTCCGCCGCCGTCACTGCTGCCGGATGCGTCGCTGCCGACCGGTGCCTTCAACTGCCTTTCCAGCGAGCCCGACCAGCGCGTTCTCAGCAACCAGATGATCGAAGCGATGGATGCCGAGATCGGCCGTGTGCTGGTCGAGACGGGTGTCGCGACGCGAACCGCAAGCGGCGCGCTGCGCTATGACGGGGCGCGATCGGACACGATGATCGTGATCATGGGCGACAACGGGACGTATGCGCCGGGGGTCAAGGCGCCGTTCGATCCGCTGCGCGCGAAGGCGACCGCCTACCAGACAGGAGTATGGTCACCTCTAGTCGTCGCGGGTCCGCTCGTGAAACAGCCGGGCCGCGAAGTCGGCGCGATGGTCAACATCGCCGACGTGTTCCAGCTGTTCGCCGAGATCGCGGGGATCGACGTGCATGGCGTCGTGCCGCCGTCGCGTCCGCTCGATTCGGTCTCGATGCTCCCCTATTTGCAGAATGCCAACCAGGCGAGTCTGCGCCGGACCAACTTCACGCAAACCGCGGGCAATCTCAAGGCGGCAGGCTATGTGGTCCCGCCGTGCGTGGTACCCGGCGTCAACACGTGCGTCCAGCTCTTTCCGACGCAGGCGCTGTGCGCGTCGGAAGGCGGTGTCTGGTGGGGCGTCGCCGACACCACGGCCGATCCGCCGCTGCCGCTCGCCACCGGTGCGCCGCAGCCCGACTGCTGCAGCGTGAACAGGTACCGGCTCGCGCAATCGCCGGTGCAGTCGACCTATTCGGTGCTGCCCAACTGGCAGATGGCGATGCGCGACGACAACTACAAGCTCGTGCGCTTCGCGACCACCGACTTCGACGCGGCATCGAACAGCTGCGTCACGACGGAGGCGACCGAGCTCTACGCGATCGACGAAGCCGTGCCGCCGAAGATCGACAACGCCGAACGCAATCTGCTGCTGCCGGGGCGCACGCTCGAACCCGCGGAAAAGGCGGCGCTGGCGAGCCTGACGCGCGAGTTGACGATGCTGCTCGCAACCAACGCTCCGTGCGCAGGCGACGGCAATCTCGACGGCGTCGTCGACGGCCAGGATATCGACCAGTTCAATTACTGGGCCAACGTGACTCAGTCGGCCTCGAGCTGGTACGACTTCAATCTGGACGGCTTCACGAATCAGCTCGACGTGCCTTACATCACGCAGAGCCCGTATCCTCGAAAGTGTGTGTCGGCAACGACGCGGTAGTTCGGCGCACCGGGACGCCGCATGCATGGCGTCGCTGACCGGGCCGTCCGTGGCGTGCGCGATGCGCAACTCGCTAGAATGCGCCAATGCGCATCTGCCTGCTGACCAACCAGGACCTGCTCGCCGATCCGTTTCCTTCCGACGACTGGCCGTGCGATCCGCGACCGTTCTGTCCCGAAGCGCAGTGGCACGTCGAGTACCTGCGCAAGCGGACGTCGGTCCGGCAGGTGAGTCGGCTGATCCGGCAGGGATTCGACGTCTATTTCAACCTCTGTGACGGCGCCGCGGACCAGAACATCGCAGGCATCGAGGTCGTGCAGACGCTGGAAGCGAACGGCGTCGCCTTCACCGGCGCGACCTCGGAGTTCTACGAGCCGTCGCGCGAGGCGATGAAGGCCGCATGCCGGGCCGAGCGCATCGCGACGCCGGACTACGTGCTTGCGCGGAGCGAGGAGGACGTCGAGCGCGCCGCCGAAACGCTGCGCTTTCCGCTCTTCGTCAAGCATTACAGCAGCTATTCCAGCGTGGACCTCTCGCGCCGCTCACGCGTGCTCTCGCCGGCGGGGCTGCGCCGGCAGGCGGGCAAGATCATGAGCCGCCACGGCGCCGCGCTGATCGAGGAATACATCGACGGCACGGAATGCACGGTGCTCGTCGCGGAGAATCCGGATGACCCGGAACGGCCGAAGACCTACACGCCGCTGCAGTACCGCTTTCCCGAAGGCGAGGCATTCAAGCACTCGGACCTCAAATGGGTCGAGTACGACAGGATGGCGGTGCAGCCGGTCGGCGATCCGGCGCAGGACGCCCGTTTGCGCGACGCGTGCGCGCGCTTCTTCCTTGCGCTCAATGGCGCGAGCTTCGGTCGCTGCGACCTTCGGGTCGACCGCGACGGGACGCCCTTCATGCTCGAGATCAATCCCAATTGCGGCGTCTACTATCCCGCCAGCGACGCGGGAAGCGCCGACCTCTGCCTGCTGCACGATCCCGAAGGACATGCGGGCTTCACGCGTCTCTTGATTCGTGCGGCGCTCAGCCGACAGGAGCGACGGAATGCCGCACGTGAATCGCCTGGACATGCCGCCGCAATGCCGGTATGACCCCCGCATTCCCCTGCGGCGCCTAGCGCATTCCCAACGGGTTGCGCCATCGCACTTTCCTGTTGCATGCGCACCGCTTTGATTCTGGGGATGGGCAAGTCCCACGCCGACGGATCTCTTGCATTCCGTGCGACGGCATGTCCAGGGCGAAGACCTTGCCATCACCATGGGTTAAAAGCTACACTTCACTGATACGGCAGGGGCGCGCCCTGCGACCAGTGATTTCGATCCAACGGGGAGTCAACATGCGGATTTCTGAACCGCGCCAGGGCCTGCGGGCGCTCGGCGCATGCGTCGCGTTGTCGGCATTTGCGCTGCCGCTGGCCGACGCGCAGCAGTTCTATGGCACGCCGGGGAGCCCGGCGTCCACGATGTCGATCGAGGGCAGCCAGATTCCTGCGCCGCCGCAGAAGTTCGGCGGCAAGATCGAGCCGACGACCAAGGGCTCGGTGCCCTACTGGCCGGCGCGCATCGTCCCGCCCAAAGGCGCGCCCAACGTGCTGCTGATCATGACCGACGACTCGGGCTACGGGGTCCCGAGCACGTTTGGCGGCGTGATCCCCACGCCCGCGCTCGACCGCATCGCCAGCAACGGTCTGCGCTACACGAACTTCAATTCGACCGCGCTGTGCTCGCCGACGCGCGCGGCGCTGATCACCGGGCGCAACCACCACTCGGCGGGCTTCGGCGTTGTCGCCGAGCAGGCCACGGGCTATCCCGGTTACGACAGCTTCATCACCAAGGACAAGGCAACGATCGGCACGATACTGAAGGATAACGGCTACCGCACGTCGTGGTTCGGCAAGAACCACAACACGCCGTCGTTCCAGGCGTCCTCGACCGGCCCATTCGACCAGTGGCCGACTGGCATGGGCTTCGAGTACTTCTACGGCTTCATGGGCGGCGACACCAACCAGTGGCAGCCGGACAATCTCGCCCGCAACACGACCTACATCTATCCGTTCCAGGGCAACCCGAATTTCAACCTGACCACCGCGATGGCCGACGAGGCAATCGCGTACATGAACCAGATCAACACGCTGACGCCCGACCAGCCGTTCTTCGTCTACTACGTGCCGGGCGGCACGCACGCGCCGCACCATCCGACGCCCGAGTGGATCAAGAAGGCGACGGACCTTCACCTCTTCGACAAGGGCTGGAACAAGCTGCGCGAGCAGATCTTCGAGAACCAGAAGAAGCTCGGCGTGATCCCGGCCAATGCCAAGCTCACCCCGTGGCCGAAGAACCTCCTCAAGGAGTGGGACGCCCTCACGGACGACGAGAAGAAGATGTTCCTCCGCCAGGTCGACGTCTTCGCGGCGTACGTCATGTACACCGACCACGAGATCGGCCGCGTGATCCAGGCGGTCGAGGACATGGGCAAGCTCGACAACACGCTGATCATCTACATCAACGGCGACAACGGCACCAGCGCCGAAGGCACGCTGAACGGCACACCGAACGAAGTGGCGATGTTCAACGGCGTCGAAGTGCCGGTGGCCGACCAGCTCAAGTACTTCTACGACGCCTGGGGCTCCGACAAGACGTACAACCACATGGCGGTGCCATGGGCGTGGGCGTTCGACACACCGTTCACCTGGACGAAGCAGGTCGCGTCGCACTTCGGCGGGGTGCGGCAGGGGACGGCAATCTCCTGGCCCGCCGTCATCAAGGACAAGGGCGGCATCCGCAACCAGTTCCACCACATCATCGACATCGTGCCGACGATCCTGGAAGCGGCAAAGGTCAAGCAGCCGACCATGGTCGACGGCATCAAGCAGAGCCCGATCGAGGGCGTGAGCATGATGTACACGTTCGACAGGGCCAACGCCAATGCGCCGTCGCGGCACAAGACGCAGTACTTCGAGATGATGGGCGACCACGCGATCTACCACGACGGATGGATCGCGAGCACCAAGGTCATGCGACCTCCGTGGGACGTCAGCGGTGGCGTTGGCGCGGATCCCGCCAGCTATCCGTGGGAGCTCTACGACCTGCGCAGTGACTGGACGCAGTACGACGACTTGGCTGCGAAGAATCCGGCGAAGCTGAAGGAGCTGCAGGCGATATTCTGGCAAGAAGCGAAGAAGTACAACGTTCTGCCGCTCGATTCGACCGTGGTGACGCGCCTGATCACGCCGAAGCCGAGCATTACCGCTGGCCGTAACGTGTTCATCTGGACCGCGCCTTTGACCGGTACCCCCAACGGCGATGCGCCGAGCATCCTCAACGCGTCCTACAACTTCCACGCCGACGTCGATATCCCGCAGGGCGGTGGCGAGGGGATGCTGATCACCCAGGGCGGAC
>Ga0265332_10000364_pt1 | contig 33578 bp, 52 predicted proteins | sample 41926metaG_FD_202084 | JGI IMG/M metagenome (GOLD analysis project Ga0265332, IMG submission 202084) | Rhizosphere microbial communities from Carex aquatilis grown in University of Washington, Seatle, WA, United States - 4-19-26 metaG | ecosystem: Host-associated > Plants > Roots > Rhizosphere...
GTCCCCGTACCCGTGCCCGTCCCCGTACCCGTCCCCGTCCCGGTACCCGTACCCGTACCCGTACCCGTGCCCGTCCCCGGACCCGTGCCCGTCCCCGATCGGGAGCATCAGAGTCCCCAATCTTGGCCTACGGGGAGACGGTAGACCTCCGATTCCTTCGGCACGTCCACTCGCGTCGACATGGGCCTGATGTCCGCCTTAGCCTTCTTGGGGTCGGCGACGACGGCAGCGAAGCCAACGGATTGCCAATTGAAAACCCACACGGCGCGGTCGAGATAGATGCGTCCGTTTTCCTCGGTCACGTCTCCGGCGTAAATCCACCCTCGGTCGATCACCAGCACCACGCGATTGCCCGAAGGCACCCCCGCGACGCTGTCCTTCCGGACATAGGTGACCCCATTGATCTGAACTTCCACATCATCGACTTTATTCATGATTCTTCCTCTCCTGTTGAATGCCCCGAAGATGTCCGGCGCTCGGGACCACACGCCTCGACTGCGACGCGACTTCGCCTGGACTCCTCCAACCTACTCTACCCATCAAACATGTCAACCGCAAAAGAGCGACTGCACACAATAGTGGAGTGCATAGGCTATTACGCTCCTGTTCGTTATACCGACCAGTAGTGCTGCAGTGCAGCACTCGAGCCCCCCTGTCCTAAACCTCTGCGGCTGGTAGCCGTCTGGGTGGATGGTGGCTGCTCAGGCTTGCAGTGCCGCTACATTGGCAAGGCTGTAGCGCCCAGAGGAGACCTTCCGGGTCGCCTCCACGATTGAACTACCAGCACGGGTGAGGAGAGGCATCGACTGGGTAAACCGGGGCGTTTGGCAAAAGGAGCTACTCCGCCCGCAAAACCCAGACGACGGGACATTGTGCCGCGTTCTTTCGAGTCCTATCGGAATGCACTCACCGGCATGCGGGACATTACCGCCCTGCCGTCCCCGTCCGACGCCGGCTCGAGTCCGCTGCTTCCCAAGCAGTCCGGTTTCCTCAGGCGTTCGCTCCTCAGCGATTAGGCATGGGGTCGATGAGTTTCCCAGGCTCGGAGCTGTAGCGCTCCAGCGTGAGTCCAGTACTTCGTCTGCCGACGTGCACCATGTGGACAGGTACAATTCGGGCGCCCCGGAACCGGCGCTTAGGGCTTGAGCCATCCTGCAAGAGGACACCACGGCAAGAGCGTCGCGCAAAAAGGTCACGCGGTCAAGCCTTGACTGCATCGGATACAGATGGCAAAGTACCAGAGCGTCGCCGAGCAGGACACCACACCCTCCCAAGCGAACGGACTCGCCCGCCTAAACAGCGGGCGTTTTCGTCTCTGCCCATGCGTTACTCCCTGATGGATCTGACCAAGTACCTGGGCATCGACTACGACCAGGCAGTCAAGCTGCACCGGCGCTTCTTCGGGGGCGACTGCTTCGAGGCTGGCAAGGGCCGCATGAAGGGGCGCCCGGTGCGACGCCGCTTCACGAGGGAGGAACTCAAGCTCGTTCTACGAGAGCACCACTCCCTAAAAGGCCTGCGCTTGGTCAAAGCGCTCGACCGCAAGAGCCCACGTCAGAAAGGGTCGGGCTCCGAGCGCGCTTGACCCTGCTCCCGAGGCACGTACTCACGTATCTGGAGCTGTCCGTTGACGGGCAACGCTTCCAGGTTTACGGTAATCGAGCCGTCCTTGTTCTCGAAGGCCACGCCGATTCGGTTCCAGAACGTCTTTCCGTTTCGTTCAGTGATGCTGTACGCAATCTTCATGATGGTTCCTTCTCCAGGTCAGCGAGAGCAATGACAATTTCGCGCATCGCGAGCTCTCCACGAACGTCGCGCGAGCGGTCCCATTTATACTGATCGAACCACGAGTCGTAACGATCGGCGTCGAAAAGCCAACGGTGCCGCGGCTTCCACGGCTCAAACCATTCGCCTTCGGGCGTCGACTCTACTGGATCGTCCGTCGTCTTCATTTCGGTTTCCACCCTAGATCGCCGAACACCGCACGGAGTTCATCCGGGGTGAAGGCAATTGTCCTCGTCGTCGCTCATGATGGTTCCTTCTCCCAGTCTTCCAACCCTACCCCGTAGCTCTTCTCAAGCTTGATACGGTTCGGTGTGTCCGGCTTGTGTCGTGCGGCCTTCCAGTTGCAGACCATTCCCACTGAGACCCCGAGCGTGCGGGCAACGTTGCTCGTGCCCTCCGTCGAGCACACCTTGACCAGCGTTGCCGCACCTTGATTCATCCGTTCAGTCTGTCATCTCGGCCGAGTATGTCAACCGCAAAGGTCACCGGTTGATGGCGCGTTCGCCACGTGTCGATTGGTTCCGTCATCAGTTCGACTCCCCGCCCATGGTCGGCATGGTGATTCCCCGCTTTTTAGCCGCTCGAATGAACTCGGGCAGCACGTCGCGAAGTAGCTCCACGGGTACGACGACGAAGCCCATGGTGGTCAGTATGCCGGCGAGGACCATCACCAGGCTATCGACGTCCCCGGCGCATCCCATGAGCTCCCCGCAGGACAGCAGGACATCCTCGATTCGCTTGTCTTGGGTTGCGCTCATGACTCGCTTACTTTCCAGTAATGCGAGAACGTTTCTTCTTCGCGCTCGAGTTCCACGTCCCGAGCGAAGTCCCCCTCGACTCGGTCGAGCCACGCCAGGTTGGGGGCGTCGAGCGCGGAGGTTGCCTCCTCGCGGGCTTTCTCCAGCACCAGCCCGCTACGGATGAAGTGGCCCATTACTCGCCTCCCAGGTCATTCAGCCAATCGCCGCACTGTTGCGTGATTCCCCCGAAGCGAGCGGCGTGGACGCCACGGAGAACGGTTTCAAAGCACCAGAAGATGAATGCGAGCTCGCGAGCGGCGCGCATCTCCTCGATCATGGCTGAGGAGGTCACGCGGTCACCGAAAGGGCGCGCATGCCCTGTTCAATGCATCGGGCCGGATAGTGGACATCCCGGATTCCGGTAGCGCCGAAGATCCCCGAGCAGTCCGAGCAGTCCGAGCAGCCCGAGCAGTCCGAGCAGCCCAAGCAGTCCGAGCAGTCCGAGCAGTCCGAGCAGCCCGAGCAGTCCGAGCAGTCCGAGCAGTCCGAGCAGTCCGAGCAGCGCGAGCAGTACGAGCAGCGCGAGCAGTACGAGCAGCCCGAGCAGTACGAGCAGCCCGAGCAGTACGAGCAGCCCGAGCAGCGCGAGCAGTACGAGCAGCCCGAGCAGCCCGAGCAGTCCGAGCAGCGCGAGCAGCGCGAGCAGTCCAAGCAGTACGAGCAGCGCGAGCAGTCCGAGCAGCGCGAGCAGTCCGAGCAGCGCGAGCAGCCCGAGCAGTCCGAGCAGCCTGAGGAGGTCACGCGGTCACCGAAAGGGCGCGCATGCCCTGTTCAATAAGCGCGTCTTCCAGACTGCTCGCCCAAACCATGAGGCGAGTCCAGCCGTAGGCTCCGAAGGCCAGCACGTAGCGGCCCTTGGTCCAGTCTCGGTCGGTCGGGTTGACCAGAACGAGCGGGTTCACGTGCCCTCCGCGAACGACATGGTATCGCCAGCAAAGAACTTGCCTCGAAGGCATCCGAGCATGTCGGAGAAGCAGCGGAACGAGAAGTCCGAAGCATGCTTCCGGTAGTACTCGAACCTGCCACGCTGACCGAATTCGGCCCAGCTTTTCCCGGCCGCCACTTCCAGCCGTTCCGAGTAGTCACTGTCGTCCAGCACGGGATAGTCAGCAAGCGCGCTCTCTGTGTCGAGGGCGTCCACCTCTGCCGCGCTGCCAGGGCGCACCAGAATGATCTCGAACCATCCGCATGCCCAGTGACCGAAGCGATGCACCTCGACATCCTCGCCCTCCTGTCCGAGCCCAGTGAGGCACGCCTCAAAGTTGCTCTCGTCCAGCACCGAGGAATCGCGATTGCGACCGCATGGCGCCACGAGCCACTCTTGCCGCTCCGGAAGGTTCAGGCCGGCCGTGTCGAAGCCCGAGGGACGGAACTTGCTGTAGGTAATCACGGCGACACCTCTTCCGCCACCACTGCATATTGCACGCCGTCCTCAGCCTGGAACTGACGAGCCCGGTCGATGCACACGAGGCGGTTACCCTCGTCCGAGGTCTGCTCGTCGCAGATGTCAGCGACCCGCAGGCCCCCAGCCCCAGCATTGAGCCTGGCGTCTACCGACACCACCTCCCATTGGGTGTAGGTCCGAGGTTGCTCCGCAGCGCACGCCGTGGAGAGAACGAGTCCGAGTAACGCAAACGTCTTGGTCATGATGTCCTCCTGATTAGTAGAGTAGTCGAGTCACGGTATATGTCAAGTGCAAAGCATGTCGACGAGTGAGAAGGCGATGGCGGCCGCCGAGCAGCAAGGCCCCAAGCAGCATTATGGCCAGGCCGGAAAGGCCGCCGACGGGCGTGTCGAGGCCAAGGCCGACTGGCCCAGAGACGTATGCCCGTGCCGCGCATGACACGTCAGCCACGGCCCGGCAATGACCGGTCACGTGCGCACCCGAAACCAGTCACCGGGATCGTCCGCGTAACCGGGGTAGTACCGTTCGAGATACGCGAAACAGTCGCTCAATTCCGCCAAAAGCCGCACGCCGGCTTTCTTAGAGGGAACCGACACGACCTGGCCGTTGCCGAAGTTCACTCGCCACATGCCCGTTGTGTAATGGCTCGTCATGATGTCCTCCTGATTAGTAGAGTAGTCGAGTCACGGTATATGTCAAGTGCAAAGTATGTCGACGAGTGAGAAGGCGATGGCGGCCGCCGTGAAGAGGGCGACGAAGGCTACGGCGTTCACTGGACCTCGCAATCGGTCATCAGGTCGAACACGATGTCGTCGGTGGAGCGCGAGTCGCGTGGCTCGGCGAAGAAGTCTCGGCCTTGGTCGCGGAGCATGAGCTCTGCCGCCTCGAAGGGGTCGTGACGAGCGTCGGCGGTCTGCCAACGGGTCGGACACTCCTCGCCGTCCACCACGAGGGCGATGGGAGCTCCAGCGTCCGCCAGGTTGGCGGAGAACTCGAGCCGGCAGAAGGCGAACTGGGCTACGTAGCGGCTCACTGGTCGTCTCCCGCGGTCGCAGTGCGCACGATGTGATCGTACTCGTCCTTGTCCGCGCCTACGATCTCCTCGGCCTCCTTGCGAGTGGCCACGCGCCGCTCGGCTCCGTTGTGCGGGTACTGTCCCCAGTTTTCGGCGGCGCGGTGGACGCCGCGGCACCACTCCGGCATCGTCTCCAGCACGACCAGATCGCGGCTCACGGCGCCACCGTCTCAATCCCGCACACGGCGAAGACGCTGACCGAGCCGGTCTTATTGACCACCGTCACGATGGCCACGGCCTCACGAGCGGTGTAGTCGGCCGGGTCGAGCCGGACGCGCTGCCCGTGCCGGATGGTGTCCACCTCGCACACGACCTTGCCCTTGGCACGAGGCGCGGCATGAGCGTAGCCGGCGATGAGGATGCTGATGTTGACGATGCTGAATGCGGCAAGTGTTCGGATTGACATGGGGTTTCCTTTGGTGGAGCAAGCGTCAGCACTCATCGTCTGACACAACCAGCATATCAATCGCAAACACCGGTGTACATGTCTTTTGGGGCCAATCAACCGTGCGCGCACACTAATTCGTCGGGTGTCGGAACCCGTCGGAATGAGGCCTCAGAGACGGCTGAAGTTGTCCCCTCCAGGCGATGGGCCGCGAGCCTCGGGAGGCGGACCGGCGAGTCACCTCTATTGAGGTGCGAGACGAGGGGAGGCAGCTTATGCCGGTGACTGACTATGGCCTGCCTCTCCCCTCTGCCTCTGGTCTTTAGCGAGGCGCCACTCAATGTCGTTACTTACAAATTGTAAGTAACAGCAACGGCGCCGACATACGGCCCCGTATGTATAGCGAAGCGGCACGAATCATCCCACATCCGCTCGCGCTCGAGTCCTCAGAAGGGCCCCAAGACGGGCCCTCCAGCCCCGCCCAATCTCGCTCCCCGAATCAGTGCGCGCACACTCTCCAGCGAATCCCGGTAAGGGGGTGCCCTATATATCCGACATACAGGGCATGCCCATAGCGTGACGCCGACACGGTAAGCCCCTGCTCTGTATGTCGACATAGAGTGCAGGCCCATAGCGTGACAGGGTCAGCGAGCCGCGACCGGGCCCAGGGGGGAGGGCGGGGGCCGAAGGGTGGGGGGGCCCCTCCTCCCAATTTTTTACTACCATGAACCTACCTTTGCGCTTGACATAGCCCATAGGCAAAGTAGTCTGGGGTGCCAGGTCGCCTGGCCTCGTACATACTGGGCGGCCTGGCGACTTAGTGAAAGGGCGAAGATGTTCGGATTAGACTGGTGGATGCTGGCGCTGACGATAGCCCTGTTGGTCATCGCGGCTCTGTACATTCACGCGACGGAGCCAAGGCCGAAGCCTCCGGTGAGCAAGCCGGCGCAAGCGGAGGACGCTGCGCTGATGAGCGTTCCGCGGCCAGTCAAGCGATACTCGGCCTGCGACAGGCTCGGGCATCTTTCCTCGGCCCTCGGTCCGTTCTGCGTGGACTGCGGGGAGCGCATCCGGCCGAACGACCCGGACGAGGCGGCGTGACGGGGCCTGAGGTAGAGAGACTCCAGGACATCCGTCATCGGGTCGATAAGGGTCTCAGCCTCGCGTCTTCTGACGCGGTGTTCATGATGGACCTGGTTGACTCCCTTCAGAAGCGGCTGACCCGAATCAAGGTGTCTCTGGAGAGCATCAAGCAACGGGTAGACAAGGCACTCAGTGAGTGAGACATCGACCATCGTCACGCCTCTCTTTAAGGCGTTGAACAGCATCCCCGGCGTGCTCTGTCTCCGAATCCTCTCGGGCATGGCGCCGACGAAAGGTGGCTACATCCGAGGCAACGAGAAGGGCACGTTCGACCTGCTTGCCCTCCTCCCCAGCCCTCTCTTCATGGAGTGCAAACTCCCCGGAGAAAAAGCCTCCAAGGAGCAGCTCCAGTTTCTCGGCCGGCTGAAGCGCATGGGGGTCGAGGGTATTTTCGTCTTTTCCGTCCACGAAGGAATCGAAGCGGTACGCAAGCGGATTCAACCGCAACCAGAACAGAAAGAGCTATTTCCATGAGAGCAGAATTGTCAGCGATGAACCGGATGGTGAAGATTCTCGAGCCGCTGAGCGCGTCGTCGAGGGAGCGGGTGCTGGCCTGGGTGACGGGTCACTCGAAGGACATGCCGGAACCGGGTCCGGTTCCGCGCGATCCTCGGCAGCTCGAAATCCCCGGCGCGTTCCCGGAGACAGTCGTCGCGCGGCAGGCTATCGTCGACCCAAGTTTCTTCGGGAGCGCCGAGTGAGCGACTCGGTTCACATTCTCCAGATGGTCGTGAAGCACCACGACGGGACGCAGTCGGTCACGTCCATCGCGTGCTTCTCTCACGACGTGGACGCCAAGCGCGCGGCCCAGGAGCGGGACCAGCAAATCGGTCTGGTGGTCCAAGGGGGCCGGGTCAAAATTTCGACGCCCACCGGGGCGGTGACGGGCCCGACCGTCAAGGAACTCCTCGCCCAGCTAGGTATCCAGGCCATCGCTCACCGCGTCGTGCCTGTCGAGGTGCAAAGTGGTATGGTGCTCAAGCCCAAGCCGGTCATATTGACCTCATGAACCACAGGAGCACGCAAATTCAGAAGCCCGGCCTGACCGGTGGGCGGTATCTTCGGCCGGGTTCGCCCATGGATGACGACGGATTGAGTGTCGAGTCGGTGATTCGTGCGGGTTGGTGCCCGGATTGCAAGGAGCGGCTCCGAGAGTGCGAGTGCGCGGCGGAGTCCAAGGAACTGGACTTCGGAGAATGACGAGTTTCCTCGATGATCTGCCTGATGATGAACTGGAAGATGGCCCAGATGGGGGCGACGCGAATTGCGTTGTCCACCATGCCGAGCTCGTTCGGCCTTTGGACCAGCGACTCCAAGACATCCGAGACGTCGAGGAAGAGCTCTACCAAGAAGCCATCGAAACCCTCAACAGCGTTGCCTGTTGGTCCAAAATCAATCCCGAAGACGGAGAGGTCCCGCCGGAGTGGATCGCGACTCTCGGGCGAGAAGCGGCCGAGATAAGGTTCCGAATCGCCAAGGCCGCGTGGCTCCCCACGGCCAAGGCCCCCGTAGGAATTCGCGTGGCCGAGCACGTCGTGATGGGCATCGCCAAGGCTCGGGCCCTTCAGAAGCAGCCTCCGGCGTTCGCCATGGTCTTCGTCACCATGCCGAGCCCCCAGCTCGAGGAAATGGAAGTCAAGGAATGATGAAGGGCAAGCCCATCTCGAGCTACGCCGGTATCGGCATCGCCGACCCAGAGGACAAGAAGAGCAAGGAAGAACCCGAGCCCGAAGAGCCTCCTCATCGAACCTGGTTCAAGCGGAACAGTGACGGCCAACTCGCCTACCTCGTCACCGACCCGGACGACGAGGACGGTCCTCACATGCGTCTCGACCGGGCCATGCAGGACATCCGCATCCCTATTCGGCTCAACCGGGACGGCAGCATCCCCGCCGACTTTCCCGGCTGGACCGCGGTTCCCGACCGGGAGCTCCGACAGCTCACCGTGGGCCAGGTGGCTCAGATTGCCTTCGCGGCGGACAAGGCCCTCTGCTTCCTTCTTGGGATGCCGGACGCCATGCGTCGCGACTGGATGAGCCTGTCGGACGAGCAGAAACGAGACTGGGTCCGAAGAGGCCCCGTAAACGACTCTCGCAGGCGGAGGCTCTACGCGGCCGTCTTCCACACCTTCAAACAGGAGCTCGACCTGTGAGCGCCTTCGAGGAGGCCGATGGCTCTCTCGACGATGCGCGCCGCGTCTTCCTGACGGTCCACGTTCGCATAGCCCTCGAGTGCTTCGGTCTCGCCATGGGGAACGTCCACAAGGGCTTCTTCCTGTCAGCGGCTCTCTTGCTCGACAAGGCCGGAATGCGATGAGCGACTTCGACCCTACGGCGCTCGCGGTGACCCTCCGGGACCGCGCAATCACGGGACTCGACGACCTGTGGCCGTACCTCAACCGAGAGCTCGGACCCACGACCAAGAAGCTCCTCGCCGACTTCCAGCTCCTCCTTAAGTTCTTCAGGGCCGGCACCGACGGTCAGCTCATCTCCTCCCTTGCTGGCAAGCTCGTGTGGGGACCCGGACAGTGGCCCGTCGTCCACACGTCGGTGACCATGCTCGCCACGGCGTACACGCGGGTCATGATCGAAGACCCCGCCTCGAGCGTCGTCATCGAGCTGCCGACGACCCCAGTTGACGGGGATGCCATCGACGTCTTCGCGGCATCGGACCCATCCGATGGGAACCTCACCGTCTTCAGTCTCGCCGGCATTCAGGGCGTGGCGGTCACCGGTGGGAGCTCGGACGTAGACTGGGAGCCCTGGCAGGTCAAGCGGTACACCTACGACGCCGTCCTGGCGCAATGGAGGCAGAGCTGATGCCGCACAAGAGCAAGGCCCAGCAGGGCTACTTTCACGCCAACGAGAAGAAGATTGGGAAGGCGGTCGTCAAGGAATTCGACGACTCGGCCAACTTCGGGACCCTCCCCAAGCGGACGGCGTCCTATCACCGCGAGAAGATGCACGAGCACCTGGCCAAGGCCAACAAGCACGGAAAGAAACTGAAGGCTCTCACCAAAGGACGATGATGGCACTCCCCAAGCTCGGAAGCGGAAAACGATTCAAGACCCTCAAGGCGAAGCTGGGCAAGGAGCCCGGCATCAAGAACCCTGGCGGGTTGGCGGCGAGTATCGGGAAAAAGAAGTGGGGTCCGCAGAAGATGGTCAAGCTGGCGTCGGCCGGACGAAAGCGTTCGGGCTACTGAGTGGATCCGGAGAGCGTCTACGTGCCGAGCCGCTGGGGCTCGGAGTTCCACGCTCTCACGACGGACGAGGCGCTGGGGGCCGGGTCAGCAGGTCCGGGGAAGACCACCGTCCTCCTGATGGACCCGCTCATCCAGGCCAAGGTCGAAGACGACCGATGCAGGAACCGCAACCACGCTCACAAGCTCCGGTGGGGCGAAAGCACCGGGTGGGCCCTGCACCTCCGCCGGACGACTCCGATGCTCGAGCAGACGATGGCGCGCTCCCATCGTATCATCCCCGTCATCGACCCGACGGCGGAATGGTCGTCGGCCAAGAACACGTGGACCTTCAAGAGTGGTTTTCGGTACCAGTTCGGTCACTGTAAGGACATCAACTCGTGGGAGATGTATTTCTCCAGTGAATTTAGTCACCTCGCATTTGACGAACTCGTTCAATTTGACGAGGAGCAGTATACGCAAATCAAGCTCCGCGTCCGGTCGAGTGACCCGGTTCTTTCGAAGATGCTGCGCATCCGGAGCATGTCGAACCCGATGATGCACCGGGACGAGATGAGCGGCGCGACCGTGCGTAACCCCCACTGGGTGAGGGACTACTTCGTGAAGCCGTGGCGTGCTGGCAACAAGGTCCTCGTGAAGACGCTCCAGAGCCCGGACGGCATCGAGCGGAAGTGGACCCGCATCTACAAGCCCGCCAAGCTAGACGACAACCCGGACAAGGCCTTCGTCGAGCAGTACAAGCGGAGCCTCCTCAACGCGCCGCAGTACATGAAGGCGGCCCTCCTCGACGGCGACTGGTGGGTCACGGTCGGGTCCTTCTTCGCGGACGCCTGGGACTCGAGGCTCCACGTCTGTCCGGCGTTCAACATTCCGCCGGATTGGAAGCGGTTCCGGTCGATGGACTGGGGCTACAAAAAGCCCGGTTGCGTGCACTGGTGGGCGATGGACACGGAGGACAATCTGTTCTGCACGGACGAGTATTGGTTCCAGCGGCGGACGGACCGCGAGGTGGCGGAGGAGATCGAAAAGCGGGAGACGAAGTGGGGGCTGTGGAAGAAGGGCCGGAGCCTTCTGACCGGTCCGGCGGACACGCAGCTCTGGGAGGAGCGCGGCCAAGATGCTAAGTGCATGGCCGACAACATGAACGCGATGGGCGTCCCGTGGGTACAGGCCGACAAGAAGAGCCGGGTCGGAAACGCCCGCCGAATCATGACGCGCCTGAAGGACCACGAGAACGGCTCGACCACTCCGGGGCTCGTCTTTTTCCGCCAGTGCGAGCATGCTGTGGAGGTGATCCCATCCATCGGAACGGACCCGACCGACCCCGAGTGCCCCCAGGACGGCGGGGAGGACCACGCCTACGACTCGGTGGCCTACGCCGTGGCTTTCGCGAGCCATGGCCGCTTGGGCGTGCCGTCGCACGAGCGCAAGGACGACGATGACGACGGCTACCGGCCCAAGGTGAACCGGGGCAAGTACGGCTACGGAGGCTTCTGATGGGCGAAGTCTTATTCCTAGCGGAGCACGCTCCCCACCTGTCCGGCGACTGTCGGTGTCTCGACTGCGGACACACATGGGTCGGCGTCGCGCCGGTGGGCACGGTATATATCGATTGCCCAAAATGTGGAGCCGTTAAGGGCGCTCGGTTCGCAATGGTTCTTCCGGAGGCCGACGAGGGCTACTGGATGTGCGCTTGCGGCAACATCTTCTTCGTCATGACCGAGGCCTACACAATGTGCCCCAACTGCGGAACTCGGCAGATAGGATATCACTGATGGCTGACGACATGACCGAGGTGGACACAGGAGACGACCCCGAGCCGGTTATCGAAGTCGACGACATGCCGGCATCGGACACGGCCTTCGTTCCCGACCTGTCGGTACCGAACATGGTCCTCGAGTGCGAGGCCACGTCGGAGGGTCAGGCCTTCCTCGACGAGCTGGGGAGCAAGGTCATCCGCGACTTCGACGAAGCGTACGACGGGTGTTCGGCGTGGCGGAAGCGGGTCGCCGACGACTGGCTCATCTTCTGCGGAGAGCTTCCGAAGAAGACATGGCCCTACGAGAACTCGGCGAACGCCCACGTTCCGATTCTGCTGACCAACACGCTTCGCATCATCTCCAGGCTTTCGTCCGAGCTCTTCGACGACTGGTCGAACGTGTACACGGTCATCCCCGTCGGGCCCACGGAGGAAGAGAAGCAGGAAGCGCGAATCCTGACGATTCACGGCAACTGGCAGCTCCGCGAGCAGATTGCCGACTTCCCCCGCCAGCAGGAGCGGGGCCTCCTGATGTACATCGTGACCGGCGACGTCACGTGCCACTCCTTCTACGACCAGTCGACTGGTCTCAATCGACACGAGATGCTGACGGTGGACGAGTTCGTCACGCCGTACGTGAACGTGTCGACGATGCCCGACTACTCGGACGTCCCGTTCCGGGTGAAGATTCTTCGGTACCAGCGGCATCAGCTCCAGGGCATGCGCGGGGAGTGGGAGCACGTGGACGAAGTGCTCGAGGGGAAAGCGTCGGGATGGGACGAGGACCCCGATATGGTCCTTCTTCAGGCGATGGCCGAAGTCCAGGGCGTGGAAGTCCCGACGGACAACGACAACGGCGCGTACCGCATCCTTCAGTACGAGGGTTGGGTCGAGATTCCGGGTCAGGTCAGAGACCTCTTCTGTCAGGTCATCGTGGACTACTCGACGAAGCAGGTTCTGAAGTTCTCTCTTCACGAGAAAACGAACTGGCAGGACCAAGTTCGGTACGATTCGCAGATGACGGAGCTCCAGGGTTTCCGGGCTGCGCAGGACGCCCACGCGCAGGAGGGGCATCAACTGATGCAGGTGGGCAGCAGGCTCGCTCAGGCGCACGTGGCCGGGCAGATTGGGCCCCAGCACATGATCGCCGCGACCCAGCAGATTTCGCAGGCCATGAAGCAGCCGCCGCAGCCGCCTCAGTGGCTCGAGAACCCGGACGATCCGAACGCCGCCCCCGAGCAGCCGCGGATGGACCCCATCCACCTCTTCAGCCACGCGGTGTGCATCGAGCCCTTGGCGGGGAACCTCGGCATCTCGTACGGCAGGGTGAATGCGGACCACAACCGCGCCGCCGATACTTTGCTCTCCCAGTTTATCGACCAGGCAACGCAGTCGAATTGCCGGACGATGATCACGACGGAAGATGTCGAGTTCAAGGAAGGGCTCGAGCTCTCCCCCGGCAGGCAGAACAAGGTCACCGGCATGACCGGTGGGGACCTGCGGGACAAGATTCTTTTCCCTGACCCTGGCCAAGCGAACCCGCAGATGGTCGAGCTCATCAACCTGGTGAGTCAGTGGTCGCAGGAGGCCGCGCAGGCTCCTGACGTTCTCTCCGGTGAGCCGGGGAAGAGCGGTGAAACCTACCGAGGAATTTCAACTCGCATCGAGCAGGCGACGAAGCAACTGTCGTGGTTCGGTAGGAGATATGCGAACCCCTTCCTTCGTCAGATTCTGATGAACAACAGCTTCCTCAACTCGGTGTACCTGAGGGACGAGGAAATCGTCAGCGTCGTGAATCAGGCGCTCGGCTTCCCCGCCGTTGGACAATCCGCCAATCTCAAGGTCACGCGGAAAATGTACCAGCGGAACTACAAGATCGAAATCCGCTCGGACCTCCGCTTCGTGCCCGAAGAGCAGCAGATGGGCGAGGCCATGCAGGTGCTCCAGCTCGTCTCGACGAACCCGCTCCTTCAGCCGAATCTCGCCCTTCAGTATTCGGCCATCAAGGGCGTCTTCGAGGCGATGAAGAGGTTCGATCTGGTGCAGATTCTCGGGCCGCCGCCGCCCCCCAGTCCGCAGTTCGGACCGCCTCCCGCGCCACCCCCGCAGCCCGGTATGCCGCCAGGGGTGCCTCCGGGAGTGCCGCCGCCTCATCCCCCGATGCCGCCCAACGGCGCACCGAAACCACCCCCTAACGCCCCAGGCCCAGGAGGACCCGTAGCATGAGTGAAGCAGAAGAGAACGATGACAACCGAACCGCATGGTTGCAGGCGTCGTACACGAAGCGGATGCTGAAGGCGTTCAAGGCCCAGCTCGAGAAGGAAGAGAAGGCCCTGTTCCAGATTTCTCAGACAAGCACTGATCCGAACATCACCGGACAAGCCGGCCGCGTGTCGATTTTGCGGATGACGGTGCTGACCCTTGAGAAAGACGACAAGTGAGCGCGACGCTGACAGGCCACGAGGTGCTGCCGGGAGCGAGCGCGTCATTCCTCAGCGACGACGACCCGCGCAACAAGACGCTCGAGCAGTACATGCAGCCGGAGGGCGACCCTGACCGGAAACTCGGGCTGTCGCGGCTCCTCGAATCGAAGCGCTGGAAGTACAAGATTGTCGACGCGGCTTTTAGATACCAAGCCGTATTCGACAACGTCTTGCTCCATCAAATCGAGTCACAGGAGGCGGAGGAGAGCCACGGGAAGATTCCGGGCTCGACCATCCTGTACGCGACGAAGAACACGCAGAAACTGAACCTTCAGGAGCATCCCCGAGGAGTCATCGTCTCGGCTGGCGCGAAGGCGCTCGAGAGCCTCAAGAGCCACGGGATGGACATCGGGCACACGGTCATCATGATGCGCCTGTCCCCCTGGCACCTTCCGGTGCTCTCCGTTCCGGGCGTCCAGCAGTACCTGATGGTCCTCCGCGTCGGGAGCCTCATCGCGAGCGAGGACTTGGCGCGGGATATCAAGGAGCGGAGAGTCAGCTACCGCATGAACAAGAAGACCTGTCAGGTGGAGTTCCACGACGAAGAGGGGCACGCCTGGGTTCCTGACGACACAACCAACGATCCGGAGTACGGCTGATGGCGAATAGCAAAGAAGAGCGAGACGAGATGGCGTCGCACATGGCGCGCCTCAAGGCGAACCTCCAAGCGGCAGAGCGCGCCGACGAACCGGAGGACGACGACGGAGCCGAAGAGGTTTCGATCGACGACGAAGACGAGGACGAAATCGACGTCGCTCCCGCTGCGCGCGTTTCACGCGACGAGAAGAAGCGAAACCGGTTCAAGGAAGCGAAGGAAGCAGCGGACCGCGCCGACGAGCAGCGCATCGCTGCGGAGCGTAGGGCTGCGGCAGCCGAGGAGCGAGCTCGCCTGACGGAGGGCGCTCTTCAGCACGCGACCCAGCAGCGCCAGCAGACGCAGCAGGCGCCCGAGGACCAGATGATCGGGCAGACGTATCGGGAAGAGGAATTTCTCGCGAAGGACTTCCAGGAGAAGGTCGCCGAGTACCGTCGCAAGAACGTCCAGATGCCAGACCAGGAACATCAGAACTACCTGGCAAAGGCTCGGGAGATTTCCGACCGCCGAGACCGCGCGAAGTACCAGAAGTTCAATCGGGAGAACGGCATCGGGCCGGCCCCGACTCCCGCGCAGCAAGCGCTTACGGCCCGCCACGCCGACGTCTTCGCGAACAACGCGGCGGCCCAGTGGGCGACGCACCAACTCGAGTCCCTCAAAATCGAGCGCAACGTCCCCATCTCGCCGGAGCTCATCGACGAGGCAATGGACATGGCCCGGAAGAAGTTCAACATCGGTCGGAAGCAGGAGGACACGTCACTCCGGAATCGCCTCGGTGGCTCTCCCAAGGGCAGCGTTGGACGCCCGGCGACGGATGGGCGTCGTACGGTCAAAATGACTAAGGCGTTCCAGCAGATGGCCAACGCGAAGTATCCTCATATCAAGGACAAGACGGCGCGGTTCAAGGCGTGGGCGAAGTCGTATCTATCCGGAGCGGATTCCGAATAGCTTGACAGGGTAACCGCGTCGCTGTAGCGTTTCCGAATCCGGTCCAAGGGGAGCCACCCCGAAGGCCTGAACGGTTCCCCGGACCTCGCGGGGTAGCCAGGTGCTCAAGAGGAAGTCTCGTCGGACTGCAATCTCGACGAAGGCAAAGAGCACATGGCCGCAGCGAAGAGACCAGCAAACGCACGCCGTAGGGACCCGGCAGCGCGACCTTCCCAGTACATTGACTGGACGGCAGTTGCCAACAAGAAGCCCGATCGCGTCTACGTCCTTCCGGACGGCAACGACGTGAACTTCGGCGTTCCGCTCTACGAGAGCATGGGATACGTCGTCGAGACTTGGCAGGAGGACGGCCCGCGTTTCGCGCGGATGAAGTTCGACGAGGCCAAACTCGGCAAGCCCATGGAGACTCACGGCCACGTGCTGATGAGCATCTCCAAAGAGGAGCACGAGGAAGAGTACCTGTACGGCGGACAGTCCGGACAGGGGCAACGCATCGGGGACACCTACGAGCGTGCCCTGGTGAAGAACAAGGGTTTCGCGGACACGCAGCGGGGCATCCGCGGGCCGGTGTTCGCCGAGCCGGTTTCGGACGAAGAGGAAATGGCAATTCTTCGGCAGCCGCGCATCGCGGCAAGCGGGGAGCAGCTCGATGGCTGACAATTCACACAAGTACGGGTTTCGGTTTGCTCGCTCTCTCCATGGAGAGCCGCAGCCTCAGATTCAGCGCATGCGCCTCGCGTCGGCTTACTCGCCGAGCGCGAACGGCACGGCGGTAGGGCTCGAGGTAGGCGACCCGGTCGAGCTTCTCTCGACGGGCTACGTCGATCTGTGTCCCGGGGTCGAGGCGACGCCTGGGACCGCAGGCAATCCGTGGGGCATCGTGATGGGCTTCGGGCCTCTCTACAACTCCCAGCTCGGGAGAATGGATCCGAGCGCGTACTACCCGACTGGGGGAATCACGTACTCGACGAATCTCGAGCGCATGTCATACGTCTGGGTCTGCCCGGTGTTCGGCAACCTCTGGAGTCTCGACTGCGACGACAACACCACGGCGACGACCGAGGCTGCCTATCTGGCTCTCCTCGGGGAGAACGTCGAGCACATCCTGGCGGTGGACACGACGAATGCGAACCGGCCGAAGGCGGACCCGTTTCTGCACATCACCGGTCACGCTACAACCAACACCTTCCATTGGCGCATCGTGGACTACTCGATGAGCGTGGGACAGGACTTCAGCGGGAAGAACGTGTCGCTCATCGTACAGGCGAACGTGACGAGCGAAGCGCCCTTCACCGCGCTCGGGACCTGAGGAGAGAACCATGGCCGGCACAGTTTTTACTGGAACGATTGCTCACGGGCTCAAGAAGACGCTCGACAGCGTCATCACGGACGACAACGACGGCGTGGAGGCCAAGTGCCTGATGCCGAAGTGGTGCACCGAGGTCGACATGCCAGACAACTGGATGGACGACCTCGAGGTAGCTGGTGGCGGCCTCATCGGGGAGAAGACCGAAGGCGCCCAGATGGGGACCCTGACCATCAAGGAAGGCTACCTCTACCGGTACATCGCCCGCACCTTCGCCGGGAAGTACATCGTCACCGAGGAAGCAATCGAGGACGAGAAGTACTCGGAGATCATCGACGCTGCGATGCGCCTCAAGCGGAGCTTCTGGAAGACGGTCGACGTCGACTCGACGCTCATGCTCGTGAGGGCAACGAACACGTCGTACGTCTACGGGGACGGCCAAGCCCTCGCGGCATCGGCGCATCCCCTCGCTCAAGGCGGAACGTTCTCGAATACGCTGGCGACGCCCCTGTCGCCCTCGCGTTCGGCGGCCATCATCGCCGAGACGAACGTGATGCAGTACCCCTCTCAGGACGGCATCGTCGAAGGGTACGAAATCAAGTGCATCGTCTGTCCGGTCCCGCAGTGGGCGGTCTGGAATTCGATGGTCACGGGGAACGAGAAGGCGGCGGAGCCGGGACAGTTCAACCAGCCCAACGTCATCTACAAGAAGAACTGGGACGTGGTGCCGAACAAGTACTGGCAGAACACGACCACGAACTGGATCGGAATCACCGACGCCGAAAACGGCTTCAAGTTCATGTGGCGCCGTAAGCCGCGCTCGCGGACCTGGATCGACAACGACCAGGAGCTGATGAAGTACGGCATCTCGGGTCGCTGGACTCGAGGCAACTCGAATCCTCGCTCGCTCATCTTCTCGAACGCCTGAGGTAGCCCATGGCCGCAAACCTCCCGATTTACCAGCTCACGCCCTGGTTCGACACCTTCGGCGGGGCGTTCACCACGCCGCTGTCGTCGATGATCCCTCCGGGGGTCAAGACGGTCTACGTTCGCTCTACGGGCGTCCAGACGGGGGACCAGGAGCAGATTGCGGACCAGCTCCTTCCGACTCTGGCCGCTGGCCTGGCGGAGTGCCGCTCAGGGGCCGGGGACAACGTCATCGTTCTTTCGGGCCACTCGGAGAACGTGGTCGACGGGCATATGCTCGACAACCTCGTGGCGGGAACGAACGTCATCGGAGTCCCCTACCCGAACCAGTCGACGGCCCCGACCTTCCAGTGGACGGCGACAGGTGGCAACTGGGCTGTGGCCAAGGCCAATTGCACCTTCCAGGGCCTTCGGTTGCTCTGCGATGGCGCGAACGGTATCACCTCGGCAATCACGACCACGGCGGCCGGCATCTCGTTCCAGGAGAACTACATCTCGTGGGCGAAGGGAGCCACCTCGAAGTCGACCATCGGTATCACGGTGTCGACGGGCTCGGACGACTTCGCCTTCATCGGCAACATCGTGACTGGGACGGAAACGCACAACGTCACGGACGGCATCAAAATCACGGCCGCTGTCCTCCGGAGCCGAATCCTGTTCAACGAGATGATTGCGTCAGCCACGGCGGCCAACGGACTCGTCCACGTGACGGCTGCGGCGCTCCGGATGCTCATCCGCGGGAACCGCATCTACAACACGCACACGGCCTCTTCGGCGGGGCTCGCGTTCGACAACGTGGCCTCCGATGGGATGTGCGACGAGAACAAGATTGCCGTCATCAACACCGGCACCATCACCAGCGGCTCGGTAGGCATCGTCATCGGGGGCACGGCGGTCCTGGTAAAGTTCTTCGACAACAAGGTTGTGAACGACAAGGCGGTTTCGGCCATCCTGTCCCCGACCGCGGACACCTGATCTATCCGCTCGGGGCTCCCGAGGGCTTCGGGCTCAAGGAACCCCATTCGGACCATTGGACGCCACCGACCGCGAAGCTCGCCGATGGGCGACTTCCGCTGTATCTGCGACTACTGCGGTGTCGAGTGGTACCGGTCCCAGCTCGTTCGTGACCAGTCCGGGCTCCTGGCGTGCCCTGACGACCAGCCGGGGCTCGACATGGTCGCCCTGGCCGAAGGGAACGCAGCCGGCGCTCTCGAGCCCATCTCGCCGCAGAACGTCCGGGACGGTGGCTCCATCGACGTGGCGGACAACCCCAACCCGGTGAACCCCAACCCCCCGCCGGTACCGAGGCCCTGGTGACACTCTCGCCGACCAGAGGAACGGAGCTGACCATCGCTCAGGTGGTGCTCCGCTCGTACCAGCTCGCCGGCCTGATGAACACCGGGCAGGGCACGAGCGACCCGACGTGGACGACCAAGCTCTCCTTCGGGAAGGACATGCTCCAGTCGCTGCTAGCGAGCCTTCAGAACGAGGGCATTTTCTCGCGGCAGACCATCTTCTACTACCTGCCCCTGACGGCGCCGACGAGCCCGACCGAGGGGACGTACATCTACGCCTTCCCGCCGACGGTCTTCGACGTCGTGGGCACGGGAATGTACATCGACACGACGAACACGGACGTGACTCAGGCCACTGGGGAAACGCCGGTGCTCCAGAAGGACCGGGACACGTGGCAGCGGATGAGCTCGAAGGCCGCTCAGGCCAGGCCCATTCTGTACTACTGCGATCGGACGGTCTTTCCCGTCCAGGTCTACCTGTGGCCTGTTCCTTCGGAGGCGGGGACGATCCGCTTTCAAGTCATCCAGCTTCCGACGGATTCAGCGGACGGCAACGCGACGCTCGATCTCGAGCGGTACTGGATGGACTTCGTCCTCTGGGAGCTCTCGAGTCGGCTGGCGATTGCCCATTCGTTGCCCGCTGACCGCGTCGCTGTCCTCGGAGCGCAAGCTGTTTCAGCAAAGGTCACGGCAAAGAGCTACTCTCATCAGCACGTAGCCGGTCAGGCGCACGTGATGAACAACGGCACGAGAAGGCGACGAATGCGATGAGCATCCAAATTCTGCCAAACGGCACCGGGGAAATCCTCGGGGACTCCCTTGTCACCGGCAAGCCGTTCTATACGGGCAATAACCTTTGGTACGTCTCGAGCCTGATCGGAAACGACACGTTCTCCGGAAACGACAAGGGTTTTCCGTTCGCCACCACGGCGCACGCCTACGGGGCTGCCAGCGCGGGGGACCTTATCGTTCTCCTGGATGGCCACTCGGAGTCGTTTGCGTCCACGTTGACGGTCGCCAAGGCCGGCCTGACCATCGTCGCCTCCGGGCAAGCCAACGGGAAGCCGACGGTCAAGCTGAACATGAACAGCGGCTCGACGGCGGAGCTGTTCGCCATCACCGCGGCCGGCGTGCAATTGCGCAACATCTACTTTCCAGCGCCTCAGGTGGCCTCCACGGGGAGCAGGGTCGTCGTCACCGGCGCGGGCTTCAAGTGTCGCGGTTGCTACTTCGAGCAGACGAGCGTCATCGACTCCGGCAACTACGCGCTCGAGCTCCAGGCTGGGGCGTCGAACGCCCGGCTCGACTCGACCACGTTCATCTCGACGCTGGCAACCACGGGGCTTCCTGCGGGCGGCTTTTACGTCTCAGGGGCGAGCCTCACGGACATCACTCTCCTGTCGTGCATCTTCTCAGGTCGTTACCTGAACGGCGCCGTCTTCCTGAATCAGGCGGTGACCCGCTTTCGTCTGGAGTCGCCATCGCTTCAGCTCGGCGCTGAGGTGGTCATGGGGAGCGCCGTTCAGAGCTACGTGGTGATGGCTACGGCGTCGCAAGACGGCCTCACCCAGTGGACGGGCACGTGAGAAGCGTCTCTCCCCTCATCTCGGGTGTTGCCGGCGGCGGCAACGGGAAGGCCTACTTCTACAAGCGTGGAACCTCATCCCTCGCGAGCATCTACGGTTCCTACGACGGCAGTACGGCGATCGGAAACCCAGTCACCCTCGACGCCAACGGCTCGGCAGTCGTCTACGTCAACGAAGAGACGGATTGCTCCGTCCTCGACTCGAGCGGACTCGGTATCCGGAACTGGACCGAGATGGACTCGACGAACGCGGTCGAGTATGTGGGGCCAAGTTTCACGGGAGCGGACTACAGCACCGGCGCGGTTGGGACACGGAAGCCTGTCACTGTCCAGTCGGTCCTCGATGAGTGGTTTTCGAGCGCGGGGGAGCCGGACTTCAACGTCCTGCTGAGCGGGGGCTCATCTTCGATTCAGAACGCGATGGCGACCGTGGCCGGGCTCGTTTTCAACGTGAAGGCCCCAGCGTACGGAGCGAAGGGCGACAACACCAGCGACGACACGGTGGCCATTCAGGCGGCGTACACGGCAGCCGGGGTCAGCGGGGGAGTGGTCTGGTTTCCTCCTGGCACCTACCGGATCACGGATTTCATCATCGTCCCGAGAAACGTCAGCGCCCGGTGCTGCGCGGGCACCGTCATCATCAACGTGGACCACGCCACGTCTCAGGCCTTCCTGTTCGGGACGACGAACAGCGTCAACGAGTTCTATGGTCTGACGGTCCAGTCGAAGCAGGCGAACTCCGGGGCAGTCATGGTCATCTCGGGAGCGAACGGGTCGACCGTCATCCTCGACACGATGACCATTGGCGGGACGCTCAACACCGGGGCGCTCGTCACCCAGGACTCGTCGACCAGCGTGCTCCTGTGTAGCGATACGACCTTCGTTCTCTTCGGTGGCACACAGCAGGCCATCGTTCAAGATTCGACCACGACGAACCCGTTTATGCGGCTTCGTGGATGCACGGTCGCCCAGGAACATTCGTCGTACACGCAAGGGGCAGGGATTGTCGCGTGCGTTGCGTCTGACATCTCGGGTTGTCTTTTCGACTCGGCCGCGGTGAGCGGCAGCTCCGAGTTCATTCGTTACGGCGGAACCTTCTCGGGGACAGTCGAGGGGTGCACGTTCACCGCGGCGAGCGCGACGGTCCTCACCGCAGCTCTGCATTTGGACTTGTCGTCGTCGCCGGTAGGATTCAGCGAGTCGGCGAACGTTTTCGTGGGCGTCGGCAAGAGGTACAACCTTGCTGGTCCTGACTCTCCCACGAGCGCCCAGACGTTCCATCTAGGAAGCAGAATTGGGTCCTACTACCAGGTGACTGACGACGGTGCCACAAGCGCGACACTGCCCGCGCTCCAGCACGAGATGATCACGCTGAAGAGGACCACCAACGGCAACCAGACCATTGCGATAGACGCGGCTGTGACGCAGGGGATGACGTTCACGCTCATCGTCCATAACAAGTCCGGAGGGGCCAGCGGAACGCTCACGCCGGGCATAGTCTGTCGCACGACAGCCACTTTCTCCATCGCCACCGACGACCGCTACGAGGTCATCAACTACATCTCCAAGGCCAACAACATCGGCATCATCGAGTGGGTCGAGCGCGCCGCCAGGCAGAACAACATCTGATGCCCGAAGCAGCCATCCCCTTCGGCAACAACATGGAGTCGAGCCAAGAGGAGCTTGCTGGCGCCTCTCCGCTGTCCGTCAACACCGTCACCGACTCCAAGGGCGCGGTCATGCAGCGGCCCGGCATCGGGCTCTACTCGAGCGCACCCACGGCGGCCTACGGGGCTGAAATCGACGGTCTCTACACGACTGTGACGGGGCTCCTGTTCGCAGTGGGGGGGGCAGCTCCGTCAAGGCCCGTGCTCCTCGTTCGCCCAGACGGGTTCGAGGACTTGTCGGTCAACCAGACCGCGGGATACCTCACGGGCACGCTTCGACCAGAGTTCGCGGAAGGCGAGATGCTTCTGGTCCTCACTGCCGGGGGTGACCCGCAGAAGGTCACGTTCGCCGACCTGGTCTCCTCCCGTCTGGGAGGAGGACCACCGAACGGTTCGAGCGTGGTCGCCAACGCTTCCCGGCTCCTGATCGACAATCCTGTCATTTCGGGCCAAATCCAGTTTTCCGACGTATTTACCGGGTCGGTGACGTTCGCCGGAGCGGAAACCTGGATCCCCGCCATCGACAACTCGGCCGGCTTCTTCAATGCCGTTGCCCGGCCTGATCCGGTGGTAGCCGTGAGGGACAACACGAATGAAGTCTTCGTCTTCGGCTCCTCGACGCTTCAGGTATTCGACCCAGACCCGGTGGTTACGTACGCTCCGGCGGCTACGCGCGAGGTGGGGTGCGTTGCTGGCTCTTCGGTCGTCAAGTACGACCAGACCTTCGCGTGGCTGGACGACAAGCGCCGCTTCGTAGTCTCGGACGGGAGAACCTTCCAGCCCATCTCCGACCAAATCCAGCAGACCCTGAACGACATGACGTCGGTGTCCGACTGCTTCGGGTACCGCTTCGTCGAGGGGCACTGCGACGCCCTGGTCTGGACGTTCCCGACGGACGGCCGGACCTTCGCCTACCAGAACGGCAAGGGCTGGGCGGAGTGGATGGGGTGGAGCGACACATCGAACACGCTCACCCAGTTCCCGGTCACCGCTCAGTTCCTCCGGGGCGACCAGGACAAGAACGTGGTTGCCGTCGGGCCGACCGGCTTCATTCGTGAGCTCTCGCGGGACTTCTCGAGCGACACCACGGACGTTACGACGCGCATCCTGGCGACGACCACGACCGGCTTCATCGACCACGACACGAACGCCCGGAAGCAGTGCGTCGCGGTCAGGCTGACCCTCCGGCGAGGGCTCACTGGGAACAACCAGCAGGGGCTTCTCTATTGGCGGGACGACCTCGGGCAATGGGAGGGCGGTCTCTCATTCACCCTCGGGGCTAGTGGCGACTACCAGCCGGTGGTAGAGTTCCGGAGCCTAGGGGTCTATCGGACCCGCCAGTGGAAGTTCGTGTTCTCGGGAACCGACCCGTTTAGTCTCGCTAACGCTACGGAAGAGTTCAACATTCTAGGAAACTGACATGACGGACTATTCAGGCGCGGCACCCGGCATCCTGCAACCCACTCAGGCGGCTCCGTCATCCGGTTCGGGAGTGGCCGGAGTTCTCGGACAGGTGGCGAAGTCCGGGGGAGCCATCATTGGAGACTACCTCCAGTCGAGCGCGAACCAGAATTCGGCCGCGGAGCAGGCCCTTCAGCAGGCCCTCGCGAGCTCCGCCAAGGCCTACCAGCAGAGGGGACCCGAGGTGCAACAGGCGTACGACAACATGCTCCATTCGGCAGCGTCGAGCTACCAGCCAGTGGCTCAGGCGCTGAGTCAGACGTACGGCGGACACAACGCGACACCGGGGAGCTACCAGGCCCTCGATCAGTTAGGTTCGCCGTTCCAGGAGCTCTCTCCGGATGAGAAGGCTATCTACGACACGACGTTGAACCCGCACATGAACGCGACTGGTACGTACGGGTCACCGAATGGCCCTCAGAATTATACGCCCACCGGGCAGATGACGGGGGCGATTAGCCCGACCATCGCGGCGGTTGGGCAAACACGCCAGAACGCCATTAAAAATGCGAAGTTCTTCGGTAACGGGACGAACCTCGTGTAATGGCAAATCCTCCCCTCCTCCAGTCCGCGCAGCCGTCACCGGCAGCTATCGCGGCGTCCCAGTACACGGGTAAAACCCTGTACCCGAACGCTTCGCCTGCCGGCATTGCAGCGGCCCAGGTCGTCGGGTACACGGGTTCGAACGGTCAGCCGCTACCGGCCCCCTACGACCATTCCGCGCCGGCTCAGGCTCCGGCATGGAGCACCACGAGTCCCGCTCTCCCTCAGCAGCCGTTCAGCCAGCCCAACACGTCTTTCACCGGGGACCTCTCACAGCCCGGCGCGGCAGAGCAGTACTTCGGCCAGAACCAGGGGCAGTTCAACGCGCCCAACGCGCTCTCGCAGTACTGGGGCGGCGTCTCGGGGCAGTTCGCTAACCCGCAGGGGAACAACGCGAATCAGGCCTACCAGCAGTTCCAGGCTTCTCAGCCGCAGGACATGTCGAGCTACTACGACAATGCGGTCTCGAGCACGAACGCGGACCTGTCGAAGCAGGCGGCGGCCCAGGGGCTCTCTGGGTCCTCGGCAGCCATGGGCCAGATTGCGACCGCCGACCAGACGCTTCGCGGCCAGGAGGCCCAGGCGAACGCGCAGTACGGTTTGCAACGTGGCCAGCTCGGTGGTCAGCTCGCGGGGCAGGCGGACCAGTCCACGGCCCAGACGCTCGGACTCGGCGGTCAGCTCGCAGGGAACACCGCCAGTCAGGGGCTTCAGGGGCTCACGGCTGGGATGGGCGCGGCGTCAAACGCCGAGCAGGCCCTACAGCAACGCCAAGGCCAGTACATCAACCAGCTCATGGGCTACGCCGGGGGGACGACGGGAGCGGGAACCGCCATCGGCGGGGCCGACGTCAACTCGCAGGACCAGCTCCTGAACAACTACCTCGAATCGCTCGTGGCCGGTCCTTCCCAAGCGGTTCAGATGCAGAACCAGTCGGGCGGCGCGGGGGGCGGTTCGTACGGGCAGCTCGGCTCCGGCATCGGCACAGTGCTCGGGAGCATTCTCGGCTCGTTCGGTGGGCCCGCTGGCACCGTGGCGGGCGGAGCGTTGGGTGGAGCGGCCGGTGGCGCCATCGGGGGACAGGTGCCGCAGGGCTGATGTTCGAGCAGTTCTTCTCTCCAGTTCCGATCGCGAAGCCGGTCAACCCGCTTCCGACGCCCGCTGAGCAGTACGCTCAGGAGCAGGAGAACCTTCGCCTTCAGCAGCAACTCGGGGCTCAGGCCCAGGGGCGCCACGAGGAGCTTGGTTCACAAGAGAAGCGCGCCTCCCAAGCTCAGCAGGGCGAGAGCGACCGGCAGGCGGCCCAGCTTGCGCAGCATCACGACGAGTGGCGCACGGATATGATCGATAGGACGATGGGGGCCATGCGCGCCGGCTACGCTGCGGACGCCGACACGGCAAAGAAGCTTCAACCGATGTGGACCACGGTCCTCAAGAATCTCGGCATCGAGCAGGAAGAGCAAGCGCAACCAGGAGTCAAGGTCGAAGATGAGTCCGTTCCCTCAGTCAGCCCGGAACTAGCCGGTGGCCCGGTCCCGCCTGCCGCACCGACCACGACTCAACCTGAAGCGGCTCCTCCTGAAGCTCCGCCGCCGCAAGTGACGGCGATGCCCGCTCAGGCTCCAGGCGAGAACCTCCAGGCCTACCTGGCCCGCTGGGCGAACCAAAACCAGTTCGACAAGAAGAAGAAGCAGTTCGAGGGCGACACGACGGGCCCCGACCACGAGCAGGCCCTGAACCAGGCGGAGCAGGCCCTTGGCGTCAGTCGGCCCCCCGCTCCCGCTCCCGTGTTCACTTTCCGGGACACCAAAACGGGGAGCAAGTTTACCTTCGACCCGAACGAGCTGATGACATCCCAGAAGGCCAAGGCGGCGGCCTACAAGGAAGCGGCGACCGGTGTTGCGGAGGCTGAGGGTATGGCGCCCATCGGCGAGTCGGTGTTCTCCGGAGAGCCAACGACCGAAGAACTCGAGAAGGAACGGGTCCCGCTCTACAACGCGGCGGCGAACCGCACGGCGGCCATGAACCGGATGCTGGTGAAGCACCCGAAGGGTGGCGGCGGGGGGGGCGAAGGCGTGGACGAATCGAAGGAGGTTCTCAAGGGCCAAACGATGGCCAAGAACGAGGGCAACGTCGAGAAGCTCTCGGCCATGAAGGAAGGCTACTTCCAAGCCAATCACGCCCAGAAGCTGCTCGAGAATCCGAACTCCTCTTCGGCGGACGTGACGAGCGCCATCAAGCTCCTGGTGCGCGCGAGTGGCGACAACCGCATCTCGGACCAGGACTTCGCTCACACGCCAGGCATGCAGTCGCTCTGGGACAAGTTCCAGGAGTTCACGTCGAAGGGCGGAGCGGAAGCGAACTACTCCCCCGAGGAAATTGCTCGCCTCAAGGGACTAGCCGGCAACCTGTCCACCGTCTGGCACGACGAACTCAAGGGCGCGTACGGGGCTGCCACGAGCAACCTGGGCGGTCTTTCTCACGCGGCTAGGCGAGGCAAGGCGGACATCTGGAAGACGGCGTTCTCCGGCCTCGACTTCTACAATCCGGACGACTTCGGTGGAGAGTCCAAGTCGGAACCGCTCGCCCCCAAGCCTCGAACGATTCCCCGCGGCGCGCAGCAACCCCCGGCAGCGGGAGCCATGAGCAAGCAAGAGGCGAAAGCCCGCTTCCAGAAGTGGCTGACGGAGAAGAGTGGCCAGTAAGGAACTTCCTCCCGAGGTTGTGGAGCAGCTCGACCCCGAAGACCGAGCGGCCTACGACAGGTTCCGCGCGAACCAGCGGGATACCGAGCGCGTTGCCGGTCTCCGTGACCTGACGATGCAGGAGAGCGCGGACTCCGTGCTCCATCCCCCCGTCGCCCAGAAGCCCCAGTCTGCCCCCGTGGACAGCGCGACTGCCGCCGCCAAAGCTCTCGAGCGGCCCAGTGAGTTCGTTCCTCCTCATCGCATCCCAGGGGTAACTGGACTGATGTCCCTTCTCAACGGCGTCACCTTCCAGGAGCCGTCGGTGGAGGAGGTGCAGAACATGCTCCGCAAGGGTGGTCCCGAGATGGCGGCCACAGCGGACCAGCTCACCGACAAGTCTCCGCTCTATCAGCACTACGCGAACGCCCGGTACGCCCAGGCGTACGACGACGCGGTTCGGCGAGGCGTCTCGATCCAGCGGCCGAAGCTTTTCCCCAAGATGGGGGTCGACCTTCTCACTGGTGCCGAGACCAACATGAACACGGGGTACGACCGGATACTCAACGGCGTATCCGGCGGCATCATCCCTGCGGCGATGACGAAGTTCAACCGCGCCGTGGGCGATGATGCTCGCGCGGACCAAATCGAGTACAACGTCAAGAGCCAGTCGCCGCTCGAGGAAGTGGGGACGGACATCGCGACGGCCCCGGTGGGCATGGGCGGCGCCGTCGCGGGACGAGCGGCAGAGCTCATGGGGGCAGCGAAGAGCATCCCTGGGGCCATCCTGAAGGGGGCCGGAGCGGCGCTAGGTACCGGAGCGACGATGGGGGCTCTCCACGACGCTTCCGAGGGAGTGCCACTCGAAACGATGGGGAAGAACGCCATCAGTCGGGGGACGAACCCGATCACTGCGACCGTCGGCGGAGTTCTCGGCGGTGGCGGAAAGCTCGTCGAGAACACCATCCGCGCCGGAACCGCAGGGCACGAGCTTCGGCAGCTCGAAGCCGGCGGCGGCGGCACTGGAGTCCTAGCGGGCCTCAAGGGTGGGCCTGAAGTCGAGTCCAACGTCGAGGCGGCAGCGAAGCCTGCGGGACCCGGCGAGCCGGTGCTCACTCCCAAGGAGATTGCTGTCCAGAAGGCCCAGGAGGCTCTCCTTCCCCAGCTCCAGAAGTACTCCGACCGGGAGTACGAACCCATCCGCCAGACGGCGGCGAAGATGTACGAGAGCCCGGAGGGGCAGGAGCGAGTCCCGCACGCGAGCACCCTCCAAGCGGCCATCGGCTGGATCAAGAGACACACGATTCCCGGCGAGGAGACGAAGGTCTCGCTTGCTCCGGACCCGACGGAAGAGGGCTGGCAGGACGTCCACGAGCACGACTTGCTGCCAGAGGACCACCAGGCTCATTTCGATGAAGCTGGCGCAAAAGCAAACCAAGTAGCCCAAGAGGGGGGCTTCCACGAGACGCTCGATCGCTTCCTGAATCGAGACAGGCAAAGGGTTGGACAGGCGGAGCAGGCGGGGCTTGAAGACCCTACCAGCACTCAGGTTACTGACTTTCTGCGGGAAGCTCAGGCTAGCGGGGCAACGTTCGGCGGTCCTGTTTACAGAGGCGCCAGCCAGGCCGAGCTGGAACATGTTCTTTCTACGGGAGAGAACCCGTCGACTTGGTCCGTCAGTAAGGACCCGGAGGGGGCCACGCGCTTCGCGAAGAAGGGCGGCGTTTTACTGGAGATCGGCGGCCAGCACGGAGCCGTACCAGTGGACCACATCGAGGGCTCGAACACATTCGGAGAGGCTTTAGTTCCCCGCGGAACGCAATGGCGTGTCGCTGGCGAGGACACGCGAGACGGCCTTCGCGTCGTCAAGCTAGAGGCAGCCAACGGCCCGCATACCGAGCGAGAGCCAGAGCCGGGACCAGAGGAGAACTACAGGCCAACCCTTCCGTCCCCAGGTTCCCCCATCCCCGCGGTCGTTCCGAACACGACGACGGTGCGCACGGCTCCGGGCCCCATCCCGTTCCTCGGCTCCAGCGACAACAAGGCCAGGGAGGTCATGGACACCTTGGGGACCTGGGAGCCGATGACCAAGTCTCAGGCGACCACGGGGCACCTGCGAGGCACGCTGACCATCCCGGCCAAGACGGCCCTGGAACAGGGACTCGTGACCGCCGAGGAGCTCGAGGCGCGCGGGGTGCCGCGGAACGTGCCAGCGGGTGAGTACGTCATCGCCTACCGCCCGAAGGGGCTGAACGCCGAGCAGTCGGACGCGGTCATCCGGAAGCTCAACGCCCTCACCAAAGAGGGGCAGCGCACGAGCGGGGAGCACGACCCGGTCCTGGATGAGTTTCAGCGCTCCTTCAGGAAGGACCGGGAGCAATTCCGTTCACCCGCCAACCTGCCCGAGGTGGCCAACGCGAGAGCGACGGTGGACGGGCACGAGGTGACGGGGTGGGCCGCTTACCAGCACAACATCGCGGGGAAGCTGGACGAAATCAAGGCGACGTTCCGGCGGGCAGGAATCACGAACGCCGAAGACCTCGGCAGCTCGATGACGAAGGACCAGCTTGCGGACGCTCTGCGAGGGTTCGGCTCGAAGAAGGAACGGGACGAGGCGCTGCTCAAGTTGGCCGGCGGGGGACAAGCTGAGGGCAAGCTGAGGGCAGTCACGGCGACCCAGGCCTACGAGCACCTGACCGAGTCCACGAGCCAGCCTGGGTTTCTCTACCGCATGATTCGGCGAGGTGAGTACCACGCGGACCCCATCGTCCGGAGCCAGGAAGTCAAGACGGCGGTAGGGGTTGCCGGAGCTCACGGGCGCAAGGAAGAAGAGAACGCGGCGGACGAGTTTGCTCACCGGCTGCGACCCCCGACGCAAAGTCTGATAGATTTGATTCGGGGCTTCGGCCAGTAAGGACTCCCATGGACCTCTCAGCAGGAATTGACTACATCGGCGCACAGTGTGCCCAGAAGTTCTACACGAGCTTCGGTTCGGACATCGACTTGAAGGCGGACAGTATCGCCATCCTGGGCGGAATGGCCGGAAGGCCTCCCCGCCACTGGATTATCACCTCGGCGGGCAGCGGAACCAAGACGCTCACCTACAAGGATCACTTCGGTAATTCGGTGGCCCTGGACGTGACGAATCTGGTTGGCGCTACGCTCCCGGCGGGAAATAGTATCCAGCACACGACCACGGACATCGGTGGGCTTTTGGTGATCTGGTGAAGAAACCCGACGAGCCGAAGGAGATGCGGTATGGCTACGGCTACGGGTACCTGCCAGTACCATTGATGGGCAAAGGTGCCGCGGGCTCAGGACCTCCGCCCACCGGCACCAAGATCCAAGTCGATAGTGTGACCAATCTCATTCAGGTCAACAACGGCAACAATGCCGTGCAGGTAGCACCGTAATGGCCATCGTCAGCAGCACGGCCGCCATCGTCGTGAACGACCTCGTTCTGGCGACTGGTGGGAAATGCAAATCAGTGACGCCCGGCGCGGCTACGGGCGAGGTCATGACCTACGACCAGCTTCCCTATTCGCCGATCATCCAACAGGGTTGGACGACGAACGGCGCGAGCGGCTCTCAGCGATTCCCCGGACCGAACAACTCCGCTGCGCTCAGCGCGACCGAGACGACGTGTCAGCTCCCATGCTTGGCGGCGGGAAAGATCGGATTTCTCGTCTGCAACATGCCAACTGCCTTCGCGACCGCGGCATCATGCGTCGTCGTGGCGCGCATCAACGGAGTGAACGCGACACCAACCGGCACCGCGACGAGCGGGACTACGGGGCTCGTGGCGAGTGACAGTGCCCATTTCCCGAGCGTGGCCCAGGGCGACCTCGTCTCGATCGGGCTCACGTTCAACATCTCGGACTCTGGGACATCAAACGGCAAGGTTGCGATAGGGTTCAAGCAGAACACATGAAAAAGCACTACCTACAGACGTTCCACGGCATCGTCGCGAATCTCGTCTACGAAGATGAGGACCACGCAAACGCCGTCATCGCCCAGGGTCACCCGTCGCACAACTTCGTCCCGTATGACCCGGACAAGCACGCCCCGGTGCGGTGGGGTGACGTTCACGATCTGCCGTCGGGGACGTTTGCAACTCCGCCGCTTTCGCCGGAGAAACGCCAGCAGGCCTACGACGTGATGGACGAGCTGATGGACAAGGGCCAGATCAAGGCTGACCAAGTCGCCAAAATTAGCGCCGGCATCGACAAGGCCAAGACGCGCCATGACCTCCCGGACGCCGTGAGGGCCGACGTGCGCGGATACCCCGACGGGCACCCGGAACACGCCCATAAGCGAGCGCGCGCGAACCTGGGACTCTGATGAGCACCGATAGCACGGCCACCGTCGTCACGAACGACCTCGTACTGACGAGTGGTGGCAAAATCAAGAACGCCACCGCTGGCGCGGCAGCGGGCGAGTCGTGCACGTTCGAGCAGCTTCCGTTTGCTTCGTTTCTCGAGATGGGGTGGACAAGCAACGGCAACACGACGGCCGTGCGGTTTCCGCTGCCAAGCAATTCGGCGGCGCTCAGCTCGACGCTCGTCTCGGCCGAGCTACCGACGATCGCGCCGGGGCGCATCGGAATGCTGGTCGTCAATCTACCCGTAGCCTTCGCCACGGCGAACACGATGACGGCGACAGCGCAAATCAACGGCGTGTCCACGTTCATCACTGGCACGGGGAACAAAAACACGACAGGACTCATCCTTTCCGACTCGACGCATTTCGCGTCAGTGAACCAGGGCGACCTGTGCAACATCGCGATCCAGACGGACATCGCGGACGCGGGCACGTCAAACGGGAAGGCGCTACTGGGCTTCCAGCACTCCGCCGTGGTCGTCCCACAAGTCCCCGCCGCGCTCGCCGCTATCAGCGGTCTCGTTGCATGGCTCGACCCGTTCGATGCTACCGCGATGAGCGTATCGGGAGGCAATGTCGATGCCATCACGAACAAGGCGAGCGGCGTCGTATGGCGACAGACCGGAACGCGCCCGACCTTCAGCGCGACGGGAATCAATAGCCTCTATCCGGCCTGGAAAGGAGACGGGACGGCGGCCTGGATCTCGACGGCCGAGGCTGCCGTAGTCGCGGCCACGAAGCCAGGGCAGGCATACACGCTCATCTACGTCATGCAAGCCGTCTCAACGACCACCTACATGGCCATTTGTAGCACGGCCAATTCTGCGGTCGCTGGCAAGAGCTCCAAAAACTGGGGCATCAACAGCGGAACCGGCTTCTGGACGAGCCGAACCATCAGCGACGCGCCAACGACGGTGGCGCACACGTCAAGCCAGTCTTCAGATGCGCTGCCGCACGTGTTCATGTTTCATGGCGACGGATCGCATGAGTCGATCCACATCGACAATATCGTGGCCGATCCGAGTCTCGGCGCTGACGCCCCTGGCACGACCACTACGAATAGGTTCGCACTGTTCGTCAACGCCGACAACAACCCAGACTCGTTTTACGACGGCTACCTAGGTGAGCTGCTCATCTACAATCGCGAGCTCACTGCCGCGGAACGCACGACCGTCTACAGGTACCTGACCGGGCCGACCCGCGTGGCCATCGCGCAGTCGTTCCGACAGCCAGTCATCGACCCGACGATCGTGGATGTCATCGTCGGCAGCGGACAGTCGAACATGTCCGGCATCGCGTTCACGCCTCCAGACTTCCCCGCGGGTCTACTCCACTGGCCGCACGACATTGGCTTCACCACGCCGAGCGTGCTCACCGCGCTCGGGACGCACACCGGCATCACATCGCCGCCCCCGGAACACGGCGTCGAACTACGGCTGATGGCCATCTTGGCCAACCTCGGACTCACTCCGTTTTTCTTCAAGGTCGCCCAAGGGGGCACGTCGTTGCAGGGCACGTGGTTGCCCCCGTCCGCGAGCGGCTGGACGACGCTCGTGGCCGACTGGGGGACGGTGCTCCCGCTCCTTCAGGCGCAATTTCCTGGCTGCACGTTCCGGTATCACTACATCTGGATCCAGGGAGAGAACGAGCTCGCCCTCACGTCAACCGACTCGCAGGTCACCGGCTACGCTTCCAATCTGGAAGCGAACTTCGCCGCGTTGCGCTCGCTGCTCGGCGTGGGCACTGCCTGCCAAATCCATGTCATTCGGCTGCACGATATCGGTGGCGCGGGCGGCCCGGCGACGCTAGCCGCCATGCAGGCTCAGCAGGCCGCAGCGGTCGCCGCGACGACGAATTGCCACGAGTACAGCTCTGACGCTTACGCGCTCATCACGAGCCAACTGACGCATTACAGTAGCGCCGGTTTCGTACAGATGGCCTTCGATCTGGCGACCGGAATCCTTGCAACCATTCCCTGACTCGAGGAGAATTCGACCATGCCCGCATTCGTCACGACATTTCTCACGCTACTCACGACGTACTGGCCATTCCTGCTCGCGCTCGGCGCGCTCGGAACGGCGTTCAACCAGTTCGCATCGAAGGTGTTCCCTGGAACGCGCTTCGCGAACATCGTGAACACCATCACCGTGG
>Ga0265332_10000365_pt1 | contig 33505 bp, 32 predicted proteins | sample 41926metaG_FD_202084 | JGI IMG/M metagenome (GOLD analysis project Ga0265332, IMG submission 202084) | Rhizosphere microbial communities from Carex aquatilis grown in University of Washington, Seatle, WA, United States - 4-19-26 metaG | ecosystem: Host-associated > Plants > Roots > Rhizosphere...
TGGACGTCCGTTTCATCTGGACCTGGCGCCCGCTCGAGGAGTCGATCGAATCCATCAAGCGGATCGGCTGGTGGACGCCCGACCTCGGCGAATCGCTGCAGCGGCGCCTGTGGGACGCGTTGCAGCGCTTCTTCGCCGACACGCCGCACCTGCGCGTCGATTTCGCCGACATGGTCGCCAACCCGGGCCGCGAAATCGACCGGATGATCGAGTACCTGCAGATCACGCCGGACGCTGCACGGGTTCGTACCGCGGTCGAATCGGTCCGGTACGTAAAGGCCGCCTCCTGATCCTGCCGCTCCGTGGAGCGCTCGCGACGCGGCGGCGGCGGCCTGCGGGCCGGCATTGCGCATTCGCGCGCGCCGCGACCCGCGCATTGACGCATCCGGCCCCAGCCGTGATACGCTGCCGCGCGATGTCTTCGCGGGAGACGTTGCGTACGCACGCCGCCCGCGACCCACGATCCGCACCGGATTTGCGAAAAAGGTGATCCGTTGGCCATGACCCGCGATTCCCGCCCGCTCCCGATCACGGCAATGCGCGACGCCGGCGCGCGATTCCGCCTCGGCGTCCGCGAACGTCCATGAGCAGCGTCGCGCCGATTCCACAGCCGATCGCCACGCTCGACGAGGACGCGTGGGACGACCTTCTCAACTACATCGAGGAGCGCCGCGTCATCCCGATCATCGGGCCCGAGCTCCTCAAGGTCGACACGGAAACCGGGCCGCGGCTTCTCAACGACTGGATCGCCGAGCGGCTGGCGGGCAAGCTCGCGGTCGACACGGCGCGCCTGCCGCAGCCGTACACGCTGAACGACGTCGTCTGCTGGTACCTCTCGTCGCACGGGCGCCGCGAGGAGACGTACACGCGCATCCGCAGCATTCTGCGCGACGCGAACTTCGCGCCGCCGCACGCGCTTCGCCAGCTGGCGCAGATCACCGACTTCGACCTCTTCGTGACGACGACCTTCGACCCGCTGCTGGAGCAGGCGATCAACGCCGAGCGCTTCGGCGGCGCGCAGTCGACCGAGGTCATCGCCTATTCGCCCAATCGCGTCGCCGACCTGCCGTCGGAGCGCGACCGGCTGCAGCGCCCGGTCGTCTATCACCTGCTGGGCCGCCTTTCGGCGTCGCCGACATACGTCATCTCCGACGAGGACACGCTCGAATTCATCTGCGCGCTGCAAAGCGAGCACCTGACGCCGGAACGGCTCTTCCACGAGCTCGAGCACAACCACCTGCTCTTCATCGGCAGCAGCTTCACCAACTGGCTCGCGCGACTCTTCCTGCGCATGGCAAAGCGGCGGCGGCTGTCCGATCCGCGCGACGTCGGCGAGGTGCTGGCCGACAGCCACTCGACCGGCGACGGCCGCCTGATGGGGTTCCTGCAGCAGGTCAGCGTGCGCACGCGCGTCTACAGCGGCGCCGAGAAGTTCGTCGACGACCTGCACCGGCGCTGGACGACGCGCCGCGGCCCCGGCGAGGTCATCCCGCTCGGCACGTCGGCGCAGCGCTTCCTGCCGCCCGAGCGCGAAATGCCGGAGAACGCGGTGTTCATCAGCTACGCGCGCGACGATCTGCCCGCCGTGCAGCGCCTCAAGGCCGGACTCGACGCCGCGGGCATCACGACGTGGTTCGACCTCGAGCGGCTGGAGGGCGGCGACGACTACGACCGCAAGATCCAGCGCAACATCGGCCGCTGCGCATATTTCATCCCTGTGGTGTCGGCGACGACCGAGCGCCGCATGGAGGGCTACTTCCGCCGCGAGTGGAGCTACGCGATCGACCGTGCGCGCAACATGGCCGACGGGTCCGTGTTCATCCTTCCCGTGTGCATCGACGACACCGACGGCGCGAATGCAAGCGTTCCCGACAAGTTCAAGTCGGTCCATTTCACCCGTCTGCCCGGCGGTGAAGTGACGCCCGACTTCGCGGGCCGGATGCGCGACTTCCTCGCGTCGCGCCGGCCATGAGTCCCGACACCGGGGCGACGAACGCCGCCGCGCAGGCGGCGGTCGATGCGGAGCATCCCTGGCTCGGCCTCGCGTCGTTCACCGAGGAGACGCGCGGCTACTTCTACGGCCGCGAGGACGAGGTCGGCGAGCTCGCCCGTCGCGTGCAGCGCAAGCTCCTCACGATCCTGTTCGGCCAGTCGGGCCTCGGCAAGACGTCGATCCTGCGCGCGGGCATCGTGCCGCGGCTGCGTCCGGAAGGCTATTGTCCCGTCTACGTCCGCATCGACTATTCGCCCGACTCGCCGCCGCCGTCCGAGCAGATCAAGCAGGCGATCTTCCGCGAGACGCAGGCGTCGGGCACGTGGTCGCAGCCCGGCTCCGCGGCGAGCGGCGAGTCGCTGTGGGAGTTCCTCCACCACCGCGACGACGTGCTGCGCGACAGGTCGGGCAAGACGCTCATCCCGCTGCTGATCTTCGACCAGTTCGAGGAAATATTCACGCTCGCGCAGAGCGACGACTTCGGCCGCCGCCGCGCCGCGCAGTTCCTCGACGATCTCGCCGATCTCGTCGAGAACCGCGCGCCGAGGGAGCTCGAGGAGCGCATCGACCGCGACGACACCGCTGCGGAGAAGTTCGACTTCGCGCGCGCCGACTACCGGATCCTGATCGCGCTGCGCGAGGACTACCTCGCGCACCTCGAAGGGCTCAAGGGCAAGATGCCCTCGATCACGCAGAACCGGATGCGGCTCGCCAGGATGACCGGCGCGCAGGCGCTTGCGGCCGTGATGAATCCCGGCGGCAAGCTCGTCTCCGAGGAAGTGGCCGCGTCGATCGTCCGTTTCGTCGCGGGCGGCGCCGAGCTTGCGAACGCCGAAGTCGAGCCGTCGCTGCTCTCGCTCATCTGCCGCGAGCTCAACAATGCGCGGCTTGCGCAGGGGCGCGACGAGATTTCCGCCGACCTTCTCGCCGGCTCCCGCGAGACGATCCTCACCGAATTCTACGAACGCGCACTCGCCGATCAGCCCGCGGGCGTGCGCCAGGTGATCGAGGACAACCTCCTCACCGAGTCCGGCTACCGCGAGAGCCTTGCCGAGGAGCGCATCGTCAAGCTGTTCGCCGCCGCCGGAGCACCGGCCGACACGCTGGCGACGCTCGTCAACCGGCGCCTCCTGCGGATCGAGGAGCGGCTCGACGTCCGCCGCGTCGAGCTGACGCACGACGTGCTGTGCGGCGTCGTCAAGGCGAGCCGCGACCTGCGGCTCGAGCGCCTTGCGCGCGACGAGGCCGAGCGCAAGCTGGAGGCCCAGCGCGAGCGCGAGCGCGCGACCCGCGCGGCGCTCGTGCGCGCGCGCAAGATCGCGACGGCGTGCGCAGTGCTCGCGGTGCTTGCACTGGGCAGTGCGGTGTTCGGCTATTTCGGGATGAAGCGTGCGCAGGAGGCCGAGGCGAAAGCCGACGCCACCCGGCACATGGCCGAGCAGGCGCGCGGCGAAGCGGAAAAGCTCATCGTCTATCTGCTCGACGACTTCTACCTCGAGCTCGAGCCCGTGGGACGGCTCGACATCGTCGCCGAGCTCGCGAAGCGTGCCCTCGACTACTACGGCGCGCTGCCGCCGGAGCTTCGCACCGCCGAGACGAATCGCAACCGTGCGCTGGCGCTCGTCCGCTACGGCGCGGTGCTGCGCAATCAGTCGAAGCTCGACGAGAGCCAGAAGGCGCTGTCGGAGGCGGTGGCGGTGCTCACCCAGCTGCGGCAGGACGGCGACACGTCGGAACCGACGACCATCGGCCTCGGCCTCGGACTCATGTCCCAGGCGCGGGTGGCCAGCAGCCTGAACAAGCAGACCGAGCTGGTGCAGCTCGCCACGAAGGGCGTCGACGTGCTGAAGCCGCCGCCGGGTTCGGCGCCGTCGGTACCGTTGCGGCGGGCCTACGGCGGGGCGATGCTCTTCCTCGGCTTCGCGCAGCTCAACATCGAGCAATACGAACAGGCGGTGAAGACGCTGGAAGAAGCGCGCGCGACATTTCGCAGCATCGACGGCCTCGAACTCGACGATCTGTCCGCTGCGGCGGCGTACGCCGAAGCGTCGTCATGGCAGGTGTCGGCGCTGCAGAGCCTGGGCCGCAACGACGACGCCCGGCGCGTGGGCGCCGAAGCGTCCGGCATCGCGGGCAAGGTGCTCGAGCGCCGACCGGGACACATGTCGGCACTGCGGTCGCGGGCGCTCATCGGCGATTCGCTCGGAAACGCCGAATTCGACACCCTTCACCTTGCCAGTGCCCTCGAATTGCTCGACGGGAGCGAGCGCGACTGGGAGGCGATCGTCAGGATCGACCCGACCAATCAGATCGCCTGGAACAATCTCGGAAACGCGCGGCTGCAGAAGGCATGGGTATCGTGGCGGATGGGACGGATCGGCGAAAGCCGGCGGCAGTGGCAAAGCGCACTCGCCGTCGAAAGACAGACGACCTCGTCGCCATTCATTGCCGGCATGCTGTCCATTCCCGCCGGCAACCTCGCCGCCCTCGAGGCCGACACCGGAAACCGGGAGGCTGCAGACGTTGCGCTGGCCAATTACAGGAGACTCGCCCAGCTGACGATCAGCTCGTTCCCGCCGGATTCGTTCCCGCGTTCGGCCATCGGCGAGTTCGGCGTCTTCGGCACCGGCATATTGGCCACCTACGCGATTCCGATCGCGGGAGCGGATTATCAGACCGTGCGGAGCATGGCCGAGCTCTCGATCAGGCGCGGCGAAGCGCTGAAGCCCGGGAACCCGCAGCAGGAAATGCTGAGGAATCGGGGGGTTGGGGCGACCTACGCGGTTCTGGCCGATGCGCTTTTCAACCTCAAGGACTACGCCGCCGCCGATGCCGCCATCAAACGCGCGCTCGACTACCACCGGACGGTCCCGAAACGAACGCTGCAGGATCAGCGCGACGCGAACGACGAGCTGATGCTCGCGGCGGCGATTGCGGCGCGGCTCGGACATGCGGCAGAGGCGCGGCAGATCATCGATCCCGTGCTGAAATTTCACCGCGAACTCTACGCGCGCCGCAACGACGACCTCGGCCAGCATCTGCAGCTGGCGCGGGCATTGTACGTTTCCGCCCTCGCGGCGCCCGAACCGAAGCGATCCGGGGAGCTCAAGGAGGCCGCCGGGATCATCGACGGGCTACCACCCGCGGTGCGGCAGCTGAAAAGCACGATGCTTATCCGCAGCTACATCGCCGACGAACCGAGAGGCCGCTGACGGCGCCGATGGCATCGACGCCGGGAACGATCGACGGCACCGCCATGCGCGAACGTCGGCAACCGACAGACGGCGATATCGGCGTTGCCGCCACGCGCGTTTTCGAGATGCGCGAGCGCTAGGCGTGCACGGCATCCTCCCCGAGCAGGAATCCAGCGCTTCCGGCGAGGCCTGCGCGCGGATCCGCGGCTATCTCGCCCACGGCGCACCGTGGGACGCGTGCGACGCGTTTCGCGCCGCCGTCGTCGCACATGCGACCGACCCCGAGCTCCTGTATTGCGGCGCACTCGCGCACGCCCGCTCCGGCGCAACGCACGAGGCGCATGCGCTGCTCGACCGCGCGCAGTCCGCGGGGCACGCATCGCCGCAGCTGCTGGCGGACATCCTCAGCCTGCGCGGGCGCCTTTGGAAGGACCTGCTGCATCGTACGCCCGACGCACCCGATGCCGCGACGATCGCGCTGCATGCGCGCGACGAATACATGGCCGCGTGGTCGCTGCAGCACGACCCATATCCAGGGATCAACGCAGCCACGCTGGCGCTGCTCGCGGGCGACGCCGGGCCCGCGCGCGAACTTGCGCGCGAGGTCGTGAAGCGCCTGGCGGCGAAGGACGCGCAGCGCGACGCATGGGATCACGCGACCGCGGGCGAGGCCGCGCTGCTCCTGGGAGACGCGGACGCGGCACGTCGGCACTACACCGAGGCCCATGCGCTTGCCGGCGGCGACGCCGGGAGCATCGCGACGATGCGCCGGCAATTGCTGCTGCTCGCCCGCGTGCTGCCCGACGCGGGGGCGATGCTCGACGCGGTCCGCGCCGCCGACGTCGTCGCGTTCACCGGTCACATGATCGATGCGCCGGGGCGCACCGCTCCCCGGTTTCCCGCTTCGCTGGAGCCCGCAGTCGCGGCTGCCGTGCGTGCGTGGATCGCGACGCTCGACCGGCCCGTCTTCTACGGCTCGGCAGCATGCGGCGCCGACATCATCGTCCTCGAAGCCGCGCTCGCCGCCGGCGCGGAAGTGAACGTCGTCCTGCCGTTCGACCGGAAGGACTTCATCGCCAGCAGCGTGAGCATCGGCGGCGAGCGGTGGCTCGCGCGGTTCGAGGCCGCACTGGCCGGAGCCACGCGGATCGTGCCGGCGACCGAGGAGCGCCATCTCGGCGACGACGTTCTCTTCGAGCACGCGGCGCGACTCGTCGACGGGCTCGCCGTGCTGCGTGCGGCGCAGCTGCAGGCCCGCCCGCGCCTGCTGTGCGTCATCGACCCCGCTGCGGGCGGACAGGTCGGCGGCACGCGATCCGCGTTCGAGCGCTGGACGCGGTGCATCGGCGCGCCGGACGTGATCGACCTTGCGGCGCTGCGCGCGAAGGTTCCGATTGAACCAACCGCCATTCGCGCCTCTGCAGCAGACATGCCGGCGGTGCCGGCTGAAGCCGATGCGATCGAAAGCGCAGGGCGCGCGCCGCGGATGCTGAAGACGCTGGTGTTCGCCGATTTCGCGGGGTACAGCCGCGTCCAGGACATCAACGCGGCGCGATTCCAGGGCGAGTTCTGGGCGATCGCCGCGCGGGCGATAGAGTCGTCGGCGGTGAAGCCGGCGTTCGCCAACACGTGGGGCGACGGACTTTTCGTCGTGTTCGACGAGGCTCCCGCCGGTGCGGCGTTTGCGCTGGCGCTGTCCGATGGCATGCATGCCGCCGACTGGGCGGCGCTCGGGCTGCCGGCCACGAGCCAGATCCGGATCTGCCTGCACGCCGGCCCGGTGTACTGCGCGTTCGATCCGGTGATCGGCCGGGACAATTACTTCGGCGCGTCGGTGACGCGTGCCGCACGCATCGAGCCCATCACGCCTCCCGGCACGGTGTTCGCGAGCGAAGCGTTTGCAGCAACGCTCGCGGCGTCGGGCGACACCGATTTCGTGCCCGAATACGTGGGACGCGTCGGCCTCGCGAAGGGCTACGGCGAGTCGCGCGTCTACCGGCTGTCGCGGCGCTGAGCGTTTGCGCATCGGCGCGACGCGAGCAGCGCCGCAGGGAACCGCCCGCGAAGAACTCGCCGCTCAGCCCTGGGTGCGCAGCAGCTCGCGGATGTCGTGCGTGAAGACGTCGGGACCCTGCCCGTAGCCGACGTAGAGACGGAGCCGCCCCTGCGCATCGAAGACGAAGGTGCCCGCGCTGTGGTCCATCGTATAGGTCGACGGCGTCGCCCCGGGCTGCTTCTGGTAGACGACCTTGAATTCCTTCGCCGTGCGCGCGGTGGCTGCCGCATCGCCGTAGAGCCCGACGAACGACGGGTCGAACGCGGGAACATAGTTCCTGAGGAGCTCGGCAGTGTCGCGCTCCGGATCGATCGTCGCGAACAGCACCTGCACCTTCGTCGCGTCGGGACCGAGACGCTGCATGACCTCGGCGAGCTCGGTCAATGTCGTCGGGCAGACGTCCGGGCACTGCGTGTAGCCGAAGAACAGCACGACGACCTTGCCGCGATAGTCGGCGAGCGTGCGCGCCTTGCCGGTATGGTCGGTCAGCGCGAAGTCCTTGCCGAACGTCGTGCCGGTCACGTCGGAGGCCATGAACTTCGGCGCATCCGGCGAGCAGCCCGCCGCGAGCGCGCAGGCGCCGACGAGGAGAAGGCGGCGAAGGGATGCGATCATGGCTCGGGCCGCGGGATGGCGCGGGCCGTGCTGCCCGCGCCGCGCGTCGTCAGAGATAGTGGTCGACCAGGAGCGCCATGAAGAGCGCCGCGAGATAGGTGATCGAGTACTTGAACGTCGCGCGCGCAAGCTCGACGCTGTAGTCGCGGTAGAGCTGCACGGCGTAGAGCAGGAACAGCCCGCCCAGCCCGAGCGCCGCTGCCAGATAGAGAAAGCCGCTCATCCGGATCGCGAACGGAAGGAGCGACACGGCGAGCAGCGCGACCGTGTAGAGCACGATCATGAGGCGCGTGTAGCGCGAGCCGTGCGTGACCGGCAGCATCGGCAGGCCCGCCTTGGCGTAGTCCTGCGTCCGGTAGAGCGCCAGCGACCAGAAGTGCGGCGGCGTCCACACGAAGATGATGAGGAACAGGAGGAGCGCCTCGGGGGCGACGTCGTTGGTGACCGCGGCCCAGCCCAGCACCGGCGGCATCGCGCCGGACGCGCCGCCGATCACGATGTTCTGCGGCGTCGCGGGCTTCAGGAGGACGGTGTAGACGATCGCGTAGCCGACGAAGGTCGCAAGCGTCAGCCACATCGTCAGCGGATTGACAAACCGGTAGAGCACCCACAGTCCCGTGCCGCCGACGACGCAGGCGAACACGAACGTCGGCAGCGACGTCAGCTCGCCGGCCGGTAGCGGCCGGCGGCGCGTGCGCGCCATCAGCCCATCAATCTGCTGCTCGACGAGACAGTTGATCGCGGCTGCGGCGCCGGCGACAAGCGCGATGCCGAGGGTGCCGAACACGACCGGACCCGCCGGCGGGATCCCGGGAACGGCGAGGAACATGCCGATGACGGCGACGAAGACGATGAGCGACACGACCCGCGGCTTGGTCAGCGCGAGGAACTGGCGCAGGCGGATTTCGGTCCGGGCGAGCGCGGTCATGGCGAGGGGAGCGAGGCGGGCATCGTTTGCAGGCCCGGGACATGCCGGGCGACCTCGAATTTTATCACCGAAGCGCCGTCAACTCAGCCGATCGACGACGCACGCAGCAGGCGCCCGAGATCGGTCGCCATCCGCTTGATGTCGGGGTCCGCCGGAAAATGGAGCACGAGGTTGCCGAGCGGATCGACGATGTAGATGCCGGTCGCGCCTCGGGGCAGGCGGGCCAGCATCGCAGCCGTCGCCTGCGCGACGACAAGCCCCGGGTGCTGCGCGAGAACGTCGGGCGCGGGCGCAACGTCCGGACCGGCCAGCAGCACGCGCACGACGCGATCCTGCTCCCTGCCCTGCATCGTGCGCGCCTGCCGCGTCGCGTAGAGATCGCGCGCGCACGCCGCCTCGCACGCGCCCGCGCTGACGGTTACGAACGCCCAGCGCCCGTGCAGATCGGAGAGCGCGAACGGCGCACCCGCGGGCGTGCTCCCGGTGATCGCAGGCGCCGGAACGGCCAGCAGCGTGCCGTAGTTCGCCGCCGCCTCGCGCGGATAGAAATAGTAGATCGTGTACGACGCGATGATCGGCGCGAGACACACCGCGGCGATCAGGAAGAGCGTCACGCGGCCGCGGCGAGCAGCGCGAGCCTCTTCCGGTGAAGCGGGCGGAACGTCACGCATCGGATTTCCCGCGGCGAAAGCGGAAGTAGAGCCACAACCCCGCGGCGAGCGCCGCGAACGCATACCACTGCATCATGTAGATCCTGTGCATTTCGATGCCGAAATCGGGGGCGGGCCAGTCGCGGACCAAGTCGTCGCCGACGCCCGAAGAAGCGGTCTCCTCGATCACGACCGGGAGCACCGGGACGCCCGACGCCGCCGCGAAGCGCGCGGGGTCGAGGTTCTGCCGCACGGGACCGGTCGCCGTGTCGCGCTCGAGCTCGAGATAGCCGCGCGGCGGGATCGCGATGCGGCCGACGACCGTGACGGCGCCCTGCGGCGGCGCCGCCGCGGGCAGCACGCTGCGCGAGGCGCCCTGCGCGACCCAGCCACGGTCGACCAGCACCGTGCGGCCGTCCTGAAGCGTCAGCGGCGTCACGACGTGATAGCCGACGCGTTCGTCGTGCACCCTGTTGTCGACGAGAATCTGCCGCGTGGCGTCGAACGATCCTGCCGCGCTCACGTGCCGATAGCGCAGCGCGGTCCAATCCGCGGTGTCGGGAAGGAGGTCGAGCACGAGCGGCGGCGCCAGCGCAGCCGCGTCCTCCTGCGCGCGCAGCGCCTCCTTCTCGTGCATGCGGCGCTGCTGCCACTGGCCGGCGGCGACGAACACGGCGATGCCGACGACGGTCGCGAGCGTCGGCAGCACGCGTCGGGCAAGGTGCCGATGCGGTGGCGTCACCGGGTCCGATCGGTTTGGCATGGACCGCGACATCCTCTACACTCGGCGTTCGACCACGGAAGTCCCATGAAGATCATCGTCGTTGCGGCATTGATTGCCGTCGTTGCCAGCCTGCTCTCGGCGCTGTACTACCTCTATCGCGATCGCGGCCAGGGAACGCGAATGGTGCGGATGCTCGCGATTCGCGTCGGACTGTCGATGGGGCTCGTCGCGTTCCTCGTGATCTCGTACTACATGGGCTGGATCGGTCCGCAGGGGCTGCGCTAGGTCCGGCCTGTTCCGGTGCCGGAGCGAAAAGGCCGCGCGAATTGCGCGGCCTCTTTCTTTCGCTGCGGCAGGCGCTACCGTCAGAGCCAATAGACCAGCACGAAGAGCATCAGCCAGACGACGTCGACGAAGTGCCAGTACCACGCCGCCGCCTCGAAGCCGAAGTGGTGGTCCGGCGTGAAGTGGCCGCGCATGATCCGCACCAGCATCACGGTCAGCATGATCGCGCCGATAGTCACGTGTGCGCCGTGGAAGCCCGTCAGCATGAAGAACGTGGAGCCGTAGACGCCCGTCGACAGCTTGAGGTTGAGCTCGGTGTACGCGTGGTGGTATTCGAAGCCCTGGAAGAACAGGAACGTGGCGCCCAGCGCGATCGTCGCGAAGAGCCACAGCTTCAGCGGCGTGCGGTGATCGGCCTTCAGCGCGTGATGCGCCATCGTGATCGTGAAGCCCGACGACAGCAGGATGATAGTGTTGAGGAGCGGGATGCCGATCGCGCCCATCGGCGTGAACTGCTCCTTGATGTACGGGCCGACCGTCGGCCAGCCGGCCGTGTAGTCGGGCCACAGCAGCTTCGATCCGAGGCTCCCGAGATCCGGCACGGAAAGGTTGCGGATGTAGAAGAGCGCGCCGAAGAACGCCGCGAAGAACATCACCTCGGAGAAGATGAACCAGCTCATGCTCCAGCGGAACGAGAGGTCGACCTTCCGGTTGTACAGGTGGCCTTCCGATTCGCCGATCACCGCGCCGAACCAGCCGAACAGCATCACGAGCAGGATGCAAAAGCCGATCGCGCAGAGCCACGGTCCCGCCGGAATGCTGTTGACCCACAGCGCCGCGCCGAACGCGAGGAAGAGGAGCGCGAGCGAGCCGGTGACCGGCCAGTGCGACGGCTGCGGGATGAAGTAATACGGCTTTGCGCCGGTGTCTGCTGCGCTCATCTCAAATGACCTCTTTCACGTCGGGCGGGCGCCGTCGCCGGCGGCCCGCCATTGGGATTATGTCCTGCCCGCACCTTCGATTTCGAAGAACGTGTACGACAGCGTGATCGTCGCGACGTCGCGCGGCAGGTGCGGGTCGACCACGAACACGACCGGCATCTGGCGCCGCTCGCCGGGTGCCAGCGTCTGCTGCGAGAAGCAGAAGCACTCGAGCTTCCTGAAATACTGCGCGGCATCGGGCGGCCCGTAGCTTGGTATCGCCTGGCCCGTCATCGTGCGGTCGGTGGTGTTGACGATCTCGAACATCGCCTGCCGCACTTCGCCAGGGTGGACGCCGATGATCGGCTCCATCGGCCGGAACGTCCACGGCAGCTTGCGCACGTTGGAATCGAATTCGATGCGCACCGTGCGCGCGGTGTCGACCTGCGTGTTGCGGACCTCGTCGGCACGGTCGATGTTGCGGAGGCCGGTCGCCTCGCAGATCTTCGCGTAGAACGGCACCAGCGCGTAGCCGAAGCCGAACATCGCGAGCGCGATGGTGCAAAGCTTCACGAGCAGCGCGCGATTGGCCTGCCGCCGCACGGCCGCGTCCGGCACCGATGTTTCTCCGGCGCTCATGCGTGAGGGCTCCCGTCGGACGGCGATGCCGCGCCGCGACCGTCCGCCGTCGTTTGCTTCCGGGCGTCCCGGCCCGGGCGGAGATTGCGTCCGATCGCGACGACGAGAAACAGCAGCACCGCGCTGCCGATCACCGCGATGCCGGTCGTCGCATCGGCAACGAAATGCGTGGCGATCACGCCAAAGAAGAAGACGAGCGCGATCGACAGCAGCGTCAGCCCCGTGCGCCGGTTCGCGGCCTTGAGCTGCGCCGCGGCGGAGGTATCGTGACTTCCGGTGTCGATCATTGTCGTTCGGGAGTCCGATCCATCCGGACCGTCCGGATCCATGTCACTTGACGACGGGAGGCGTCTCGAACGTGTGGTAGGGCGCGGGCGACGGCACCGTCCATTCCAGCGTGTCGCCGCCGTCCCACGGCTTTGCCGGCGCCTTCGCGCCCTTGCCCATGATGCACTTCAGCACGGCCCACAGGAAGATGAGCTGGGAGGCGCCGAACCAGAACGCGCCGATCGACGCAACCATGTTCCAGTCGGCGAACTGCTGCGGATAGTCGGGAATGCGGCGCGGCATTCCGGCGAGGCCGAGGAAGTGCATCGGGAAGAACGTGACGTTGAACGAGATCATCGACGACCAGAAATGCACCTTGCCGAGCTTCTCGTCGTACATCGTGCCGGTCCACTTCGGGATCCAGTAGTAGACGCCGCCGAAGAACGCGAACAGGCTGCCCGCCACCATCACGTAGTGGAAGTGGGCGACGACGTAGTAGGTGTGGTGCAGGTCGATGTCGATCGGAACGATCGCGAGCACGAGGCCGGTGAAGCCGCCGAGCGTGAACAGGAACAGGAAGCCGATCGCGAAGAGCATCGGCGTCTCGAACGTCATCGACCCCTTCCACATCGTCGCGACCCAGTTGAACACCTTCACGCCGGTCGGCACCGCGATCAGCATCGTCGCGTACATGTAGAACAGCATCCCGGCGGTCGGCAGGCCGGTCGTGAACATGTGGTGCGCCCACACGATGAACGACAGGATCGCGATGGCCGCGACCGCGTACACCATCGACGCGTAGCCGAACAGCGGCTTCCGCGCGAACGTCGGGATGATCTGCGAGATGATCCCGAAGGCCGGCAGGATGACGATGTACACCTCGGGATGGCCGAAGAACCAGAACACGTGCTGGAACAGCACCGGGTCGCCGCCGCCCGCCGCGTTGAAGAACGACGTGCCGAAGTGGCGATCGGTGAGGAGCATCGTCACCGCGCCCGCGAGCACCGGCATCACCGCGATCAGCAGGTACGCGGTGATGAGCCACGTCCAGCAGAACAGCGGCATCTTCATCAGCGTCATCCCCGGCGCGCGCAGGTTGAGGATCGTCGTGATGATGTTGATCGAGCCCATGATCGACGACGCGCCCATGATGTGGACGGCGAAGATCGTGAGGTCCATGCCCATGCCCGCCTGGACCGTCAGCGGCGGATACATCGTCCAGCCGCCGGCGGCGGCGCCGCCCGGCACGAACAGCGACGCGATCAGCAGGATCGCGGCCGGCGGGAGCAGCCAGAAGCTCCAGTTGTTCATCCGCGCGAACGCCATGTCCGGCGCGCCGATCATCAGCGGGATCATCCAGTTCGCGAATCCGACCGCGGCGGGCATGATCGCGCCGAACAGCATGATGAGCCCGTGCAGCGTCGTCATCGAGTTGAAGAACTCGGGGTTGACGATTTGCAATCCCGGCTTGAAGAGCTCCGCACGGATCGTGAGCGCCATGATGCCGCCCACGATGAACATCGTGAACGAGAACCACAGGTACATCGTGCCGATGTCCTTGTGGTTGGTCGTCGTGATCCAGCGCATGATCCCGGCCGGGTGGTGCGCGTGGTCGTCGTGACTGTGGCCGTAGCCCGGCGCGACATCGTGGGAAACGCTGCTCATTGCGTGCTCCTGGACTGGATCTCTTGCACTGGCCGCGGGTCCTAGGACCGCGCCGCCTTGATTTCGGACGGCTGCACAGCCTCGCCGGTCTTGTTGCCCCAGCTGTTGCGCGTGTACGTGATCACGGCGGCGAGGTCGATGTCGGACAGCGACTTGAATCCGACCATCGCCGTCGGCTTGCCGTCGCGGACGACACCATTCAGCTCGGTCTTGATCTGTTCCGCCTTCGGCCCGGTGACGACCTTGGAGCCGTCGAGCGCGGGGAACGCGCCCGGGACGCCCTTGCCGTTCGCCTGGTGGCAGGCGACGCAGTTCGCCGTGAAGACCTTCTCGCCGCGCGCGACGAGGTCGGCAAGCGCCCACACCTTGTTCGGGTCATCGCCGGCGGCCGCCGCCTGCTTCTTCTGCGCATCGACCCACTTCGCGTAGTCGTCCTTCGACACGACCTCGACGACGATCGGCATGAATCCATGCTCCTTGCCGCAGAGCTGCGAGCACTGGCCGCGATAGGTGCCGATCTTGTCGGCGCGGAACCATGTGTCGCGCACGAAGCCGGGAATGCCGTCGAGCTGCACCCCGAAGGCCGGCATGAAGAAGCCGTGGATCACGTCGCCGGCGGTGACGAGCAGCCGGATCTTCGAGTCGACGGGCACGACCATCGGATGGTCGACCTCGAGGAGGTAGTTCTCGCCCTTCGGCGCGCGGTTCTCGATCTGGTCGAGCGGCGTCGAGAGGCTGGAATAGAAGCCGAAGCCTTCCTGCAAGTAGTCGTAGTTCCATTTCCACTGGTACCCCGTGACCTTGACGGTCACGTCCGGCGCCGCAGTGTCCTTCATCGCAAGGATCGTCTTCGTCGCGGGAAACGCCATGAACAGCAGGATCAGGAACGGAATGATCGTCCAGATGATCTCGACGGTCGTGTTCTCGTGGAACTGCTGCGCCGTATGCCCGACCGATTTCCGGTGCTTGAAGATCGAGTAGAACATCACGCCGAAGACGCCGATGAAGATAACGACGCACACCCAGAAGATGAACGAGTGCAGGTCGTACATCTGCTGCGCGATCGGCGTGACCGGCGGCTGCAGGTTGTATTCCAGTTCCGCGTGCGCAGCGCCGGGCGCGGCAAGCGCCAGCGCAGCGGCGGTCAATGTGCGCCGGCGGCCGGCCTTGGATTCGTTGCGAACCATGCTTCCCTCGATCACGTCCTGCGTTTTCCGTCGTTCGTGCCCGGCACCCATGCGCGGCGTCGCGCGCGAAGCGGCGGGGCGGACCGGGGCAGGAAATCCTGCGTTCCGGCGCGAATCGCGCACTCTACCGCGACCGCGCGGGCAAAAGGATGGAATCGGGACGGATTCGGCCGGCGCCGGTCCACGGGGATCGGCACGCGGCGTTCCGACCGAGAATCAATCCCGCCGCGCCGGACTGCTGCAAAAGGCGCGAAATCTTAGCATGGATCAAGACCGTGTCCAAAGATTCATGTTTTCGCGCGGGCGCGATGGTGCGCGTCACCCGAACGCCGACCAACCGAACGCGGCGCGCAGCGCGCGCGCGTCGAGTGGCGGCGCCGCGCCAGGCGCCCACGGACAATCGGCGACGAGTGGCGCCGGCAGCATCGCCGCGAGCGTAGCGATGCTCTCGTCGGCCGCCTCCATCGCGGGATCGATCCGGTTCGCGACCCAGCCCCCCAGCACGAGGCCGCGGGCGCCGATCGCCAGCGCCGAGAGGCGCGCATGATTGAGGCAGCCGAGCCGCACGCCGACGACGAGCAGCACCGGCAGCGAGAGCGCGCAGGCGATGTCCAGCATGTCGTGGCGCGCGTCGAGCGGCACCATCGCGCCGCCCGCGCCCTCGACGACGACCACGTCCGCCTGCGCCGCAAGACGCCGGTACGCCGCGGCAATCGTCGCGAGTTCGATGGCGACACCCTCCCGTGCGGCGGCGACGTGCGGCGCGATCGCGGCACGGAGCGCGTAGGGATTCACATCGATGTGCGCGGCCGCGACGTTGCCGGCCGCGAGGAGTTCGGCGACATCCGCGTTCGTCGCAAGGTCGCGCTCGACGCCCGCCGCGACCGGCTTCATGCCGACAGCTCTGGCGCCCCGCAGGGCGAGCGCGCGCAGCAGCGCGGCGGCGACGCGTGTCTTGCCGACGCCGGTGTCGGTTCCGGTCACGAAGATGCCGCGCGTCGCGATCGGCGTTGCGCCTGCAGCGGGCATCGTCAGCGCCTGCGCTCGAGCGTAACGATCGCGTGCCCCTCGGGCGTGCGGGTCGGCGCCGCCTTCCATGCGTGGCCGTAGATCACTTCGAAGGTTGCGCTCGTGCGGCCCTCGGGCTCCATGCGCTTCGCGTCGAGCGCCTCCAGGGCTTTTCGCCAGCGGGCGCGCCCCATCAGCCCGCGCGCCCGTCCGCGCGCCGCATTGGTCGCGCCGATCGCCTTGAGATCACGCAGCATCGCGAGCGCGTCCGGATAGGTGAGCGTCATGTATTCCATCTGCATCACCGGGTCCGCGAATCCCGCACCGACCAGCATGTCGCCGATGTCGTGCATGTCGGCGAAGCGGCCGACGTGCGGGTGCGCGTCGACGCGCGCGAACGCCGCGCGGACTTCCTTCAGCGTGTCGGGGCCGAACGTCGTGAAGCTGAAGAGGCCGCCGACCGCCAGCACGCGGTGGCATTCGGCGATCGCGCGCGGCAGATCGGGCAGCCATTGCAGCGTCGCATTGCTCCATACGAGGTCGAAGGTGCCCGGCCGGAACGGCAGCGCACCGAGATCGCCGCAGACGAAATCGGGCGGCGCGCCCGCGCCGCCGCGCAGCGGCGCCAGCAGCCGGCCCAATGCGGACCGTCCTCCACGCGAACGCGCAACCGCGACGCCGAGCATCGGAACGGCAAGATCCAGCGCGACCCGGCGCGCGTCCGGATACCGCGTGGCAAGTTCCGCGAGCGCTCCGCCGGTGCCGCACCCCGCGTCGAGCACTGCGCGCGGGGCGAGCCGCACGACGTCGAGCCGTTCCGCCATGCGTGCGCCGATCTCCTTCTGCAGCACCGCAGCGCCGTCGTAGGTCGTCGCAGCGCGCGCAAATGCCCGCCGCACGGCCCGCGCGTCGGGAGCGAGGCTGTCCGCCGGCGGACGCTCATCGGCCATCGAGGAACGCCTCTACGGCGGCGCCGAAGGCGTCTGGATGGGAAAGGAAAGGTGCGTGCGCAGCGCCGTCGATTCCGACGAAGCGCGCATTCGGCATGTTGGCGGCCAGCCAGCGGCCCGCGCCCGGCGGCGTCAGCACGTCGCGCTCGCCGGAGATCACCAGCGAGGGCTGCGCAACATTCGCGATTCCGGCGCGGAGGTCGGTCGTCGCCAGAACGGCAAGCGCCTCGGTCAGCATCTGCGGCGACGGCTCCCCGCGCGCGAAGAGATCGTGCCGCAGCAGTGCAAGCGCCGCGCGGCCGTGCTCGCTGCCGTGGATCTGCAATGCGAGGAAGCGCTGGATCGTGAGCTTCCATGCGACCGAGAGCTCGTCGCCGAAGCGCTGCAGCGTCGCTTCGGTCATCGCATGCGGCCAATCGGATGCTGCGACGAAACGCGGCGACGTGCAGACGAGCACCAGGCGCGCGACGCGCGCTGGGCGCAGCTGCGCCCAGCGCAGCGCCAGCTGGCCGCCGAGCGACCAGCCGAGAATCGTCAGCGGCGGCGCATCGGCAAACGCGGCATCGAGAGCCGTCACGACCGCATCGAGCGTGAACGGAAGCATCGGCGCGCTGCGGCCATGCCCGGGCAGATCGACGGCGTGCACGCGGTGGTGCTGCGCGAGCCGGGAAACGAGCGGCCCCCAGGTGCCGGCGTGCAGCGCCCAGCCGTGCAGCAGCACGATCGGCGCTCCGGCGCCGACCGACTCGATGGACAGCGGCGCGCTCATGCGCGCGGATCGCCGACGCCGCTCGATGCGAGGTCGGCGAGCGCGTCGACGAGCGCATCGACGTCTGCGGTCGTGTGCGCCGCGCTGAGCGAGACGCGCAGGCGCGCGGTGCCGACGGGCACCGTCGGCGGGCGGATCGCCGGCACCCAGAATCCGCGCTGCCACAGCGCTTCGGCGAGCGCGCTGGCGGCGGCATTGTCGCCGACGAAAATCGGCTGGATCGGCGTCGACGAATCGCCAAGCCTCCACGGCAATGCAGCAGCGCGTTTGCGCCAATGGGCGATCAGGCGCGCGAGATGCGTGCGGCGCGCGTCGTCGTCGCGAATCAGCGCCAGCGCGGCGCGGGTCGCCTCCGCGAGCAGCGGGGGCGCCGCCGTCGTGTACAAATACGATCGCGCCGTCTGTGCAAGCGTGTCGATGACCGCCGGGTGGGCGACGACGAAGGCGCCTGCGACGCCCGCCGCCTTGCCGAGCGTCCCCATCGCGACGATGCGCTCGGAGCGCAGGCCAAAATGGGCGAGCGTGCCGCGTCCCTCGCCGAGCACACCGAAGCCATGCGCGTCGTCGACGACGAGCCACGCGTCGAATTCGTCGGCGAGCGCGAGGAGCTCGGGCAATGGTGCGATGTCGCCGTCCATGCTGAACACGGCGTCGGTCGCGATCAGCCGGCGCGCGGCCGGCGTGCCCGCGAGGCGCGAACGCAGCGCCGCGACATCGCCGTGCGCATAGCGGACGAACCGCGCGCGCGACAGGAGCGCGCCGTCGTTGAGGCATGCGTGATTCAACCGATCCGCGAAGATCGCGTCGCCGCGACCGGCGAGCGCGGTCAGGATGGCAAGGTTGGCGAGATAGCCCGACGAAAAGGTGAGCGCCCGCACGATTTCGCCGGGACGCACGAACGCCGCGATTTCCGTCTCGAGCGCGTCGTGCGCGCTCGCGTGGCCGCAGATGAGGTGCGACGCACCGGCGCCCACACCCCAATGCCCGACGGCATCGCGCGCCGCTGCGGCTACCGCGGAATGGTTCGCGAGGCCGAGGTAGTCGTTGCTCGCGAATGCGACGACTTCGCGGCCGCCGACGACAACGCGCGCACCCTGCGCCGACGCGACACTGCGCCGCGAGCGCGCGAGACCTGCGGCCGCGCGCGCGGCAAGATCGCGCTCGAGGGTTGCGATCAGCGTCGGCACCGGGACGGCAGGCACATCGGGCGGCAAGGGGCCGCTCGCAGCAGCCTCAGCCGACGACTGCGAGACCGAGCTTCGCGAAAAGCGCCTGGTCGGCATCGGCGTCCGGATTGCCGGTGGTCAGGAGCCGCTCGCCGTAGAACACCGAGTTGGCGCCCGCGAGAAAGCACAGCGCCTGCACCGCTTCGCCCAGCTCGCGCCGGCCCGCCGAAAGCCGGACCATCGCCTTCGGCATCGTCAGCCGCGCGACTGCGATCGTGCGGACGAATTCGAGCGGGTCCAGCGCCGCATCACCCGCAAGGCGCGCGTGCAGCGGCGTGCCTTCGACCTGCACCAGGTGATTGATCGGCACGGATTCGGGATACGGATCGAGGTTGGCAAGCTGGGCGACGAGCCCCGCGCGCTGACGCCGCGACTCGCCCATCCCTACGATGCCGCCGCAGCACACCTTCATCCCGGCGTCGCGCACGCGGGCAAGCGTGTCGAGGCGGTCCTGGTAATCGCGCGTCGTGATCACGTCGCCGTAGAACTCCGGCGCCGTGTCGAGGTTGTGGTTGTAGTAGTCGAGGCCGGCGGATTTCAGCGCCTCGGCCTGCCCGTTCTTCAGCATGCCGAGCGTGCAGCAGGTCTCGAGGCCGAGCGCCTTCACCGCGCGCACCATGTCCTGCACCGGCGCGAGATCGCGCTCTTTGGGTCCTCGCCACGCGGCGCCCATGCAGAAACGCGACGCGCCGCGCGCCTTCGCATCGGTCGCGGCAGCCACGACCTCCTGCAGCGTCGCGAGCGGCGCTTCGGCGACATTCGTGTGGTAGCGCTTTGCCTGCGGGCAGTAGCCGCAGTCCTCGGGGCAGCCGCCCGTCTTGATCGACATCAGCGTCGACAGCTGAAGCCGGTTCGGCGCGTGATGCTCGCGGTGCGCCTGCTGCGCGCGGAACATCAGCTCCGGAAATGGAAGCTCGAACAGCGCCTCGATCGCGTCGACGGTCCAGCGCTCGCTCCTCGGCGCCGCGGTCAGGTGCGGCGCGGGCGCGCCGCATTCGATGACGATCGTACCTTCGGCCGATGGCATTGCGCAGTGGATCCCGGTAGCTTGAGGGCAGGTCGCGTCGCGGAAGTCGAACCTGCTCCACGACTACAATCGAGGTCGAGTGTCGAGGCACATTCCGATGTTGTCAATTAACTTCGCGAAAGCATTTGACAGCGACGCATGGCGCCGCGTCCGCGACGGCGCGCGCGCGACCCTGCCGCAATGGTGTGCGCTTTGCGTGGCCGACGCCGGCGGTGCGCTGCTCTGCGACGCATGCGCCGCCGCGCTGCCCGTGCTGCCGCAGGCGTGCCCGGTGTGCGCCCTGCCCGCCGCGGGCGCCGTCCCATGCGGCGCGTGCCTCGCACACGCACCTCCGTTTGCGGCAACGATCGCCGCCTTCGCGTACGCGTTTCCGGCGGATCGCCTGCTCCAGGAGCTGAAGTACGGCGGCCGCCTCGCGCTCGCCGACTGGGCCGGCAGCGCGCTCGGGGGTGTCGTCGAACGCGCGCTCGCCGCGCGCCAGCCGCCGGAGCGTCCCGATTGCGTCGTCGCGCTGCCGCTCGGGCGCGGCCGCCAGCGCCAGCGCGGCTTCAACCAGGCGCAGGAAATCGCCGTGCGCGTTGCCGGCGGCGTCGGACTTCCGACGCTGCGCGCCCTCACGCGCACCGCCGAAACGGCGCCGCAATCGGACCTGTCGTGGTCCGGGCGCGCCGCCAACATTCGCGGCGCGTTCGCCGCAGGACCTGGGGTCCGCGGCCTGCGCATCGCCGTCGTCGACGACGTGATGACCACGGGCGCGACGCTCGCCGAGGCCGCGCGCACGCTGCTGCGTGGAGGTGCGCAGCGGGTCGAGTGCTGGGTGGTCGCACGAACGCTGCGCGAAGGCGGAGCATGAGCGGGCGCAATGCAAACGAGGCGACGCACCCATTTGCGGTGGTGCTGGTGCATCCGGAAATTCCGCCCAACACGGGAAACGTCATCCGGCTCACGGCGAATGCGGGCGCCGAGCTTCATCTCGTCCGGCCGCTCGGGTTCCGGATGGAGGACAGGGAGCTGAAGCGCGCCGGTCTCGATTATCACGAGTACGCGCGGGTCAGCGTGCATCACGACTTCGCCGCCTGCCGCACGGCGCTCGCGGCGCCGCCGGCGCGCCGATGGTGGGCGTTCACCACCGAAGGCTCGCAGTCGCTGTTCGACGTCCGTTTCGCGCCGGGCGACGTGCTGACCTTCGGCAGCGAGACGCGGGGCTTGCCGCCGGAGGTGATCGGCACCTTCGCGCCGGAGGCGCGGCTGCGCATTCCGATGCGCGCGCAGGTGCGCAGCCTCAACCTGTCGAATGCGGTCGCCATTGCCGTGTACGAGGCCTGGCGCCAGACGGGGCTCGCAGGCGGCGTCTGATCCGCGGCGGCGCGAATGCGCGCCGCGCGACCAGCCGCGCTCAGGGTGTGCAGAGGGTCGTGGCCGAAGGTTGACGCGCGAAGTTGCCCAGCGACGCCCCGCGACGTCCGGTGCCGCTCAGTGACCTTCCGGCCGCGGCTCGCGCTTCAAGAGCGCCTCGACGGCAGCGCGCGGCGGCAGGCCGCCGCGCAACACCCGCCACACCGCGTCGCAGATCGGCATGTCGACGCCGTGGTGCGCGGCGAGCCGGTGCAGCGCTTCGGCGGCGCCCACGCCTTCGGCCACGTGACCGATCCCGGCAAGTGCGGCGTCGAGACTCATCCCGCGAGCGAGCGCCAAACCGACGCGCCGGTTGCGCGACAGATCGCCCGTGCAGGTCAGCACGAGATCGCCGAGACCGGCGAGGCCCATCAGCGTCTCGCGCCGGGCGCCGAGCGCTTCGGCGAGACGGCTCGTCTCGGCAAGTCCGCGGGTGATGAGCGCCGCGCGCGCGTTGTTGCCGAAGCCAAGTCCATCGCTCGCGCCGGCGGCGATCGCCAGCACGTTCTTCACCGCGCCGCCGACTTCCACGCCCGCAATGTCGTCGCTCTCGTAGGCGCGCAGCGTGTCCGCTCGAAGCAGCGCGGCGACATGCGCGGCGAGCGTGTCGTCGGTCGCCGCCACCGCAACGGCGGTCGGCAGCCCGCGCGCCACTTCCTCGGCGAAGCTCGGCCCCGAGATCACACCCACCGGCGCGGGCCAGCGCGGCGCGATCACCTGGTGCGCGAGTGCCGCGCCCGCCGGAAATTCGGCCGACACGGGGACCGCGAGAATCCCCTTCGAAAGCCATACGAGCGGGCTCGTAGCCCCCGCCGCGGCGAGGCGGTGCACGACGTCCTGCAGGCCCGCGATCGGCGTCGCCGCGACGAGCAGCTCCGCGTCCGCGGCGGCCCCGATCGCCGCCGTCACGGCAAGCGCGGCCGGGAGATCGAAGCCCGGAAGATAGCGCGCGTTCGCGCGCGCCGTGTCGAGCAGCGCCGCCTGTGCGCCGTCGCGCGCCCAAAGCGTCACGCGAATGTCCGAGCGTCGGGCAAGATGGGCGGCGAGCGCGGTGCCCCATGCGCCGGCGCCCAGCACGGCAATCGACGTCGTCATCGGCAGGCGATCATCCTGCGGGCGCGCGCTTCGAACAGCAGCCGCCGGAATTCATCGAATCAGAGGCCGAACACCTGCGTGATCCGCACGAATCCGGTCTGCCCGTCCTGGTGCTTCACCTTGACCCACCCGGGCATCGAGGCGGCAGCCGCCGACGTCAGCGGCTCGCCCAGCTCCAGCAGGACGCCCGGCTCGGCACGGAACACGAGCGGGGCCTTTTCGTCGGCGCTTGCGCGCACTTCGGCGAACGGCGCGCGGACGAGCAGCATCCGCTTGTCCGCCAGCGCCTTCTTCTCGACCCAGCCGAACGTTCCGTCCGCGTCCTTGACCTTCACCCAGCCTTCGACGGGAACGATCACCTCGAGCGGCGTGTCGTGGCCGAGGATGAACAGCGGCCGCGCCTTCTGCGACGGCGCGTCGTAGAGGATGACCGCGGCATCGGCGACCGACCGGTAATCGGCGGCGTCCGCGATGCCGGACGCGAGCACACACGATGCCAGCGCGGCGAGCACAACCAACGGCGATGCCCGCACCACGGCCGGGCCCGACGCCGCGCGCCGCGGCGCGCGCGGAGCGACGACGCCCGATGCCGCGCGCACGCTCATCGCCGAACCGTCAGTTGACGGCCGCGGTGGCCGGCGCCTGCGCGCTCGACTGCGCGAGCTGCTGCTGATAGAGCGCCTCGAAATTGATCGGCGCGAGGTGCACCGGCGGGAATCCCGCCTTGGTCACGGCGTCGGCGATCGTCTCGCGGACGTACGGAAACAGCACGTTCGGGCAGTTCACCGCCATCACCGGCTGCAGGTGCTCCGCAGGGATGTTCTTGATCGTGAAGATGCCGGCCTGCGACGCCTCGATCAGGAACAGCGTCTTGTCCGCCGCTTTTGCCGTCATCGTGACCGTGAGCACGCATTCGTAGGTATCGTCGTCGATCTTCTCGCCGCGTGTGCGAAGGCCGATCTCTACCTGCGGCGGCTCGGTGAGGCGGAACGACTGCGGGGCACCCGGATTCTCGAGCGAAAGGTCCTTGACGTAGATCTTCTCGATCGCGAACGCAGGCGCGTCCGGCATGCCAAGGTCAAGCGGCGTATCGGCCATGATGCAAGTCCTTCGAAAGGGGTCAAACAGCCAATTTTACTCCAGCGCGTCCTCGCGTGCCCCTCACGGGCACCGTCGCGCCCGTGGGCGCGCCGCCGGGTTCAGGCGCCGCCCGCGAGCATCGCGCCAAGACGGCCGGCGCGGTCGAGCTTGACCAGGTCCTCGTAGCCGCCGACGTGGACCTCGCCGATGAAGATCTGCGGCACCGTGCGGCGCCCCGTCCGCTGCACCATCGCGACGCGCAGCGCCGGCTCGAGGTCGACGCGGATCTTCTCGATGTGCGTAACGCCCTTCGCCGCCAGGAAATGCTCGGCGCGGATGCAGTAGGGACAGATCGCGGTCGAATACATCGTGATCGTCGGCGCCGCGGTGCTCATCTCACGTTTCGACCGGCAGCCCGTCCTTCTTCCAGCCGAAGATGCCGCCGCGCAGGCTGTAGATGTCCTTGAAGCCCGCGCGGCCGAGCGGGGCCGCGGCCGCGCGGCTGCGCCGCCCGCTGTCGCAATAGGCGACCACGGGCCGCGCGGTCAGCTTCGCGAGCTCGCCCGCACGCGCGTCAATCTGCGAGAGCGGGATGTGGATGGCATTCGGCAGGTGGCCGCCGGTGTATTCCTTCGGCTCGCGCACATCGAGAAAGATGGCGTCACTGCGGTTGACGAGCAGCGTGGCCTCGGCATTGCCGACGTCCTTCACCGGCGAGAGGCGGTTCTGGATGAGCGGCCAGAGCAGCATCGCACCCGAGGCCGCCATCACCGCGATGAGCATCCAGTTGTCGAGCGCGAATTTCATTCGATTCCGATCCGGCAGATGTGACGAAGGTAAAATGATAGCGCAGTGGCACCTCGCGAGCCTTCGCAGCGGGTCGCTGCGCCCGAGAGGCCCGCGCTCATGCCCGAACCGACTCCCGTTTCCGTGCACCCCGTCGTGCTGCTGATTCTCGACGGCTTCGGCTGCCGGGAAGCCACCCCCGACAATGCGATCGCACTTGCGCGCAAGCCCAACTGGGATCGCCTGCTGGCGAGCTGCCCGCATACGTCGATCGACGCGTCGGAGCTCGCCGTCGGCCTTCCCGGCGGCCAGATGGGCAACTCCGAGGTCGGTCATCTCAACATGGGTGCGGGACGCGTCGTTTACCAGGACCTGACGCGCATCGACCTTGCGATCCGGAACGGCGAATTCGCCACGAATCCGGTGCTGCGCGACGCCGCGGCGGCCGCCGCCGCGACGGGAAATGCGCTGCACGTCCTCGGGCTCGTCTCGCCGGGCGGCGTGCACAGCCACGAGCGTCACGTCGCGGCCATGGTCGAGCTCGCCGCGGCCGAGGGCGTTGCCCGAATCTGCGTCCACGCGTTCCTCGACGGCCGCGACACGCCGCCGCAGAGCGCGGACGGCGCGCTCGCGACCCTCGACGCCGTGTGCGCTCGCCATCCGGGCGCCCGCATCGCGTCGATCATCGGCCGTTTCTACGCGATGGACCGCGACAAGCGCTGGGAGCGCGTGCAGGCCGCCTACGACCTCATCGTCGACGGTCGTGCCGCGCACCGCGCCCCGAGCGCCGCCGCCGGTCTTGCCGCCGCCTACGCGCGTGGCGAGACCGACGAGTTCGTCGCCTCCACCGCAATCGTCGGGCCCGGCGCTGCGCCGGCAACGATGGCCGACGGCGACACGGTCGTGTTCATGAACTTCCGCGCCGACCGCGCGCGCGAGATCACCCGCGCGCTGACCGATCCCGCGTTCGACGGCTTTCCCCGGGCGCGCGTGCCGAAGCTCGCCCGCTTCGCGTGCCTCGCGAGCTACGGCGACGAGTTTGCGGCGCTGCCGGTCGCTTTCGCACCACAGTCGGTCGCGAACGGCTTCGGCGAATTCCTCGCGAAATGCGGCCTCACGCAGCTGCGCATCGCGGAGACCGAAAAATACGCGCACGTCACATACTTCTTCAGCGGAGGCACCGAAACGCCGTATCCGGGCGAGGACCGGATCCTGGTCCCGTCGCCGCGCGTGGCGACGTACGACCAGAAGCCCGAGATGAGCGCGGGCGAGGTGACGGACCGGCTGGTCGCCGCGATTGCCGGGGGCACCTACGACGCGATCGTCTGCAACTACGCCAACGGCGACATGGTCGGGCACACCGGCAACCTCGCCGCCGCCACCGCAGCGGTCGAAACGCTGGACACCTGTATCGGGCGCGTGGTCGATGCGACAAGAAAGGCCGGCGGCGAGGTGCTGATCACCGCCGATCACGGCAACGCCGAGCAGATGTTCGATCCGCAGACAGGTCAGCCGCACACGGCCCACACGCTGAACCTCGTGCCGTGCCTCTACGTCGGCAGGCGCGCGCAGATGGCGGACGGCGGTGCGCTGTCCGACATCGCGCCTACGCTGCTCGCGATGCTGGGCATCGCGCCGCCGGCGGAAATGACCGGCCACTCGCTCGTCCGCTTTTCCTGACGCGCGCCGTCAGTGACCGCTCACTTCGATGCCCTCGGAAAGGGTTTGGCGCTCCCGCGAAAATCCGCTGATACGAATTGAATCGATTCGTCTGCGGGGGGCGGAACTAAGAATGTCTCCCGATGCCTTACCCAGGCTTGGCAAGGGAGGCCCATCTCGACGGCAGGTCGTTGGCGCACCGCCGGTCGTTCAGGCGGCCGCGCCGGTCGGGACCATTGCGCCGCCGGGCCCGGTCCGAACGCCCGCAAGGGCCGGATTTCCCAGTCGAACCGTCGATCCGGGCGTAAATGAAGCGCGCCGTCCTGCAGGCGTGACATCCCCGGGGAGCGGTATACTTTGGTGACACACGGCCACGGCCGCGCGCGCCGGTGAGCGTGTGACCGCGGCAAAGGCAAAGGATATGCGATGAGCAACTGGAAGAAGGCAGGATTGATCGGGCTGGGAGCGATGCTGGGCCTCCTGCTTTCGCTGAATTTCTCCGCGATCGCGCAGCGGGACGTGCGCACGCCGATCCCCTACGAGGACCTGCAGCTCCTCTCCGCGGTGTTCGGCAAGATCAAGTCGGACTACGTCGAGCCGGTCGCCGACGACAAGCTGATCAAGGAAGCGATCAACGGAATGGTCCACGGGCTCGACCCGCATTCCGACTTCCTCGACGCCGAGGCGTTCAAGGACCTGCAGATTTCCACGCAGGGCAAGTTCGGCGGCCTCGGCATCGAAGTCGGCGTCGAGGACGGCGTCGTGCGCGTCGTCTCGCCGATCGAGGACACGCCCGCGTTCCGCGCCGGCATCAAGACCGGTGACCTCATCGTCAAGATCGACGACCTCGCCACGCGCGGGATCCCGCTCACCAAGGCGGTCGAGAAGATGCGCGGCAAGCCGGGCACCGTCGTCGTGCTGACCGTCGTGCGCAAGGACGTCGATGTGCCGATGACGTTCAACCTGACGCGCGAGGAAATCAACATCAAGAGCGTGCGTGCGAAGACGATCGAGCCCGGCATCGGCTACATCCGCGTGCGCCAGTTCCAGGACCGCACCGCCGAGGACCTCGCGAAGGCGCTGAAGGACATGTACAAGACCGGCGACCTGACCGGTCTGGTGCTCGACCTGCGCAGCGACCCGGGCGGGCTCCTCAACCAGGCCGTGGCCGTCTCGGCCGCGTTCCTGCCCAAGGACGTCCTCGTCGTCTACACCGACGGCCGCACGCCCGAGGCGAAGATGCGCCTGTCCGCGCGCCGCGAGGATTATTCGCGCCGCGGCGAGGATGCGTTGCGCGATCTGCCGGCGGGCGTGAAGAAGGTCCCGATGGTGGTGCTGGTCGACGGCGGCACGGCGTCGGCCTCGGAAATCGTCGCCGGTGCACTGCAGGATCATAAACGCGCCACGGTCATGGGCGCGCAGACGTTCGGCAAGGGCTCGGTGCAGACGATCCTTCCGCTCGGCAACAATGCGGGGCTGAAGCTCACCACAGCACGTTATTACACGCCGTCCGGACGCTCGATCCAGGCGAAGGGCATCGAGCCCGACATCGCGGTCGACGACGGCCGCGACGCGCGGATCAAGGAAGCGAACCTCGAAAACCATCTCGAGCAGACCAAGGTGATCGCCGCGACGTCGGCGCCGCCGGGCGCCTCGGTGAACGTGCAGACGCCGGCCCCGTCGAAGCCGGGCGCCAAGGACTCGAAGCCCGTGCTCGAGCCCGCGTTCCCGCGCTTCGAGTTCGGCGCCGCCGACGACTTCCAGCTGACGCAGGCGATCAACCATCTCAAGGGCGAGCCGGTGCTTGAGTCCTCGAAGTCGCTGTCGGCACAGGTGAAGCCGCAGTAGCCCTGCGCAGCATTTTCACGGCGCGACGCCCGGCCCCGCCGGGCGTTTCTTTATGAAGGAACCTCCGAGGTTCCCTAAGATGAACGACGAAGAGCTGCTCCGCTACAGCCGGCACATCCTGCTGACCGAGCTCGGCATCGAGGCGCAGGACAAATTCGCCGCCGCGAATGCGCTCATCGTCGGCGCCGGCGGCCTCGGCACGCCGGCGGCGCAGTTTCTCGCGGCGGCCGGGGTCGGCACGATCACGCTGTGCGATCCCGACGCGGTCGACCTCACCAACCTGCAGCGGCAGGTCCTTTTCGCGACCGCGGACATCGGAATGCCGAAGGTCGCGGCGGCCAAGGCGCGTCTCGCGGCCGTCAATCCGGAGATCCGCATCGAGACGATTGCCGCGCGCCTCGGCCCCGCCGAACTCGTGCCGCTCGTGCAATCCGCAACCGTCGTCCTCGACTGCAGCGACAATTTCGCCACCCGCCACGCGGTGAACCGCGCATGCGTCGCGGCGCGACGTCCGCTCGTGTCGGGTGCCGCGATCCGGTTCGACGGGCAGATCGCCGTGTTCGACGCGCGTGACGCCGACAGCCCGTGCTACCACTGCCTGTTCGGCGAGGGCGACGAGCTGGAGGAAACGCGGTGCGCCGTGATGGGCGTCTTCGCACCGCTCACCGGAATCGTCGGCGCGGTGCAGGCCGCAGAGGCGCTGAAGCTCATCGCCGGCGTCGGCGAATCGCTCGCCGGCCGGCTGCTGCTGCTCGACGCGCTGTCGATGCGCTGGCGCGATCTCTCTGTCACGCGCGATCCGGCGTGTCCGGTGTGCGGCGGCCGCTGACCGCGGCGTGTCAGCCGCCCGCGCCGATCGGGCCCGCGCCTTCGCCGGTCGCAGCGCCCTGCCCCGCCGCGATCGGAGCGCCTGCGCCTGCCTTCGCAAGGATCGCGCGGCGCACGAAGTCGACGTGCTCGCGCAGCGTATACGCTTCGCTCGCGAAGCTTGCAGGCGTGTGGATCTGGCCGACGGAACGCTCGATGCGCTCGAGATCGCGCATCCACTGCGCGATCGGCAGCGGCGGCGCTCGGGTCGCGACGTCGCGTTCCAGCAGAGCCAGCTCGCCATACCAGCGATAGATCCGCGAGCGCACGCGCCAGCGCATGAACTGCGGCAGGAAATTGAGCGCCGGCACCAGCACGACGACGAGCGGCAGCAGCAGAAGTATCGCGCGCTCGACGAGCGTCGCCGCCCAGAACGGAAGGTAGCGGTGCACGATGCCCGGCCCGTACCGCATGTGCCGCACCGCGGGCTCCGACACTTCGAGATCGACTTGAGCGGTCGAAGGGAATTCGCCGGCGGACTCGAAGGCGCCCTGGCCGCCGTGGATTTCGCGCGCGGCGTCGGTGAGCAGATTGACGAGCGCCGGATGCAGGTTGTCGCGCGCGACGAGCATCGACTTCGTCCCGATCATCGAAACTTCGGCGGCGGGGATCCCGGCCGCGAGGTCGATCGTCCCCGCCGGCAGCGTCAGGCGTGAGATGTAGCTGAATCGTCTTGGATAGGCGTCGGCGCGCGCAAAGCTCATCAACTTGAGGCCCCGGTCCCGCAGCGCCTGTTCGATCAGCGGAGTTCGCGCCCCGCCGACGAGCAGCACCGCATCGACCTCGCCCTTGCGCAGCAGCTCCATCGCGTCGGCGCCGCCGGCCCCGATGATGTTCGTGTTGTCGGACGTGACGCCGTTCGCGGCGAGCAGCGGCTCGGCCAGGGCCCGCGTCCCGCTTCCGGGCGCGCCCGTCGCGATCCGGTGGCCGCGCAACTGGTGAAGATTCGTCCAGCTCTGGTTCCCGTCGTAGAAGACCCAGAGCGGCTCGTAATAAAGACTGGCCAGCATGACGAGGTCGTCGGCCGCGGGAGACGTGGCGACGCCGCCCTGCATGAACGCGACGTCGACGCCCGACTTCGGATCGAGCAGAAGCTTCAGGTTCTCGCCGGCGCCCGCAGTCAGCCGCTCCTCGACGGTGATCCCGTCGCGCGCAAGGATCGCCTTGTAGCGTTGTGCGTACTGATGATAGAGACCGAAATTGGCGCCGGACGCGAGCACGATGCGCCGCGGCGGCAGCGGCTGCAGGAACTGGAATCCGATCCAGAGCAGCGCGACCACAAGGACGATCGCGAGCACGGCGATGCGTATCGGGTGCCGCTCGTCGGGGTCGCGGGTCGGAATGTCCGGCATGTCGATGTCAGCCATCGGGAGCACTCGGTGCCTCGGGGCAGATCAGGATTGTGCGCGCTGTTCGCCAGCCGTCCTGCGCTTCGATCCCGCGGGCCGCAGGGGCGCGCCGCGACACAGGCTCGGCACTAGCCAAAGAGAAACTTGCGCTGCGCCTCCCAGCCTTCCTGCGGCGCGCGCTTGAAGCCGCTCTTCGCGAAAAGCTGCCAGCGACCGAGCACGTAGGCGATCAGCACGCCCGCCTCGGCGGCAGGATCCCCGGGCCATGTGCCGGCCGCCTGCGCGATGCGCAGCGCCTGCCGCAGCGCCGCCTCGATGCGCTCGTAGAGCTGGTTCATCCGGGCCTGCAGCCGCTCGTCCTCGTTGACGAGCGCGTCGCCGATCAGCACGCGCGTCATGCCCGGATTCTTCTCGGCGAATCCGAGCAGCACCGAGACGATCTGCTGCGCCTGCGCGGCGCCGTCCTGCGTGTCGGTCGCGATCTTGTTGATCAGCGTGAAGAGCGTGGTCTCGATGAACTCGATCAGGCCCTCGAACATCTGCGCCTTGCTGGCGAAATGGCGGTAGAGCGCCGCTTCCGACACGTCGAGCTTCGCCGCCAGCGCCGCGGTCGTGACCTTTTCCCCGCGCGGGCTCTCCAGCATCGCTGCGAGCTGCTGCAGGATCTGGAGGCGACGCTCGCCCGGCTTCGCGCTCATGCGGTCCTGCGTGCCGCTGCCGGCGCGCGGGCATGCACCGGCACGGCGTCGTCGGCGCGGATCATCGTGCCCACGCCTTCGTTGGTCAGCACCTCGAGCAGCAGCGCGTGCTCGACGCGCCCGTCGATGATGTGCGAGCTCGCGACGCCGTTGCGGACGGCGTCGAGCGCGGAGCCGATCTTGGGCAGCATGCCTCCCGAAATAGTGCCGTCGGCGAAGAGCGCATCGATCTCGCGTGCGGTGAGCCCGGTCAGCAGCGTGCCGTGCTTGTCGAGCACGCCGACCGTGTTGGTCATCAGCACGAGCTTCTCGGCGCGCAGCGTTTCCGCCAGCTTTCCCGCAACGAGGTCGGCATTGATGTTGTAGGCCTCGCCGTCCTCGCCGACGCCGATCGGCGCGACGACCGGAATGAAGTCGCGCGAATCGAGGAGCTGGATGATCTCGGGATCGATGCGCTCGATCTCGCCGACGAGGCCGATGTCGACCAGCTCGTCGTCCTTGGTCTCGCTTTTCAGCAGCATTTTCCGCGCGTGGATGAACGCGCCGTCCTGCCCGGTGAGGCCGACGGCCTTGCCGCCGTGCTGGTTGATGAGGCCGACGATTTCCTGGTTGAGCTCGCCCAGCACCATCTCGACGACGTTCATCACGCGGGCGTCGGTGACGCGCATGCCCTGGCGGAATTCGCTCTGGATGCCCATCTTCTTGAGAAGGTCGCCGATCTGCGGGCCGCCGCCGTGGACGATCACCGGATTCATCCCGACCAGCTTCAGCATGACGACGTCGCGCGCGAAGCCGGCCTTGAGCGCAGGCTCGGTCATCGCGTTGCCGCCATACTTGATGATGATCGTCTTGTCGTGAAAACGCTGGATGTAAGGCAGCGCCTCCGCGAGGATTTGCGCCTTGAGGGCAGCGTTGACGGCGTCGATCGGCATGGCGGGAGGCGAGCCCTCGAACGGGCCCGGATTGGTTTCTGACGGCGCGGGATCCCTCTTGCGATTGTACCGGAAGCCGCGCGCCGCGAAATGCCGCGCATCACGGCCCGCCGCCGCGCGCCCGGCAAGTGAGCCCTGACTGAAGCGGCGCGGCGTGAATTCGAATCGGAAGCACCCCCCGTGCGAATTTTTGCTATCGTTGGTGACGATGCCGATTTCCCATGCCGCCGACGACTGCCGGATCGCGCACTGCCGTCGCGCGACGGACGCACGCTGATGCGCCTCGCGATCATCCGGCAGCGCTACTCGCCCGGCGGGGCGATCGAGAGCCGGCTCGAAGCGGCGCTCGCGGCGCTCCTCGAGCGCAACGTCGCGATCTCGCTCTACACGCGCTCGTGGGACGAGCCGCGGCTGCAGCTGATCGAGACGGTGCTGTGCAATCCCGGCTACTTCGGAAGCCTGTGGCGCGAGTGGAGCTTCGCCCGTTCGGTCGGGCGGGCCATCGGCAGCGCCAAGGTCGATCTCGTCGAGGCGCACGACCGCGTGTCGTGCTGCGATGTGTACCGCGCCTGGGACGGCGTCTATGCGAGCTGGCTCGCGCAGCGCTACAAGGGCGCGTCGTGGCTCACCCTGCTGCGCCAGCGGCTGTCGGCGACGCACCAGTACATGCTGCGCGCCGAACGGCGGCTGTTCACGAGCCCGTGGCTGCAGGCGGTGATCTGTCCGTCGAAAATGGTGAAGAACGAGATCCGCGACCGCTTCGGCGTTCCCGAGGCGAAGCTGCACGTCATCTACAACTCGGTCGACACCGCGGTGCTGCATCCAGGCCTCCGCGCCGAACGTCCGGCAGTCCTCGAGCGGCATCGCATCGCTCCGGACGCCACGATCTTCCTGCTCGCCTGCGCCGGCTACGAGCACAGTGGCGCGGGCGACGCGATCGAGGCGCTGGCCGAGCTGCCGCCGCCTTCGCACCTCATCATTGCCGGGCGCGGCCGCCACGCGGAGCGCTACCGCGAGCTTGCGCGCGAATTCGGCGTCGCCGACAGGGTGACCGTCGCCGATCCCGAAGTCGACCTGCGCTCGTACTACGGCGCCGCCGACGTCTTCGTGCTCCCGACGCTGTACGACCCGGCGCCGGATGCGACGCTGGAAGCGATGGCCTGCGGCTTGCCCGTCGTGACCAGCACCAAGTCGGGCGCGGCCGAGCTCCTGCTCGAGCACGACGCGGGATTCGTGTGTCCGGCGGGCGACGTCGCGGGCCTCGCCGCGCAGATGCGTTCGCTGCTCGCCCCCGCGACGCGCGAGCGCCTCGGCGCCAACGCGCGCAAGGCGGCGCTGCCGCTCGCGCCGGCTGCGATCACGCTGCAGCTCGTGCTGCTGTATCGCGACCTCCTCGCGGCGACGGTCACGGCGCGGGAAAGAGGAAAGTCGGCACGCAAGGCACCGGAAGTCGCGCCTTCCGGACCGCGCTCGGTACCCGCGACCGAAGCCTCGTCGACGACGCCCGGCATCTCTTCCGGGGCGGCAGCCGCCGTCGCGGAACCGGTTCCGGAGGCGGCGCCTGCGGTGGAGGCGGCGAGCGGGGCGCCGCCCGCGGCCGACGCCGCCAGTGCACCGGAACCGTCGGACGGCAAGAAAAGCTAGCGCCGCCGCGGCGCGCGCAGCGGCACCGGCACCGCGACGTCCGCGGGGC
>Ga0265332_10000367_pt1 | contig 33413 bp, 24 predicted proteins | sample 41926metaG_FD_202084 | JGI IMG/M metagenome (GOLD analysis project Ga0265332, IMG submission 202084) | Rhizosphere microbial communities from Carex aquatilis grown in University of Washington, Seatle, WA, United States - 4-19-26 metaG | ecosystem: Host-associated > Plants > Roots > Rhizosphere...
GCAGAATGCCGTACGTACGGAAAGGTGGCAGGCGCCCGGGGTGGTACTCATCGGTTCCGTTCTGGAGGACGAAACGAAACGCTTCGATCCGGCGCTGGTGCGGTACCGCTATCCGCTGACGACGGGCGATACGTGGCAGCAAAGAATCCGCGACCTCGACCAGCCGCCGAACCCGTACGGGCCGATCCAGCGCCAAGTCACCGTGGGCGGGTACGAGAGCGTCACCACGACTGCGGGAACCTTCGACGCAATCGGAATGCGCGTTGTGCTGACGCTCGACGATGAAACACCGTTTCGCTGGGCCACGCAATGCACCGGCGTCGTTCGCTACGCGCCGCTGGTTGCGAACGCCGTCCGCGTCGAATATACCTGCTGGTGGCGCGAGAAGGGCGACGACCAGGCGATGAACCTCCCCGGGCCGAACCCAGTGCTCCAGCTCACGAGCTACACGCGCGGGCCCTGACGGACACGCGGTCCTTGACCCTCAGCGACTGCGCTTGCCGGCTGCCTTTGCCGCCGAGGGCGGTCGCCGCTTCGGCCGGGCAGCGGCGACCCGCAGCGACGCCCCCCGTGCCGAGCGCAGCCAGTGCGCCATCGCGCCGGGATTCTCCAGCGCCTCATCGGGCGCGCGGAAATAGCTCGTCGCCGTTCGCTCGCCGCTCTTCGTCGCGTAGACGAACGGCTCCTGGCCAAGCGCCGTGAAATCGGCGCGGTTGCCGTCGTCGGTCTTGAGATAGAGCGTGTCGTCGATGACGATCGCGAAGATCAGGCCGTCGACGTAGAGGCCGTGGCCACCGAACATCGCGCGCGCGACAACGCGGGCGGCCGGCTGCGCGAGCTCGATCACCCAGGCGATGAAGTCCGCGGAGTTGGGCATCGGCGCTGCATGCCAGGCGTCAGCGGGCGGCGGCGCCCAGACCGAGCCGCCGCCAGATCGTCGCCGTCAGCGCCGAATGATTCAGCGTGTAGAAGTGCAGCCCCGGCGCGCCGCGCGCAAGCAATCCGGCGCAGAGGTCGGTGACGACATCGAGCCCGAACGCGCGGATCGACGCGGCGTCGTCGCCGAAGCCTTCGAACTTGCGCCGGATCCAGCGCGGAATCTCGGCGCCGCAGGCGTCGGAGAAGCGCGCGAGCTTGGAGAAGCTCCCGACCGGCATGATCCCGGGGACGATGGGAATCGCGAGGCCCGCCTTGCGGCACGACCCGACGAAATGCCAGTACGCATCGGCGTTGAAGAAGTATTGCGTGATCGCCGAGTCGGCGCCGGCGTCCACCTTGCGCTTGAACGCGAGGAGGTCGTCCTGCGCGCTGCGCGACTGCGGGTGGTATTCGGGATACGCGGCGACGTCGATGTGGAACCAGTCGCCCGTCTCGCGCCGGATGAATTCGACGAGCTCGCTCGCGTAGCGGAATTCGCCCGCCTCGCCGGCGCCGGAGGGCAGGTCGCCGCGCAGCGCGACCAGGTGCCGGATGCCGTGGCCCTTGTACTGCGCGAGCACTTCGCGCACCGAGTCGCGCGTGCCGCCGATACCCGAGATATGCGGCACCGCGTCGAAGCCTTCGGCGCGAAAATCGAGAACCGTGGCGAGCGTGCCTTCGCGCGTCGAGCCGCCCGCGCCGAAGGTGACCGAGCAGAACGCCGGCGCGAGCGGCGCAAATTCGCGGCGGGTGGCGCGCAGCGTCTCGATGCCCTCCGCCGTGCGCGGCGGAAAGAACTCGAGGCTGAACTGCGGCGGCGAGGCCCGGGTCATGGCAGCCGCCACGCGGGGACGCCGCTCACTTTTTCGACGGCAGCAGCAGGCTGGACAGCAGCCACGAGATCACGCTGTAGACGATCGCGCCGAACACGCCGGCCCAGAACGTGTCGACACGGAAGCCGTCGAGCCACGAGCCGACGGCCCAGAAAAGCAGGCCGTTGATCACGAAGATGAAGAGCCCCAGCGTCAGCAGCGTCACCGGCAGCGTCAGAAGGACGAGGACCGGCCGGATCAGCGTGTTGATGAGCCCCAGCACGAGCGCCGCGACGAGCGCCGCGGTGAACGTGCTGACGTGGATCGACGTGAAGAGGTACGGCAGCGCAAACAATGCGACCGCGTTGATGAGCCAGACCAGAAGGATTCGCATTCGTCGTTCTCCGTTGTCGTTGGTCAGCGTGTTCCAATGAAGTGTGCCGCTGCGCCGGGCAAATCGATGAAGCTAACCAGTCCGTCGCGCCATTCTTCCTGCACGCCGGTCGCAGTATTCGGTCGCCCCCTCGCAATGCAAAGTACATTCAAATCGTGCGGATCGGAATGCATGGCGCGCGTTTTCCAATCAAGCCGGCCGCACGCTCCAGCGAGGTGACCGGCGTGCGATGCATTTCCGCACGCCGGTTCAGCGAGGCGGAGGGGGCGGCGTGACTCGAATTAATAGCGATAGCTATCCGGCTTGAACGGCCCCGTCGTCTCCACGCCGATGTAATGCGCCTGCTTGTCGGAGAGCGGCGTCAGCATCGCTCCCAGCTTCGAGAGCTGCAGCCGCGCGACCTTCTCGTCGAGATGCTTCGGCAGCACGTAGACGCCTACGGGATAGCGGCCGGTGCGCGCGGCCGCGTCGCCCCAGAGCTCGATCTGCGCCATGACCTGGTTCGCGAACGACGAGCTCATCACGTACGACGGGTGGCCCGTGCCGCAGCCGAGGTTCACGAGGCGGCCTTCGGCCAGCAGGATGATCCGCTTGCCGTCCGGGAAGATCACGTGATCGACCTGCGGCTTGATGTTCTCCCACGAATACGCCTTCAGCGCGGCGACGTCGATCTCGTTGTCGAAGTGGCCGATGTTGCACACGATCGCGTTGTGCTTCATCCGCTTCATGTGCTCGTGCGTGATCACGTCGATGTTGCCGGTCGCGGTGACGAAGATGTCGGCCTTGTCGGCCGCGTAGTCCATCGTGACGACGCGATAGCCCTCCATCGCCGCCTGCAGCGCGCAGATCGGGTCGATTTCCGAGACCCACACCTGCGCCGAGAGCGCGCGCAGCGCCTGCGCCGAGCCCTTGCCGACGTCGCCGTAGCCGTTCACCAGCGCGACCTTGCCCGCGATCATCACGTCGGTCGCGCGCTTGATCCCGTCGACCAGCGACTCGCGGCAGCCGTACAGGTTGTCGAACTTCGACTTGGTGACCGAGTCGTTGACGTTGATCGCCGGAAAGCCGAGGCGGCCTTCCTTGTGCATCTGGTAGAGCCGCTTGACGCCGGTGGTCGTCTCCTCGGTGACGCCCCTGATGTTCGAGCGCACCCGCGTGTAGAACTGCGGGTCGTCGGCAAGCTTCTTCGCGATCGACGCGAACAGCCAGAACTCCTCCTCGCTGGCCGGCTTGGCAATCAGTGCGCGGTCGGACTGCGCACGCTCGCCGAGGTGCACCAACAGCGTGGCATCGCCGCCGTCGTCGAGGATCATGTTGGGCGTCGCCGCCTCGGGATTCTTGCCCCACTCGAAGATCCGGTGCGTGTATTCCCAGTAATCCTCGAGCGATTCGCCCTTGCGCGCATATACCGGCGTGCCGCGTGCGGCGATCGCCGCGGCCGCGTGATCCTGCGTCGAATAGATGTTGCAAGATGCCCAGCGGACCTCGGCGCCGAGGGCCTGCAACGTCTCGATCAGCACGGCGGTCTGGATCGTCATGTGCAGGCTGCCGGCGATGCGGGCGCCGCGCAGCGGCCGGGTCGGCGCGAATTCGTCGCGGATCGCCATGAGGCCGGGCATCTCGGTCTCGGCAATGGCGATTTCCTTGCGGCCCCAGTCGGCGAGCGCAAGGTCGGCGACAGCAAAGTCGGCGAAGCTCTTGGTGTCGGTATTGGCGTTCATCGGTCACTCCATCGTTGTGGTGACCGCCGCGGGGGGGAACGCAGTGCGCTCTCGTCACCCCGTGTGCGGACACGGATCAACGAGCGCGGTTCGAGCATTCGAATCCCGAGCCTGGCAGCCGGCCCGTCGCGGGTGGCTGTTGCAACGCTCCTCGGGAGGGCGGATTTTACCCGAAACCCGCGCCGTGTGGATGCACGGCGCGTGGCTCAGCGCCGGGCGCCCGGCGGCCCCGGCACGAGCTCCAGCGTGCCGATCGCCCCCCGGACGATGTCGGACCGCCGGGTCGTCATCGGCACGTATTCGCCGTGCGCCCAGCGCAGCGCAAAGGCGTCGTACCACGGCGAGAGCCGATTGCCCGACTGGCCGGTCGAATGGATGAACAGCGACCGGTCGGGGTCGTCGAGATCGTAGATGGCGCGCAGGCTCGCCCCGTGCACGCTCGCGAACGGATTCGTTTCGTCGGCAATGCGGTAGCGGCCCACGTTGACCGTGTACGAATCGCCGTCGCTCGGCTCCTTCAGGTCGAACAGCGGTGCCAGCAGCGCGCTCTTCGTGAACGGCTGGTGGCGCGAGAACGAGAAGTGCGGGGTGCCCCAGCGCCACGCCTTCGGGTCGGCGCCGTAATGTGCCCGCAGATACGCGCTGGCGTCGTCGAGCGCCGCGGCGATCTGGAACGCGCAGCTCTCCCGCTGCGGCGTGTTGACGTCGTCGCACCAGCGCGAAACACCTTCGCCGTCGTCGGGATGCGCGAGGACGTTGGTCATGAACACCGAGCGCTGGTCCCAGTAGTCCTTGAAGAGCTCCGGCCCGAGCTCGTCGGCGTAGACGCGCCGCGTGAGCTCGCGATACCACGCGCCGAAGATGAGCGGCTCGGGGCGGCCGGCATCCATGTTGCCGTCCCAGTGCGCGAGCATCGCCGCGAGCTCCGCGGCGCCGGCGCTCGCGGGCGGCGTGCGCAGCAGGATCGGCAGGAGTTCGCGCACCAGCGCCGAGCGGTCGTCGGCCTGCACGCGGGTGAAGCTCTCGCGCGAATGCTTCGGCTGCGCGTCGATCAGCTCGTTGATGCGCCCGGCGCGGTACGGCGCGAACCAGTCGCTGCTGATGAAATAGCGATAGCCGGGCGGGGTGATCTTGTCGTTGGCGGTCACGACCTTGCCCGCGGGCGGATTGAACGCCTGCGGCAGGTCGTCGAACGGAATGAAGCCCTGCCAGTCGTAGCGCGCGTCCCAGCCGGGCGCCGGGGCCATGCCGTAGAGATCGTTGTCGGCACGGCGGATCGGGACGCGGCCGGCGGCGACGAAGCCGATGTTGCCGTCGACGTCGGCGTACACCATGTTCTGCTGCGGCGCGTGGAAGCGCCGCGCGCCCTCGAGAAACTCGCTCCAGTTCGCCGCGCGCGAAAGCCGCACGCCGGCCTCGACGGTGAGATCGTCATCGCGCAGTGCCGTCCACTGCAGCGCGATCGCGTACCCGTTCGGCGTGGCCGCGCCGGCGGCGCGCGAGACGTCCGAGATCACGGGCCCGTGCCGCGTGCTGCGCACGACGAGCGTCTCGTCGGGCGCCCCCTTGACGCGGATCGTCTCGGTGCGGACCACGAAGGCCTGCGTGCCGTCGGGCGTCGCGTAGCGCGTCGGATCGGTGGCGTCGATGCGCTCGATGTAGAGATCCTGCACATCGGGCCCCGTGTTGGTGAATCCCCACGCGATGCGGTCGTTGCGACCCAGCACGAGCATCGGCGCGCCCGGCAGCGTCGCTCCGATCGCGTCGAGTCCCGGCGCCGACAGGTGCGCGAAGTACCAGATCGCCGGAACGCTCAGGCCCAGGTGCGGATCGTTGGCGAGCAGCGGCTTGCCCGACGCGGTGCGTGCGCCGGAGACGACCCAGTTGTTCGAGCCCGCGCCTTCCGGCAGCGACGGCGGCGCCGCGGCGACGATCGTCGCGGCGGCGGGCGCGAGACCGCGATAGAGCGCACCGAGGTCGCGCACCGGCAACGGCGCATCCCCGGGATAGGGCGGCAGGAATTCCGCGATCTGCTGCGCGGTCAGCCGCTGCGCGAGGCGCAGCCGAAGGATCTCGGTCGACCAGTTGCCGCCGAGATCCCACGCCATCATCTTGAGCCAGGCCACCGAGTCGGCGGGCGTCCATGGCTCGGGGACGACGCCGAGCGCGAGGAACTCGGGCGGCAGCGGTCCCGACCGCGTGGCCAGGAATGCGTTGACGCCGGCCGCGTACGCGGTCAGCGCGGCGCGCGTTTCCGCATCGAAGTGCGGGAACGTCGCTTCCGCGACGCGACGGACGCCCAGCGTGCGCAGGAACCGGTCAGTCTCGAGCGACGCCGGACCGAACATTTCGGAGAGCCGCCCCGCCGCGATGCGCCGGTTCATTTCCATTTGCCACAGCCGGTCCTGCGCGTGCACGAAGCCCAGCGCGAAATGCGCGTCGGCGACGCTTTTCGCGTAGATATGCGGGATGTCGTTGCCGTCGCGGATCACTTCGACCGTCGCGGACAGCCCCGGGACCGCCAGCGTGCCGCTCGTCTGCGGCAGCGACTGGCGCAGCCAGAGGTAGCCGGCAGCCGCGGCCGTGACGACCAGAAGGAGCAGCGCCCAGCCGAGGCGGACGGCGATTTTCATGCGACGATTCGTGCGTTTGCGGGAGCGGCGCGCGAGTGTGTTCCGATCGGACCGGCCTGACAAGGCGCTCCGGCGGACGCATGCGCCTCCGCATCGCAGGCACATCCCGTCACCGACGAACGGCCCGGAACGATCGCTCTTCGGAGGCCCTCCAACGAGGCGCACCGGCTTGCCAGCCTTCGCAGCAACCTTACACAATGTTACAACTGGGGCGAAACCCGCCGGCCGTCGCCGGGACAAACAGGCGACAATGCCGGGCGCATCGCTCGGCCCCTCCGGCAGAAGATCAATCCCAAGATCCGGATTCCGTCATGACCCCCACGCAACAGACTCCCGACGTTCCCACGACGTTCCCCGCACGCCGCCGCCGCTGGCCGTGGATCGCCGCTGCGGTCCTCGTCGTCGCGGCCGCAGCGGCCGGTTACTGGTACTGGACGCGAACCCCGGAGGCGCCCTCCGGCGGCGGTGCCCCCGGCGCCGGCGGCCGCGGTGACCCGTCGGCGCGGGCGCTGCCCGTCGTCGCGGCTCCCGCCCGCAAGGGCGCAATCGACGTCTACATCAATGCCCTCGGCACGGTGACGCCGCGCAACGTGGTCGTCGTCCATACGCGCGTCGACGGCGAGCTGATGCGAGTCGCGTTCAAGGAGGGTCAGCTCGTCAAGGCCGGCGACCTTGTTGCCGAGATCGACCCGCGGCCGTTCCAGGTGCAGCTGACGCAGGCGGTCGGACAGATGGCCAAGGACCAGGCGCTCCTCAAGAACGCGCAGCTCGACCTCGAGCGCTACCAGACGCTGCTCGCGCAGGACTCGATCTCGAAGCAGCAGGTCGACACGCAGGCGGCGCTGGTGCGCCAGTACGAAGGCACCGTGCAATCCGACCAGGGCGCGATCGACAGCGCGAAGCTGCAGCTCACCTACAGCCGCGTGACCGCGCCGATAACGGGTCGGGTCGGATTGCGCCAGGTCGACCCCGGCAACGTCGTGCACGCCTCGGACACCACGGGACTCGTCGTGATCACGCAATTGCAGCCCATCACCGTGATATACCCGATTCCGGAAGACAGCGTCCCGCGGGTGCTGAAGCGGCTGCAGGACGGCGAGGCGATTCCCGTCGAGGCGTGGGACCGCGACGGAAAGGTCAAGCTCGCGACGGGGAAGCTCCTGACGGTCGACAACCAGATCGACACGACCACGGGGACGGTCAAGCTCAAGGCGGAATTCGGCAACGAGAATCTCGCGCTGTTCCCGAACCAGTTCGTCAACGTGCGCATGCTGATCAACACGCTCGCCGACGCCACGCTCGTTGCGTCGGCCGCGATCCAGCGCGGCTCGCCGGGGACGTTCGTGTATGTCGTCAAGGACGACAAGAGCGTCAGCGTCGTGCCGGTGAAGCTCGGTCCGGTCCAGGGCGAGACCACTGCGATCACGTCGGGGCTGGCACCCGGCGACCTGGTCGTCGTCGACGGCGCGGACAAGCTGCGCGAAGGCGCGAAGGTCGAGCTCATCACGCGCGACGCGACGGCCGCGCCCGCTGCGGGCGCCAAGGGACCGCGCGGCAACCGGCCGCCGGGCAGCGGCCCGCCTGCGGACGGACAGCGGCGCAAGAGCGCCAGCTGATCGCACGAACGCGACGCGCGACGACGCCATGAACCCGTCCCGCCTCTTCATCCTGCGGCCGGTGGCGACGACGCTGCTGATGGTGGCCGTGCTTCTCGCCGGCATCGTCGCCTATCGCGTGCTGCCGCTCTCGGCGCTGCCCGAGGTCGACTATCCGACGATCCAGGTCGTGACGCTCTATCCCGGCGCGAGCCCGGACGTCATGACATCGTCGGTCACCGCACCGCTCGAGCGCCAGTTCGGGCAGATGCCGGGCCTGAACCAGATGTCGTCGACGAGCTCCGGCGGCGCGTCTGTGATCACGCTTCAGTTCAGTCTCGAGCTGTCGCTCGACGTCGCCGAGCAGGAAGTGCAGGCCGCGATCAACGCGTCCGGCAATTTCCTGCCGGTCGACCTGCCGAACCCGCCGATCTACAACAAGGTCAATCCGGCGGACACGCCGATCATCACGCTCGCGCTGACGTCGCAGACGCTGCCGCTGCCCAAGCTCGAGGACCTCGCCGACACGCGGATCGCGCAGAAGATCTCGCAATTGCCCGGCGTCGGACTCGTGAGCATCAGCGGCGGCCAGCGTCCCGCCGTGCGGATCCAGGTCAACCCCGGCGCTCTGGCCGCCTACGGATTGTCGCTGGACGATGTGCGCACGTCGATCGCGAACGCCAACACCAACCAGGCCAAGGGCAGCTTCGACGGCCCCACGCGCGCGTCCACCATCGACGCCAACGATCAGCTCAAAACGGCGGACGAATACCGGCAGATGATCATCGCGTACCGGAACGGCGCGCCGGTCCGCGTCGCCGACGTCGCCTCGACCGTCGACGCCGCCGAGAATTCGCGCCTCGCCGCATGGGCGAACCGCACGCCGGCCGTCATCCTCAACGTCCAGCGGCAGCCGGGGACCAACGTCATCGAAGTCGTCGACCGCGTCAAGGCTCTCCTGCCCCAGCTGCAGGGTTCGCTGCCGGCCGCGGTCGACGTGACGCTGCTCACCGACCGCACGGTGACGATCCGCGCGTCCGTGCGCGACGTGGAGTTCGAGCTGCTGCTCGCCGTGGCGCTCGTCGTGATGGTCATCTACCTGTTCCTGCGCAACGTCCCGGCAACGCTCATCCCGAGCGTCGCGGTCCCGCTGTCGCTGGTCGGCACGTTCGGCGTGATGTACCTGGTCGGGTTCTCGATCAACAACCTCACGCTGATGGCGCTGACGATCGCCACCGGCTTCGTCGTCGACGACGCGATCGTCGTGATCGAGAACATCGCCCGCTACATCGAGGCCGGCGATTCGCCGCTGGAGGCGGCGCTCAAGGGCACGCAGCAGATCGCGTTCACGATCATATCGCTGACGTTCTCGCTGATCGCCGTGCTGATTCCGCTGCTCTTCATGGGCGATGTGGTTGGCCGGCTCTTCCGCGAATTCGCGATCACGCTGGCGGTGTCGATCCTGATCTCGGCGGTCGTGTCGCTGACTTTGACGCCCATGATGTGCGCGAAGCTGCTGCGGCACACGCCTCCCGAAAAGCAGGGCCGGTTCTACCGATGGAGCGGCGACGTCTTCGAACGCGTGATCGCCCGTTACGGCCAGATGCTGAACTGGGTGCTGGACCGCCAGGGTGCCACGCTGATCGTCGCCGTTCTGACGCTCGTGTTCACGGTCGTCCTGTATGTCGTGATACCCAAGGGCTTCTTCCCCGTGCAGGACACCGGCGCCATCCAGGGCATCTCCGAGGCGCCGCAAACCATCTCGTTCGCGTCGATGGCGGAGCGGCAGCAGGCACTGGCGGCCGTCGTGCTCGACGACCCGGCGGTCGCAAGCCTGACTTCGTTCATCGGCGTCGACGGCACTAACGCCACGCTCAACAGCGGGCGGATGCTCATCAACCTGAAGCCCCGCGGCGTGCGCGGCGCCAGCGCGACCGAGATTATCCGGCGCCTGCAGCCGAAGCTCGCGCAGGTGGAAGGCATTTCGCTGTTCATGCAGCCGGTGCAGGACCTGACGATCGAGGACCGCGTGAGCCGCACGCAATACCAGTTCACCGTCGAGGCCGTCGATGCGCAGGACCTGGCCAAGTGGGTGCCGCAGTTCACCGAGCGCCTCAAGCAGGTTCCGCAGCTCGCGGACGTGGCGAGCGATTTCCAGGACGGCGGCCTGCAGGCCTACGTCGAGTTCGACCGGGCGACGGCGAGCCGCCTCGGCATCACGCCCGCCGCCATCGACAACGCGCTCTACAATGCGTTCGGGCAGCGCCTGGTGTCGACGATCTTCACGCAATCCAATCAGTACCGCGTCGTGCTCGAAGTCCAGCCGGAATTCCAGCGGGGGATTGGCGCGCTCGACAACGTCTATGTTCCGTCGACGGTGACGGGGCAGCCCACGCAGCAGGTGCGACTCTCCACGATCGCGAAGGTCAGCGAGAGACTCACGCCGCTGTCGATCAATCACATCGGACAGTTCCCGGCCGCGACGATCTCGTTCAACCTGGCGCCCGGCGCCTCGCTGGGCGACGCCGTCAAGTCGATCGAGTCCGCCAAGAGCGCGCTTGGCCTGCCCGCGAGCGTTCAGATCAATTTCCAGGGCGCCGCGCTCGCGTTCAGGGCGTCGCTCGACAATGAGCTGTGGCTGATCCTCGCGGCGATCGTCACCATGTACATCGTGCTCGGGATCCTCTACGAGAGCTTCATCCACCCGATCACGATCCTGTCGACGCTCCCGTCCGCGGGCGTCGGCGCGCTCCTCGCGCTCATGCTGTCGGGCAACGACCTCTCGGTCATCGCGATCATCGGCATCATCCTGCTCATCGGGATCGTGAAGAAGAATGCCATCATGATGATCGACTTCGCGCTCGATGCCGAGCGCAACGAGGGGATGGCCCCGCGTGCCGCCATCTTCCAGGCGTGCCTGTTGCGCTTCCGGCCGATCATGATGACGACGATGGCCGCGATCCTCGGTGCATTGCCGCTGATGATCGGCTGGGGCGAAGGATCGGAGCTGCGGCATCCGCTCGGCATCACGATGGTCGGCGGGCTCATCTTCTCGCAGGCGCTGACGCTGTTCACGACGCCGGTGATCTACCTCGCGTTCGACGCGCTCGCCCGCCGCGTCGATTCCGGGCGTGGCAGGCGCGCGGTGCCGCGCGATTCGCACGCTGCGGGGGATTGAGCCCGTGATCAACCTGTCGGCGCCCTTCATCGATCGTCCGGTCGCGACGACGCTGCTGACCTTCGGCGTCGCGCTGGCCGGTGCGATTGCGTTCCGGCTGCTTCCGGTCTCGCCGCTGCCGCAGGTCGACTATCCGACGATCTCGGTGCAGGCCTCGCTGCCCGGCGCAAGCCCGGAAACGATGGCGGCCACCGTGGCCACGCCGCTCGAGCGCTCGCTCGGGCGGATTGCCGACATCACCGAGATGACGTCGTCGAGTTCGCTCGGCTCGACGCGCATCACGCTGCAGTTCGACCTGTCACGCGACATCGACGGCGCCGCACGCGACGTGCAGGCAGCCATAAACGCGGCGCGCAACCTGCTGCCTTCGGGACTGCCGAGCAATCCGACCTACCGCAAGGTCAACCCCGCCGATGCGCCGATCATGATCCTCGCGCTCACCTCTGCGACGATGACGCAGGGGCAGATGTACGACGCCGCGTCGACGATCCTCGCGCAGAAGCTGTCGCAGGTGACCGGCGTCGGGCAGGTCAGCGTCGGCGGCAGCTCGCTTCCAGCCGTTCGCGTCGAACTGAACCCGGCGGCGCTGAACAAGTACGGCGTCGACCTCGAGCAGGTACGCGCGACCCTCGCCGCCGCAAACGCGAACCGGCCCAAGGGCGCGGTCGAGGAGGGCGACCGGCATTGGCAGATCTACGCCAATGATCAGGCGAAGACCGCGGCCGAATACCTGCCGCTGATCGTGTCCTACCAGAACGGCGCCGCGATCCAGCTCTCCGATGTCGCCACCGTCGTCGACTCGGTGCAGGACGTGCGCAACGCCGGCATGGCCAACGGCAAGCCCTCGGTGCTCGTCATCATCTACCGCCAGCCCAATGCCAACATCATCGAGACCGTTGACCGCGTCACCGCCCTGCTGCCTTCGTTGCGCGCCTCGATTCCGAACACGATCGACCTCACGCTGGCGATGGAGCGCACGACGACGATCCGCGCGTCGCTGCGCGACACCGAGCGCTCGCTTTCCATTGCGGTCGTGCTGGTGATCCTGGTCGTGTTCCTCTTCCTGCGCAACGGACGCGCGACCCTGATTCCGAGCGTCGCCGTGCCGGTGTCGCTGATCGGCACGTTCGGCGTCATGTATCTGTTCGGCTTTTCGGTCAACAACTTCACGCTGATGGCGCTGACGATCGCCACGGGCTTCGTCGTCGACGACGCGATCGTCGTGCTGGAAAACACGTCGCGCCACATCGAGGCCGGCATGGAGCCCTTCGCGGCGGCGCTGCAGGGCGCGCGCGAGGTCGGGTTCACGGTGCTGTCGATGAGCCTGTCGCTGATCGCCGTGTTCATCCCGATCCTGCTGATGGGCGGAATCGTGGGCCGCCTCTTCCGCGAATTCGCGATCACACTGTCGGTCGCGATCCTCGTCTCGCTCGCGGTGTCGCTGACGACCACCCCGATGATGTGCGCGCGGCTCCTGCGGCCAAAGTCGGAGCGCAAGTCGGGCCGCATCGGCGCGTGGAGCGAGCGGATCTTCGGAGCCCTCGTCAGCGGATACCGGCGCAGCCTCGAGTGGGGCCTGCGGCACGGCGTGTTCGTCATGCTCGTTCTGCTGGTGACCGTCTGCCTCAACGTGTATCTCTACGTCACCATACCCAAGGGCTTCTTCCCGCAGCAGGACACCGGGCGGCTGACCGGCAACATCCAGGCCGACCAGAGCATTTCGTTCCAGGCGATGCGCGTGAAGCTCGCCGATTTCATGAGAATCGTCGGGGAGGATCCGGCCGTGCAGAACGTCGTCGGATTCACCGGCGGCGCGCAGCGCAACTCCGGCTTCATGTTCGTCGCGCTGAAGCCGCTGACCGAGCGCAAGGAGTCCGCGGACCAGGTGATCGCGCGGCTGCGGGTCAAGCTTTCCAAGGAACCCGGCGCCAGCCTCTTCCTGCAGCCGGTGCAGGACATCCGCATCGGCGGCCGCGCGAGCAATGCGCAGTACCAGTACACGCTGCAGGGGGACGACCTCGCCGAGCTCCGCGCGTGGGAGCCCAGGATCCGGGCGGCGCTGAACGGGCTGCCCGAGCTCGCCGACGTCAATACCGATGCGCAGGACAAGGGTCTGCAGACATCGCTCGTGATCGACCGCGACGCCGCGGCGCGGCTCGGCGTGACGCCGACCATGATAGATGCGACGCTGAACGACCTGTTCGGCCAGCGACAGGTGTCGACGATCTACGCGCAGCTCAACCAGTATCACGTGGTGATGGAGGCCTCCCCCGAGTACTGGCAGGCGCCGGAAACGCTGAAGACCGTCTATGTGAGCACGCCGGCCGGCGCCCAGGTGCCGCTGTCTGCGTTCGCCACCTACGCCCCGACCAACACGGCGCTGGGCGTCAACCACCAGGGCCAGTTCGTCGCGTCGACGATCTCGTTCAACCTTCCGCTCGACGTGTCGCTGTCGCAGGCGACGCGGGCGATCGACGACGCGATGCTGCGGCTCGGCGTGCCCGATTCCGTGCACGGCAGCTTCCAGGGCAGCGCTCGCGCGTTCCAGGCATCCCTCAACAGCCAGCCGTGGCTGATCCTCGCCGCCGTCCTGACCGTCTACATCGTGCTGGGCGTGCTCTACGAGAGCTATGTGCACCCGATCACGATCCTGTCGACGCTGCCTTCCGCCGGGGTCGGCGCGTTGCTCGCGCTGAAGCTGTTCAATACCGATTTCTCGATCATCGCGTTCATCGGCGTCATCCTGCTGATCGGCATCGTGAAGAAGAACGCCATCATGATGATCGACTTCGCGCTCGACGCCGAGCGCACGCGGGGAATGACGTCGCACGACGCGATCCTCGAGGCCTGCCTGCTGCGCTTTCGCCCGATCATGATGACCACGATGGCGGCGATGCTGGGCGCGCTGCCGCTGGCGCTGGGCGCGGGGGACGGCGCCGAAATGCGCCGCCCGCTGGGGATCGCGATCGTCGGCGGGCTCCTTTTCAGTCAGCTGCTGACACTCTATACGACGCCGGTCGTCTATCTGTATCTCGACCGGTTCCGGCTCTGGGCAACGCGCGCACGCGAGCGTCGCGCGCATGCGCCGGTGCCGGTGGCGCAGGCCCGGTGACTCCCACGAAGGACGCGATGACAAGCACCGACAACTCCTTGCACGCTCTGCGCGGGATCTGCATGATCGCCGCGACGGCGATGCTCGCCGGCTGCATGGTGGGGCCGGATTACGTGCGTCCGGCCGCACCGACCTCCGCGACGTTCAAGGAGGCACAGGGCTGGAAGGTCGCCGCGCCGCGCGACAACGCTCCCAAGGGCCCGTGGTGGGAAGCCTTCTCCGACCCCGACCTCGACAGGCTCGTGAGCGAAGTCAACGTTTCCAACCAGACCGTGCAGGCGGCGGCGGCGCGCGTGCGCGAGGCGCAGGCGGCGACCGCGGCGGCGCGCACGGGACTCTTTCCGTCGATCAATCTCAACGCGTCGGCGCTGCGCACGTCGCGCACGGGTGCCACGACGACGCAGGGCGCTTCCACGGGAACCGGCGCCTCCAACAGCTACAACGCGGCACTCGATCTTTCCTGGGAAATCGATCTTTGGGGACGCATCCGCCGCGGCATCGAGGCGAGCGAGACGTCGGCGCAGGCGAGCGCCGCCGATCTCGCGGCGGCGCAGCTTTCCATGCAGGCGCTGCTGGCGCAGGACTACCTGCTGCTGCGCGTGCAGGATGCCGAGATCGCGCTGCTGCACGACACCGCCGCGGGCTACGAGCGCTCGCTGACGCTGACGCGCAACCAGTACGCCGCCGGCATCGTCACCCGCGGCGACGTCGCGCAGGCCGAGGCACAGCTCGCGTCGACGCAGGCACAGGAGCAGGACGCGATGATCCAGCGCGCCCAGCTCGAGCACGCGATCGCGGTGCTGATCGGCAAGCCGCCCGCCGAGCTCGCGATCACGACGAAGCCGCTCGTCGCCGTGTTTCCGCAGACGCCGGTCACGGTGCCGTCGGAGCTCCTCGAGCGCCGGCCCGACATCGCGGGCGCGGAGCGCCGCACGGCGAGCGCCAATGCCGAAATCGGCGTCGCGCAGGCCGCGTTCTATCCGGCGCTGACGCTCGGCGCGACCGGCGGCGTGCAGAGCTCCGCGATCGGGAGCCTGCTGAGCCTGCCGGCGAGGTACTGGTCGATCGGCCCGTCGATCGCGCAGGCGATCTTCGACGCCGGACTGCGGCAGGCGCAGAAGGAACAGGCAATCGCCACCTACGACGAGACGGTCGCCAACTACCGCAACACCGTGCTGACCGGCTTCCAGGACGTCGAGGACAATCTCGCCGCGCTCTCGATTCTCGCGCGCGAGGCCGTGCTGCAGGACGCCGCGGTCAAGGCCGCGCGCGAATCAGTGACGATCGCGCAAAATCAGTACAGGGCCGGGACGACGACCTATCTCACCGTCGTCGTGCTGCAGGCCGCGGCGCTGACCAGCGAGCGCACCGCGCTCGACATCCTCGGGCGGCGCCTCACGGCGAGCGTCGGGCTCATCAAGGCGCTGGGCGGCGGCTGGGACGCGTCGACGCTCGTGTCCGCGGCGCCCTGAGCGAGGCGCCTCCCGGTCAGAACAGCTTGCCCTGCGGCTCGACCAGCGCCGCTTCCTGCGCGAGCAGCGCCGCCGACAGCGTCGACTCGCGCTTGTAGAAACCCTCGGTGTGAAAGGTCTCCTCGAGCTTGAAGAGATCGTAGTCGAGGTGATGGCAGACCTCGTGCACCAGCGTGCGCAGGAAGGTCTTGAAGGCGACGACCTGCTTCTTCGCCGCAGTGCGCATCCAGACCGAAATCGTCGCGGGGGTCGCGCCCTCCTCGGGCTCGTAGAGGCCGTGCAGCTCGCCGTAATCGCCGGACGGCCGCTTCGCCAGCACCTTGATGCGGAGCTTCGGCACGCGGTAGCCCGCGGTCAGCACGTCGGCCAGCTCCTGGCAGGCGCGCTGGACCGCCGCCCGATCGTCGCGCACGAGGCCGTCGCGCACACGCGCGACGATCGCGCCGGTCGCGACCCCGGGAGGCAGGGCGAGCGATTCGATCGCATCGCTCTTGCGGTAAATGCGCTGGCGGCCGGGAGAGAGCTTGGCGTAGTAGGCGAAGGGCATGGCTGCATTCGGGATGAAGGCAAGTCTACCCAATCCCGGCGCGCCGCTGCATCGGCGGGCGCCCGGATCCGGTCAGTTCCCGACCGGCCGCAGTTCCGCGACCATCGCGCGAAAGTCATCCGGTGCCTCGCATTCGAACCACAACGGCTTGCCGGTGCGCGGATGCAGGAAGCCGAGGGTTCGTGCATGCAGCATCGGACGCCCCGCGTCGATCCTGGGTCCGCGGTGGTCGCGCATGTAGACGCGTTCGCCGACCAGCGGATGGCCGAGCTCGGACAGGTGAATTCGGATCTGGTGCTGGCGCCCCGTTTCGAGACGGCATTCGACCAGCGTCGCGCCGGCAAGCGCTGCGATCGGGCGGACGTCCGTCACGGAACGCTTCGCGTCGCCCGGTGCGCCGCCGCCACCCCGGAAATGTCCCTGCGAGCCGCGGATGCCGTCGCCGCGATCCGGCACGATCAGGCTCTCGACTCGCGCGGCGGCGACAATGCCGTGCGCGATCGCATGGTAGACGCGCTCGATCGTGTGCGCGCGGAACTGCTCCGCCAATGCGCGTTTCGCGAGGGCCGTCCGTGTGAACACCATCAGGCCGCTCGTGTCCCGATCGAGCCGTTGCACGACGCCGAGCGCGACATCGTCGCCATATCCGCCGCGGCGGCGCAGCAGCGTGCGCGTGCAATCCGCAGCGGTCTCCCGGTTCCCCGTGTCGTCGGGGACGCTCAGGAGGCCGGCCGGCTTGTCGATGATCACAACATCGCGGTCGCAATGCACGATCGCGTTATCGGCGAGCGGACCGGCGTGTCGTCTCGGCGCCGACGCGTCGACGACCACCACGCTGCCCGGCGCAACACGCGCGGCCGGATCGAGGCAGCGCTCGCCGTCGAGCGTGACCCGCCCCTCGACGCAGAGCCGGCGCGAGCGCGACCAGGGGAGACCGGTCTGCAGGCGCACCACCGCCGCGACAGTGGGCTCGGTCGAATTCGCATCGATGGGTGAGGTCACGGCGGCGATCGATGTGTGGCGAACAGATGCGGCATTCGGCCGGGTGCCGGAGTCTTGGCCGCGGCGGGAATGCGAGTGCTCAAGGGTATAGAGCCAGCAGGATCCGCTTCGGCCGCAGGTCCCGGAATGCGCGCGAGTCGGACCTACGATAACCCAATCGCCCATTCCGTGGACTACAACATCGCATTGCGAGCGTCGGACATTGCAAAAAAATGTTCCCGCCACGGGCTTCGAGTCCCGAATCCGCGTCGAGGTTCGCTATGATTTGCCGGATCGCCGTTCGCCCATTCGTGTCCTGTCGCCGGCAGGCATAAGAATCGTGCGGAATGAGCGCTGCGTCGCCGCTCGCCGCGGATGAACGCAAGCACACGTTCGGGGGGTTCTAGCCGATGCCGCTCGTCAGCCTGGCGCCGACCAAGGCGCGGCTCGTCATCGAGAATGGCAAGGACACCGTCCTGGTGATGAAGGTCGTGCTCGCGCGCAGCGATAAGGTCGAGCTGTCGTCGGGTGACCGGCTCGAGGCGATGGCAGGCGTGCTGCGGATCCGCGAGCGCAAGCCCGACGGCGCGCCCGCCAACGGAGCGATCGGCGCGCTCATCTACATCGCCGAGTCCGGGCGCGGCGCGGACCGCGCGCCGGCGAAATTCCAGGTCAACCTCGGGATGGCGGCCGACAAGTTCGAGCCGCTGCTCCGCGTGGCGCTGTCGGGCCGGCTTCCGAACAAGATGTTCGTCGACGCGGGCGAGCGCGTGACGGCGCGCGTGACGCGCGGGCTCGCACACAGGGCGCGTGGCGGCGAGAGCATCAAGTACTGGGACGTCGACGGCTTTCCCACGCTGCCGATCACGAATTTCGCGATGATCCTGCCGATCGAGATCGGCGAGCCCCGGGAGAACGGCATTCCGGTGCTGTCGGAGCAGGCGCCGGCACCGCCGACGGCGACGCAGGAGCAGGTCGCCGAGCTCGTGGACGACATGCTCGCATTCCAGAGCGAGACCCGCTACACGCTCTATGCGCTGGTCGCGATCGCGGGAGCCGTCGCCTTCCTGGCGCTCGTCTTCGGACTCATGCTGCTGTTCCGCTAGGCGACCGCGCGGTCCTGGCGGAAAAGCAAAGGGCCGCGCATGGCGGCCCTTTGGCATGGAGTCGGCGCGCAATGCGCCGTGCGGAAGGCGCTCGGTTTCCTTAGGCCTTCTTGATTTTCTCGAGCATCTTGAAAATGCCCTTGGTCGAGCCTGCAAAGAGACGCTTGTAGGCCTTGCCCAGGCAGCGGCGCTCGAGGGTGTTGCGGCGGGTGCGGGAACGTTCGGCCATGGAAGCCTCCCTTCGTTCTGTCGATCGGTGAAGCGCGTGACGCGCAAAGAACTGACAAGCATACCAGAAATTTGCTTCCGAAAGAAGCAGTTGGAGAGCTCAGCGCTGGCCGGTGCGCAATTCGCCGAAGATCCCGGCGTTTTCCTTCGTCAGCGCGCGCCAGTACTGCGGCGTGCCGTGCACCGTCGCGCCGAGCAGGGCCGCCGCGCGCCAGGGCCAGCGCGGATCGCGCAGGAACGCCCGCGCCATCGCGACCATGTCCGCGTCGCCCCCGGCGACGATCGCTTCGGCGTGCTTCGGATCGGTGATGAGTCCGACCGCCATCGTCGTGATCCCGGTGGCGCTCCGGATCGCGCGTGCGAACGGCACGTGCACGCCGGGACCGGTCGCGGTGATCTTCTGCAGAGGCGAGATGCCGGCGCTCGACACGTCGATCCAGTCGCAGCCGCGCGAATTCAGTTCCTGCGCGAGCGCGATCGAATCCTCCAGCGTCCAGCCGCCGTCCATCCAGTCGGTCGCGGAAATGCGCGCGCCGAGCGGGCGCGTCTGCGGCCACGCGGCGCGGACCGCGTCAAAGACTTCCAGCGGAAAGCGCATCCGCCCGGCGCGGCTGCCGCCGTACGCATCGCCGCGCAGGTTCGACAGCGGCGACAGGAACTCGTGCAGCAGATAGCCGTGCGCGAGATGGAGCTCGAGCGCATCGATGCCGATCGCCTGCGCACGCTTCGCGGCGGCGACGAATGCGTTCTTCACGTCACGGAGACCCGTCGCGTCGAGGGCGGATGGAGGCGCTTCGCCCGAGGCGTGCGGAATCGCCGACGGGGCGACCGGCGTCCAGCCGCCGGCGGACGGCGGAATCAGCGCGCCACCGTCCCAAGGTCGCTGCGACGAGGCCTTTCGTCCGGCATGCGCGAGCTGCAGGGCGACCGCCGTCGGCGGCGCCTGCCGGCGCGCGCGCGAAAGCCGGTCGCGCAGAGCACGTTCTGTGGCGTCGTCGTACAAGCCGAGGCATCCCGGCGTGATGCGGCCGTCGGCCGTCACCGCGGTGGCCTCGATCGTCATCATGCCTGCGCCGGACAGCAGCATCTGGCCCCAGTGGATGAGGTGCCAGTCGGTCGCGCAGCCGTCGTCGGCCGAGTACTGGCACATCGGCGAGACGACGATGCGGTTCGGCAGCGTGAGCGCGCGCAGCGCGATGGGGTCGAAGAGATGCACGGGCTATTCCGGTGAGACGCTGCGCTTCAGCGGCCGAGCAGCCCGTCGCGAAAGCGCGCGAAGGCCGGATCGCGGTCCGTGTAGTGCGCGACGATCGCCGCATCGACGCGGGCGCGCTCGGCGGCCACGAATGCGTCCAGCGCGTCGCGCTGATAGCGCTCCAGATTGCGGTCCGCGGCGAGCAGGATGCGTGCGGCGAGCGCCGCGTCCACGTCGTCGATGCCCGCGAGAAACACGCGCGCGTCCGCCGGAAGGTGCACGAACAGCTCGGCGAGCGCGTTGTCGGCGGCGGGCGAGCCGATCACCACCACCTCCGGCCAGCGCGACGGCGCCGCCGTCGCGGGCGCCCACGCAGCGCCGAGAAAATGATCCGGCGTGCGCACGCGCGTGCCGTTGTCGTCGCGCAGGGCGGCGGCGATCACGCGCACGACGAGGCCGGTCCAGCAGTCCTGCCGCCAGCGCGACGCGAGACGCCGGGCGAAGGGCGCGATCTCGGTGCGGGGCATCGGGTTGCGCGCCGGTCTAAAGGCCCGCGGCAGCGCGCAGCGCATCGACCCGGTCGATCGCCTCCCAGGTGAATTCCGGCTCTTCGCGGCCGAAATGCCCGTACGCCGCGGTCTTGCAGTAGATCGGCCGAAGCAGGTCGAGCATCTGGATGATGCCCTTGGGACGCAGGTCGAAATTGGCCTTCACGATCTCGGCGATCTTCTCGTCGGCGATCCTGCCCGTGCCTTCGGTGTAGACGGTCACGTTGATCGGATGCGCGACGCCGATCGCGTAGGAGAGCTGCACCTGGCACTGCGTGGCGATGCCCGCCGCGACGATGTTCTTCGCGACGTAGCGCGCGGCGTACGCGGCCGAGCGGTCGACCTTCGACGGATCCTTGCCCGAGAACGCGCCGCCGCCGTGCGGCGCGGCGCCGCCGTACGTGTCGACGATGATCTTGCGGCCGGTGAGGCCGGCGTCGCCGTGCGGTCCGCCGATCTCGAAGCGGCCCGTGGGATTCACGAGGAACTTGGTGCCGGAAAGCATGGCCGCCGGCAGCACCGGACGCACGATCTCCTCGATCACCGCTTCGTGGAGCGCCTTCTGCCTGTCGTTCATGCTGGGGTGATGCTGCGTCGAGAGCACCACGGTGTCGATCGCGACCGGCTTGCCGTCGACGTAGCGCACCGTGACCTGCGACTTCGCGTCCGGGCGCAGCCATGGGAGCCGCCCGTCCTTGCGCACCTCGCTCTGCCGCTGCACCAGCCGGTGCGCGTAGTAGATCGGGAAGGGCATCAGCGAGGGCGTCTCGTCGCAGGCGTAGCCGAACATCAGCCCCTGGTCGCCGGCGCCCTGGTTGAGATACTCATCGGACGCGTGATCGACGCCGCGCGCGATGTCGGGCGACTGGCGGCCGTAGCAGACCATCACGGCGCAGCCGTCGGCATCGAAGCGAAGCTCGGGATCGTTGTAGCCGATCCGGCGGATCGTGTCGCGGGCGATGCGGGCGAAATCGTGCTTGACGGCGGTCGTGATCTCGCCGCTCATCACGACGAGGCCGGTCGACACGAGCGTCTCCGCGGCCACGCGGCCGGTGGGATCTTGCTCTAGAATCGCGTCCAGCACCGCGTCGGAGATCTGGTCCGCGACCTTGTCCGGATGACCTTCCGACACCGATTCCGACGTGAACAGAAAATCACTCATTGCCGCTCCTCGTTGCCTTGACTGCGCGCCGTCGCACGCGCGGTGCCCCGGCGGTGCGCGCATGGTGCGCAAAAGCTGCAATTTTAACAGAAGCGACGACCTGTCCCGGACCATGCCGAAGCCGCGGGTTTCCGCGTGCCCATCGACCCCCGCACCCGCGCCCGCATCGGCGCCGGCAGCCGGATCGCGCGCCGGATGACGCCCGTCGCCGAAGCGCCGACCGACGAGGCGATTGCGCGTGCCGCCGCGTTGCTGCGCGCCGGGGAGCTGGTCGCATTCCCGACCGAAACGGTCTACGGCCTCGGGGCGGATGCCGCCAACGCGCAGGCGGTGCGCCGGATCTTCGCCGCCAAGGGACGCCCGGCCGATCACCCGGTGATCGTCCATATTCCCGACGTGTCGCACGTCCTGCGCTGGGCGAGCGCGCTGCCGGACGCGGCGCGGCTCCTCGCCGCGGCGTTCTGGCCCGGGCCGCTGACGCTGATCCTGCCGCGCGCCGCAGGCGTGCACGACGTGGTGACCGGCGGACAGGACAGCGTCGGCCTGCGCGTGCCGTCGCATCCGGTCGCACGCGCGCTGCTGCATGCCTTCGGCAGCGGCATCGCCGCACCGTCGGCCAACCGCTTCGGGCGCATCTCGCCGACGCAGGCGGCGCACGTGGCGGGCGATCTGGGCGCTTCGGTTGGGCTGATTCTCGATGGCGGCGCCTGCGAGGTCGGCATCGAATCGACGATCGTCGCGGTGACCGGCGGTGTGCCGACGCTGCTCCGTCCCGGCGCGATCGGCGTGCGCGAGCTCGCGCAGGTCCTCGGGCATGCTCCTGCCGCGCCGGATCGCACGGCGCCGCGTGCCTCCGGCACGCTTGCCTCGCACTACGCCCCGAAAACGCCGGCGATGCTTGCGCCTGCCGATGCGCTGCACGCGGAGATCGTCCAGCTCGTCGACCGTGATGAGGACGTCGCGATCCTCGCGCGCACCGTGCGCCGCCCCGTGGATTTCGCCGGCGCATGGATCGGCGCACCCCTCGATGCGGCAGCGTACGCGCACGACCTCTACGCGAACCTGCGCACGCTCGACGCCGCCAATGCCGACGTGATCCTGATCGAAACGCCGCCGGCGGACGATGCGTGGCTCGCCGTGCGCGATCGCCTCGGCCGCGCGACGCGCGGCGAGGACGACGACCGCGATTGACGCGCGGTTGCTCCGTCCCTCCCAGGTGCTCATGTCTTCGCCCGTCATCGTCGTCGCGCCCGACAAGTTCAAGGGCTCGCTCACCGCGCCCGAGGCGGCCGCCGCCGTCGAGCGCGGTCTGCGGCGCCTGTGGCCCGCGGCGGACATTCGCGCCTGCCCGATGGCGGACGGCGGCGACGGCACGCTCGACGCGATCCTCTCGCGCGGCGGCGAGCAGGGCGAGCGCGCGGTGTCGGGCGCCGGCGATGCGAAAGTCGGCGCCGCATACGGCATCGTCTCCGCGCCGGAAGGACGCACGGCGGTGATCGAGATCGCAAGGATCGTCGGCCTGGTCGACCCTTTGGCCACGGCGACGACGGTAGAGCGGCGCTCGACCCGGGGCGTCGGCGAACTCATTCGCGCACTGCTCGATGATGGCGTCGGCCGATTCCTGATCGGTCTCGGCGGCAGCAGCACGAACGACGGCGGCGCGGGCATGCTGGCCGCCCTCGGCCTGCGCTTTCTCGATGCGAGCGGGCGTGACATCGCGCCGACGCCCGAGGGCCTCGCCGCGCTCGCGCGCGTCGACGCGACGGGATTGATGCCGGCGCTCGCCCAGGCGCACATCACGATCATGTCCGACGTCGACAATCCTTTGTGCGGCGCGCAGGGTGCGACGGCAGTGTTCGGACCGCAGAAGGGCGTCGCCGCCGGCGCGCTCGCCGGTCTCGACGCGACCCTCCTGCGCTACGCCACCGTGGTCGAGCGCGCGCTCGGCCGCGAGGCCGCGACGAAGCCCGGCGCCGGCGCCGCCGGCGGCCTGGGATTTGCGCTGCAGTTGCTGGGCGGTGCGCCGCGCTCCGGCGCCGAGGTGATCGCCGACGTCGTCGGGCTCGATTTAGCACTCGCCGGTGCGGACTGGGCGATCACCGGCGAAGGCCGCACCGACGCGCAGACGCTTCTGCGCAAAGCACCGTTTGTCGTCGCTGAGCGGGCGCGGCGCGCAGCAGTTCCGGTCACTCTGCTCTCGGGTGCGATCGACGACACAGCCCTGGGCACGCTCGGCAGTCACTTCGCCGGATGCTTCGCGCTCACGGCCGGTCCGGCGACGCTCGAGGATGCGATGAAACATGCCGCGGGATTGCTCGCCGATCGTGCCGAGGCCATCGCGAGAGTGTGGCAGGCCGCGGCGGGATGAGACCGGCCGCGGTCGACTAGACGAGCGCAGCGAGCCTGGCGAGTGCCAGGTCTGGCAGCGTCGCATCGATGCCGCCCCAGGCCGCGAAATGCCGGGCGGGCGTCCCGAGCAGCGGATCGTCGTCCGTCAGCTCGCGCAGCCGGGCCGCGTCCAGTCCGGTCACGCGTGCGATGGCGGACGGTTCCATCGCAGTCACGCGCGCCGACGGCAGCGCGAACACCTTCGCGCCCTGCAGCCCGTTGGCAAAGAATGCTGCGCCGCGGCCGTTGCCGGTGAGGAGGCCGAAGACGCGCACGCCCTGCGCGCGCAGCAGTGCCAGCACTGCCGCGTGCTGCGCGAGATATTGCGCGATGCAGACGGCCTCGGCGCTGCGCGTCGATTCGTGGCCCGCCGAATCGCTGACGACGAACAGCCGCGCGCGATCACGGTCGCCACGGTCGGCGAGGTGCGCGAGAAGTGCCGTGTCGAATGCATGCGCTTCGCGCGGACCGAGCGTCCCCAGCCCGGACGCGCGGGTGAACCACACGGGCTCGCCGGGCATCCGCCAGAGCCAGCCGTTGCCATCCACAGGGACGAGCGCCGCATAGAACGAAGACAGCTGGCGTGGAATCGGCACCACCGGCGGCGCGATGGACATGCGGTTCGGCCGCTGCGCGTCGAAGGCACTCGTTGCCGCGAGGCGCGCCGCGAGGTTTTCGTGGGCCGCACGTATACGGGTGACGAACGGTGCTGAGCTCGCGCCGCCCAGCGCAATCCAGGCGCGGGCCGCAGCTACGTCGTCGGCGATCAGCTCGACCTGGCCCGCCGCCGCGCGTGCCGGTGCGCCGAAGAGCACATCGACGGCGGCGCGATCACCGGCGTCGAGTTCCGACTTGCCGTGGATCTCCTCGATCACCTTCGGACCGGACACTCCGAGCCGCGCGGCGGGAACGAGCGCGATGCGGTCCGCGGCGCACGCAAGCACGGCGGCGCCGCCGAAGACGTCGCCGACGCACAGCGCCAGCACGCGCACTCCCGCGGCGCGCAGGTCGAGCAGCGCCGCGAGCGCGCGTGCCAGTGCGAGCTCGGCAGGATTCGCTTCGTGCAGGCGCACGCCGCCGGACGCGCAGAGCAGCAGCACGGCGGCCGGCCGCTCGGTGAGCGCAACGCGGAAGAGACCGTGCAGCGCCGTGGCGTGGTTCGCGCCCGCGCTGCCGCCGAGAAACCGCTCGTCCTGCGCAGCGACGAGCACCGGCGCGCCGCCGATCGTCGCGCGGGCGACCACGACGCCGTCGTCCTCCTGAGGCACGATACCCCAGCGCACGAGGTGCGGCGACGGACGCGCTGCTGCGAGCGCGGCATTGACGGGCGCCACGCTGCCCGCGTCGGCAACGGCCGCAATGCGCTCGTCCGGCCCGAGCGGACGAAGGGCTGCGGATTCCGCGGGGTCCGACACGAAGGCGCAGCACATCACGACACTATCCTCGCAGAATGCGGGTCCCCGCAAGTGGGGCGCCGCATTGCGGCGCGGCAATCGCAACGCGATGATGCCGCGCACGGCTCGCGGCGACTCCGCGAAACATGCAGGGCTCGAGCGCTCGGCGAGCGCGACTGCCGTAATCTCCGGCGCGCCTAGCCCTCGACCGTCTGTGTCGCCGCGGCGTATCCCGTGTGCGCGCTCAGATCGCCGCCGGCGCTCAGGCGCACCGCGCAGTACTTGAATTCGGGAATCTTGCCGAACGGATCGAGCTTCGGATTGGTGAGCAGGTTCGCCGCCGCCTCGTAATAGCAGAACGGAATGAAGACGGTGCCGCGCGGCGTGCCGTCGTCCGCCCGCGCATGCAGCGTGATCGTGCCGCGCCGCGATGCAACGGTGATTGCTTCGCCGGGGACCACCCCCAGCGCCGCGAGATCGGCAGGATGAATCGACGCGACCGGGCCGGGCTCGATGGCGTCCAGCACTTCGGTGCGCCGCGTCATGCTGCCCGTGTGCCAATGCTCGAGCTGGCGTCCCGTGATCAGCACGAACGGGAATTCGGCGTCGGGCCGCTCCGCCGCGTAGGTAACCTGTGCCGGCACGAGGCGCGCGCGTCCCGTCGCCGTCGGAAACTCGCGCGTGAACACGACGCGCTCTCCGGGATCGCCCTCGTGCTCGCACGGATACGTCACCGCGTGCTGCTCTTCGAGGCGCTCCCAGGTGATCCCTGCGATCGACGGCATCGCCTGCCGCATTTCGGCGAAGACATCGCGTGGATGCGCGTATGTCCAGTCGAGCCCGAGCCGCTTCGCCATCGCGACGACGATGTCGAGATCCTGCCGCGCGTCGCCGGGCGGCGCGAGCGCCTGCCGGCCGAGCTGCACCGTACGGTCGGTGTTGGTGAACGTCCCCGTCTTTTCCGGGAATGCGGTCGCGGGAAGGATCACGTCGGCGAGATAGCAGGTCTCGGTGAGGAAGATGTCCTGCACCACCAGCATCTCGAGGGTGGCGAGCGCGTCGCGCGCATGGTGGACGTCGGGATCCGACATCGCCGGATTCTCGCCCATCACGTACATGCCGCGGATCTCGCCCGCCTTCGCCGCGTGCATGATCTCGACGACGGTGAGTCCGGCCTTCGGGTCGAGCGCCATGCCCCACAGCGCCTCGAACGTGCGCTGCGCGTCGTTGTTGTCGACGCGGCGGTAGTCCGGATACATCATCGGGATGAGGCCGACGTCGGAGGCGCCCTGCACGTTGTTCTGGCCGCGCAGCGGATGGAGCCCGGTGCCGGGCCGCCCGATCTGGCCCGTCAGCATCGACAGCGCAATGAGGCAGCGCGCGTTGTCGGTGCCGTGCGTGTGCTGCGAGATGCCCATTCCCCACAGGATCATCGACGCGCGCGAGGTCGCGAAGAGCCGCGCCACTGCGCGGATCGTGTCCGCGGGAATCCCGCAGATCGGCGCCATGTCTTCCGGGCTGTGGCCGGCGACGTTCTTGGAAAGCTCGGCGAAGCCGCTGGTGCGGTCGGCGATGAACGACTCGGCGGCGAGGCCTTCCTCGATGATCGTGTACATCATCGCGTTCAGCAGCGCGACGTCGGTGTCCGCCTTGAACTGCAGATAATGCTTCGCATGCCGCGCGAGCTCGGAGCGGCGCGGATCGGCGAGAATCAGGTGCGTGCCCTGCTTCACCGCGTTCTTGATCCACGTCGCCGCGACCGGATGGTTGACGACCGGATTGGCGCCGATCAGCAGCACGACCTCGGACTGCATCACATCCATCACCGGGTTCGACACCGCGCCCGAGCCGATGCCTTCGAGCAGTGCCGCGACGCTCGACGCGTGACAGAGCCGCGTGCAGTGATCGACGTTGTTGGACCCGAAGCCCGTGCGCACGAGCTTCTGGAAGAGGTACGCCTCCTCGTTCGAGCATTTCGCCGAGCCGAAGCCCGCAAGCGCGCTCGGCCCGTGCGCGTCGCGGATTCGTGCAAGCGCGCCGCCGGCAAGATCGAGCGCCTCGTCCCAGGCCGCCTCGCGGAATGCAGAAAGCGGGTTCGCGGGATCGACAATGAACTCGGCGGTCTTCGGAAAACCCGGCTTCCGGATCAAAGGCTTCGTGAGCCGCTGCGGATGGGCAACGTAGTCGAAGCCGAAGCGGCCCTTCACGCACAGCCGGTCGTGGTTGGCCGGCCCGTCGCGGCCGGCGACGCGGACGATCGCGTTGTCCTTTACGTGGTAGGTCAACTGGCAGCCCACGCCGCAGTACGGGCACACGGATTCGACCGTTCTGTCCGGCGCGATGGCGTACGCGTCGTGCGCCGGTGCGAGCGCACCGGTCGGGCAGGCCTGCACGCATTCGCCGCAGGCAACACAGGTCGACGCGCCCATCGGGTCGTCGAGGTCGAACACGATCTTCGAATCCGCGCCCCGAAATGCGTAGCCGATCACGTCATTGACCTGCACCTCGCGGCACGCGCGCACGCAGCGTGTGCACTGAATGCAGGCATCGAGATTGACCGCCATCGCCGGGTGCGAGAGGTCGGCGGCGGGCTGCGTGCGTGCGGCGAAGCGCGGCTTGCCGATGCCGAGTGCGCGTCGCCACTGCTCGAGCTCCGAATCGGGCTTGTAGACGCGTTCCGGCACGTCGGCAACGAGCATCTCGACGACGATTTTCTGCGCGAGTCGCGCGCGCGGGCTGGTGCTCTGCACTTCCATCCCGGCCGTCGGCGCACGGCAGCACGACGGCGCCAGCACCCGTTCGCCCTTGATCTCGACGACGCAGGCGCGGCAGTTGCCGTCCGGTCGCATGCCCGGCGTGTAGCAGAGATGGGGAATCTCGACGCCGTGTCGCGCTGCCGTCTCGATGATCGTTTCACCGGTCGTCGCCGCCATCTCGCGGCCATCCAGCGTGAACCGGATCGTGCCGACGTCCTGCGGGACTTCCAAGGGGACGCTCATGGCGCGACCTCCGGTCGTTGCCTGCAAATGGAAACCCTTCTGGCGATTGCGCGGGTCGTTTCGCGGCCTTCCGCACCGTCCACGCATGCGACACTGGAGAGTCGTCGGCCGAGCCCAATCGCTCGGCGACGCGCCCTTCGATGTGCGCTCATCGAGCGGTCGACACAATCGAACGGTTTGCGCGTCGCGCACCGCCCGCGCTTGCAGGCGCGCCCTTCGGGCCTTGGCTTCGCCCTGCTCGCGCAGGCGTCCGTGCCTTTGCCCGCCTCGCTCATTCGAGCTCGTCCGGGAAATATCTGATCACCGATGTGACCGGATTGGCCGCCGCCTGGCCGAGACCGCAGATCGACGCGTCGGTCATCGCCTGGCCGAGCTCGGTCAACAGCGGCACGTCCCACTTCGGCTTGCCGAGGAGGCCGACCGCCTTCTCCGTGCCGACGCGGCACGGCGTGCACTGGCCGCAGGACTCGTCGGCGAAGAAGCGCATCAGATTGAGCGCCGCATCGCGCGCCCGATCGTGCTGCGACAGCACGATCACCGCCGCCGAACCGATGAACGAGCCGTGCGGCTGCAGCGTGTCGAAATCGAGCGGAATGTCGCCGAGCGATGCCGGCAGAATTCCTCCCGACGCGCCGCCGGGGAGGTATCCGTAGAACTCGTGGCCCGGCAGCATGCCGCCGCAGTGCTCACTGATGAGCTCGCGCACCGTGATGCCGGCCGGCGCGAGGTGCACGCCCGGCTTCGCCACGCGCCCCGACACGGAGAACGAGCGCAGGCCCTTGCGGCCGTGGCGGCCGTGGCTCGCGAACGATGCGGCGCCCTTCTCCAGGATCACCCGAATCCAGTAGAGCGTCTCCATATTGTGCTCGAGCGTCGGGCGGCCGAAGAGGCCTACCTGCGCGACGTACGGCGGGCGCAGCCGCGGCATCCCGCGCTTGCCTTCGATCGACTCGATCATCGCCGACTCCTCGCCGCAGATGTAGGCACCTGCGCCGCGGCGCAGGTGCAGCCGCGGCAGCGCGCAGGGCGGATCCGCCTCGAGCTCGGCGATCGCGTTTTCGAGGATTGCGCGGCAGGCAGCGTACTCGTCGCGCAGATAGATGTAGACGTCGTCGATGCCGACGGCCCACGCGGCGATCAGCGCGCCCTCGAGGAAGCGATGCGGATCGCGCTCGAGGTAGTGACGGTCCTTGAACGTCCCGGGCTCGCCTTCGTCGATGTTGATCGCCATGAGCCGCGGCGCGGGCTCGGCGCGGACGATCCGCCATTTGCGTCCCGCCGGAAACCCGGCGCCGCCGAGGCCGCGCAACCCGGAGTGCTCGAGCGCCGCGATCACGGTCTCGACGTCGCGCTCGCCGGAAACGCAGGATGCAAACACGCGGTAGCCGTCGTGCTTCCTGTACGCCGCGAAGCCGATGTGCGGCGGAATCTCCGGCTCGACATCGCCGGCCGTCACCGCGGCGGCGATGGCCTCAGGCGTCGCGCGGTCGATCGTGTTGCGCCCGACGACCGCCGCGGGCGCGTGCTCGCAGCGGCCGATGCAGGGTGCGCCGATGACGCGTACGCCGGGTCCGCATGCCTTTGCGGCAGCGACACGCAGCGCGTCGGCGCCGGCAAGCTGGCACGACAGCGTTTCGCACACGCGCACCGTGATTGCGGGCGGCGGCGTCTCGCCGTCCGTCACGACGTCGAAGTGGTGATAGAACGTCGCGACCTCGTACACCTCGGTCATCGCGAGGCGCATCTCCTGCGCGAGCGCCACGATGTGCGCTGCCGCGATGTGGCCGAAGCGATCCTGGATGCGGTGCAGAAACTCGATCAGGAGGTCGCGCCGCCGCGGGGCGTCGCCGAGGAGCGCGCGCACGTCCGAGAGCGCCTGCGGGTCGACCGCGCGCCCCTTGGGCTGAGTGCGCACCTTCCGCGGGCGGGAAAGCTTCGAGACGTCGACTACGGACTGCTGCGCCATGCGGGTTCCTGTTCGTTGGAGACGTCCGTCGCCGCATCGTTCCCGGCGCGGCGCCCTCGCGGCCTCAATCGAGAAAGTCGCAGTACTTTTCCACGTGCGCCGCGAGGTCGAGCGAGTGTTGGCGGACGAGGCGTTCCGCCAGCTCGGTTTCTCGCCGTTCCAGCGCCTCGATGATTCGCATGTGATCGGCAATCGAGCGCTCCGCGCGATCGCGTTGCGATATCGTCAGGCGACGGATCGCCCGGACGTGCAGAAACAGGTTGCCGATCGTCTTGCCCATCAGGTGCGAGCCGGAAAGCCGCATGATTGCCTGGTGGAACGCGATGTTGGCTTCGGAATACTCGTGAATATGCTCGGTCGGCGCCGAATTGAGGAACTCGTCGAACATGTGTCGAAGCTTCGCGATGTCCGCGTCGGATGCGCTCGCCGTGGCGATCCGCGCCGCCATGCTTTCGAGCGCCGCCCACATTTCGATCATTTCAACGATCTCGCGCTTCGTCTTGCGAACGATGAAGATGCCCCGCCGTGGAACGGAGCGCACGTAGCCCTCCTGCTCGAGCAGCGAAATCGCCTCCCGGATCGGCGTGCGCGAAACGCCGAGCGACTGCGAAAGCTGCTTGTCGTCGAGCCGGATTTCCTCGCCTGTGGCATAGATGTCCGCGTCGAGAATTGCCTGCTTGATCGCAGCGTAGGCCTGGTCGCGGAAGCTGATGCTCGTGCTTACGGGGCGAAGCACAAAAGGGCTGGGTCGGGGAGGAGCGGCAGTGTTCGTAGTCATGGAAGTGGCAATGCGAAACTGGAAATGGCATCAACGCACGGGCTCGGCCGAGCGCGCGCGCAAATTGACGAGCGCGAGCACGATATCGATGGCAGGTGTCGGTACATTCGTGATGCGCCCGAGCTCCTGCACAATGCCGACGAGCGGGCCGATCTCCATGGAGCGTCCGCTCTCCAGGTCCTGCAGCATCGACATCTTGTGCGGGCCCAGCGCGGCCGCGCCGGCAAGCCGCCGTTCGGCGTCGACGCGGAGGCGCAGGCCAAGCCTGTCGCCAATCGCCTGCGCCTCCGCCATCATGCTGCGGCATACCTCACGCGTGCCCTTGTCGGCGGCGACGACGTCGATGGTCGCCGTCGTCAGTGCGCTGACAGGATTGAAGCAGAGGTTGCCCCAGAGCTTGAGCCAGATTTCGTCGCGGATGTCCGCCCGCACAGGCGCATCGAACCCGGCGGCCTCGAGCATATCGTGCAGACGATCGACGCGGTCGCTGCGCACACCCGTCGGCTCGCCGACCGGCAGCTTCGCGCCATGGTCGTGCCGGATGACCCCTGGGGACACCAGCACCGTCGCCGGGAAGACGACGCACCCGAGCGCCCGCTCAGGATCGAGGCGCGAACGCTGAAGTCCGCCGGGATCGATGTTCTCGAGCGTCGCCCCACGACAGGGGACGTCGCCCACCTCGAAGAACCAGTAGGGCAGTCCATTGCTCGCGGTGACGATGGTCGTATCCGGTCCGAGCAATGGCACGATCGAGTCCACGGCCAGCGGGATCTGGTGCGCCTTCAGTGTGATGATGACGTAATCCTGTCGACCGAGTTCGGCTGGCCGGTCAGTGCACGGCAGCAACGCCGTGTGCTCCTCGCCTCCGACCTGCAGTCGAATTCCTCGTTCGCGCATCGCCGCAAGATGCCGTCCACGGGCGACGACGCTGGTGTCGATGCCGGCGCGGGAGAGCTGAACGGCCAAGTACCCTCCAATGGCGCCTGCGCCGAAGACGCAGACTTTCATTTCATTCGCCGTGGACGGTCGACACGACCGAGCATGGCCAGCGTCGCCGTCCGGGCCGAGCAATGGTCCCAGCGGCACCGAAGACGACCAAAAATGGCATTGACTTTGTCTGATATACGAAATACGTTACGCGAAAGTCAAGAATAATCCAAAAGGTTGCGGACGTGGGCAATCGCATCATCCTGATTGCCGGCGGCCAGTGCGCGCAGGAGGAGTCGGAGGGATCTATCCGGGTCATTCCCGCTGCGGAAGCGCCTCGATGATCGGGAATTTCCCACGGTGCCGGTAGTCGATTGGGTTCTCGTCCCGATCGGGGCGCCAACATACGAGAGCGACTCCGTTGTAACAATCGATTGCGACTTCGCAGGGATGGGAATTCGTCGAGGAGCCGCGGCCAAGCCTGGCGTCATTGCCTTCGACCCTTTGCTTCGTCAGGTTTTCCGGGCCCGACATCAGGATTCCGGGCCCGACTGGAAGCAACTCGTCTGAGTCGCCCGATTGGGCGGTCGTCGAGCAGTAAGAAGTGGAACCACAAAATCAGCGCCGAACGGCGCGCAGAAAGACTCTGGAGGAGACTATGGCAGACACGACGACAATCGGTGCACCGAAGGCCGGCAGCTCGTCCACCAACCGGTGGGCGCAGCTCATCATTGGCATCATTTGCATGGTGCTGATCGCCAACCTGCAATACGGATGGACGCTGTTCGTATCCCCGATGGCCCAGAAGCACTCCTGGGACGTTGCCGGCATCCAGGTCGCGTTCAGCATCTTCATAGCGCTCGAGACATGGCTCACGCCGATCGAGGGCTGGATTGCCGATCGGCTCGGTCCTCACCGGGGACCACGATTGGTCGTCGCCATCGGCGGCCTCTTCGTCGCGCTCGGCTGGATCGTCAATTCCTATGCCGAGACGCTTACGATGCTCTATGTCGGTGCGGCCATTTCCGGTGTCGGTGGCGGCGCGGTCTATTCGGTTTGCGTCGGCAACGCCGTCAAGTGGTTCGCCGATCGCCGCGGACTCGCGGTCGGATTGACCGCGGCGGGTTACGGTGCGGGCTCGGCGCTCTCTGTGATCCCGATGCGCATGATGATCGGGTCGTCCGGTTACGAAGCGACGTTCTTCTGGTTCGGACTGGTCCAAGGCGGCGTCGTGTTTCTGGTCGCCTGGTTCCTGCGCGGCCCGTTGCCTGGTGAGGCGCGAGTTGCCGTGTCTTCGGCGCGCGTACTGCAGTCCGCCAGGAGTTTCGCGCCACTCGAGATGCTCGCGACGCCGACCTT
>Ga0265332_10000376_pt1 | contig 32967 bp, 18 predicted proteins | sample 41926metaG_FD_202084 | JGI IMG/M metagenome (GOLD analysis project Ga0265332, IMG submission 202084) | Rhizosphere microbial communities from Carex aquatilis grown in University of Washington, Seatle, WA, United States - 4-19-26 metaG | ecosystem: Host-associated > Plants > Roots > Rhizosphere...
CGCAACGATTGAGCCCGCAACGATTGAGCCCGCAACGATTGAGCCCGCAACGATTGAGCCCGCAACGATTGAGCCCACAACGATTGAGCCCACAACGATTGAGCCCACAACGATTGAGCCCACAACTTCAGTTGTGGGCTCAATGTCCGAATCATCAATTCCCGAAAACCGATTTATCGGTTTGTATATTTGACAAACCGCATTTTCTCATCAGTGTTTCATATTCCGTCATAAATGTTGTCCGCTGATGATGTTTATCTTGGTTGTTGATATAGATAATGACGTTCTTATAGTGTGTGTAACTAACGGAAAAAGCCCCGTACCCGGTTTGCCAGGAGAATTTGGCGGGAATGATACTGTTATGATTGATCCAATGCGACGATTCTCCTTTGAGTAACTTCGCCAACTCTTCAATTGCGGAAGTTCGTGAAAGATTGACCAGAAGGTGAATGTGTTCCGGTTGAACATTCAAAGCCTCGATGAGAATTGAATTCTCCCTGGCATTTTTATCCAAATGCTCATAGAGTTGTGTACGGACTGACGGCGAAAATAAGCGTTCGCGATTTTTTGTTGTCCAAACATAATGAACATATACTTTACAGAGTGAATGCCCCATTGTCCCCCCCTTATGAAGCCGTTGAAACGGCTTCATCGGCTTTGTCTTCGTTTGAAACCTACAACTGAAGTTGTGGGTTTATATTATTTTGATTGTTATCTTTTCCCTTTCGCCAATCCCTTCTTGGTCAGATATGTGTAGCTCTGCTGCATTCCTTCAAAAATATTTCCGGCGTATTCATCAAACTCGACAATCATCCACTTGATGTTGGTTCCGCCAGCTTTTACGATGGCAGGGAAATTCATTGCACCCTGTCCGGCGGGAACGTGAGCATACATGGTGCTTCCTTTTTTTGCCGGTCCGTCCTTGATGTGGAGGAACGGTGCGCGTTTGCCGAAGTCGGCCATCGCCTGTGCGGGATCTACCCCGCCCGTCTTCGCCCAATACGTGTCGATCTCGAAGAAAACGCTTGAGTCAAGATGATCCTTAAAGTAGTAAAATGGGATCACTCCGTTAGCGGTCTCGAATTCCCACCAATGGTTATGAACCCCGAAATGCAATCCCTTTTTCGCAAAGAAAGCGCCGGTTTCGGCGTACATGTCTGACCGTTGTTTTACTTTATCGAGAGTTGAAAATATTTCATCGGCCTGTTTGTAAAGGTCCCCGGCCTGGCCGGAAAGCCCTTTCGGCCAACCCGGATAAATGATGTGATCGCATTGATAGATATCGGCGAGTTTTAGGACTTTATCCCGTTCGTCGCCTACCGGCATAGTATCTGTGTGCATGCTGAACATTTTCAACCCTGCATCTTTAAACACTTTCACTGCTTGTTCCGGTGTTGCGTTAGACGGCAAAGGGTACATCTCAACACCGATAAATCCGATGTCGGCAACTTTGCGTACTGTGCCGGCAAAGTCTTTTTCCAGTTCATGGCGGACGGTGTAGAGCTGGAATCCTATGTCTGCAACATACGGCTTTTCATCCGCAAGGCTCAATCGCCGGAAGGCAAGAGTGCCCGCGCCCAAGCCTAAAAGTTTGATGAAGTCTTTGCGTGTGTAAGTGTTTCCTGTCATCACATTCTCCTTTCAGTTGGTAATGTGTTTTGCGCTGCCGGCAGATTACCTGGGATTTTTTCCCTGCATGGCCTTTTTGAAAAACTCTCCGCTTTCAGTCAACTTAAACGTATCCAACGATTCGATCAGCCTCGGGTACCAATCCGGGTCGTAGATCCACACCATCCAGCTGATGCCTCGGCGTTCCAGGTAGCCGATGATTTCCTTTCCATACTCGCCGTTGTCTGATATGCCCTGGTTCCCCAGGACGAAGCCGAATTCAGTCGCAACCACGGGATAGCGTCCTGCCGCAAACCCGAAATCCTCGTCCCATTTTGGCTCGTAAGGCTTTGATCGCTTGTTGGGATATGGATGTGAAACGTATCCGATTCCTTCCGCTTCGATCGGTTCGGTGTGAAGCGGTGTAAGGTCGTACGCCCAATCGAGCCCTGCAACAAGCGGAATTTTCTCTTTGTCATAGGCCCGAATCAGGTGGATGATGTTTTCGTTAATCTTCTTCCACTCACTCCATGACATACTCCCAAGTTGGCCGTTGAAGAGCGTCGGTTCGTTGAAGAGTTCATAAAATGCGATCGTATTATTCCCTTGAAAATGTACTGAGACTGTACGCCAGAATTCATACGTTTCTTGGTGTGTTGTTTCGTATTCAGGATTTTGGAACAGCTCCATGCCGAGGTTGCCGATTGAGTGCCAATCGAGGTCGACGTACATTCCGAGTTCTGTGCACCAATCCACCGCCTGATCGAGCAGCTGAAGATATTTCGCCGGGGTTCGCATGCGCCACGCGGCCGGGTGGACCGGGATGCGGACAATCATGGCGCCATATTCTTTCACTCGTACGAAAAGGCCTTTGTCCCAGCGTCCCTGTTGCTCAAGCTTATCGGGATCGGCGATAGCTAATCCTCGAAACAGAATCGTATCACCGCTGGCGTTGACGAACTTGTTTCCCAGCACACGGATCAGAGAGAGTTTCTTCGCGTTGGGATTGTTGACTGGTCTGTTGACGTCCGGGGTATTTGACCAATCGTAATAGTTTGTTTTCTCTTTTACTTGTTGAGCGTTCAATGTGCCTGTCGGGCACGCAGCAGCCATATAGACGAAAAGGCACAATATGATATTTTTCATTGCGACGCCTCTCTTCGATGATTGAAAATGCGCGTTATATATAAAAGATATTCTCGGGTGGTTTCTAAGAATAGGATTCGAATCTTTCCGGCTCATTCGTTGATCACTTCTTCTCGTTGAAGCCTATTGCGGGATCAATCTCAGCACCAGAACGTCATGCGTTGCAAGCTCGGCGCTGATGTTCTTTTTGGTGTCGCCAAGAAATTTTTTCTCCCACAGGTCGCGGATTTTGTACACTGTAGTATTTGTATTCAATGTCCGTTTTGAGAGATCATCGGCGATAATATTCTTAGACCAGTCGAAATCAATTTTTTGAGGTGCGGTTGAACGGTTGAGGAAGCAAACGGCCCAGTCTCCATGCACAAGAGGTTTAACCCAGAATTCGATGCTGTCTGTGGTACTGTAACGATAACCCTGAACGCCGAGTGAGTCCTGGTCCACGCCGAGCACTTCGCGGTTGGTGAGGATCTCATGTGTTTCCTTGCTCATCGCTCGCAGGTCATTTCCAGCAATGAGGGGGGCTGCCATCATGCACCAGAGAGTAAAATGTGATCGGTCTTCGTTGACCGACATTCCGTTTCCGACTTCCAGCATATCGGGGTCGTTCCAATGGCCGGGACCGGCGTACTTCCGGATGTCTTTCCGCATTTCGACAATCCTCATAACACCCCATGATGACCAGCTCCCATGGTTATTTTCGCAGTCAAAGCAATTAGAAATATCTCCGGTGGTTCTCCAGAGATGGCCGACATCTTTTGCCCACTCCCATGATTTCGTGTCGCCCCATTCGCAGAGGCTGAAAACCACCGGCCTGCTGGCGGCGTACAGCGCATTTCGCATAGTGGTGTACGCCCCGACGGAACTCAGCCCCTCGTTGTTACACCAATCGTACTTTAAATAGTCCACACCCCATTTTGCATACATCAGCGCGTCCTGGTACTCATGACCGCGGCTTCCCGTTCTTCCTGCGCAGGTTTTATCTCCCGCACATGAGTAAATCCCGAATTTTAATCCCTTTGAATGGATGTAATCGGCGAGGGCTTTCATGCCTGACGGGAATCGCTGCGGATCGGGATAAACGAAACCAAGGCTGTCTCGCCCGCCGTGCCAGCAATCGTCGATAACAATATACTGATAACCGGCATCCTTCATTCCGCTCGATACCATTCCGTCGGCCATGCTCCGAATCATCTGTTCATCAACATTGCATCCGAACTTATTCCAGCTGTTCCATCCCATGGGGGGAGTCAACGCCAGGCCGTTGAACTTCTGGCCAAAAGCGGTCGAAGTAAACATGAGGAAAATAAGTGCCGGGATTTTCATTGATGTTTTCATGGGACCTTTTTCGCAGTGTTATAGTGAATGTTTGGCAGTTCCCGCAATATCGCCGCGCTGTACTCCGGAGTGATGTCTCTTTGAGGCTCCGCTAACATTTCATATCCCACCATAAATTTTTTAACGGTTGCCGACCGTAAGAGCGGCGGAAAAAAATGCATATGGAAATGCCATTCTCTGTGATCCTTTCCGTCTGTCGGGGCCTGATGTAATCCGGCAGAATACGGGAACGACGTCGTAAATAAATTATCGTATTTGGTTGTAATCGTCTTCAAGGCGTTCGCGAAATCTTTTTTTTCCATCTCAGTAAAGAGAAGGATGGTTGAGATTTTTCTTTTTGGGATAATCATTGTTTCGTATGGCCAGACTGCCCAGAACGGCACAACGACGGCAAAAGAGCTGTTTTCGAAAACGATTCTTTCATTCAGCCGAAGTTCGAGCCTGAGGTAATCGGAAAGCAGGCTCCGCCTTTTTTTTGAGTAGTAACGCTTGAATTGCTGAAGCTCTTTTGCCGATTCCCGTGGAATGCTCTCCTGCGCCCACAACTGCCCGTGCGGATGGGGATTGCTGTTTCCCATCATCGCTCCTTTGTTTTCGAAAATCTGCACATGATTGATGCGCGGGTCTGAACCTAATGATTTGAATTCCTCCTGCCAGGCAGTGATGACTTTTTCGATCCCGCGTTCATCCATTTCGGCCAGAGTGAGATCGTGCCGCGGCGAAAAATTGACTACTCTGCAAATCCCTCTTTCGGTTTTCGACTTGAGCAGGCCGTCGGTAGTATTCTTGATGGAAGGAATATCCGGCAGGAGAGAGGAAAAATCGTTCGTGAACACAAATGTGTCGTTGTACTGCGGATTTATTTCGCCGTTCGCCCGCTTGTTGCCGGGACACAAATAACAATTCGGGTCGTATGCAGGCCTGTTTTCGGTCTCTCGGGATGAAATTTCTCCTTGCCACGGACGCTGTGTCCGGTGCGGCGAAACGAGTATCCATTCATCGGTGAGAATATTCTTTCTGCGATGAGGGTACTGTGCTGACTCAGACCCTTGCACTTTCATTGACATCTATAATGCTTGTTCCTGAACTGATCGAGGTAACATAGATTGTTGTTTCGATCCCGAATTTTTGGAGGTACTTTTCATTGACCATTTTACCGATACTGTCAACGGAGCCTGGTTCGATAAGATTAATCGTGCATCCGCCGAATCCTGCCCCCATCATTCTTGAGCCGTACACGTGAGGATTGTCCCGTACGAGGTCTACCAAAAAGTCGAGTTCCTTGCAGCTCACTTCGTAATCGCGGCTCAAACCGTCGTGCGTTTGAACCATCGCACGGCCGAATGCTTTGAGATCTTTTTTTTCCAACGCAACACAGGCTTGCAGCAGGCGGTCATTTTCCTCAACAACGTACTTGCATCGGCGATAGACGGTTGGGTCCATCTCAGATTTATACTTGTTCAGCATGTCAATGGAAACATCCCGAAGACTCTCAATATGAGGCTCATGTTTCTTGATGAGATTGGTTCCATCGCTGCATTCTTTTCTTCTTTGGTTGTATTGAGATGAGGCGAGGGAATGAGAGACATTTGAATTGAAGAGGACAATTGAGACATTGTCGAAAACGAATGGGAAATACTGATACGCCAGGGACCTGCAGTCTAATCGAAGAACCGCACCGCTTTCACCGAAGATGTTGATAAACTGGTCCATGATCCCGCACTGGACGCCGACAAATTCGTTCTCAGCTTTTTGAGCTAGCTTCACGAGGGAAAGCTTGTCAATGCCCAAATTGAAAATATGATTGAGCGCAAAGGCCAGGCCCGCTTCCAGCGCGGCCGACGACGATAAACCAGCGCCGACCGGAATATCTCCGCCGAACACGCAATTGAAGCCGGTAAACGTGTAGCCCGCCTTCTTCAACTGGTCGAGAACGCCCGTCAAGTAGTCCGGCCAGCCCTTTTCGGATTTCTTCAGGTCATCAAGGCTGGTTTCGAAACTTTGATTCATGTTGAGAGCGTACATCTTGCAATAGTTGTCATTCCTTGGAGTGACGGCAAAAAAAATCGCTTTGTCAATGGCGCACGGGAGAACGAACCCCAGGTTGTAATCTGTGTGCTCCCCGATCATGTTGGCTCGTCCGGGTGAACGAACAACCACCGGCTCTTCGTTAAAAAGCTCTCTAAATTTGTTTATTACCGTTTCAGTATAGTTTGTCATAGCTTTACCGCGATTGCTTACGTGTCTTGACATACATTGTTCCGCCGAAAATAATCATCAGCGCGCCCCACCAAATATCGGGATGAATTTCCGCGAGGACAGTTGCAACCGCCGGCGGGCTGATAAGATGGTAGATTCCGCTCATCAAAATGAGCGCGCCCATAATCATAAGGATCAACCCGACAAAATACCAAATAGGTTTCATTGCATGTTCTGACATAACCATTCTCCTTTTATTACCAGAATAATACGTTTAACACAATAAGCACGGCGAGGGATATCAGTGCGTAAAACTCCGGCCGCTTAATAAACGGCAGGTGTTGGTCGTAGTTCTCTTCGGTCAAGCCTTTCACAAGGCCTACCAATTCGGATTTCGGTCTTTTCTTGGTGAAGAGGCTGATACCGACCGTGACCGCAGCACAGATCACCCATGCCCACCACGCTCGCCAGAAGTTTGCGGCCATATCGCTCTGCACGCTCGACATCGTAATGTAACTTTCGGCAAACCAATGAAATTTCACGGCGAGGTACATCAAGAACGAAGACGACATTCCTGCAACCAGCCCCCAAAATGCGCCGGTGGGCGTGATCCACCAGAGGAACATGCCGAGCAGCATCGTCGCGAACAGCGGCGCGTTGACCCACGAAAAAATTGCCTGCATATAATCCATAATACTCGGGAAACTCTTTGCCCAATATGCAGTGATAAGAGAAAGCACAACACCTACGATCGTCGAAACGCGCCCCATCCAAAGCAAATGCGCGTCTGAAGCCTTCCTGTTCAGCACTGATTTGTAAATGTCATATGTCCACACAGTGTTGAACGCGCTCACGTTTCCCGCCTGTCCTGCCATGAAGCCCGCGAGCAACGCCGTCACTCCCAGTCCGACCAATCCCGCCGGATAGTACCGCGCAATCAGCAGAGGGAGCGCTGAGTCGTAGTTTACTTGGCCACCGTCGTGCAACAATTTGAATCCGCTGTGCGGGTCGATCGACAATGCAATGGCGATCAAGCCCGTGAGAATAACGATGAAGGGTAATGCCATTTTGAAAAAGGAGGCGAGGATAGGCGTTAATCGGGCAGTCCGCAAATCTTTTGCGGAGAAGGCGCGTTGAACGACAAGAAAGTCCGTAGTCCAATAACCAAATGACAGGACAAATCCCAGTCCCAAAACAATCCCCCCCCAACTGATGAACATTCCGTTCTGTGTCGGGTCGGACGATGTTGACCAGAGCGTCGTAAAAGAAACTTGCGAGCTGAAGGCATTGATTCGCGTCATGATTTCTTTCAGGCTTCCGATCTCAATGATGCCGAGTATAGAAACAAGGAAGAGCCCGAACCAAATCAAGAAGAACTGTATGATCTCGGTGAAGATCGCAGACATCAATCCGCTCAGCGAGACATAGGCTGCTACCGTGATGGCGGACGCCCACATACTCACGTCCCAGTTCCAGCCAAGGAACGTGTGAAGCACAAGTGCCATGGCGTACAGGTTGATGCCCGAAACAAGAAGTGTCATGATCGCGAAGGCGATGCCGTTGAGCACGCGGGTTTTTTCGTCGAACCGAAGTTTGAGATACCCAGGGACGGAATTGATTTTACTGCTGTAGTAAAACGGCATCATGTACACTCCAAGAAAGAGCATCGCGGGGATCGCGCCGATCCAGTAAAAATGAGCAACGTACATTCCGTACTTGAAAGTGTTGCCGGTCATTCCGAGCAGTTCAAGAGCGCCGAGGTTCGCGGAAAGGAAGGCAAGGCCCGCGACCCAAACCGAATTCTTACGTCCAGCAAGAAAAAAATCCTCTTGATTCACCGTGTACTTTCGAAGATACATGCCAATGCCAAGAACAAAACCGAAATAAATGGCGATGATGACCCAATCAATAAATGATAACCCGATTGTTTCCATGTTTTATTCCTTATCGAAGGTTATTTTGTATACCGTGTTACGCGTTTGCGAGCATCTGGCTCTTGCATTTAACTTAACTGATTTTGAATGCGGAGAGCCAACAGATAACAGCTAAAAACCCTCCAGCGCCGTGTCTTTAAACTCTGCTCTACCGAATGCTGCCATACGAAATTTCGATCCTGCCTAATTGAATGCTGTTCGCGAGATTAATTTTTATATAACGGTCTTCCGGAGGAATGTCGTGAAGGATATACCGTCCAGCAGCGTAAAATGCATAATCATTGATGTATGGTTCAAACACGTCCCGTCTCGAGGCGACCGGAGAGAAGTTCTCCGGCGTCACGCCGGCCGAGAACTCAATAGTGCTGTCGCGTCCAGAAGTTGTGAAGAATACATCAAGATACAAAGAATCAATGCTTCCAGGCAACTTGTAAATAATATATTCTCCGGAACTTCCCTGCAACCGACTCGGATCTTCCTTGGTCCTATTCGCCCGCCCTCCGAGGAGGAATTTCACGCCGGCGGATCTGGCAAACAGGCATGAGTCATTTTGAAACTCGTCTATGAGCATTCGGTTGTATGCTGTAACGGAATTAGTCGCTTCGGACGGTTCGGAAACCCCGGAGGAGTTCTTAGCGATAAACCGATACTCATACCCCTTGCCGAGTTCGGCCGAGTTGTCGGAAAAGAGGGGGCGGTACCTCACATTGGCATCGCTCGCATTAGAATCCACCACATCCCACTGCCACCACATCAGCCTCCATGTCGGCCTTCGCTCTATTATATAGGATTTTGCGCCCGTTGACCCCTGCCACGAAATCTTGTAGGGAGACTGTATCGGCAGAACTGTTGGCGCGGCAGGGATGGGCAGCGGGGGTGGAGTGAGGCCGTTGATCTCGTACGCTTTTTGCCTCATCAGGCCCATAACATCGGCCTCATCTCTGCGCCCCCCGTAAGCAAACCCCGGCCATCGGAAGGTCATACCGTGGTAGTAGAATCCGCCGTCGCGGTTATGCTGCCGCATATCCCATATCATAATTCCCGAGATTCCGTTGGCAATCACCGTATCGAGTGCGCACCTGATGCTGTCGATTTGCATCGACCCGAATTCCCCGATGAAGTACGGCTTCTTTCCCTTTGCTTTTGCTCGTGCATTAAGCATCAGCGAAATCATTTGATATTTGGGGGCATATGGATGAGTGGAGACGACGTCGATGTTCGGGTCTGCAAGAGCCGAGTCGCTGACAACTTTGCTATGCGTCCCTTCGAGAACAAGATGGTTCCGGTCGAGGCTTTTGATGTACGCGGCAATCGTTCGTGTCCATGCGTACGTCGTCGGTTCAAGCTCGTTTCCCGTTTCCCATCCAAGAATCGCTTTGTCTTCCTTGAACGGAATACCGGTATATGTATTAACGCGGTTCACAATATGCTCAATCGTTTTTTTGAAGTCGCAAATTAGAAGGGAGTCAGTCCAGAATTCTTCTTTCTGTTTTCCGCGAAATGCCGCGTAATCTTTCGGCCCTCCCCACCACCACCAGTTGTCGACAAAAGGAATAATGACCCTAATTCCGACCTCATTTGCGATTTGCAGTACTTTGTCGTAGGCCTTAAATGCCTCTTCATTAAATTTGCCCGGTCCCTCGACGTGGCGGGGGATGTCAAGAGGCTCATTCTCTTTTCGAACGGAGATCACGTACATTCTCGTCACTCTTCCGCCTGCCTGCTTGATTGCCATGAGCGCATCCCGGATTTCAAATTCGTTTGCCGGGCGCCACGGACTCGGGTTCGTGAATTCCTGGTTGTCTTCGATGTACTGGAGATTGGGAAGGTTGTATGAAACAAACCGGAGCTCCGTGTTCCCCTCCATTAATTTGTCCCCATTCGTTGTAACAAAATCTTGAAACTGAGCCGGAAGATTTGTTGCAAGTGTGAGAAGAAAAAAAGCTATGTGCGTGCAGCGAATCATAAAAAAAATCTGTTTTGAATCCAATAACGCATCTTGGAAAAAGTGATTTACTCCCGCCCTTCGACCGCTCGCAGAGTCGTTTATCTACAATCCGTAAAATCGCAGATTCGTGGAACTCCAGACGGTACGAGGGAGAGGAAAAGAATGAAGACTGCAGCAATCAACGTCCGCGCGCATTCCAGACCCTCCCGAAGGTCGCGAAGCGATCCCTTGGGGAGATGCCTTCGGCATTCGCTCCGCTCAGGGTGACACAAAAGATGGACATCTAAACGATAACACAGAGAATTTTCGAGAAAACTTCAAATCATCCTTTGCATTCGGTTATCGCGACCGTATTTCAATCCGGCCGATTTGAACTCCGTCTTCCAGCGAGATCTTGACGTATCTCGAATCATCGGGAAAAGCTGTTCCTTTCAGCATCACCGCGTCGAAGAAATCGTAATCGTTTTTCCCGAAAACGGAGATTTTCTTTGTTGCAGTTATTGCTGAAAATTTGTTCAGATCATTTGATACAGAGATGCCGATTGTTTTTGTCGAATCGGCGGCGAAATAGTCGACGGTAATTTCGCTCCCTTTTCCGTTGAGCTTGTAGATAATATAACTGCCCGCGCCTCCGGCCAACCGGCTGCGGTCTTCTTTCGCCCTTCGGATATCCTCCATCGTCAGCAGCTTCAGCGGGCCGTCCTTCTGGAATATTTTATCGAAGTTTTCCATCTCATCGACGATCGTTCTGGTTGTTACTTCCACGGGCCCGGCAATGTTCGAATACTCCGATTGACCGGTTCCATTTTTTGCGTTGACGCGGTACAAATATTTTCTTCCGACTTCAGCCGACTCATCCGAGAAAAGAGGTCGGTACTGATAACGGGATTCGTCTACATTGGAACCGACAACAGTCCATGCCGTGTCGGTCTCCGTTTTTCGTTCAACGGTATATGACTCCGCGCCGGTCGAGCCTTGCCACGATATCTCCGATGCATCTTTGATGTCAAGTAGTCGGGGCGGAGCGGGGGCGGGAAGCCGCTCGGTTGTTGTTCCGTCGATCTCATGCGCCTTTTCGCGCAGGAGCGTGAGGACATTGCGTTCATCGTAAAAATCGCCGCTCGGGAAGCCGGGCCATCGATACGCTTCGTAATTATTGTATTCATAGTGGTGGTAAAACCCGCCGTCCCTGTTGCGGAAGCGAAGACTCCAGATCATGGCACCGGCGACGCCTTGATTGATGACAGTATCGGTGATCATCCGGATATCTTCCGTCGTGACAATCCCAAACTCGCCGACGACGAACGGTTTCTTTCCTTTTGTCATTTGCCGGTTCTTCACAATAAAATTGACCGCGGTCTTTGCGTTGTGGTAATAGTGCGTCGCGAGGATATCCAGGTTCGGGTCTTCGAGGGCTTCTTTTGAAATCTCCCGCGCCCCGGAGCCTTCGAGCACCAAATGATTCGCATCGATGCTTTTGATGTAGGCTGCTATTTCTTTTGTCCATGAAAACGGGGGAGAAATTTCATTGCCGGTCTCCCATGCGAGGACGGCTTTGTCCTGTTTGTATGGGATGCCGGTAATGGTGTTGGTTCGATTGAGAACGAACTCGATTGTTTTCTTGAAGTCGGCGATCAGCTGCCCGTCGGTCCAGAATGCCTCTTTTGGTTTCCCGCGAAATCCCGCATATTCCTTCGGCCCTCCCCACCACCACCAATTGTCAACGAACGGCACAATCAATCTGATCCCGACCTCGTTAGCGATTTGAAGGACCTTGTCGAACGTCCTGAAAGTTTCTTCATTGAATTTTCCGGGTCCCTCAACGTGAAAGATTTCGACCGTATCCCCTTCTTTCTTGACAGAGAAGACATAGATGCGCGCGACTTTGCCTCCCATTTGCTTGACCGACATCAGCGCGTCCCGGATTTCAAACTCATCCGGTAAACGCCATTGATTCGTTCCGCTGAAAGGGAGGTAATCTTCGATATAATGAAGGTTCGGAACGTTGCACGAAATGAAGCGAAGCTCAGCCTCGCCGTCCATTAATTTGTCTCCTTTGACCGAGATAAAGTTTTTGAACTGGGCATTCGAGAAGAAAATGCAGAAGGCAAGAAGGACGAACATCGGGAGAATTCTTTTCACGGTTCAGGCCGGGTTTATGTTAACGAGAATTTAATTCGCTGCATAAGCGTCAAATGTAGTGCCATACATTGTAGACATTCTCCTTAGAAAATGCAAAAAATAAAAATTGCGTGTCTAGTTTTTCTTATTAATTTGTAAAAGATTATCAAAATAATAGGGCTGTGTTCCGCTTCCGGGATAAAAATATATGTTCGCTATATTATTTGCGGAAAATTTGCGGCACGTCAATTGCGGACTAACTGAGCAAAAATGCAGGTGAAACGATGAATCAAAAAGAATTAAAGGCTGAATTTACCGAAGCGTTGAGAAGAGGAATTATCGAACGATGGTATCCGCTTGTTGTGGACAAGGAATGCGGCGGTTACTACACGAACGTAACGTACGATTGGAAACTTCCCCCCGAACAGGAAAAGATGATCGTGACACAAGCAAGGCACGTATGGACGCTCTCTAAACTTGAGTCATTTTTGCAGGGTGCGGGAGAGTACGAAAAGATGGCGCTGCACGGCTGTCATTCAATGAAAATCCATATGTGGGACGCGGAATACGGCGGATTTTATCAGATCCGGAGTCGCGTCGGCGGAATGTCCGATGTCAACGGATGGCGCGATGAGAAACGTGCGTACGGAAATGCGTTTGGCATCTATGCACTGGCGGCGTTGTATCATCAAACCGGAAGCAGCGAGGTGTTGGAATTTGCGCTGCAGGCATTTCAGTGGGTTGAAGACCATTCCTTCGACCCGGAGGGCGGCGGCTACTTTGAATTTCTTACGCGTGAGGGAAAACCGTTTGACTCGAGTTCGGAGCACAAAACGGCAGCGGGCGATAAGAACGAACTCGGGTTCAAGGATCAAAACTCATCCATCCATTTGCTCGAAGCGTACACCGAGCTGTACAACGTATGGAAGTCGCCGCTGCTGCGAACGCGACTCGAGCAGCTGCTTGTCCTCATCCGAGACACGATGGTGTCAAAAGAAGGATCGCTGCGATTATTTTTTCATTCCGATTGGACGCCGGTATCGTTTCGAGAATCGCCGGACGATATCCGAAAAGCAAATTTCGGCCTCGACCATGTTTCGTTCGGCCACGATTACGAAACGGCATTTCTCATGCTGGAAGCATCGCACGCCTTAGGTCTGAAGAATGATGCGAAGACGCTTGCTGTCGCAAAGAGAATGCTCGACCATGCGCTCCGGTATGGCTTCGACGAATCTGTCGGCGGATTTTACGACGGCGGGTATTACTTCAAGGGCGAGAGTGATTGCAAGATCATCAAGGACACGAAAAATTGGTGGGCACAAGCCGAAGGATTGAACGCGCTCTTGTTGTTTTCAAAAATCTATCCGCAGGAGAAAAAATATCACGACTATTTCTTAAGGCAATGGGAGTATGTAAAAACATACATCATTGATCCTAAAAACGGCGATTGGTTTGAAGGTGGAGTAGACAAAGAGCCGCATTTCAAAACCGGCCCCAAGAGCCATATTTGGAAGTGCACCTACCACACTGGAAGGGCGCTGATGAATTGCATCGATCTTCTAAACGAAGAGAACTCCGCCAGCCAGACGAAGAAAAAAGAAATTATAGAACTGGCACAGGCCTGGCATACTGTTGCATCTTCAGGCGTTTTCCCTCCCCCGAAAGAGGAGGGCTAGGTCCGAAGCCCCGACGGGATGGCTTCGCCAGACTCCTTCGGAGGCGGGGTTGATGAATCGTTTGCCGCAACAGGAATTAACTCACCCTAATAAACACAAATGCCTTGCATCCAATCCTCCTATAGATTGGGCAAGGCATTTGCGTTGTGCAAGGAGAAAACGCTACTTTTTTAAAAGCTTCAGATTCTTTGCAATCAAGTCACATCGTTGTTTCACGCTCATGGCGCTGCGATACCCGTCCTCGGGTGTATGGAAGACATAATCCAACAATTGCTCCACGGTCGATGTCGCAACATGCATTCGTGTATCCGACGATGCATAATAAATGAGGACGTCGCCGTTCTTCCGTTGTACCCAACCGTTGCTGAAGACGACATTTGAAACGTCGCCGATGCGTTCCGCTCCTTCGGGAGCGATGAAATATCCCTGCGGCCGGGCAATGACTTTCGAAGGATCTTTCAGATCGGTCAAAAACAAATACAGCACATACCGCAAACCGGCCGCAGTATTCCGAACGCCGTGGGCAAGCTGGAGCCAGCCTTTATCCGTTTTTATCGGGGCGGGACCGAGGCCATTCTTGACTTCTTTAATAGTGTGATACACGCGGTCGTCGACAATGATTTCGCTGCGGATTTCCGGATTTTCTATTGTGTCGGAAAGGCCCCAGCCGATGCCGCCGCCTGAGCCGGTCTCAATAAACCCGTCTTGCGGGCGCGTGTAAAACGCGTATTTGCCATGGACAAACTCAGGGTGAAGAACGACGTTTCTCTGTTGTTGCGACTTCGTTTTGAGGTCGGGGAGCCGTTCCCATTTTTTGAAATCCTTGGTACGAATAATTCCGCATTGAGCGACCGCAGAGGACATATCCGTCCTTGCAGCGGTTGGGTCCTTGCGTTCCGTGCAGAATAATCCATAGATCCAACCGTCCTCGTGTTTCACTACGCGCAGGTCGTACACGTTCGTATCGGGCTCGGACGTTTCGGGGAAGACGATTGGGTAATCCCAGAAGCGAAAGTTGTCTACGCCGTTCGGAGATTCTGCAACGGCAAAAAAAGATTTTCTGTCAACTCCTTCGACACGGACAAAAAGTAAAATCTTGCCGTTGTGTTCGCATGCTCCGGCGTTAAATGTTCCGTTGACTCCCAGCCGTTCCATGAGCAAGGGGTTTGTCGAATAATGAAGGTCGTACCGCCAGAAGATCGGGATGTGCTCGGCCGTTAGAACGGGGTTGACGTACCGATGGAAAACACCGTTGCTCTTCTTAATTTTTGTATTTCGTGCTTTGATAAGTTTTTCGTGCTCGCTGGCGAGACGTTTAACTTTTCCATTGAACTCTGCTTTAGTCATAATGTTCCCCGTTTGATAAGTTATTTTGAAAAAACTGCCTGCCCTTAAACTGTTGCCGCTGCAGTTTCATTTTCTTTAGCCGGCTTTATGTGCAGAACCCGTTCGTCAAAATCAACAGGCAATGTCTCTTTACTGAGATCATCCAACTTGTTCCACCAATTGAACTTCAGTATGACAGACGTGACCGCAAAACTGCAAGCGACGCCGATGAGCAGGTTGATTTCACGCGTCACGAGCGCGATTGGAATGATGACGATTGAAGTTTGCCAGACGACCCCGACCACGACGTTGGTCATATCACGAACAAAATTCGGGTTTGGCTCGAACGAAGGATAGTATGCGTGCGCTTTTTTGATGATCGGCTTCCAAAATCCCCACGGACGGATCTGCATGTAGAATTTCAGCAGCACCTCATCGGGTTCCGGCTTTGTCGTCAAGCTTCCTACGATACAGCCGATCAGCGACACGCCGAAAACGTACGGGAACACCATGATAGGTTGAATCGAGGGAAATACAGCCGGGATAATCATCGACGCGATGATACCGGACATCATTCCCCAAAAATATCCGTGGCCGTTGAGTCTCCACCAGTACCATTTCAATACATTCGAGGCGGTGTATCCGCCATACAGCGCGCTGACGATCCAGAGCGTTACCTGGTTGATGGATTCAACCATAAATCCGAACGCAAAACCAACGATCACGAATGCGATCGTCGTAAAAATACTGAGGGTAACGTACGTGCTTTCTTTTGCATGCGGGTTGATAAATCTTTTATAGATATCGTTGACTACGTAAGCCGGCGCCGCGTTAATTGTTGCAGCGTAGTTGGACATAAACGCCGCCAGCAATCCGGCAAGCAGCAAACCGACGATGCCGACGGGAAGGACATTCTTGATAATGTAGGGGAGGATCAATTCAAAGTCGATGTGGGGGCCCATCGCTTTGAGTTCGGGCGAAAAGAATGCAAGCGCAAGAACTGTGATTCCCGAGATCATCGTGTAGCGAGGAAACATGAGGACGAGGTTGACAAACCAATTCATTTTTGCCGCTTCTTTAGGTGAACGGGTTGCAAGGACTCGCTGCATGTCGTAATTTGGCGCAGGTCCGGCCGCGCTTTTCAATATGCCTTGGAAGACAACCATGATAAAAAAGAATCCGAACATGCCGTAGCCGTCTGCCTGAATTTTGGTGTTCACTGCGTCGATAAGCCCCGTCCAATTCAAGTTAAGCGTCCAGCCGAAGAACGGGGTAGCCCAGCCCTCAGGGATAAACTGGTGCAATTGCGCCGGCGAAACCGTCGTTATCGCAAGAAAGCCGATTGCGAGCGAAGCGATTGTCAGCACGATGAACTGGAGAACCTCGGTAATGACAACGCTGAACATCCCTCCCTTCACGGCATAGATGGCTGTGAACGACATGAGAATCATCGCGTACATGTCCGGCGATAAATGCCACGGGAAGAAAATCGCCGCAAATTTTCCGATTCCTTTGAACGCATAGGCGATAAAGCCGATGACGCTGATCAAGGCAAAGATTACCACGCTGATGTGGGAAAGATTTGCGCCGGTACTTCGGCCAAATCTGGTCTCGATCCACTGTGCACCGGTCATGACCTTCGATTTTCGAAGCCAAATGGAAAGGTATGCCATCAGGAATATTTGGTTGAACGTAGGCCATATCCACGGCATCCATACGCTCTTGAATCCATAGACGAACAGCACATAGACAAGCCACATGGTTCCGGTAATATCAAACATTCCGGAAGCGTCGGAAACGCCGAGCATCCACCATGGAAGCTGGTTCCCGCCAAGAAAGTAAGAACTCATGCTCTTCTTTGCACGCTTCGACACAAGGATCCCCAGCGTCATTGCCACGACAAAATATGCCACGATAATGGCGATGTCGATCGGGTTGATTGACATAAAAACTCGCTTTCTTTAAGAAATTTTGGTTGGTTCCAATCTACAATAGCACAAACGGTGCCATTTCTCTTTTCGGCAATGCCGATTTTTTTAGCGTTTTGGAGATTCCCCTGATTTATCAACGTGATAATGATTATGGAAATGATAAAGCGGTCAAAAAATGGGCGCGCGCGAGGGTTGTTGTTGGAAGAATAATTTCCGAAATTCCTTTTGCAAAAGAGTTTCGTTGTACGTCTCTCAAAATCATGTTTAAGGAGGCTCTGCAAAATGAAGACGACTTTTCGGACAATTTTCTGTCTTACTTTTCTCATCTTCAACGGTTCGGTTTCACAAAATCGGCCGCTCCAACTTGCATCAATATTTACTGACAGCATGGTGCTTCAGCAGCAGCGCGAAGTGGCAGTGTGGGGAACGGGCGCGATTGGAAAGAGAATCAATCTCGAAACTTCCTGGAAAACTACCGCGTCCGCTGTTGTCGACAGTGGAGGATCCTGGTCTGTCAAATTGAAAACTGTGAAAGCGGGTGGACCGTATCAGGTCACGGTTTCGGACGGCGACACGACACTCACTCTGCACGATGTTCTTCTCGGTGAAGTCTGGTTATGTTCCGGACAATCAAATATGGAAATGCCGGTTGAAGGATGGCCTCCGGCGAATCCGGTCATGAATTCAGACAGCGAGATAGCGAACGCGAAATATCCGAACATACGATTGTTTGGGATGAAAAGAGCGTATTCTGTTGACCCGGAATATTCGTGCGACGGAAGGTGGACGGAGTGCACTCCGGAAAATGTGAGGACGTTCAGCGCCGCCGGTTATTTTTTCGCGAAGACGTTATACCAAAAGCTCAACGTTCCAATCGGGCTCATTCATGCGAGCTGGGGAGGGACTGCGATCGAATCATGGATAGGCAAGCAGGATCTCGGCACGATAGATGCGTATCGTGCGATACTCCAAAAGATGGAAGACAGCAGAGACAGTATTGTCGTACTGAACAAATGGAACGTTGCGCATCCGGCAATAAAGCTTAACGGACGCAAACCGGAAAACAGATGGCTGGGTCTCGACTTCTCCGACAGCGCATGCAGTACAAAGGAATTCAACGATTCGCTCTGGAAAGAAATGCGCCTTCCGACAGTGTGGGAGCGGACGGAAATGGGCGAGTTCGACGGAGCGGTTTGGTTCAGAAAACAAGTCGCTCTTCCTTCCAGTTGGCATGGGAAAGATCTCATTCTCAGCCTCGGGCCCATCGATGATATGGATGAAACCTACGTTAACGGGGTTATGGTCGGAAGCCATCTCACCGAAGGCATGTATGATGTTCCCCGAACGTATTCTCTTCCGGCGAAGGTTGTGCAGGATTCAATTGTCCATGTTGCGGTTCGGGTTCTTGACTACGGCGGCAACGGAGGAATATTCGGGAAGCCAGAGGAGCTTCAGTTGAAACGGGCAGATACATCGTTGTCAATTCCGCTGGCGGGAAACTGGAAATATTTGCCCGTGGCAGAATACCGCAGCAGCATCTTTTATGTGTATGGATACAAAGGCCAGGAATATTTCAAACGCCCAAAAGTACCGATCGATTTCTCCGGCAATTCACCGACAACGTTGTTCAACGGAATGATTTTTCCGTTAGTACCGTTCACGCTCGGCGGAGTGCTCTGGTATCAGGGGGAAGCCAATGTCGGCAACCCCGAAATGTATGCTTCGCTGCTTCCAATGATGATTAAGGAATGGCGGTCCGTTTTCCAAAATGCGGAGCTCCCGTTCTTTTATGTGCAGATCGCCCCGTATAAATATGATTCACTCTCTCATTCTGAATTCCTGAGGGAAGCTCAGCTCAAAACTCTCTCTGTCAAGAACACAGGGATGGCGGTAACGCTCGATATCGGCGACCCGAACAGCATCCATCCGGCGGACAAACAAGACGTCGGCAAGCGGCTCGCGTTGTTGGCGTTGGCAAAAACATATCACCAAAAGAAAATCACATTCTCAGGGCCGGCCTTTCGTTCTATAAAAGTCAAAAAGAACGTTGCGGTTCTGACATTTGAAAATACGGGGAGGGGTTTGGTTCTCAAGGAAGATTCAAGCGGCAGTGGATTCCAGATAGCGGGAGAGGACAGGCAATTCAAAAATGCGACGGTGAGCATAAAGGGATCGACATTGCTTGTCTCGAGTCCGGGCATTCTTCATCCTGCTGCGGTTCGTTATGCTTTTACGAATGCGCCGGCTGCCACTCTCTATAATAGAGAGGGATTGCCCGCGTCGTCGTTCCGAACTGACACTTGGCCTCGTTAAGCAATCTCAGCAGGATTCGCTAAAAATACGAAGGTGGGCAACCGCATGACCCTTTTTGAGATGCCACTTGATCCTCTCCCAAAGGATGACTTCTAATAAAAGAAATCAAAACGACCCGCTTTCGCGCTTTACTTTTTAGAGACTAAATTTGTATTATTCAAGCAAAAGCGCTCATGCAAGGTTTTCTTTATTGAAAATGTCTATAATTCATCGGAACATATTCCAGCTACTTAACAATTCAAAACCGATAGGAGGGTAAGATGAAAAAAATACTACCAGTTCTCGTAGGCCTCTTTTTGTTCGGGAGTACAGGCAGCGCACAAGTGCTCGAAGGCTTCGGGACTAAAGGGAGTCTCGGTATTTTCAAAGACGCCGGATGGGGGACACTTACGGATAGCATTTATCAGACTACCGATCCGACAAACAGCGCCAACGGTGTCATGGGGGTTGCACTCGATCTAAAAGGGACAGGGGATAAAAACGCAATTCGACCCGTCTCTCAAGGGTTAATCACCAACACGAAGGGTGCACTCTACCTTACGTACTGGGTGTATATTCCTGCGAACAGCGACATTCCGGACAGCCTTACGATCGGGTTGTGGTGGCAGGTTGCCGTCGGCAGCTGGCAATTCAATGAGACCGACTTTTATGCAAAGGATATCCCGAAAGGGCACTGGTTCCCCCTCTCGGCTCCGATCATGGACTCGAGCATCGCTGATCCGGCAAACGATCTTCTTGCCGGCCACGGCTTCGGAGATTTCGGATTGCAGTGGAACAGTTACAGCTGCGGATCGGCGGTATGGAAAGGTGCGATCTACGTCGACAGCGTTTCGCTCATCGGAGCGACGCCAACCGTGCTTGGAGATTTCAAAACAAGTCTCGAAAGCTTCAGCGAGCAGTGGAACAACGGCTGGAAGGACAGTGTCTATTGGAATGCAGGGCCGATAGGAGACAGCTCGGGCGTTGCAGTGTTTGAGCTTAAAGATGGTTCGGCCACAACAGGAGGGACGGCATTCGGATTTCAGCCGTCGGGCAACGGCATTGCAGCGCAAGGGATGAATGCCTTGGTCTTCTGGGTCTATGTTCCCGCATCATTCCCCGATACGTTTCAAATTCAGACGTGGGCGCAGAGCGATCCGGGCTGGAATTGGCCGCCGAATGGTCCTCGTGTCTACCTGGGGAAAAATATTCCAAAAGAAAAATGGTTCCCGCTGTATTTCGACCTTGCTCAAGCAAGCCTTGTCGACACCGTTTCCGGGAGCTTCTTTAACACCTTCAACAATCAAGGCGACAATCTGAGGAAGCTTGGCATTCAAGTCGCCGGTAACGATAGTGTGACATGGGCAGGGAAGATCTACATCAAAGACGTTTCGCTTGTCAATCAGATCGTTGCCGCTCCGAAGCCGTTATCCACGCCGGTTTGGGTTATCGCGAACTTCGACAGTGCAACAAACGGCGGCCGGCAAGGTTTCTACGTTCCATCGTGGGCGACCGGATCTGTGAAACGCTATCTCGACGATGCAACGACCAAACCCGGATTTGTTCTCCAGGGGAACGCTAACTTCTCTCCTGCGACCCCGAAATTCGCGGCTGTCCGCGATAGCGTCGTCATGCAGAAGGGCGATTCCATCGTGACGAGCCTGACCTGCGCGCTCTACTTGCCCGTTCAGATGCCGAACAATGCTATCGTTAAGTTCTATGTCAACGGCGGCGCGAACGATTCCGTTGCCGTCGCAGACACCGTCGGCAAGCAGATCAAGCATTTCAAATGGAATACCCTTGCCATCACAAAACTCGATTCGCTTGCCGGTGTAGGGAAATTCGATCCGACAAAACCGGCAAGAATCGGTGTCGTGATTTATTATCCAGCTCCGTATGATACGACGAACTGGACGGGTTCGATTGAATTGGATGACGTCACTGCCGTCGGCATCTGGTTCGCTTCCGGCGTTCCTTCCGGCGTAAAGCAGACCGACGGTGTTGTGTACCAGTACCGGCTCTATAACAATTATCCGAATCCGTTCAACCCATCGACGAAAATCAAATACGATGTTAAGAGTGATTCGAAAGTCCAGATTCGGGTATTCGACATTCTGGGCAGAGAGGTAGCGACCCTGGTGAACGAGAAGAAAGCAGCGGGCTCATACGACGTTGAGTTTAACGCTTCGACATTCTCCAGCGGCGTATATTTCGTTCGTATGGATGCGGGCGGTTTTGTCAAAACGCAGAGAATAATGCTCCTCAAATAAGCTGCACATAAAGAGGCGGGATCGAGTTTGATTCCGCCTCTTTTTTCGAAAGTCCCTTGCGCCCGAATAGAATTTGATAATACAAAGCCTGCGGAGTTGAAGTGCGCGAGCCGAAGATTATTGCAGAAGATCATCCTCCGGAGTGTTTGAAATAGATTCTAGAACTTATCTCAAAAATGGTCTTGCGTTGGCCCTTCGGGAGAAGGATCAAGTGACATGTTTTTGAGATAGCTTCTAGAAACACGAAACAAGAAATGTGTTTTGAGAAACAGCCGAACACATCTTTGAGAAAAGGTCGGTAGAAATGAAAAATGTAAAAGCATGCATCGCTCTTCTTGTGCAATTGTCCGCCTCAATGACTCTTCTCACCGCGGCAAATCTTGTTCCGGCAAATGATCCGAACATCCAGTACTATGGAAGATGGGATTTTTCGGTTCCGACGGCGCCGACGCATTCATGGCCCGGAGTCTACATCTTCGCAAAGTTCGAAGGGACGAGCATCGGGATCAGCACGAACGATAATTTCTCCTATTACAATGTTTTCATCGACGATACAGTGTTTTCAGAATTCCATGGAACCCAGAACGGAACAGCTTCCTATACGCTGGCGTCCGGACTGCCGGACACCCAGCATACAATCTTGATAACGCTCAGGAATGAAACGAACTGGACGAAATTTTCCTTCAACGGATTTTATCTCGACAACGGAAAAAATCTTGTGCCGCCGCCCGATCGACCGGCGAAGAAGATAGAGTTCATCGGCGACTCGTACACCTGTGCATCGGGAAATCTCTGGACCAGCAATACCTCCGCTCCGTCGGGCGACTATACCGATCTCTACAAAGGATTTCCTTCGATCACTGCCCGGCACTACGGTGCGCAGTATACGGCTACCGGCCGAAGCGGCTACGGCCTGGTTCTCGACTATCAGGGCATCTACGGCAACAGTCTTCCAAGCGTTTTTGACAGGACTCTGGGGTACACATCTCTCCCCATATGGAATTTTTCGCAATGGAATCCAAACCTTGTCGTGATTTGTCTTGGATTAAATGATTACAGCGGATGGGGCGGATACAACGGTCCGCTATCCCAGGACGAAGCGTACATTTTTCAGCAATCATACCACGATTTTATTTCAACGATCATGGATGACTATCCTTTCGCAAAGATTCTCACCGTTGCGCCGAACGACATCACATGGCTGAAGCAGCAGATCTCACAGGTAGCAGCCGATGAACATTCGATCGGTCATACGAACGTCTCTTATACCTACTTCCCGTCGTACTATACAGATTTTGTCAACAACGGACATCCCGATGTTACAGCACACAATGAAATAGCGACCGTTTTAGAGAATGCGATAGACGGCATTGATGCATGGACTCCTTTCACAGAGACAATTTCTCCCCGATTTGTAAGTCTTCCCGACACGCCGTTGGTCGCGACGAACGATCCGTTCATCCTCACGGTCAAGACCGACAGGTATGCGACGGTCCGCTATAGTACACAGGACAAACCGTTCAACCAGATGGAGCATACGTTCACGACGACCGGGACGCGCACGCACTCGGTCGCGCTTTCATGCGACCAAAACCAGCAATATACCTACTATGTTCGGGCGATGGACGCTTACGGCAACGATGTTGACTCTGCCTCCGTTGTTCATTTTGCCGTCGATACAACAAAGATACTGCTCGCATGGAAATCGGTCGGCTACGATCTTTCAACATGGAAAACCGGAACCGCTCCCCTCGGTAACGATCCTTCCGGGCTTTACAATACCCAGCTTGGATCTACCCAAACAGCCTACTTCAGGAAAAGTCTGACATTGCAAAATGTTTCGAACATTCAGGATTTGCGCGTATCCGTGAAAGGGCACGACGGAGTCGTAGCGTATGTGAACGGCCATGAGTTCGGCCGTGTCAACATTGATCCGAGCACGGACGTTGCATTCACAACGCGCGCCCTCAAGCCGCTGACGTACACATCAACGATTGTGATGACACAGGTAAACGGACTCAACTATTTGCGTGAAGGGGAAAATGTTTTTTCGTTCGAAGTCCATTCCCGAAACACCAGCAAACCGGATGTCTCATTCGACGCGAAAATTTTTGACATCAACAATACCGTATACTATGATCTAGGCCTCGACTGGAGCTACTACGACAACGGAAAAACGCCCGCAAATCAATTGACGGACAAACCGGTATCGGGAGTGATCGCAGGGAATCAGAACATGGTTCCTCAGAAAATTTTCCTCTACCCTAATTATCCGAATCCCTTCAATCCATCAACCACTATTTCTTTTGACCTGGACAAGAGAAGCCATGTAGACCTCAGAGTTTTCAATGTCCTCGGTCAGGAAGTAAAAACTTTAGTGAATGCAGAATTGGCTCCCGGCAGATACGCATATCATTTCGAAGCCGGAAATTTTGCAAGCGGTGTGTACATCTGCCAACTGAAAGCGGAAACGACCGTCAGTCTCAGGAAGATGGTACTTATGAAATGAGGCTTCTGAATAATTCCAAAAGTATGACTCACGCAAAGTCGCAGAATAATTAAAAAAATAGACTCTTTGCGACTTGGCGGCTTGGCGAGAGACGATTTTTCAGATGTCTCGAAATAAATAGTATGCGGGCCTCGCTTCGGCTCCGGGTATGCTGCGGAACAGCTATTCTATGATAAGAATTCGTCATGAGAAACAATAAACATTTACGGTATTTCATATTTTAAGCGCGGGAGTTACTATGAAATCAAGTGGGCTGATTTGTGTCACCGGTATGAATCGCACGGTTGCCGGATGTGCGCTCATGTTTTTGTTTTTAATCTCGACAGGAATCGTCTCTTCACAATCGAGAGTACATTACGCCGGTAAAGATATTTTTATCAGCGGGATCAACATTGCCTGGGTTAATTTTGCCGGCGATATCGGTCCGAATCCGCCGGACATGAACCAGTTCCGGACTGAGTTTCAAACGGTGCATGCCAACGGCGGAAATGTGATGCGATTCTGGCTTCACACGAATGGCAGCCAGACTCCGGTGTTTAATGGCAGCGGATTCGTCACCGGGCCCGGCCCGGTCGCAATTCAAAATCTCAAACAGATTCTCGCTGCGGCGAAGCAAAACGACATTGGATTGATCTTGTGTCTCTGGTCTCATGACATGCTCAATCAATCGGAGCTCGACACAGTGGAGTTACACAGGAACGCCAGGCTGTTAAATGATACCGCGTACACCAATGCCTATATCAGAAACGCATTGATCCCGATGGTTGACTCGCTGAAGGGGAATCCGGCGATCGCTGCCTGGGAAATCTTCAATGAGCCTGAAGGCATTTCGAATGAATTCGGCTGGGGGGGCGACGATCATGTGCCCATGAAAAGTATTCAGAGGTGCATCAACCTGATGGCAGGCGCGATTCATCGTGCTGATCCGAGCGCTCTCGTGACAAGCGGCGCCGTGACGTTCCAGACGTTAACGGATTTCAACCCTGGGCCGGTTGCAGGCCGTCTCCCAAAAACCGCAGCCAATTCTTCCGCCAGCAACCTGCAAACGGCGGCCGATAATTTCAACATCAGGCACAGATCAAACTCAACCGCTGAAGAGTACCGTGAATACATTGAAAAATTAGCGGCGGCGGGAGATACTAATTATTATCGGGATGACCGCCTCAAAGCGGTTGGCGGCGACAATCTCGGAACACTCGACTTCTATTGTGTTCACTATTATAACGGAGACGGCGACAATTTTAATCCGTTTCTTTATCCATGTTCTCACTGGGGATTGAATAAGCCTGTGGTGGCTGCTGAATTTCATGTGAATGAAGAAAACGGGATCCCGCACTCAAGCCTCTATCCGACATTGTACCAAAACGGCTATGCGGGGGCGATGGCTTGGTCGTGGACGGACTTTCCGGTCGCTGGACCAATGTCCGAAATACAAACCTGGGCTACGCTGAGCTATATGTTTGCCAACTACCGGAACGACGTCATCATTTTTCCCACGACGGGTTCGATCTATGTTTTCAACGCGACTCCCGGCACGATTGAAAAAACCGACACGACTATTCTCCGCTGGGATACGGAGCCGGGATCGGTCGTTACGTTGGACGGCAACAGTGTTTCAGTTAAAGACACCTTGCTCGTTCATCCGCTCGTAACGACCACGTATACCATGATTGCGCGTGGCGTCGTCCAGGACACAAACAAGATTGTCGTAACAGTTTTACCGACTGGAAGAATTGTGATCTTCAGGGCAATCCCCGTACAAATTGGAACCGGTGAACCGGTTATTCTGGTCTGGCATGTGGTGAAGGGTTCGACGGTAACGTTGAACGGCGCTTTCGTTCCCGCCGCCGACTCGATCAGCATGGTTCCGGATCCCGCCAACAGCAGTTACACGCTCATTGCAAAAGGAGATGAACAGGATTCGATAACCATAGACTTGCAGATCCTCTCCCCGGATCAGGTTGATCGAGCGTACCAGGCGTACGTCACTGCTTCATCGAACGATACCGTTGCGTACGCCTTCAGCGATCCTCAGCATATAACAGACGGGAATAATTTCTCGCGGTGGCAGGCGGCAGCATCACCGGCAGTGCAGACGGTTCAGCTCGATTTGGGAAGACTCGATTCGATAAACCAGGTCGTTATCCGATGGGGGAACAAAGCGTACGCAAAGATGTACTCTCTCCAGGCGTCTCCGGACCTCGTTAACTGGTCGGAACTAGTGTACCAGAGCAGCGGCAACGGCGGACCCGGGTACGTTGAAACGTTGACAGGATTCAACGAGGTTGCGCGTTACTTGCAGTTGATCCTCAAATCGCAAAGCAGTAATGGTGCGTACTCCATTGCCGAGATACTTGCGTCTGGGTCGGTGGCGACCGGCGTTGCTGTCCAGAACTCGACGATTCCTGCTGTGTACGCATTGTCTCAGAATTATCCTAACCCGTTCAACCCGTCGACACAAATCAACTTTGCCGTGCCGAAAGCCGGACACGTTGAGTTGACCGTCTATAATGCAATCGGGCAGCGGGTCGCTGAATTGATTAACCGGCCGCTGGATGCCGGTAACTATCTTGCAAAATTCGATGCGTCAAAACTGAGCAGCGGAATATATTTTTATGCGATTCGAGCCGGGAGTTTCTTCCAGGCGAAGAAAATGATTTTACTGAAATGAGGTGCGCGGTAACCGATTGCGTCAGCTGCATTTTTTGGCAGTGTTACAGTTTGAGAAATTTCACTCTCGTTCCCAAACTCGTTTGGGAAGGAGTTGCTTAACTTGTTTTTTCCGTCTGAAAATATTGATCACTTGACACACTTCGTTCCCAATCGGAGATTGGGAACGAGAAAGCGCTTGAAGTAATAGTGTCTAGCGTGAAACTGTAACACTTCTCTGTTAACGCATTCCTTCAAGTCGTCGCTCAATAAGCTAAGAAATTAAATAAGATGGCTATTGTGTGAATGTCTTGTCGCAGCGTTTTATTGGAAAATCGATATTTGACGGGGATAATGGAGGGAAATAATCGTAGAATGGCTTCTCCATTATATTATTACATTGATACATTTTTATCAAAATAATATATCGCAGTTTCTGTCTCTATTCCCGAAATTTGCGATTTTTGGCAAAATTTCATCAAAATACTTCCATGGAAATGTGGCATCGTCTGTGTTGGTAGATATTGACAAAGATGTCCCTAATTCCCTGATTATAGAGAACAAGCCAAAGTTCAACAAATAATAAGGGCTGCACAAATTCTCTCCCGATATTCGGTATGTTTGCAATATTTCAGTTCGTTAGCAAATAGTAGACTCGCCCCGGAGGCCTACGCATTTTCTTGTTTGAATGACTACGCGCCTAATGAAGTTGAATATCCATGCTTTCTTTAAATGCGAGCGATGCGCTGACGAGAAAAGACTGAAGGGATGAGGAGGAAAACCGCTTGACATTAAGTGCTTTAGTCTTTAAATTGGCGCGAGGTAAAGAACATGCTTCTCTTCAAAAGCTCTCATCATCGGAATCGAATTCACACCCAAAAAACACATTAGTATCCTCAACGATCAAATAATCATTGGAGAAAAAAATGTTTATTGGTACTTCTACTCGAAGCAAACTTGCTTGCGCATTTGCAGCTATGATGCTGATAATGACGCAATCGTTGTTTGCACAAGGATCTGGCTCACTAAAAGGACGCGTCTTAGATAAAGAGACTGGCGAAGCGCTCGTCGGAGCCAACGTGCTTGTCCTTGAGACAAGCTTAGGCGCAGCCGCGGATATTGACGGAAAGTTTACCATCCACCAAATTCCGGCAGGCAAAAGAACATTGCGCGTACAGTATATCGGATACAAAACAATTACTGCTGATATAAACATAACAGATGGCGGAACACTAGAACAAGATTTTCGTCTAGCCGCGGGTGTGCTCACTGGCGACGTGGTGGTCATTACAGCGCAAGCGAAAGGCCAATTGTCCTCAATCAACGAACAGTTGTCGTCCAACAAGATTGTTAACGTAGTGTCGGCTGAAAAGATGCAGGAGTTGCCCGATGCAAATTTGGCTGAATCAATCGGAAGACTCCCCGGTGTATCGTTGGGAAGAACAAACGGTGAAGCGGATAAAGTTATCGTTCGCGGGTTGTCTGCCCAATTCAACAAAGTAACGATCGAAGGCATTCCGATGGTTTCAACAAGCGGCGGTGTCGCGGCCGGCAATACGAATACCGGCAGCAGCAATTACTCCGACAGGTCAATTGATCTGAGCATGATCAGCGACGACCTTGTCAAGGGAGTAGAGCTTTCAAAATCTTTACGCGCGGATATGGATGCCGATGCTATCGGTGGAACGATCAATCTTACGTTAAAAGAAGCCCCGACAGGTTTGCGTGGAGATATTCAAGCCAACGGCGGATATAATGCGTTGACAAAATACTGGAAGAATTTCAAAGTGTCGGGAAGTGTCAGTGACAGGTTCATTGACGATGCGATCGGCGCACGGCTGCAGTTGAACTTAGAAGACAAAACTCTTCCATCGCAGCGATTCGACGCTGGATACGGTCCACTACAAACTCTTAGTATAAATAATATAGATCCGGTAACCCATGACACGACAGTAACTCATCCTTACAACAGGCAAACACAAGCCTCCAGGTTGACGGTTGATAACCTCGACAGGAGACGGGCCGGTGGAAGCGTCATACTGGATTACGAATCAAATTTGGTAGATGTTATTTTCTTTAATTTGTACAACCAGAAGAACGACCATGATAATCGGTATGATAATGAGACTAATTTTACCGCTACCGGGGACAATCTATGGTCGAAGATTTATGCAATTTCCGATTTTAAAACAGAAGAAAGAACACATTCGCTGCAGGCGAAGTTTAAGCTCGCGACGACAGAACTGGACGCGTCAGTATCCTACTCAAAAGCAAATTACAGCAACCCCGGGTTCGACTTTCCGTTTGAGCAAGTCAATACGCCGCAGCTTGGCACCAACAGCAATATCTTTAACTTTGCCAAGCCCTCAACGTTGATCACTCTCGCGGGTGCCAACAATCCGTCGAATTTTTATTTGCGTAATTTAGACGCTACAGATAATTTCCTCAATGATAATACTTACGACGGAAAGCTTGATTATCATGTTCCTTTTAAGTTATCCGATGAATTTACGGGTAAAATATCTGTCGGCGGCAAGTACCATAGCTTTGTTCGCACGAACAGAGGCAATAGCCAATACTTTAACATGGAATGGGGCGGGAGCGGAGCCCGGCAGGATGCGTTCCAGGCTTGGGTGCAGGCAAACATCAACCCGGCGTACTATCCTAAGAACCTTAACCATGGTATTTCCGGCAAGTATTTTACGCAAAGCGGCTACAATCCCCCGAAGTTTCTTAACGGAGACTACACTCTTGATCCATGGTCGTACAGTCCAGGTCTGCTGAACGAAATAGGACAAGCATACTACGACTCGAACGCTGTCAAGTATTATACGGATGGACCTCAGACCTACAATTCCAAATTTGACGATGCAGAAAAACTCCGTGCAGGTTATTTGATGGGAGAATTCAATCTGGGCAAAGATCTGACGATTGTTCCGGGTGTCCGGTATGAACAGCTACAGGGTTCATACAGCGCGTATGTCGTCTATACTAATAACAATAACCTCAACGGTCTGGCGGGACAGACTCCTGTATGGAGAGAAATCAACCAGACTCATCAAAATTATTTCCCGTCGGTCAACGCTAAATATAAAGTGAGCGAGGATGTTCAATTGGTCGGCGCATATTATTCGAGCGCGGCCAGGCCGAATTTCTCCGACGTTTCGCCGCTGGTAGATTACGGCGTAAATAACAATGTCGCTGCGTCGAGTAATCCTTTTCTGAAACCGGCTATCGCACAGAATTATGACCTGGGAGTATCTCTGTTCAGCAATAATGTCGGCCTGTTTTCAGTCAATGGGTTCTACAAACAATTGACAGACCTTGTGTATTCAATTCCATTCGTTTACCCGTACAGGTATCGTGATATTGTGCAGGCACCGTCGGATATCTTATCGAGACTGCCGTCAACTTCGTATTGGGATACTTCATGGTTTGCGAAAGGAAATCAAAATACATACACGAGTGTTCCGATAAATAATCCGGAGAAAGCATTCGTAAGAGGGCTAGAATTCTCATGGCAGACACACTTGTGGTATTTGCCCGGAGTCTTAAGCGGCATCGTGCTTGACCTGAACTATACGGTAATGAGTTCACATACGTTCTATCCGTACTTTGACGCTAACAGCGTAGTGAAAGACACCGTGTGGAATGCTGCTCATACCAGGGTCAAGAATATCGATTATTACGTAGCATACCGAACACGTCCTGGCAGGCTGGTAAACATGCCGAACGCAACCTATAATATAATCGCCGGCTGGGATTATTTAGGGTTCAGTTCAAGAGTGTCATTCAGGTATCAATATACGACGCTCACAAGCTTGGATTCCAGATATGCCGTGGCTGACGCGTACTACGATAACGTCCTCTTAGTCGATGTTTCGTTGAAGCAGAAACTTATTGAAAATTTGTCAATTTTTGCCAACTTTACAAACATTGGTGCGCATGTCGATAATTATTATTATCAATCTCCAAACGGACCTTTACCGACAAGCGAACAAACGTATGGTTTCAATGCACAATTTGGATTAAGCTACGCTTATTGATAAATACTCATTTATTAACTTAGACGGTTTATTTTGCTTTTCTTGTGTTTAATAAGTGTATATTGTAAAGCACAGAAGTGAAGTCAAAACCGGAAGCATTGGAAGGAGGTGGCTAAGGGAGGAAAAAAAATTTAATTACTTTTTCAATTATTAGTTCACCATAAAAGGAGAAAGCAATGAAAAACAAGCTATTAGTTACACTTTTGATTAGCTTAGCGATTGTGAGCATTTCAAATGCTCAGTATTCTCAGATCATTCGACAGCGGGTGCCGAATCAGGCGAAGGCAAAGGCAGAGGCGGCTCAGTTAATCGCAATTGCTAATGCTACAAACGCTGATACGATTTTCATTACCGACGCCTCAACGCCGGGTATCATTGAAGCGACAATTAACGGTGATACAACCACTAATGTCGGCCGAACAAACATCAACAGAGTATACAAGCTGTCGAAGAACCAAATCTATACTCAAAATGCCGGTCTTAGCGTTTACAATCCGCACGGAACATTGATCATTGTCGGTGAACCTGGCGGAACGAAGCCGGTTATCACATTGACCGGTGTTAACGGCGTAGATCCCGGAATGAATACTGTCGTTGGCAGTATAAAGTTGGATAACATTCACATGCAGAATGAGTTTACGAATGACAATGGATTTAACAATAATTGCTTTGTAGGCTCAACAGATCTCGGCTTGCCGCAGTCTGTGGACGTCAATAACTGTCTGTTTGAATTCATCCAGCTCGATACGTTCTCCTGCGACGGTTACACGAACGGAGCAAAATTCAGATTCACAAACTCATACTTCCGCAACCTCTTCAACGTTAATCAGTGGTGGGGTGGCAGAGTGTTCTATTGCAAACGTCCTATCGACACAGTTTGGGTCGAGAACTGCACAGTTACAGGCGGCGGACTTATTTTCTTGCAGCAGAGCTCAATGTGTAAGTTTGCGTATTACAACCACAACACGATCATCAACAGCAACAAATACTGGCAGCTGGGTGTTTATTACCTTGAAGGATACTGGGTCAACAATCTTTTCATCAACCAGAATTGGGTTGGTGAGGATTTCCAGAACGTCGCAACCGGCGGACAGGATCCTGATCCCGGAATGCTGATGGGTAATTTCGGTATGGATACTCTTTGGGTTCAAGGCGGAAAATTGCATGCGCCGATTAATATCCAGCCCTCATATTTGAATGCCGATTCAACGATCAATCAGTCATTATGCGGTCTTGATAAGATGCAGGCGCTTGTTGCCAATAACATCCTCTGGACTGACACGGTAATGCTAAAAGCATACTATCACAATATGCAAATTGGCGGTTTTGGTCCTTATGGAACGGCATTCGGCGGTGTCACTGCCTCTTCATATTTAACATGGAGCATTCCACAAGCTGATACTCCGAGCATGGTCGTCAACATTCCAAGTATCTGGATGAACCCGCGCACAACGACGTTGTTCGCCACGTATCACAAGTTGGCTCAAGCGGACAATCACATTAACGTGCAGGTTTCGACAGTTACACCTGCAATCGCCGATGCAGCAACTGCAGACCAGATGGCACGATGGAATGCCCAGCAATGGGGCGTTCCGGGCTTCTCGTCCTCAACGCAGGACATTCTTCACAGCAAATACATTTGGGGCGATTATGACCCAACAACGATTCCGGGTATCAAAACGGAAGACGGAAGCGGGATCACAAAGTTCACCGACCTGAATGAGAGTTTCGCTCAATCCGGTACAGTTATCAATTCGACAATTGATCAATTGCCGATTGGTGCCTTGATCTGGGATGATGCTAAATTGGCTGCGTATGATTCAAAGGCTGAATGGGCAAAGGTATGGGCCTTCTATCTAGCTACAGGAGTTGCAGAAAACAAGACGTCGGCAGTGCCTCAACATTATGGGCTTTCACAGAACTATCCGAATCCGTTTAACCCGACGACACAGATTAGCTTCTCAGTACCGTCGAACA
>Ga0265332_10000395_pt1 | contig 31727 bp, 26 predicted proteins | sample 41926metaG_FD_202084 | JGI IMG/M metagenome (GOLD analysis project Ga0265332, IMG submission 202084) | Rhizosphere microbial communities from Carex aquatilis grown in University of Washington, Seatle, WA, United States - 4-19-26 metaG | ecosystem: Host-associated > Plants > Roots > Rhizosphere...
CGGGCCCCTCCCGGGGACGACGAGAGTCGGGCCCGGATCTCCTTTGCCGGTGCGGTCTCCGGTTGGCAAAGCCAACCTCCGATCCTCTGCTCGAGCTGACGCGAGCTTGAGCTTGGCGCCTGGGCCCGTCCTCGTCGCTCAAAGGAGACGTCCGACGCCGACCCATGGTCGATCGGAGGTGGGCTTTGCCCACCGGAGACTGCCTCCGACACGCAGATCTCTCGTTGTCCGCGGGAGGGGCCCGCGAGGAGCGGCCGCCCCTCCCCGCGCTCCGCCTACGTTTCTCTTGGTCCGGGAGGGGAGCCCTCGGGGGGAGCCACATCACGACCCAGATCCGCGCCCCTCCCCCGGAGATATTCGATGTAGTAGGGGGAGTCGCGGCGCTCCTCGAGATCGCCGCGCTCGACCGCGTCCTGGCAGAGCTTGCGCAGATCGCCCACCTGGCGCGAGGGCGGCAGGCCGAAGGCCTCCATGATCGCGTTGCCGAGCCCCGGCGGCAGCGGCGGCACCTTGGCGTCGAGCTCGCGGAGGCCGAGGATGCGCTCCTTCAAGGCGTGGATGTTGGCCACCGCCTCCTGCCGCCTCCCCGGCCGCCGCGACGTCACGTCGGCGCGCGACAGATCGAGCAGCTCGTCGAGCCCGTCCCCCATCTCGTGATCGAACCGCCGCACCGCCGCGTCGGTCCATGACGCCTCGTAGGCGTTGGCGCGCAGGTGGTTGAGGATCAGGAAGCGCACCTTCTGCCTCCCGCCGCGCTCGAAGCCCAGCCGCTTGGCGATGGGGTCGAACATGCGCGCCCCGATCTCGGCGTGCCGGTGAAAGGTCACGCGTCCGTCGGGCAACATCACCCGGGTCGGGACCTTGCCGATGTCGTGGAGCAGGGCCGCCCAGCGCACGGCCGGTTTGGGGACGCTCTGGCGCACCACCTGCTTGGTGTGCTCCCACACGTCCTTGTGCTTGCGCCCGGCCTCCTGCGAGAAATCCACCGTGGCGTCGAGCTCGGGCAACACCGCCGCCAGCATCCCGCTGTCGTGCATCCACTGCAGGCCGAGCTCGAGCGAGCGCCCCATGATCACCTGCTCGATGCCGCCGCGGAGCTTGTCGGGCGACACCTCGACCAGCGCCGGCGCCGCGGCCCGCGCCGCCTCGGTGATGGCGAGATCGGGCATCCTGCCCTCGGTGGCCACGATGCGCGCCACCTCGAGCAAGGCGTCCGGCCCGGCCCCGAGCACGGCCGCATGTGAAGCGAGAGACACCATTCGATTTGAACCCTTGGGTCAGGCGCGGGTCAGGACGACGAGGTGATCTTCTTTTTGTCTTGCTCGCGCTTGCGCAGCAGGTGATCGATGAAGGGTTGGGCCAGCTTCATGCGTCCGGCCAGCGACTTCTCGCTGATGGGATAGTTGGTGCCGAACTTCAGCCCCTCGTCGTACAGAAAGGTGCCGACCTCCTCGTCGTCGACGAACATGGAGATCTTCTTGCGCGCGTAGAGGACCTTCTGCATGTTCCCCCACCGCGAGTCCAGCCAGTCCACCACGTCGCCCAGCGCCTGGCGAAAGGTTCCGAGCTCCGCGTCCAGGTTGGCGTAGTTGTCGGCGAACCGCTCACGGAAGGCCGCCGCCCCCTCTCCCCCCTCCGTCGCGATCTTCGCCAGCGCCAGCCGCAAGAGGATCACGTCCTCGAGGTGCCGCACCGGCGCATCGACGTTGCCGTCCTTCGGCGTGATGATGTGCACGACCGTCGCCGCCGCAATCTCCCGCACGGGGTGCTCGAGATCGGCGTCGGCCACCGCCTCGAGGAGCACCTTCAGATCGAAAGGAAGGGAGATGAGAGCCTGTGAAACCGTGTCCAGGAAACTGCGTTCGAGATCCTTGTCCATGACCAGTTCTTCGTGGGCGGAAGTCATCGATACTACCCGATCCGGCGGATATTCATAGGCAAACATCTTACTTCTACTCCCACTTCCACATCACCCGTGCCCGTGGTCGTGTTCGTATCTTGGAAGATGGCGTCACCCCGGCGAGACCCGCGCGGCGGCGTCAATCGCCGCCGCGAGAGCCGCCGCCGCCGCGGCTCGAAAGGTCGTCAGCGTGCCTGGCGGAAGCTCCAGGGTCAAGATGGGTATGCGGGAATCGACACCGAGCCACGTGCCGAGCGAGCCCGGCGTCGGGTATCCGATGTCATGCCGGACCGGCCACCCCGAGGCCATCGACACCGCGCGCGCCCAGGTCTCCGCCGGGCCGTCGAAGTTCACGCAGGCGAAGGGCGCGTGCACGGCCACCACCCCATCGATGTGTTCCCGCGCGATGAGCTCGGCCAGGACGCGGCTCTCCGGCTCGGACAGGGGAACCGGCCCCGGATCATATCCGGGGGCGTGGGCGCGCGTGAAGTTCCTGGCCGGGAAGTTCCGGTTGAGATCGACGTCGCGGCCGTTGTTCTTTCGATTGCGGACCAGGCCATCGGGATTCAGCGCCGGGAGGACCCAGACCCACGGCGCCGACGGGTCGGGCGCGGCTGGCTGGCTGGCTGGAGCCGCCGCGGCGACCAGGTCCAGCAGCGCCTCGGTGCTGCTCGGCTCGTCCCCGTGGACGCCACCCACGATCAAGAGGCGGTGCACCGAACGCGGCGCGTGAGCCGAGGCCGACGCGGCATCTTGCTCGGCCTGCCGTGCGGGACCTCGAACGAGACAGCCCCAGATCGGGCGGCCTTCCACGGAAGCACCGAGGGCGCGCACCCCGGGGCTTCGCCCGACCTGGTCCCAAAGGGCCTGGCCGGGCGGCGGCGTTGTCGATTCGGGACCTGATGTCACGGCGTACCGAATACGACTCTACTCCCCTTCACCTCCCGCTGTTCAGCCGAGCGTAGCGCGGCTTTGCCGCGCGGAGCGAGAGGGGCGCGGGGACGTGCGAGCGGCAGCGAGCCACGTCCCCGATTCAATCGCCGCGCGGGGACGTGCGAGCGGCAGCGAGCCACGTCCCCGATCCATACAAGGGGCCCGCGCCGGCCCCGCGCGCCGCCCCGATGGGCGCCCGCTTTGCGTTGCCGCCGCTCGGGGGGGCGACTATGATTGCCTCATCATGTCCTCCAGGTTCCAGGCGCGGTCATGGAAACCGGGACGGAGACTGGGGCGGCAACCGGGGCGGTTCCTGGGAGTGTTGCTGGTGATGGTGCTCTGCCTCATCGGGCCCGGACTGGCCCTGGCCGGCCCGCGTTCGGGCAGCAGCTTCGGCGGGCGTCTCGGCTTCCGGTCGAACGGGGGCTTCGGCGCACCCCGCAGTTCGAGCTACGGGTACCGCGGCGGCGGAAACACCTTCACGTATGTCCCGAGCTTCGGATGGGGCTGGCACCCCGGCTGGGGGTTCGGCGGTTACGGATACGGCGGATTCGGCTTCCCTTCCCTGCTGGTGGTGGCGGGGCTCGGAATCGGCGCCTTCATGCTGGTGCGGGCCCTGCGCCGCCAGCACCTCGGCACGACCAGCTGGGGCTGGGGCGACGCCGCCGAGGACGCGCCCGACCGCGATCTCTCTCGGGGATACGTGTATCGCCTGCAGATCGCCCTCGGCCGCGCGGGCCGGGGCGTGCAGGCCCGGCTCGCCGAGATCGCCGAGGCCGGAGACGCCGACACCGAATCCGGGCTGGCGGCCCTGCTGCAACAGACGGCGCTGGAGCTCTTGCGTGAAAAGGACGCCATCCGCTATGCGGGCGCCGACCTGGCCGGGCCCCTCAGCCTGACCAACGCCGAGAGCAAGCTGAATGGCTGGGCGCTGAACGAGCGCGCGCGGTTCCAGGTCGAGCGTATCCGGGGCGCTGGGCAGCACCTGCGGCGATCGGACGCCACCGTCGAGGAAGGGCGCGAGGCCCTGGAGCTGGTGGTGGTGACGGTGGTGCTCGCCACCCGCTCCCCGATCGCGGGCGACTGGAAGACCCTCGGGGATCGGGCCGAGGTCGAAGCGCTGCTCCACAGCCTGGGTGAGGTCGGACCGGATGGCCTGCTTGGTCTGGAGATCGTGTGGACCCCCGCTGACCCCAATGACTCGATGACCGAGACCGACGTGATGACGACCTATCCCGAGCTCCGCAGCCTGTGAGCCCGGGCAGCCCGTCATTTCAACGCGGCGACGGCCACGGCGACCGCCGCTCGTTCCCGCCGTGCGGGTTGACACCGGAGATCACAGGGTTTTTGATCGGAGAGAATGCACAAACTCATCATCGAGGATGACGAGGGTAGAGCGACCGTCGTCCCGTTGATTCGCGACGAGCTGACCATCGGACGGATGGAAGGCAACGCGATTCGGCTGACCGAGCGAAACGTGTCGCGCAGGCACGCCCGCCTCTTCCGACAGGGCGACGCCCTCTACGTCGAGGACCTCGGCAGTTACACCGGCGTCCGGATCAACGGCGCGCGCATCGACCGGCCGACCGCCCTGTGCGACGGCGACCACCTGACCATCGGGGACTACAAGCTCGGCATCCGCGCCGAGGTCCGCGATGCGGCCAGCGTCGCCCCGGGGGCTGGCGCGACGACCGGAGGCGTCTCGCCCCGGAGCGGGGCGCCCACCGTGGGTCAGGGGGGGGAAGACACGGATCTGCTGTCGACCCGGGAGGTGCCGATCCACGCGGCGCTGGCCGGGGATCCGGCGGCGCCGCCCGTCCCGCCCCCCGGCGCCACCTCCACCGCCACCGAGGGAGTGGCGCGCCAGGCGCTCGATGCGTCTCCCACCATCCCCCTGCACACGCTGGCGGAAGATCCTGCTGGCGCGGCGCGCGGGGCCGCGGGGACGGCGCCGGCGCGGCTGGTGGTGGTCACCTCCGCGCTCGCCGGGCACGAGTTCGTCCTCAACCGAACGTCGCTGGTGATCGGGCGGACCCAGGAGAACGACATCGTCCTCAATCATCCGTCGATCTCGCGGCACCACGCCAAGGTCATGCGCGACGGCGACCGGTACACCGTGGTCGATCTCCAGAGCGCCAATGGCGTCCGGGTGGCCGGCGAGTCGTACGAGCGGGTCGACGTTCAGCCCGGGGACGTGCTCGAGCTCGGCCACGTGAAGCTGCGCTTCGTCGGACCGCGCGAGAGCTGGAGCTTCGATCCGCGGGAATTCGCGCCGCGGTCACGGCGCGGCTTGAAGCTGGCCGCGCTGGCCCTGGGCGCGTCGCTGGCAGTCGCGCTGGTGGTGTTCCTGCGGGACAGGAAGCCCACGCCCGAGCCGGCACCGGCGCCGCCGGTGGTGGTCTTGCCAAAGCCCGCCGAGCCCGAGCCGACCACGCTCCTGGCCGAGGCCCGGAGCGCCGCCGAGGGGGAGGACTGGGACCGCGCCGTGACGATCCTCGATCTGCTCCTCGGGCGGCCGGCGACCGACGCGGTCGCCAACACCATCCGCCCCGAGGTGACCAACCTCAAGCGCAAGGTCGACAGCGAACGCCGGGCCAAGGACCTGCTGGCGTCGTTCGAACAGGCGGTGGATGCGCGGGAGCCCGACGTCGCCCTGTCCCGCTTCGACGAGATCCCGCCCGACAGCCTGTACAAGGCGCGCGCGGAGCCGCGGCTGGCGGGGATCAAGGCCCAGTTCCTCACCGCCCACCTCGAGCTCGCCGAGGCCGCCGGCTCGCAGGGGCACTGCGACGACGCCCGCGGCGAGGTCGAGAAGATCCAGCAAGTCGATCCCGAGAACAAGCGGGCGCTCGAGCTGGTGAAGAAGTGCCGTCCGCGCGGCGCGAGCAAGCTGGCCATGGCGGCGGCCACCGCGGCTGCTGCCACGGGACAGACGGGATCCGCCACGGCGACAAGCGGGAGCCCGGCGTCGGCCGGCGCCTCGACAACCACCGCGGTGGTGGGCGCACCACTCGCCGGGACCACGCCGCGCGCGGGCGCACCCGCGCAGCGGACACCGAAGCCCGCGGCGGCGAAGGTCGTGACCGCCCGCGCGATCGGCGCGACCGCCGGTGGGGAGCCGACCGCGCTCGAATCGGACGCCGCCGACCTGATTCGCCAGGCCCGCGAGGCCTGGTCGCGTCAGCAATGTCCGTCGGCCATCGACCTTTCGCGACGCGCGCTGCGCCTGCGACCGGGCTCGATCGAGGCGCACCAGATCATGGCGGTGTGCTCCTGCTCGGGCCGCGACCGCGACGGCGCGCTCAAGTCCTACGTTCGGCTCGACGAGCGCAGCCGCGAGATGGTCCGCACGCTCTGTGGCCGTTACGGCGTCGAGCTCGGCGAGTGATCAGGGCCTGAGGATGGGCACCACCCGCCGCTCGCCTGGACGCGGCACCCAGAAGTTGGGCGAGTAGGGCCCGCGCCGGGCGAGGGCCCGCGCGAGCTCCACCGGGGGTTCGTCCTGTCCGTCGTCGGCGAGCGCGAAGGTGCCAAAGTGCATTGCGACCGCGGTCCCGGCGCCGAGGATCTCGTCCGCCTCGACGGCCTGCTCGGGGGAGATGTGCACGGCCTCCATGAACCACTCTGGCCGGTAGGCCCCGATGGGGAGGAGCGCCAGCCGCGGCCGTCCGAAGCGGGCACGGATCTGCGCGAAGTGTGGTCCGGCCCCGGTGTCGCCCGCGAAGTACGTCGGCCCAGCGGGCCCCTCGATGACGTAGCCCAGCCACAGCGTGCGATCGCCGTCGAGGAGCCCGCGGCCGGAGAAGTGCTGGGACGGCACCCCGGTGACCCGGATCTCCGGGGCGAGCGGCAGGCTCTGCCACCAGTCGAGCTCGCTCACCCGCGACAATCCGGCATCGCGCAGGACGGCACCGTTGCCGAGACCCACCACCACCTGGGGATGGTGGGCCGCCTCCAGGCGCCGCAGGGTGGGCAGATCCATGTGGTCGTAGTGCGAGTGGCTGATGAGCACCACGTCGATGGGGGGCAGGTCTTCGAAGCGAACGCCCGGGGGATGGTAGCGCCTCGGTCCGGCGAAGGAGACCGGGCTCGCGCGCTCGGACCAGATGGGATCGGTGAGGACGTTGAGGCCGTCCACCTGCACCAGCATGGTGGCGTGGTTGACGAACGTCAGCTGCAGCTCGCCGCGGCCGACTCGGATCACCCGGGGCAACATCGCATCGACCGCGAGGTTCTGCCGCGGGCTCCAGGGGCTCGCCCGCCGCGCCCAGCGCCACTTCAGGAAGCGCCCGAATCCCCCATGCGGCACGTCGCGCAGGTTGTGGAAGCGCTTGCCATCGAAGTGCCCCGACACCGGGCCGCTGTAGGTCGAGCCTGAGAGCACGCAGCCCACGACCAGAGCCCCGGAGCCGAGCACCACGCCCGCGATCCCCACGACGAGGACCAGCCAGCGAAGATGTGACCAGCGATGGTGCCCGGCGCCACCGCTGGTGGTGGCGTCGGCGGCGGAATCCGGGGTTGATGCTGGACCGGTCATCGAATCAGGCCCCGAGCGTCGGGCTCGACGGCGCCGGGTCAGGCTTTTTGTTTGAGGTCGGCGTAGGACTGGCCGGGGGCGGCGACCGTGGCGGTGGGCAGCCCCGCCTCCGACCAGCCCGCGACGACCACGCGGCCCATGGCGTCGCGCTCGCCGCCGTATCCGCCGCGTACGTCCACCAGGTTCTGGTAACCGAGAGAGGCGAGCAGCGCCGTGGCCTGCGCCGAGCGCCCGCCGCTCTTGCACCCCACCACCAGCTTGGCGTCGGGGGCGAAGTTCGCCTGGACCACGCCAGCGAAGGCCGGGTTCGGGACCAGCCGCCCACCTTGCGCATCGAGGAGCGGCACGTTGAGGGCGCCCTGGGGGTGCCCTTGCTCGAACTCGGGGACCGACCGCACATCGAGGTACGTCCACCCCTCGGCGAGGAGCTCGGAGGCTTCTTTCGGCGTCATCCGTTTGACCATCGTGCCGTCCTAGCATGTCCGGAGTGGGTCGTGCGCGCGAGATCCGCCCCGCCGGGGGCCCTGAGCGAAATGCGAGACGGCGACCGTCGCCAAACCGGCAGGAGTTGGGGTATGATCACCGGCCTATCATGTCTGCACGGCACGTGCGAGTGGTCGCCGCGGTCATCGCGAACGAGGGTCGATACCTCATCACGCAACGTCGCCTGACCGCGGTGCTGGCCGGGTTGTGGGAGTTTCCCGGCGGGAAGGTCGAGGAGGGGGAGAGCCCCACCGCCGCCCTCATCCGCGAGGTTCGCGAGCGGGTCGCCGTGGAGGTGACCGTGGGCGCCTGCATCGCCCGTCGCACCCACGACTACCTCGGCTACTCGGTGGATCTGGCGCTGTTCCAGGCGTCGATCGTCGGGGACGCCGAGCCCCGCCCGGTGCGCGTGGCGGATTGCCGGTGGGTGGCGTCGGACGAGTTCGACAAGTACGCCTTCCCGGCCGCGGACCAGGCGACCATGGACCTGCTCCTCGGATTCAAGCGCTGACGTGAAAGCTCCGGCGTCGTCCCCCCGTCGGGGGATGGAAACGGCTCCTGCGCTCAAATCGCTTCATCCGGCCGCCGCGCGGTGGATCGGGACGCTGATCCGCATGACCTCGGGTCATCCAGCCATGTCGCAGATCCTCGAGGTCATCGAACGGCTCTCCGAGCGGCCCTATCGCACGAACTTCGTCTTGCTCGGAGAGCCGGGCACGGGCAAGGAGGGGCTCGGCCGGGCGCTGGCCCATCTATCGGGCGCGACCGGCCCGCTCGTTCGCCTCGACGTGACCGGGTTCCCCGAGGACGACGCGCTCGAGGTGCTGTGCGGCTCCGGAAAGCGCGCCGGCGTGGCCGAATCCGCCGATGGTGGCACCATCCTGATCGAGGAGCTGTCCGGGATCGGCCCGCGCCTGCAGGCCGCCCTCTTGCGCTTGCTCAAGAGTGGCCGCTGCGAGCGACGAGACGCCGCGGCGGCGACTCAGTCGCTCGCACGACCGGGTGCCGACGAGGACCAGGGTGGCTCTGGCAAGTCGCGGCGCTTCGATGTGCGCGCGATCGCGATGTCGGACCGCGACCTCGAGCCAGAGGTGGCGAGCGGACGCCTGCGCCACGATCTCTACTATCGCCTGGCGCGGGTGGTGCTCTGGTTGCCCCCGCTGCGGGAGCGCATCGAGGACGTGGGACCGGCCGCCATCTGGATGGGCAACCGGATCCTCGAGCAGGCCGGGGTGCCGCTCGAGCTCATGGGGATGGAGGAGCTGCGTCGCGCCTCGGCGAGCGAGAAGTCCCGGGCCATCGCCCTCGAAGCCGAGGCGGTGGCCGCCCTGCAGAAGCACGCCTGGCCGGGAAACTTCCGCGAGCTCGAGGCGGTGCTGGAGCGGGCGCTGCTGCTGTACCGCCGCACGGGAAACCTCGGCGCCGACGAGGTGGCGCGGGCGCTGGCCGCGCCGAGCCCACCACCCGGCGCGCGCCCATCCTGAGTGGGGGTCGGTGGTGCTGGGCGCTGGATCGGAGTCTCAGCTCTGGCTCGCGACCACGGCCTCGAAGCGCTCCTCGAAGCCGGCAAGGGCCCGGGCGAAGCCAGCGGGATCGATGAAGGGATTGGGGCGGGCGCCGGCACGGAGGCGCTTCACCTTGTCCTCGAAGCCGAAGAAGGCGGTGTGCGCCCCCAGGAACACGTCGCACGGCATCTGGCGCCAGCGCGCGAAGCTGCGCCGGTAGTCGGCGATCACCGTCGGGTAGTCCGGGTTGTCGACCAGGCGCGCGCCCGGAGGAACGGTGGCGCTCGGGAAGAACACCACCGCGAGCGGCGGCCCCCCGGCCGTCTCGGCGGTGCGCATGGTCCAGGTGGTGGCACCCCGGGTGTGGCCGGGGGTGATGTGGGCGGTCAAGGTCGTTCCGCCGAGCTCGATCTGCCCTCCGTCCTCGACGATGGCGTCGACCGGGCACGGGGTCCAGGCGAACCTCGAGCCGTAGGCCCACTCGCCCTGACCGCCGGAGGCGATGACCCCGGCGTCCGCCCGCGACGCGACCACGCGGGCTCCCGTCAACCGACGGACGAGCGCGTGCCCCTGGACGTGGTCGATGTGGGCGTGGCTCGCGAGCAGGAGCTTGATGTCCTCGAAGCGAAAACCCAGGGACTCCACCCGCTGTCGGAGCTCGGGGACCCGCGCCTCGAAGCCGCTGTCGAGGAGGATGTGACCCGCCGGCGTGGTGATGAGGAAGATCCCCAGCTCGGTGGTTCCAACGAAGTGGACGTTTCCAAGGATGCGCACCGGCGGGACGGGGTCGCTCCAGCCGACCATCGCCGCCGGCACGCCGCGGTTCGCGGCACACGCGCCTGCCGTTATCCCGAGCGCGAGGAGCCCGAGCACGACCGACGGCGTCGGTGACGAGGTGGCCAACCCCCGATGCGAGAACGACGGGCGGCGGAGCTTCCGAGCGGGAGGGTTCATAGGTTATCTTTTGGTCAAGGACGGGCTCTTCGCAAAATCGCGTGCTACCTTCCCCGACGACGACGATGCTCTCGACGCGCATCATTCTACCGATTCTGGGATTGTTCGTGTTTTGCGGCGCTCTCACGCTCGGTGAGGCGCGTCCACAGCGCGAGTCCATCCCTGGGCCGGCTCCCGTCGAACACGTTCAGGGCTTCGAGGACATGGCTCCGCTGTTGCCCGCTCAGGTGACCGTATGGGTCCCACCTCCGCCCGCGGACACCGCATGGATCGAGCCGGCCTGCCCGACCGGGCGCCTGTTCGCACCCGAGCTGTTCCGTCCCCCGACGGCGATCTGACCTTCGCCGCCCGGCGAGGAGTTGCGGCCGCTTTGGGTTCCTCGCGCCTTCTCGGCGTGAAGTGGGGCACCTCTCCCTGACCCTCCTCCCGCTTCGCACCGCTTCGCGGGGGGAGGGGATTCGGAGGGGGAGGGAGAGTCGGAGGGACCAGGGCTCGCCCTCGTCTCATCCCCGCGCGCCCGGAACGGAGTCCCGGTGGCGCTTGGCAGCCCGTCCCCCCACGGATGAAAGCCACGCCTCGCACCCCAATCTCATCCCCTCGCCCCGCGGAGCGGGGAGAGGGTGAGGGAGAGGGCCACTTCATTTCGGGGCCGCGAGCGCGGCTCCACTCCCATCCCACCCTCTCGACCGTGAGGTTTCATGTCTCGCGCCTGCCTCTGCCGACCGAGCTCTCGTCGGCGAATCCTCGAAATGACCATCGCCATCGCGATCCTTGGCCCAGCCGCACTGGCCGGGGGACCTGCGGATGCCGAGACCGCCGAGCCGCATCCGGCCGCCATCGCACTGAGCTGGGACGAGGCGCGGCAGAGGGCCGAGGCGGCGAGCGGGCTCGTGCGGCGGGCGTGGGCCGAGCGGCAGGTGGTGCAGGCGCGGCGGGTGGGGGCCGAGCTGCTCTTCCCGAGCAACCCGGTGGTGGCGCTGCAAGGAGGCTACCGGCGCGAGGACGGCGTCGCCGGAGAGCGGGCGGAGGGTCGCCCCGTCGCCGCACACCTCGAGCAGACGCTGGAGGTGGCGGGACAGCGCTCCACGCGGCGCGCGCAGGTCGAGCGCGAGATCGAGGCGGCGACCTGGCGTGAGCGCGTGGCCTTGGTGGAGGTGTGGGCCCGCGCGCGAGCCACCTATGTCGGCGTGCAGCTGGCCGACGCGCAGGTCCAGGCGGCTGCCCGCCGGGTGGTGCTGGTGGAGCGGCTGCTCGAAGGCGTCCGAGCCCGCGTCGAATCGGGTGCCGCGTCGACGGTGGATCTGGAGCTGGCGCGCGTCGAGGAAGGCCAGGCCCGGCGAGCGCACCTGACGGCGGGCCTCGGCCGCGCCACGGCCGAGACGGAGCTCCGCGCCTTGCTCGCGCTCGAGCCGGGCGTTCCGGTCGTGCTGCGCACGCCGCTCGGGAGGCCGGCCGGCTGGTCGGCCGGGGTCGCGCCGGTGGGTGGCGGGCCCAGCGACCCGCTCGATCGCTCGCGGCTCTCGGAGCTGCTCGGCAAGGCGCGGGCCCAGCGCGCCGAATTGCGGGCCCTCGCATCGAGTGGCCAGGCGCTGGACGCCGAGCTGACCCGGCTCACCCGCGAGGCCGTCCCGAACCCCACGCTCTTCATCGACGCCGGACGCGATCTTCCCGGACAGGTCTTCGTCGGGGCGGGTCTGGCCATCCCCCTGCCGGTGTGGCGGCGCAACCAGGGCGAACGGGCGACCAACCGCGCCGAACGCCAGCTGGTGTCGGTGGAGGCCGCCGTCACCGAGCGCGAGATCGACGCGGAGGTCGAACGGGCCTTGCGAACGGTCATGACCGAGGGCGAGATCGTGCGCACCTGGGAGAGCCTCGTGCTCCCCGCGGCCGAGTCCGCCGTCGAGCTCATCACCGAGGGCTGGCGAGCCGGGAAGTTCGACCTGTTTCGAGTCATCCAGGCGTCGCGCGATGCGAGCGAGGCGCGGCGTGGCCACCTCGAGAGCCTGGGCGACCTGTGGCAGGCCAGCATCGGCCTCGCGCGCGCCGTGGGGAGCCCACCCGACTCCGAATGAACGAGTCCGCGAGGCCGAAAGGACCACCTTCGATGTCCCAACAACCATCCCGACCGACGAGACGACCATGCCCACGACCACGACCACCAACCCGTTGACCGAGTCCTCCCCCCTGCCCGCCCCCTTGCCCGCCCCCTTGCGGCCCGCCCCCGAGGGGAGCTCCGCGTCCACCCGACCCCCAGCGTCGCGTCGGCGACGCGGGTGGCGCGCGCTCGCCGCCGTCGCGGCGCTCGGGGGCGTGGCGGCGGTGGTGCTCGGGGTGCTCGGGTCCCGCCGGCAAGAGGCTGCGGGCGCGGTCCCAACCAGCGCCGCCCCATCCCCATCCCCACCCTCACCCTCCGACCGGGCCGGCGCCACGACCGCCGCCGGACGGGGCGATTCGTCCGACCCGACCCCGGTTGTCGACCCGTCCCCGGTCGCGCTCGCCGCGGCCACGCGCGCCCACAACGCCATCACGCTGACCCGGGTGCACGAGTCGCGCCTGGCGGGCGACATCCAGCTCACCGGCAGCGTCTCCTACGACGCCGACCATCTTGCGATGGTCGGACCGCTCGTGGCCGGGCGGGTGGCCCGGCTCGACACCCAGGTGGGGGCGCGCGTGCGCCGCGGGCAGGTCCTGGCGGAGATCGAGAGCGTGGACGTGGGACAGGCGCGCGCCGAGCTGATCTCGGCCGGGGCCCGCCTCGGGGCCGCCACCTCCAACCTCGAGCGCGAGCGCGAGCTCGCGGAGAAGAAGATCTCCTCGTCGCGCGAGCGCGAGGTGGCCGAGGCGCAGTGGGCCATCGAGCGCGCCGCGGTGCGCGCCGCCCGCGAGCGCCTGCGGGCCATCGGGCTCTCGGACACCGACATCCAGGCGGTCGAGACCCGCGACGAGGACGCGCCGACCGGCGGGCGGGTGCCCATCCGCTCGCCCATCGAGGGGACGATCATCGAGCGGCTGGTGACCCTCGGCGAGGCGGTGCAATCCGCCTCGGACGCCTTCAAGGTGGCCGACCTGCGGCGGGTCTGGGTCCAGCTCGATCTGTACGAGAAGGATCTGGCGCGCGTGCGCGTGAGCCTGCCGGTGGAGATTCGCACCGACGCCTACCCCGGCGAGATCTTTCAGGGGCGGGTGGCGTACGTCGCGCCGGTGATCGACGAGGCCACCCGGACCGCCAAGGTGCGGGTCGAGATCGACAACCGGCAGGACAAGCTGCACATCGGGCAACTGGTGTCCGCCAAGCTCTCGGGGCGAGCCCAGGTCGGCGACGCCGCCGTGCTGGTGATCCCCCGCAGCGCCGTGCAGCGCCTGGATGGCAAGCCGCTGGTGTTCGTGAAGGTGGCGGCAGGCTTCGAGCGGGCCTTCGTCGAGCTCGGCGCGGCGGGCGACGACTGGATCGAGGTGCGGCGCGGGCTCTCCAAGGATCAGGAGATCGCCGCCGACGGCGGCTTCTTGCTGAAGAGCGAGCTGTTGCGCTAGGCGACCCCAGCTGGGGATCCAATCGACAGGCAAGAAGAGAGGCTCAGATGCTCGGAAGACTCGTGGAATTCTCGGTTCAGCGGCGGGGCCTCGTGCTCGTGGCCTGGGCGGCCATCGCGGCGGCTGCCGGCCTGTCCCTGTCGAAGCTCGCCGTCGACGCCGTCCCCGACGTCTCCAACACTCAGGTCTCGGTGCTGACCAGCGCGCCAGGGCTCTCACCCCTCGAGGTCGAGCAGTACCTGACCTTCCCGGTCGAGACCGCCATGAACGGGCTGCCGGGCGTGGCCGAGATTCGCTCGATCAGCCGCACCGCCGTCTCGGCGGTGACCATCGTGTTCGAGGATGGCACCGACACCTGGTTCGCCCGGCAGATGGTGAGCGAGCGCCTGAAGCTCGCCGAGGGCGACATCCCGCCCGGGTACGGACGCCCCGAGCTCGGCCCGGTGTCGACCGGCCTCGGCGAGATCTACGAGTTCTACCTGGTCTCGAAGAAGCACACCCCGATGGAGCTGCGCACCCTCCTCGACTGGGTGGTGGCCTACAAGCTGCGCGCGGTCCCCGGGGTGATCGAGGTCAACGGCATGGGCGGCGAGGCCAAGCAATACCAGATGGTGGTCGACCCCAAGCGCCTCGCGGCCTACCGCCTCTCGCTCGGCCAGATCCACGACATCCTGCTGTCGAACAACGCCTCGATCGGCGGCGGCTACATCGAGAAGAACGGCGAGTCGTTCGTGATCCGCGCGGCCGCGCAGTTCCGCAGCGTCGAGGACATCGAGAACACGGTGGTCACCGCCGACGCGGACGGCACCCCGGTCCTCATGAAGCAGCTCGGGCGGGTGCAGGTCGGCCCGGCGCTGCGCTTCGGGGTGGTGACCAAGCAGGGCGAGGGCGAGATCGTGGCCGGCACGGTCATGATGCTGACGGGGGCCAACTCGCGGCAGGTGGTCACGGCGGTCAAGGCCCGGCTGGCCCAGATCCAGAAGGAGCTGCCCGCCGGGGTCGAGATCCGCTCGTACTACGACCGCGCCGAGTTCATCAATCGCATGCTGAAGACCGTGTTCATCAACCTGGCCGAGGGCGCGGGGCTGGTGGTGGTGATCCTGTTCCTCACGCTCGGGAGCTTCCGCGGCTCGCTGATCGCCGCGCTGGCCATCCCGCTCGCGATGGCGATCGCGCTCATCGGGATGGTGCGCATCGGCCTGACCGGCAACCTCATGTCCCTCGGGGCCATCGACTTCGGGCTGCTGGTGGACGGGGCCATCGTCATGCTCGAGGGGACCCTGATGACCCTGGCCATCCGGCGCCCCCAGAACCGGCTCGACGTGGCCACCGCCGTCGCGGAGGCCATGCGCAAGGCGGCGCGCCCGGTGGCCTTCGCGCTCGGGATCATCCTGCTCGTGTACCTGCCGCTCATGGCGCTCGAGGGGGTCGAGGGTCGCATGTTCAAGCCGATGGCCATCACCGTCGCGCTGGCGCTGGCGGGCGCGCTCGCCTTCACCCTCACCGCCTTCCCGGCGCTGGCCGCCTACGTGCTCGTCGCCCCCAAGCACGCCCACGACCCGGACGCCGGGGTGTTCGGTAAGCTGCGCCGCGGATATGGGCGCGTGCTCGACCTCGGCCTCGGGCACCCGAAGTCGACCCTGGCGGTGGCGGTGCTGGCGCTGGGGGGCGCGCTCCTGGTCGGCCGGGGCCTCGGCGCCGAGTTCGTCCCGCGCCTCGACGAGGGCGAGCTGTCCCTCGACGTCAAGCGCCTGCCCTCGGTGTCGATCAGCGAGGCCCAGCGGCTCGGCACCCAGGTCGAGGAGGTCCTGGCCCGCTTCCCCGAGGTGCGCTCGGTCGTGACCCGCACCGGACGCGCCGAGGTCGCCACCGATCCGGTCGGCCCGGACGAGACCGAGGTGATGGTCAAGCTCCGCCCCAAGGAGGAGTGGACCACCGCGCCCGATCTCGACGCGCTCGGTGAGGCCATCAAGTCGGCCATCGAGGCCGAGGTCCCCGCCACCTTCGTGTCGGTGTCGCAGCCCATCGAGGATCGGGTCAACCAGCTGCTCGCGGGCTCGCGTGCCGACGTGGTCATCAAGGTGTTCGGCGAGGATCTGGCGGTCCTCAAGGAGACCGCAGACCGCATCGGGCGCGTGGTGCGGGACGTCCCGGGGCGCGGCGACTGGCGCGTGCAGCGGGTGCTCGGCCTGCCGCTGCTCGAGGTCACCCCCGACCGCGCGCGCATGGCCCGCTACGGCATCCGGGCCGATCAGGTCCTGGGGGTGGTCGAGGCCTCGCGGGTCGGCCGCTTCGCCGGCAAGATCTTCGAGGGCCCGCGCCGCTTCGATCTGATGCTGCTGCTGCCGCCGGCGACCCTGACCCCGGAGGCCTTCGGCGAGCTCCTGGTCGGGACCTCGAACGGCCAGCTCGTGCCGCTGGCCCAGGTGGCGACCATCCGCGAGACCGAAGGCCCGGCTGTCATCAACCGCGAGTCGCTGCAGCGGCGCGTGCTGGTCGAGGCGAACGTGCGCGGCCGCGATCTCGTCAGCTTCGTCAATGAGGCCCGCGCCCGCGTGGCGGCCGAGGTCCCGCTGCCAGCCGGGGTGACGGTCGAGTGGGGCGGTCAGTTCGAGAACTTCACGCGCGCCAGCCAGCGCCTCGGGTTCGTGGTGCCGGTGGCGATGGGGCTCATCTTCACCATGCTGTTCCTGATGTTCGGCGATCTTCGGCTGGCGGTGGCGGTCTTCGCCGGGGCGCCCTTCGCGCTCATCGGGGGCATCCTGTCGCTACACCTGCGCGGCCTGCCCTTCTCGATTCCGGCGGCGGTCGGCTTCATCGCGGTCGCCGGGGTGGCGGTGCTGAACGGGGTGGTGATGGCCAGCGAGGTGCAGCGCCAGCTTCAAACCGGACTCAGCGGCGACGGCCCCGTTCGCGAGAGCGCACTGTCGGTCCTGCGCCCGGTTCTGACGACCGCCCTCGTCGCCGCCATCGGCTTCGTCCCCATGGCCATCTCTGACCACGCCGGCGCCGAGGTCCAGCGTCCGCTGGCCACCGTGGTGATCGGCGGCATCATCTCCTCCACCCTCCTCGGCCTCTCCGTCCTCCCCGTCCTGATCCGCCTCCTCGCCGCCCGCCCCGGCGCCGAAGACAGCGACTGAGTCGGCGAGGCGGGGTGAACGGGGGCCCGGGGAAAGGACCTCGGGCCCTCCGCTACGGTTGACTTCCGCCCTGGCCGCCGGCCATTCCGGGCAAGTACTCTTTGGGAATTGGGCCGCTGTTCAGCGCACCAACCTCGTCCGATGTCAGGGCCCGGTCGTAGATCGCAACGTCATCGATATCGCCCGTGAAGCGGCGGCTTTGGGGCATGAACCAGGCGCCCAGGAACAGCGTGGTGTTCCCGGTCATCTTGATGAGGTCCGTGACCGGCACCTGTTGCACGAGAACACGGTCCTGATACAAGGACAAGGTCATGGTTCTGGACAAGTTCATGGTGCTGCTGTCCACGACCGCCACGAGGTGGGTCCATTTATTGACCGGAGCGTTGGGGCTTTCGACCCGCATGTACTTGCCGACATCCGGCCCGACCCAGTAGGCGAACTGATAAGAGTAGCTAGTGATTCCGGTGGTCGTGTTCATCGTGCGCACGAGGTTCATCTCCCAGCCGCCACCCGAATTGGGCCCGTTGCCGCCTTTCGGGACCTCCGTGCTGATGATGGTCAGGTACATGTCATTGTTGGAGGCCTGCTGGGGAGGCAACTTCACCCACAGGCTCACGCTCCAATTCGGCTGGGCCTGCGGGAAGTCCATGACCGTCATCTGGTCGGTGGGCGCCTCGAGGTGGAGGGCACCTCCAAACCCCTCGAGCCCCTCGTGCGTCGTCCAGGTGGCCGTACCGGTCAAGACGCCGTTTCGCCCTTGTTTGCTGAGGTCAGGCACGGCGGTCCCGGAACTCTGGTCCATCGGCCAGTAGGCAAAGAGTTCATCGCCGATGCTGCTCGGCCTCAACGTCACAACATCGAGGATTTTTGGCGAACAGCCGCCGAGCAAGAGCGCCAGGATCGGGAAGACCGGGAGGGTCCACAGCCGCCGGATTCTGACGGCCGGCAGGCTCGGGGGTGGTTCCATGCGAACAGGCCGTGAGATTCTCTGTCCCAGGCAGCGGCTCATCATCGCCTCACATCCAGGCCGCCAAGGTCAAGCTTCCCACCAGCGTGGGAATTCCCTCGCGGGCGACCTCCTGTTTGGCGATGCTGACCGTCGGGTAGGGACCGGCCACCTCGGCCTGCACCTCGATCGCGACCTCGAACCGTCGCTGAATTGGAAACCGTAGTCCAGCTCCGACGTTGGCCGTTGCGGAGCGAGAGGGTGCCGTGCTCGGGTCGTAGACCTTCGCCGTGGGCGAGGGGTAACCCGCGACGGTCACCGACAGCACGCCCCCGCCGACGGACAGGAACGGTTGAATCCCCTTCCCGGACCGGAAGCGCAGCACCAGCTCCAACAGGCCGATTCGATGATCGACGTCGGCATACCCCGAATCCCCATAAACCCGGGCGGGGCTCCCGAGCCCAGCCGCCGTCAGGCGAAGCATGAAGAAGGTACCCAGGCGACGTTCGAGGCGAAGCAGCGGCACCACCGACGCAGGGATCCCATCCAGGCTCCCGCGAACGTAGGCTCCCGCCTCCACTGCCCAGTTGAGCTCGTTGCGATCGGCCTCCTGAAGGGCCTCGCGGGTCCAGCGGGACACCTCGACCGGAGGTGGGGGCGGCGGCGCCACCTTCGGGGTTCGCGGCGGGCCACCGAGCGCGACCTCGAGGAAGCTCGCGCGCAGGAGCTCGAGCGCCCGGATCGACAGCATCTCGGCGGCGCGCGCCGAATTCGGATCGGTGTCCACCCGCCGGACGACGGTCTTTCCGGTGACGCGATCGATGACCCATAGCTCCGCCGAGTCCTTCGCTGAGTTCTTCTTGGCTTCTGGTTTCCGTTCGTCTCCGAGGATCGCCACCACCGCCTCGACCTCGGGACCGGTGGCCGCCTCCTCGAGCGCGGTCCGGATGTCCTCGCCCGCCGGCGCATCGATCACCTGCACGTCGAACCCCGCCGCGACCAGCTCGCCCCGCACCCGCACAGTTGCCTCGGCCGCCATCGCGCTCGGCGTCGGCGGCCGCACCAGCACCACCGTCGAGGCGAAGGCCACCCCGTCGCCGCCGTCCCACCTTGCCCCCATCACGCCCAGCAACACGAGCCCGCCGAGCACCACCCCCACCGCGAGACGGCCAGCCACCCGACCCGAACGACGGCGCCTCGGGGCGCGCGCCCTCACGAGCCAGAAAGAAGAGCACGAGCCGCCCCGGCGTAGGTTCCCCTGGGGAAACGCCGGATGTACTCGTCCGCGATCTGGCGGGCCGCCGCCGCACCCTCGAGGCGCTGCGTCGCTGTCATTTTTCGGCCGAGCGCTTCGGATGAATAGGCTCCGGATGGGGCCTCCTTGAGGTACACATCGTACCACTCGAGCGCACGTCCGTTGTCGTCCCACTTCGATTCTTCGAGCCGCCCCAGCAGGAACGCCGCCTCCGAGGCGCGCTCCGACTTCGGGAAGCGCAGCCGCTCGGCGAGCAGCGCCTCGCGCGCCACGTCGTTCCGTCGCCGGTAGCGCGCGGCGTCCGCCAGGGCCGCCAGGTCCTCGCCGCTCGCGTGGGCCATCGACCGCCGCCAGCCGTGCTTGCGCGCCTCGCGCAGGATCGAGTCCAGATCGCCGACCGCGAGCGCCGCCGCCCAGCGTCCCGGGACCAGCCCGGACGCATGCGCCCGCGTCCGACCGCTGGAGCCGCCCGCGCTCGTGGCCGCCGGGGCACCCTCGTGCAGATCCTCGTCCACCGAAGCCGACTCGCCCTCGCCGCCGGTCGCGGCCTCCCCGTCGGGCTGCACCTCGCCGTCCTCGCCGAGCTCCGCACTGTCGAGCTGCCGCAAGAACACCTCGTGCTTGCGCATGTTCACCGCCAGGTGCTGTCCCGCGCGAACCGCCATGACCCCGTCCGCGAACGGTCCGCTCACCGAGATGAGGCCTTTCTTCATGCGGATGTCGAGCTGCTCGGTCGCGCCGTCCCAGGCCGCCGTGAAGACCGTCCCCTTGACGGTGATCAGGAATGGCCCCGCGTCCACCAGCCAGCGCGCGCCCGGGCGCGGGGTGACCTTGACCTCCGCCTCGCCCTCCTCGATGGCCAGCCGCGCGCCGCGCTCGTCGACCGAGGTCAACCGCCCACGCGCGCCCGTCATCAACCGCAGCTCGGTCCCCTCCGCGAACTTCAGGAGCGAGCCGTTGGAATCGAACGAGCGAATGTACCCGCTGTCCCCGATCTCTCCGCCCTCGATGCGATAGGCGATCGCCCCCGGGCTCTGCTGTCCGGCGTGAACGCCGCCGCCCAGGTGCTTGCCCGAGCGGACCAGGACCAACCCGGCCGCCGCGGCCGAGGCCATGCTCAGAAACGAGACCCCGAGCACCAGGCTCCGTCGCCGGCGACGCGCCGCCAGGCGCGCCATCACGGCTTGCAGACCGTCCTGGCGCTGCATGGGGGTCATCGGCGTGGACAACGCGCTCGCCCACTGACCCACCCATTCCATGCGGACGGCGAGCGCATCGGGCATGTTGTTCGACCCACTCATTGAATCCCCCGCTTTCCCTCGAAATAATTCATGAGACCTTCGTCACCATCGATCCAGTGCGACACCCGCGCCGACGCCCGTCCGAGAACCCGTTTGACCGTCGACAAAGAGATTTCGAGGGCGGTGGCGATCTCCTCCAGCGTCATGGACTCGAGATGTCGAAGCCCGAAGACCATCCGCTCCCGGGCGGTCAGCTGATCCAGCACGGCATAGAAACGTTTGAGGACCTGTCGAGATTCGGCGTCTTCTGCCGGAGCCTGCACCTCGGGCAACAGATCCGAATCCGACAGCATGATCCAGCGGCGCGCCCGCCGCTTTCGCAGCTCCCACTTCACGATCCGGATGGCGAACGACACCACGAAGCTGCGCAGGGCGTCCGGGTTCTTCAGGGTCCCCACCCGCAAGAACAGGCGGTAAAAGACCTCCTGGGTCACATCCTCGGCCTCGGAGTCCCGCCCGAGCGCCCGGCACGCCATCCCGTACACCATGGGCGCGAACCGGTTCCAGGCCATCGGAACGGCCCACGCCTCACCCGCGATGAGCGCACGCGCCAGGTCCCCATCGTTGGGGTCGTTGCCCCCGGAAGAATGGGGGACCACATGGAGTGGGAATGGGCGCCGCTCAATCGCCATATTATTGCGAACCACGAAACATTCCTTACAAGAATACCAGTAGCGGTACCCCCCCCTGGTGGGTCAGGACATTGCGCTCGGCGAGCCTCACCGCGCTTGCGTGTGCCGACGCCGTCGCGAGGACCGGAATCCCAGGAATAACAGCGCACTCACCGCAAAGACCCACGTTTCGGCAGATGGTGCGAGCCCACCCGCCATCGAGCACCCGCCCGACCCGGCCGAGGTCTCGGCCACCCCGGTTCCGGCGGCGCCCGTCTCGCTGCCGGTGCCGCTCCCATTCCCAGGAAGCGCAGAGCTGCCGCCGGTCCCCGTCTCCGGAGACCCAGAGCCCCCGGAGGCCGGGCGCCCACCGCTACCGGGAATCGGCGGGCCGCCACTGTTGCCACCGGTTCCGGCGACCGTGCCGCTGCTTCCCCCCGCGGAGCTGCTCATCGAGCCTGCCGCGACGCATCGCCCCGAGACACAGGACATCCCGGAGGCTCCGCACAGCGACTCGTCCGTCCCGTTGTCGATCACGCCGTCGCAGTCGTCATCGAAGAGGTTACAGGTCTCCGTGATCGGGGTCCCGGGCATGCAGATGGCCGTCGGGCCACACCCCTCGGCGTACCGACGACACCACCCGAGGCCGCAGGTCGTCCGCACGCCCTCGTCGATGCTCCCGTTGCAGTTGTTGTCGATGCCGTCACAGATCTCGGGCGCGCCGGGATAGATGGTGGCGTTGTTGTCGTTGCAGTCCCCCCCGCAGTCCCCGAAGCCCATGCTCGGCTTGCAGTCCATCTTGGTCATCCCGGACGGGATGCCATGACCGTCGCCGTCCTTGTCCTCGCAGTACTTCATCTGAACGACGTTCTCGTCGATCATGCCGTTGCAGTTGTTGTCCTTCATGTCGCACAGCTCGGGCGCGCCGGGATGGATGGTGGCATCGAAGTCGTTGCAGTCCCCCGAGACCGTCGCGTAGTTGATCGGCGGCGAGCAGTCCTTGCGCACCGGGAACGCCGTGTCGTTGGTGCCGAATCCGTCGGCGTCCTGGTCGATGTAGTAGTCGGTTCCAGCGCAGCCGCTGACATAGGCCAGGGTCGCCATCCCACCGCCGTCACCCGAGGTCGAGCCGCTGTTGTTGCAGGAGAGGGCGTAGACGGTGAACTGAACACCGGTGGCCTTGGTGGCCGTCCACTGGGCGGTGAAGGTGATGGGCCCGGTGCCGGTGCCAATCCGCGGCATGGTGTGACCGACCCCACCGCCGAGCAGCTGGGTCCCGCTGTCGGTGGCCTTGAAGCTCCCGTTGTTGGTCCCGTCGGTGGTCAGCCAGAAGCCCGCGCAGTTTCCGTTGGTCTGGGAGACGCCGACCGTGATGGTCGCCGGGGTTCCCACCGGCGCGCTGTCGGGCGTGGCGGTGAGGGTGATGGTCGGCACCTTGCCCCCGCTGTGGCAGCCCTCGCAACCGGAGGCGGCGATGCCGTTCTTCTTGCCCCAGGCCTGTCGGGGCGTCGCCATGCCGAGTCCAATCGCAAGGACGCCCAGCGTGCCGGCGGTGACCAGAGCCGGAAGGACGGAGGCCCGGATCGGCGAACGAGGAGACGAACGAATCTGCATGTTGGGGGGATCCTTCGAGATAAAGCGGTAGCAACCTCGGGAGATCGCGGCTCATCTGAAGTCGGCCTCGGTTCGAATGGCGCCGGCAGCGCGACCGGGCCGAGATCGAGCATCTATCACACGGGGTGCTCCGGGCCGACCGCTGGGGTTTTCTGCGCGTGCGCGGTTAGGTCGTGGCGGGTTGCCAGAGCTCGTCCGGAAGCCGCGGCCCGGCGTCCTCAGCGGGCCAGGCGCGCGGGCGCGGCGCGAAAGACCTTCTCGCAGTAGTAACGGAGCTCCTCCAGGCTGGCGTGGATGTCGGCCAAGGCCCGGTGGTTCGACGGGATCTTGTCGTAGACGATGCTCGGGGACCAGGCCTCGACCAGCACCTTGATGGTCGAGACGTCGACCTGCCGGTAGTGGAGGTACTGCTCGAGCCGAGGCATGTGGCGCACGAGGAACCGCCAGTCGTGGTGGACGCTGTTCCCGCACAGGAAGGCGGTGCCCGGCAGGCAGTGCTCGACCACCAGCGCCATGGCCGCCCGCTCCGCCTCGGCCAGGCTGGTCGTGGAATCGAGAACGTCCTTGACGAGGCCGTTGGAGGAGTGCATGCGCTGCACGACCTTGCTCATGCGCTCGAGCGTCTCCTCGGGCTGCCGAACGACGCGCGTCACCTCTCCCATCGGCACGAGGTCGGCGCCGGTCACGACCACGGCGATCTCCAGGATCTGGTCGATGTCCGGATTGAGCCCCGTCATTTCGAGGTCAATCCAGACGAATCGGCTGTCCTTGTCGTCGGATTGCATGGGCAGGAAAGTGGCAGGGCCGCGAACGCGAAAAGGCAGACGAGATCCGAGACGGCCACCCGACCGCGCGCGCCGGAGCCGAAAGTCGGGTCATAGGGTAAACCCCTTCGCCGGGATTTTCCCAAAAATTCTTCGCCCGAGCCGGAAAGGCTCAGAAGGTGTCGCCGAGGCGGGAGAACTGGTCGTAGACGAACTGGAGCCACACCTTGATGCGCTGTCGATCCATGCGCGTGAACGAGCCGCCCGCGAAGGTGGGGTTGTGGATGGCGGCCCAGAAGCTGGCGTCGTGGCGATCGATCTTTTGCATCGCACCGCCCTGGAGTTCGGGGAGCTCGAGCACGACCGCGCCCAGGGACTCGGCCTTGGCGCGGGTGGTCGAAGAGTCGTAGAGCGAGAAGTCCTTGCCGCGCCCATGGTTCTTGACCACGCAGTAACGGGCAGCCTTCCCGTGTCTCGTCAACAGGCGATCGAGGGTGAGGACGGCATCCTTCCCATCGTCGAGGACGTGCCAGAAGACCACGTCGACCTCGGTCTCGCGGGCCAGCTCCAGGATGGAGGCCTCGGCCAGCCAGGTCGACAGTAACCGCTCGCTCTGCGCAGGCAGGTCCACCACGATGCGCCGGTCCGTCTCGGTGGCGAGCGTCATGATGTCGTCGGCGCTCTCGGCCACCGACAGGTCGATGGGCCGGCTGAACTCGGCGTAGTGCCGGAGCAGCGCCCCGTGCGAGCCATCGGCGTCGAGCGCCACGAAGGGCAGCGCACGATCGATCAAATTCTGCGCGACCAAACGGGCAACGACGGACTTGCCGACTCCACCCTTTTCCCCACCAATGAAATGAATCTTGCTGGTCATCCGCGGGGACTCTAGTTGAATTTCGTTTCCGGTGCGCGTCTTTCAGGTTTCAAGTGGCGCATCCGCCGTCGCGGTATAAAGGGGCGTGCTGCCCGGACGCACAGGAGACCCGCGCGGTCGGGTGGCGCTCGTGACCTCGGCGGAGTTGCCGGAGCTGGCCCCCGACGATCGTCTGCTGGTGGAACCGCTGGCCGGCGTCGGAGTCGAAGCGCGCATCGCCGTGTGGACGAGCGCGCGCGAGGCGTGGAGCGAGCACGACCAGATCGTGGTGCGGTCGTGCTGGGACTACCACGACGATCTCCCGCGGTGGCTCGCGTGGCTCGACCGGCTCGAGCGCGAGGGTCTCGGCGCCCGGTTGGTCAACGACGTGCCGACCCTGCGCTGGAATGCGCGCAAGGATTACCTGGCCGATCTCGAGGCTCGCGGCGTGCCCATCGTGCCGACCCGCTGGCTGCCGGCTGACAGGCTCGGGTCCTGGAGCGCCATCGAGGATGCCTTGCGGGGCAGCCCGTGGGACGAGCTCGTGTGCAAGCCGGCCGTGTCCGCGGGGGCCTTCGCGACCTTCCGGCTGCGGCGCTCGGAGTTGCCCCGAGCGGAGGCTCGACTGCGCGCGGTGCTCGCCGAGCTGGTGCGCCGCGCGCCGCTCTTGATTCAACCCTTCGTCCCCGAGATCGCCAGCCGGGGGGAATGGTCCCTCATGTTCTTCGAGGGGCGCTTCAGCCACGCGGTGCTCAAGCTCCCCGCCGACGGGGACTTTCGCGTGCAGCAGGAGCACGGCGGGACGAGCGTGGCGGCGACCCCACCGGCGGTGCTGCTGGAGCTCGGCGGGCGCGTCCTCGAAGCGGCCGAAGCCGCCGTGTACGAGGGCCCGGGTGCGTCGAGGCCGCACCGCTCCTCGGCCCCCCGGCCCGGCGAGACCTTCCTCTACGCACGCGTGGATCTGGTCGAGGCCGCCTCCGGCCCGATGCTCATCGAGCTCGAGCTCATCGAGCCGGCTCTCTTCCTCGCGGCCCATCCCCCAGCCGGGCTCGCGCTGGCCGAGGCCATCCGGCGCCGCTTTGCGTGATCGCCAGCCAGGCTTCAGGGGCCAGACGGCCGGTCAGATGGTGACGTTGCAGAAGGCCTGATAGTCGATGAGCTCGATGTTCTCCGGGCGCACACCCACGCCGCAGGTCGGGCAGCTCGGGTCCTGGCGCAGCTTCATCTCGCGGAACTTCGTGGCGAGCGCGTCGAAGGTCAGGAGTCGTCCCGCCAGCGTCTTGCCCACGCCGACGACCAGCTTGATGACCTCGGTGGCCTGGAGGACCCCCACCACCCCGGGGAGCACCCCGAGCACGCCTGCCTCCTGGCAGGACGGCGCCATGTCCGGCGGCGGCGGCGACGGGTAGAGGCAGCGGTAGCAGGGGCCGTGCCCGGGGACGAACGAGGTCACCTGGCCCTCGAAGCGGTAGATGCTGGCGTGGATCACCGGCTTGCCGAGCTTGAGCGCGGCGTCGTTGAGCAGGTAGCGCGAGGGGAAGTTATCGGCCCCGTCCACGATCACGTCGTAGTCCTTGATGATGTCGAGCACGTTCTCGGCCGACAGGCGGGTCATGTGCGGGATCACCTTGACGTCCGGGTTGAGCCCGGCGATGGTCCTGCGCGCGGACTCCACCTTGGCCATGCCGATCCGATCGGTGGCGTGCAGGATCTGCCGCTGCAGGTTCGACGGATCGACGACGTCGTCGTCCACGAAACCGAGCGTCCCCACCCCCGCCGCCGCCAGGTAGATGCCCGCCGAGGAGCCGAGCGCACCCGCCCCGAGGCAGAGCACTTTCGACTTGAGCAGCTTGACCTGTCCGACCTCACCTATCTCGGGCAGCATGGTGTGCCGCGCGTAGCGCTGTTCCTGGTCGGCGGTCATGATGAAGGGCTTGTCGTAGGCGTTCCCGGCCCGCTTCCAGGCCGTGAACCCACCCGCCATCGACTTCACGTTGGTGTACCCGAGCTCGCCGAGCGAGCGGGCGGCCAGCGCCGACCGCGTCCCGCCCGCGCAATAGAGGATGATCTCGGACGAGCGCTCGGGGATCTGATCCTCCACCCGCAGCTCGAGGAACCCGCGCGGGATCCAGCGGGCACCCGGGATGAACCCCTCGGTCCACTCGTCCTTCTCGCGGACGTCGATCAGGATCGGCCCGGCCCCATTTCCGTCGCCCGACTGTCCGCGCCGCGCCGCGACGGCCTCCCGCACCGCCTCCACGTCGGTCTCGCGAATCTGGGACTTGATATCCTTGAGATAATTGCCGAATCCGCTCATGATCCTGGTCTCCTACCTTGAAGCCCTTCGATGATCAATCCGCCAAAACGTCACATCTACGTCAAGCTCCACGCTCGACCGCTCGGGTGGCCGACGACCTGGACGACCACCGGGGATCACAGGGGATGACCAGGGACGACCAGGAACGCCCGCGTCACGTTTCCGCGTGCGAACGCCGCAGACCGCCTCTATAATACCGAACAAGGAGACACACCCATGTCCGTAGGCACGACCGAACAAGTCAAGATGACCCACCCGTCCGCCGGGTCCGAGTCCGCCGCCGTGGCGGATGAGGCCGAACCGGCCATGGTGGCGCTTTCCGACAAGGCAGCCGAGAAGATCGTGGAGATTCGTGGAGAAGAGAGCATCGAGGACAGCTACGCCTTGCGGCTCAAGGTCCAGGGCGGCGGTTGCTCGGGCTTCTCGTACGACCTGTACTTCGACCAGCCCCAGGACATGGACCGCAGCTTCGAGATCAAGGGCGTCAAGCTGATCTGCGACCAGATGAGTCTGATGTACCTGATGGGCACCGAGATCGACTATGTCGAGGGGATGCACGGCGCGGGTTTCAAGTTCAACAACCCGAACGTGAAGTCCACCTGCGGGTGCGGCAGCTCGTTCTCGGTCTGAGGGCGACGCCGCAGTTTTTTGACAAAGCACGGCGTCCGGGCTGGTCTCGGGCGTCGGTTTTGCGTGCCAGGCGGGGGATCACCTCCGCCTTTTTTTTGTTTTCGGGGGCGGCATCAGGGACCGTTCGTCCCATGATCTCGTCTCGCGAGGTCTCGCCATTCCATGCCCATCGACGTCTACGAACTGTTTGCGCGTGAGCTCGGGGTCAGGCGTGTGGTCCGCGAGCCGGCGGCCCTCGAGCCCTACGGCAGCGACGAGTCCGGGCTCGGGCGGTTCCTCCCCGACGCCGCGGTCCTCGCCGAGTCCCGCGAGGAGATAGAGCTGGTGTTGCGCCTGGCCGAGGAGCACCGCATCCCGGTGACCCCCCGGGGCGCGGGGACCGGGATGACCGGCGGCGCGCTGCCGGTGCGCGGGGGCCTGGTCCTGTCGACCGAGCGCATGCGGGCCATCAAGCACATCGATGTGGATGACCGGATCGCGGTGGTCGAGCCCGGGGTCATCACCGGCGATCTCCAGGCCGCCGTCGAGGCCCAGGGGATGTTCTACCCGCCGGATCCCGCCAGCCTCTCCATGTGCTCGATGGGCGGCAACATCGCCGAGAACGCGGGCGGCCCGCGCGCCTTCCGCTACGGCGTCACCCGCGACTGGGCGCTCGGGCTGGTGGTCAGCTTGATGGGGGGAGAGACCCTGCGCCTCGGTCGCAAGACCCCCAAGGGCGTCACCGGCTACGACCTGGTGGCCATGTTCGTGGGCAGCGAGGGGACCTTCGGTGTGACCAGCGAGATCACCGTTCGCCTGGTGGGCAAGCCCCAGGCGGTGGCGGCGCTGATCGCGGTGCTGCCGGACGCTGCCACCGCGGGGCGTGCGGTGAGCGGTATCATTCGCCGCGGCTACCGGCCGCGCGCGCTCGAGCTCATGGACAAGGCCTCCCTCGATCACGTGCGTCCCGAGGCGCCCTTCAGCTTCCCGGCGGACGCCGGCGCGATCTTGTTGCTCGAGCTCGACGGCGAGCCCGACACCCTCGAGACCGAGATCCTGCGGTGCGGGGCGCTGTGCGAGGACTTCGGCGCGACCGAGGTGATCGTGGCGCGCGACGAGGGCGACCGGGCGCGCCTGTGGCAGACCCGCCGCGCCTGCTCCAAGGCCTTGAAGCGCGCGCACCGGTTCAAGCAGTCGGAGGACATCGTGGTCCCCACCGGATCCATCGCCGAGATCCTGCGCCGGATCGACGCGATCGGCGCCCGGCACCGGCTGCAGATGGCGACCTTCGGGCATGCCGGGGACGGGAACCTGCACGTGAACGTGCTCTCAGACGAGGATGCGCGCGAGCCGGAGGTGGCCGCGCGCATCGACGCGGCGCTCGGCGACATCTTCCGCGCCACGCTGGATCTCGGCGGCACGCTGTCGGGGGAGCATGGCATCGGGATCTCGAAGGCGCGGTACATGGCGTGGGAGCAATCGGCGGAGGTCATCGACTGGCAAAAGCGCCTGAAGCGCCTGTGGGATCCCAGGGAGCTGCTCAACCCTGGGAAGATCTTCGGTCCTTGAGGGTGTGATCCCGGTGGCACGACTTTGATACCGGCGTGATGCACGATACACACGGAACTATCGTCGTCTCGTTGCCCGTGGGGCAGCGGTGGCGGGCTACAAGGCTGTCTCCTCATCGTCCTTCAAGGAGACAAGAAACATGGTCGTCAAGAGAGTTGCGCCATTCGCCTTTGCCGTCGCCGCCGCATGCACCAACGCCGCTGGCCTCCCCACCGCCGACCCCGGTAGCCACCCCGCCACCACGGCCGCCATCGCCGAGCCCCTGATCGGGAGCGGTCCTTTCGGGCTGCACCCGGTTCCAGCCCCCAACCCCAAGACCCCGGGCGTCCCGGCACCGAACGTCCTGCCGCCCGAGCTCGTCGACGCGCTGGTGGCCCAAGGCTCGATCGCGGTTGAGAACCCGGCCACCGTCAACCTCGGCGATGGGACGACCGCCACGGTGACGCACTATGGGTACGACGGCAATGGCCCCTTGCTCCCGGCGCCTGGCGATCTGCCGAGCGCCTCCCACCTGGTCGAGGCGTCGAAGACCGAGCCGGACAAGAACACCTACCTGGTTCTCTACGGGCAGACCGGCGCCGATCCGGCCTACGACTACGGCACCCACTTCCTGTTCCAGGGTCATGAGACCGGCACCGCCGGCTACATCACGCGCGTCAACCTCGACGCCGACGGCCCCCATCGGGTGACCATCCTCGCCTCCAAGGACGCGGCGGGCGAACCGCTGTCGGTGATCGACGGCTCGACCTGGGATCCCTTCGCGCAGCGCCTGATCTTCACCTCGGAGAGCACGGCCGCGGCGGAGTACCAGGCCACGCTCGGCTACCCGTCGCTGGTCGAGGACATCTCGGGATCGATCGGCCGGGGTGGCTACGAGGGCGTGCAGAACGACTCGGTCGGCAACCTGTGGATCGTCGAGGACGTGGGCGGCAAGTCCGCCACCGCCACCCCACACGCCAAGGGGCCGAACAGCTTCGTCTATCGCTTCGTCCCCAAGCGCAGCGACGATCTGACGCGCGGCAAGCTGCAGGTCCTGCAGGTGATCTCCCTGCGGACCGGGACGCCCATCGCGTTCCACGACGCGGCCACCGACACGCTGTCGCCGGACATGGCGGATCTGCACGCCTACGGCAAGAGCTTCGATACCAAGTGGGTCACCATCCACGACACCGACGTGGACGGGAGCACGCCGTACGATGCGAACGCGCTGGCCAAGGCCAAGCTCGGAACGCCGTTCAAGCGGCCCGAGAACGCGCAGTTCCGTCCGGGCTCGGGGTTCAAGGAGTACTACTTCGACGAGACCGGCGACACCAACGCGCTCACCGAGGCGGGGGCGGCGTATGGCGGCTTCGGCAGCGTCATGAAGCTCACCCAGGCGAGCCCGGGGGCAAACGTCGGCAAGCTCTCGCTCTTCTACCTCGGCGACGTGAAGCACAGTGGCTTCGACAACTGCGGGTTCCTCTCCAAGAACCAGATCGTGTTCGTGGAGGACGCCGGCGACACGCTGCACACCCAGCGCAACGCCCTCGACTCGGGCTGGGCGCTCGATGTCACGCTCGACTACTCGAACGCCGCGAACCAGCCCAAGCTGTTCCTGGCGGAGGGGCGGGACTCGTCGGCCACGCTCGATTCGGGCTTCTCGGGGATGGCCGGCTTCCAGAACGAGGGAGACAACGAGATCACGGGGTTCCACGTGTCGAACGGTGATCCTTCGGTGGCGGGGTTGCTCGGGGCGGGCATCCCGAAGCCCTTCAAGGGGGGCGCGTGGCGGGTGTTCTGGACCCAGCAGCACGGGGACAACTTCACCTGGGAGATCCTGCCGAGCCCGACCGCGCAGCCGTTGCTGGACGAGTAGGCGGGCGCGACCCGCAATCGAACCACCCTGGCAGCCGCCGGCCGATTCCGAGCCGGCGGCTTGCCGCGTTTCGAGGCTCTGTCGTTGCGGCGGCGCCCGTAACCGCCCAAAGTAGGCGCGTGTCCCGCCAGTCGAACGAGAAGGAAGCCGCCCCTCCCTTGCCGCCCCGTGGGGCAACTCCAGGGTCGAGTCCGGGGGTAAGCCCGAGACCAACCGCGAAGGCGATCCCGGGTGCACGAAGGCGGCGGCGGATGGTGCCATTCATCATCGCAGTCTCGGCGGCCCTGCAGGTACCGCTGATCCTGGCGGCAGGGGCCCTGGTCGGTCACCCTGGCCTGGTGGCGGGTTTCGCCCTCGTGCTGACGGGTGGATTCGTGTTCAGCCTGATGGGTCCACGGGGGATATGGGGGGATCCGGGGCGCGCATCCCTCTATCTGGTCTTGTGGCCCTTCTTCGTCTGGTGGACCCTGGCCATCTTCGCGGCTCTCCTGACGCCGGTGGCGCTGCTCGCCTGGGCCGTGCTGCCCGTGTCGACCCCGGCCGTGCTGGCGAGCGGCCTCGGGCTCGCGGCGGTCGGCGCGGCGGCGGGGCTGGCGCAGCGACCCCGGGTGCGACAGCACGTCGTGCAGATCGAGGGACTGCCGGTCGCCTTCGATGGCTATCGGGTGGCCCACATCTCGGACCTGCACTGCGGCCCCTTCGCCAGCGGCACGCGGGTGGCCGGGTGGGTCGCGACGGTCAACGGGCTCGGCGCCGATCTGGTGGCGGTCACGGGGGACTTGATCGCGAGCGGCGCGGCGTTCGTGCCGGTGGTCGCCGGGGCCCTCGGAAAGTTGCGGGCGCCGGACGGCGTGTTCGCCTGCATGGGCAATCACGACTACTTCACCGACGGGGAAGCGCTGGTGCGGGCGCTCGAGGGAGCGGGCCTCACGGTGCTTCGCAACCGGGGCGTGAACGTGCGGAGGAAGGAGGGCGCGCTGCACGTGGCCGGGGTAGATGACACGTGGACGCGGAAAGCGGATGTGCGGCAGGCCCTTGCGGGGCGACCGG